>NHCFI05602__coassemble_1081_pt1 | contig 13940 bp, 18 predicted proteins | sample NHCFI05602__metabat2_high_PE_006 | metagenome-assembled genome bin NHCFI05602 | reverse complement strand
GCTGACCCCACCACGCGGGGACAATCACATGAGGCACGGCCCCCACCACGCGGGGACTTGACCGTGAGGCACTACGGTCAGGAGTCACCTGTGGACCCATCCCGTGGTGCTGCTCACCGCCCACGGCTCCCCGTGTCCGGCACGGCGTGGGGCGCGATAGCATGCCGAGCAAGGCCGCGCAGGCGCACACCACTCCACGAGGACCACAGATGAGCGAAGAGCAGACCACCGCCAGACTGAAGGTGTTGCTGTACTCCGATGACCGCGTGACCCGTGACGAGGTGCGACTGGCCCTCGGCCGGCGCATCGCGCAGGACCTTCCCGAACTGGAGATCTTCGACGTCGCGACCCATCGAGCCGTCGAGAAGGCCGTTGCTGGTGGCGGCTTCGACGTGCTGGTGCTGGATGGTGAGGCGGTCCCGAGTGGGGGCATGGGCCTGTGCCACCAGCTCAAGGACGAACTTCCCGACTGCCCCCCCGTCGTGCTCCTGGTGGCCCGCGTGGCCGATGCCTGGCTGGCGAGCTGGTCGAAGGCCGAGACGATCGTCCCGCTGCCTATCGATCCCGTCCGCCTGCCCAACGCGGTGGCTGACACGGTCCGCCAGGCACGTTCGCAGGCCGCCGCTCGCTGATGGGTGCCATCGCCTGGCCTGACCTGCTCACCCGGCTCGTGACCGGCGATGACCTGGGACCCGCCGAGACCCACTGGGCGATGTCCGAGATCCTCGGCGGCAACGCCTCCCCCGTCCAGATCGCCGCCTTCGCCGTCGCGCTGCGCTCGAAGGGCGAGACCGTCGACGAGATCGTCGGCCTGGCGGAGGCCATGACTGAGGCAGCGACCCCGGTCGTCCTCTCCCGGGACGCGGTCGACATCGTCGGCACCGGGGGCGACCGGGCCAACACCGTCAACGTCTCCACCATGGCCGCCCTGACCGCGGCCGGTGCGGGCGCCAAGGTCGTGAAGCACGGCAACCGTGCCGCATCGTCGATGTGCGGCACGGCCGACTGCCTCGAAGCCCTCGGCGTGCGACTGGAAGTTCCCCCCGCCCACCAGCAACGCGTGCTGGACGAAGCAGGCATCAGTTTCCTGTTCGCCCCGCTGTACCACCAGTCCCTGCGCCATGCCGGGCCGGTCCGCCGCGAGCTCGGCATCCAGACGACCTTCAACCTGCTCGGCCCGCTGACCAACCCGGCTCGTCCCGATGCTGCTGCGATTGGCGTCGCGGACGCCCGGGCCGCGGAGCTGATGGCAGGCGTGCTGGCCCGCCGCGGTCGCCGCGGACTCGTCTTCCACGGCGAGGACGGCCTGGACGAACTCACCACGACCACCACCAGCCGGGTGTGGCTGCTGGCCGATGGACAGGTGCACGAGACCTCGCTGGACCCCCAGGACCTCGGGTTGCAGGCCGCGACCCGTGATGACCTCGTGGGCGGCATGCCCGAGCACAATGCGCGGGTCGCCCGCGAGGTGCTCGGCGGAGCCACGGGGCCGGTTCGCGACATCGTCCTGCTCAACGCAGCCGCTGCCCTGCTGGCCCACCGTGGGCCAGCTCTGGACGGCGACGTCACCGAGCAGTTGCGCGCCTGTCTCGACGAGGCCGCCAATGCCATCGACTCCGGACGCGCCAGCGAGGCCCTCGACCGGCTGGTCGGGGCGTCCAACCAGGCCTGAGCCACTTGCCCCGCTCTGCGAGGATGTCTTGGTGCGATTCCTCACTGAACAGCCCGGCTACGACCTGACCTACAACGACGTCTTCATGGCGCCCAATCGTTCGTCCGTGACCTCCCGGATGGACGTCGACCTCACCTCTACCGACGGCATCGGCACTCCCCTGCCTCTCGTCGTCGCGAACATGACGGCCATCTCCGGCCGCCGGATGGCCGAGACGGTGGCGCGTCGCGGCGCGATGGCGGTGCTGCCGCAGGACATCCCCATCGACATCGTCAAGAAGTCAATCGACCGGGTGAAGGCCGCCCCGACCGTCTTCGACACGCCCGTCCGAGTGTCCCCGCAGACGACCGTCGGGGAGGCGACGGCGCTGATGGGCAAGCGCTCCCACGGCATGGTGGTCGTCGTCGAGGACGGTCGTCCGGTTGGGCTCGTCACCCCCGAGCTGTCCGAGGGCGTCGACCGCTTCGCCCAGGTGCACCAGGTGATGTCAACCGACCTGGTGACCGTGGGCGTTGACGCCGACCCCCAGGAGGTCTTCGTCCTCTTGACCACCCAGCACCAGCCGATCGCCCTCGCCCTCGACGGTGACCAACTGGTTGGCGTCATGGGGCCCAAGGGTGCCCTGCGCGCCACCCTCTACGCCCCCGCCCTCGACCCCCGGGGACGGTTGATGGTGGCCGCGGCGGTGGGCATCAATGGGGACGTGGTGGGCCGGGCGCAGGCGCTGCTGGAAGACGGCGCGGACGTGCTGGTGATGGACACCGCGCACGGCCACCAGGAGAAGATGATCGAGTCCTTGCGAGCCGTGCGAGAGGTACGCGACGAGTTCGCCGATCGCGCCGGGCGCCGAATCTCGATCGTGGCGGGCAATGTGGTCACCCCCCAGGCCGTCACCGACCTCGCCGACGCCGGTGCGGACGTGTTGAAGGTGGGCGTCGGCCCCGGCGCGATGTGCACGACCCGAATGCAGACCGGGGTGGGGCGCCCCCAGTTCTCGGCGGTGCTGGACTGCGCCGAGCAGGCCCGCTCGCTGGACAAGGCCGTGTGGGCTGATGGCGGCGTCCGCCACCCCCGCGACGTCGCCCTGGCTCTGGCCGCCGGCGCCGGCAGCGTGATGATCGGTTCATGGTTCGCCGGCACCCACGAGTCCACGGGTGACCTGCTCGTCGACGCGCAGGGCCGTTTGTACAAGGAGTCCTTCGGGATGGCCAGCGCCCGCGCGGTCCGCACCCGCACAGCCCAGCAGTCGGCCTTCAGCCGCGCTCGAGCCGCCCTCTTCGAGGAGGGCATCAGCTCCTCGCGGATGTACCTGGATCCCGCCCGTCCGGGCGTCGAGGACCTCATCGACTGGATCACTTCAGGCGTGCGCTCGTCGTGCACCTACGCCGGCGCGCGTACCCTGGCCGAGTTCGCGGAGAAGGCGGTGGTCGGGGTCCAGAGCCCCTCGGGATTCGACGAGGGACGCCCGCTGTCGCAGTCCTGGAGCTGACCCAACACGCTGCGGCAGCGGTGAACGAAGGGCCCCCGCAACCTGGCTCGGATTCCCGTGGTCCTCGCAACTACCCAATCGATGGGTGTTACGAGCACCGCTGGAACCCTCCCGTGGTTGTGGGGGCCCCACGTTGCGTACTAGTGGGCGTAGTCGCCGCGGTAGTACTCGAACACCCAGCCGGAGACCGACCAGATGCCCATGCCAAAGCCCAGAACCGTCAGCCACCAGCCGAAGACCGGCCCGAGCGCGATGACGGCGACCGTCAGCGCAGCCCAGAAGGGCCAGATCGAGTGCGGCGGGAAGAAGCCGAGGGTGCCGGCACCCTGCGAGATCTGTGCATCGGCCACATCGGCCAGCGGCTCGTCGTTCTTGCGTCCCTCCACCAGCATGTAGCCAGCGATCATGAAGGCCAACAGCGCCGACAGGGCGAGGACGAAGATTCCGACAACCTCACGCGCCATGTAGGCGTACAGGCTGCAGGCGAAGGCGTAGAACAGGCCCAGCCCGAAGAAGATGTTGCGTTCGACCTTCATCGGATCTCACCGGCTTCCTGCTTGGTGGTGGACTCTGCGGCGACCATCTTGGCCTGCAGCCCCGTGTCGTGCCCGTCGGACAGCTCGGGGTGGTTGAGATCGAAGGCCGGGTACGGCGAACGAACTCGGGGCAGGCTGTCGAAGTTGTGGCGCGGGGGCGGGCAGGAGGTGGCCCACTCCATCGAACGCCCCCAGCCCCAGGGATCGTTCACGGTCACCTTCGGGCTCTGGAAGGACTTGTAGACATTCCAGATGAAGGGCAGGAAGGAGACGCCCAGCAGGAACGAGCCAAAGGTGGAGATCTGGTTCAGCAGGGTCCAGCCGAACATCGGGAGGTAGTCGGCGATTCGACGCTGCATCCCCTCGACACCCAGCCAGTGCTGCACCAGGAAGGTGGTGTGGAAGCCGAAGAAGAGCAGCCAGAACTGCAGCTTGCCCAGGCGCTCGTCGAGCATGTGACCCGTCATCTTCGGCCACCAGAAGTAGTAGCCGGCGAACATCGCGAACACCACGGTGCCGAAGAGCACGTAGTGGAAGTGCGCCACGACGAAGTAGGTGTCCGAGACATTGAAGTCCATCGGCGGGGAGGCGAGGATGACGCCGGTCAGGCCACCGAACAGGAAGGTGGTCAGGAAGCCGATCGCGAACATCATGGCGGTGTCGAAGCTGAGCGAGCCGCCCCACATCGTGCCGATCCAGTTGAAGAACTTCACGCCCGTCGGGACGGCGATCATGAAGGTCATGAAACTGAAGAAGGGGAGGTTGACCGCACCGGTGACGAACATGTGGTGCGCCCACACGGCGATGGACAGGCCGCCGATGGAGATGGTGGCGTAGACAAGGCCGACGTAACCGAAGACGGGCTTGCGGCTGAAGACGGGGAGAACTTCCGTGATGATGCCGAAGAAGGGCAGGGCCAAGACGTAGACCTCGGGGTGACCGAAGAACCAGAACAGGTGCTGCCACAGGATCGGACCACCGCTGGCGGCGTCGAGCAGGTGGGAGCCCAGCACACGGTCGGACTCGAGGACCAGCAGGCCGGCAGCCAGCACCGGGAAGACCAGGATGACGAGGATCGAGGTCACCAAGATGTTCCAGGTGAAGATCGGCATCCGGAACATGGTCATGCCGGGGACGCGCATCGAGGTGATGGTGGTGATGAAGTTCACCGCGCCGAGGATCGAGGACAGGCCCAGCAGGTACAGGCCCATGACCCACAGGTCACCGCCGAAACCGGGCGAGTTGATCGAGTTGCTCAGCGGCGCGTAGGCGAACCAGCCGAAGGAGGCAGCCCCGTCAGGGGTCAGGAAGCCTGCACAAGCCATCAGCGAGCCGAACAGGTACAGCCAGTAGGCGAACATGTTCAGACGCGGGAAGGCGACATCGGGGGCGCCGATCTGCAGCGGCACCAGGAAGTTCGAGAAGCCTGCGAACAGCGGCGTTGCGAACATCAGCAGCATGATCGTGCCGTGCATGGTGAACAGCTGGTTGAAGGTCTCGTGATCCAGGAACTGCATGCCGGGGCTGGCGAGCTCGGCGCGGATCGCGAGGGCCATCAAGCCACCGATGCCGAAGAAGATGAACGACGTGATGAAGTACAGGTGCGCGATCTTCTTGTGGTCGGTGGTCGTGAAGTAGTCCATGAAGTGGCGCCCCAGCGAGTGCTCGCGGCGACGGACCTGGACCTGTGGGATCGAGGTGGTTCGGCTCAGCGTGGTCACTTCTCTGTCTCCTTCGCGGGAGCGGAGGCCATCTGTGAGGGGTAGGCGGGTCCGAGCTTCGTACCCGTCTGGCCCTTGTCCTTGAGGCCCTTGAGGTAGGCGTCGTATTCGTCGGGGCTGACCACGTGGACCGTGAACAGCATGGCGGCGTGGTAGGTGCCACACAGCTCGGCGCACTTGCCGTCGTAGACGCCAACCTTCTCGGGCGTCAGCTCGAAGGCATTGGGCTTGCCGGGGATGGCGTCCATCTTGAAGTAGAAGGCGGGCACCCAGAAGGAGTGGATGACGTCCGCCGAGGTCAGCTCGAAGCGGACCGACTCGCCAACGGGCAGGTACAGATCCGGGATCTTTTCGATGGTGCCGATCTCGTGCACATCGGCGCCAACCGCCGCGTTCTCCTGCTCCATGTAGTTGAAGGTCCAGGACCACTTCTGACCCACGACCTTGATGGTGTGGTCGGGGTTGTCCTCGGTGGCCAGAACCCGGTTCTGCGCCTTGACCGTGTAGAAGAACAGGACGCCAACGATCAGGATAGGGACGAGGGTGTACAGCAGCTCCAGCGGGAGGTGATAGGCCGTCTGGCGCGGCACCTCGTTGCCGGGGCGGCGGCGGAACTTGTACATGGAGTAGAAGATCAGGCCCCACACGAGGACACCGATCACGGCACACGCAACCCACGCGCCGATCCAGAGGTTGCCCATGTAGTGCGCCCGGTCGCTGGCCGGTGCCTGGAGGCCGATCCGTGCGAACTGGTCGCTGAGTTCGGCGCTGCAGCCGGTGAGACCCAGCAACAGGGATGCTCCGATGCCGCCCGCGGCGAGCTTCATTGCCCGCCGGTGCCGTTCGAGTTCGAAACCCACGTCATTGCCCTTCCACAGTGTCGTGTAGGCGCAGGGTTCGCACCCCATGCCCGACGGGCCGCTGCCGGCACCCGTACTGCGAGAATCGCGCACAGGGGGCAGTGCCGTGTCTTGCGCGACAGCCTAACGCAAATCGGCCACCTCGTCGCATCCTGAGGATGACGGCGAGATGGCCGCTAATGCCTGCTGACCAGCAGCCCTGCGGGGGACGCTGAGCTCCGCGCGCCCCCGGCAGGGGTACCCGGTGGGGTATGTCAGTGGAAGGAGTCGCCGCAGGCGCAAGAACCCTGTGCGTTGGGGTTGTCGATCGTGAAGCCCTGCTTCTCGATCGTGTCGACGAAGTCGATCGTCGCGCCAGCCAGGTACGGGGCGCTCATCCGGTCGGTGACGACGTTCACGCCGTTGTAGCCCTTCACCACGTCGCCGTCGAGCTGGCGCTCGTCGAAGAAGAGCTGGTAGCGCAGGCCCGAGCAGCCACCGGGCTGTACGGCGACGCGCAGCGCTAGGTCGTCGCGGCCCTCACCCTCGAGCAGGGCCTTGACCTTGGAGGAGGCCTCGTCGGTCAGGGTGATGCCGTCAGCGACGGTCTGGGTCTCGGTCATGTTCGTCCTCCTGGAAAGAAGTCTGTCGCTTGCTCAACGCCGCGTGCCGCGGCTTTGTTCCGCATGCTCGAAAGAGCTTACCCGCAGGTCACCAGCACCACGTCCGGGCGATTCCACGCACCAACTCGGTGACTTCATCCGCCGTTGGCGCGACTCCCTCGGGTGCCAGCGCGTAGCCAGCCTCGACACCCATCGTCCGCAGCTCGCGCGCCGAGATGAAGTTGGTCCGGGCCACCACGACCACCGGACGCATCGCATCACCAGCCAACTCCGTCACCAAGGGCAGCAGATCGCCACCCTTGGTGCCGAACTCCAACTTGTCGTAACCGACGACGACCAGGTCGGCGTGGCCGACGGTCGCCGCCAGACCTGCCCGCTCGGCAAGGTGCTGCGGAGCCGTGACGACCTCCCCGCCCAGCGCCAGCACGATCGCACCCACTCCACCGCAGGCACCCGCTGCCGGGGCGCTCGCCAGGTCCGGTCTTCCCAGGGCAGCGCACCAGTCAACAAGTGCCTGGTCGGTGGCCAGCATCAGGGCGGGGTCGTCATGGCGTTCGTGGCCCAGCACGGAGGTGATGCCACGCAGGCCAGTCAACGACTTGGCAAGTTCCTCGGCGGTGGTGGCCAACACCAGGCGTCGTCCGTCCAGCGCAGCCCGCGCCGGGCCGAGGTCGACGGACGTGACGCCTGCCAGGGCACGTCCGCCAGCATCCAGTGGGCGGTCGCCGCGAACCCCGAGTCGGTGGGCCAGCCCCGCTCCCCCGTCGTGCCAGCGCACTGCTGGCCAGGCATCGGCGATCACCAGGTCGCCCTCGGACGGCAAGAGGAAAACTGCCGCGCTACTCGAGGCGGTGCTCCAGGCGTTCGGCTCGGCGACCGCCGCCGGGCACGCGGCAGCAGGGCCACCCAGGTCAGCCAGTGATTGCGCGAAGGAGGACGCCGTGGCGTCCGAGACGAGGTCGGCTGTCGGGACGACCGCCACCTCGGCCCCGAGGTCAGACCACGCTCGCGCCAGCGCGGTTCCGGTCTGGCGTGACGACAGCCCCTCGAAGGGAGCAGAGACGATGACGACCCGCATCAGCCGGGGATCAAACCGTCCTCGTCCAGCAGGTCACGCACCTCGTCCAGGGAGGCCTCGGCGTCGGGGACGATCAGGTCCGAATCGACCAGTTCTTCATCAGCAAGCGCCTCGCCCCGATCGCGAACGACGTCATGCAGGCCCTGCAGGGCCGCGGCGAGCGCCTGTTCGTCAGCAGAGTCGATGGCCTGGGAAACCGCGCGGTCGGCCTCGTTCAGGCGGTCCAGCTCAGTGTCCGGGACCCGGAACTGCCCCTCGCCAAGGATCCGGATGATCATGCCTGCCCACCCTGCTGGTAGGTCGGGTCGATGGTGCCGTCGACCTCGTCGGCGGCACGTGCGGCCGCGGTGTGCTGCTGAGCCGCGACAACCGGCTCATTGGCTGCCTCGATGGCGGGGGCCGTCGGACGTGTCGATGGGGCGATCTCGCCCGAGACCTTGGCCCTCAGCGCGGCCAGCTCGTTCTCCACCTGGGAGGAGCTGGCCAGCTGGTCGAGCTCGCGCGTGATGTCGTCCTTGTAGGTGCCCGAGGGATCGTCGAGCGCGCCGGATGACAACAGCTCGTCGATCGCGCCGGCGCGAGCCTGCATCTGCTGGGTCTTGTCCTCGGCACGCTGGACCGCCAGGCCGACGTCACCCATCTCCTCGGAGATGCCGGTGAAGGCCTCGTTGATGCGAGTCTGCGCCTCGGCTGCCGAATAGGTCGCCTTGATGGTCTCCTTGCGGGTGCGGAAGGCGTCCACCTTGGCCTGCAAACGGGTGGAGGCACGGACGAGCTTCTCCTCCTCACCCTGGAGCTGGGCGTGCTGCGCCTGGAGGTCCGAGAGCTGCTGCTGCAGGCCCGACTTGCGGGTCAGCGCCTCCCGAGCCAGATCCTCGCGCCCCTGCTCCAGCGCACGCTGCGCCTGAAGGTTGAGCTTGTCGACCTCACCGTTCAGCTGGGTGGCCTGCAGTTCGACGCGCTTGCGGCTCGTGGCCACGTCGGCCACACCGCGACGCACCTTCTGGAGCAGCTCGAGCTGTCGCTGGTAGGAGTAGTCGAGGGTCTCGCGCGGGTCTTCCATCTTGTCGAGGGCCTTGTCGGCCTTGGCGCGGAAGATGGTCGAGAAACGGCTGAAGATTCCTGCCATGTCGCTGTCGTACCTTTCAGATCGGCGTACGCCACCAAGGCTATTGCCCGTAACAAGCACCAGCCTAGGAGGGCGGGACGCAATTGCGGAATCATCCAAGGGCTTAACCCTGAAGCTGGCCCCCACTCCCCCAGACCGGGTCGTCGATGTCGATCCCAGCCCGGTGCAGGTGAGCCGCAACGCGCTCCAGTTCCTCGACGCTGGGCAGTTCGTCAGTGATCCGGACATAACCGGTGCCGACATCGATCCGGTCAGCTGGAACCAGTCCGTGCTCTACCAGGTCAGCGCCCAGTCGGTTGATCTCGTCCTCTCCCAGCCGTCGGCGCAGAACGGCGACCAGCGGCACATAGTCCCGGTCGGGGATGCCGTTGGGATAACCGGCGCGCAGCCAGCTGATCACCTTGTCGAGACCCAGCACGGCTCAGCCCAGCTGGCCCTGGTTGCCCAACTCGTCCAACTCGTCCAACTCGGACTCGTCTGGGACGCGATGTGGCCAGCCACCCTGCTCGAGCCGTTCCAGTACGCGTTGGACATCTGCATCGTCGACCTGCTGCAGGGTCTGCTGGGCGATGGCCTGGCGGACGTGCTCGACCGCCTCCTCGGGGTCGACGCCGTTCAGCTCAGGGGCGAGCGTCCGCACGATGTTCTCGAGTTCGACGGGCGTGAGGCTACGGCGCAACACGCCCAGCAGTGCGACGTAGTCGCCTTGGGGCACTCCGTCGGGGTAGCCCGCACGGAGCCAGTGCAGGATTGTCTGGAAGGGATTCACGCCGGGCTCACTTCTTGTGGAAGACGGGAATGACGTGCGAGAAGTCGACACTGTAGCCCAACCCGGATGAGACGACGATGGAGATCCCCATCGCGATCACGAGCAGGCATACGCCGAAGCACAGGAACGCGATCACCGTGCCGATCGCGTGGCCAGATTCGTGGCTCAGCTCGGCATCGCCGCCCGCGCCATAGGCCAGTGCGCGCACGCCGACCGCGAAGAGGGCCGGCAGGCCAGCCCCCACCAGGACGCCGACGAGCAGCACCACCGCGATGTCCTCGAAGAACAAGCCGATCATGGTCGTCCTCAGTTCTTGGCCAAGGCCAGGTCGTCGACGGCGGACGAGCCCGGCTCGCCCCCATCCCAGTCGTCATTGACGTTGTCGGCGCTGACCGGCGCCTTGCGGGAATGCCACACGAAGTAGCTGGACAGGCCCAGCAGGATCGCGAAGACGGCCAGGGCCCCAAGGTAGCCGGGCAATGAGCTGCCGATCAGGTAGGTCACCGCACCCACCGCCCCGGCGCACGGCAGGGTGATCATCCAGGCCGCGACCATTCGCAGGGCGACGCCCCAGCGCACCTCGGCACCGGTCTTGCCGATGCCGCTACCCATGATCGAGCCGGTGGCGACGTGGGTGGTCGACAGCGCAAAGCCCAGGTGGGAGGAGGACAGGATGACTGCGGCGGAGGCCGCCTCGGCGGCCATGCCCTGGGGGGAGCTGATCTCGACCAGACCCTTGCCGAGGGTGCGGATGATGCGCCAACCGCCGAGGTAGGTGCCCAGTGCGATCGCCGCAGCGCAGACCACCTTCACCCACCAGGGGATCGTCGTGGTGTCGGAGTGCGCGCCGTAGGCGATCAGCGCCAGCGTGATCACGCCCATTGTCTTCTGGGCATCGTTCGTGCCGTGTGCCAGCGAGACGAGCGAGGCGGTACCGATCTGGCCCCAACGGAAGCCGGCCTCCTTGTAGCGCTCGGCCACCCCCTCGGTGATCCGGAAGATCAGCCAGGTGCCGATGGTCGAGACGATCGCGGCAACCACGGGCGAACCCAGTGCGGGCAGGATCACCTTGCCCAGCACCCCGTCCAGCTTGGTCCCGTCGCCGGCCCAGTTGACGCCGTTGATGCCCAGCGCCACGAGCGTCGAGCCCACCAGGCCGCCGAACAGCGCATGGGAGGAGGACGAGGGCAGGCCGAGCAACCAGGTCAGCAGGTTCCACACGATGCCCCCGACGAGCCCGCAGAAGACGATCATCAGCAGGAGATGACCATGGTCGGCGACGTACTCGGCCTTGGGTGCACCGGACTTGTCCTGGATCTTGATCACCGCATTGGTGACGGTCAGCGCCACCTCCACGGAGAGGAAGGCCCCGATCAGGTTCAGCACCGCGGAGAGGGTGACCGCCGTCTTCGGCTTCAGCGCGCCGGTGGCGATGGACGTCGCCATCGCGTTGCCAGTGTCGTGGAAACCATTGGTGAAGTCGAAGGCAATCGCGGTGGCGATCACCAGGACCAGAAGCAGTAGGGAGACTGACACCCGCAAAGTTCACACCCTTTGGGTGTGGTTGTGCCAGCCCGGGGCACAGAAAGTGCTGTGAATGTGCTCATCGGCCGTCCCGGAGCCCCACCCGGACAGCCCTAGGATGGTGCGCGAACCGGCGCCACGGGGGCGCCGTACGGACGAGGACGTGACGTGGGACTTTTCCGCCCATACGAGCAGGGCAGCAAGGACGAGTCGAAGGTCGGTGGCGCCACGGCGGCCCCCGCCCAGAAGGCTTCCGACAAGGCCAAGGCCGCTCCGGTGACTCCCAAGGCCGCGCCGGCGGTCGAGACGGTCGAGGAGACCGCGAGCACCAACAACCCGCAGAAGAAGGGGCGCCCCACCCCCACCCGCGCTGAGGCCGAGGCCGCCCGGATGGCCCGTCTGCACCCTGTCCTGACCCCCAAGCAGCAGAAGAAGGCCGATCGCGCTGCCGCCCAGGACCAGCGACTGCGCTCGCTGGATGCCGCGGAGCGCTCCCCCGAGCGCCAGTTGGCCCGCGACTACATCGACTCGCGCTTGTCGCTCGTCTCGCTGGTGCTGCCGGCGATGCTGGTGTTGATGGCGATCAGCATCTCCTTCCCCCGCAATGTGCAGGTCACGCAATGGGTGACGGCCGCGACCATGCTCCTGTTCGCCCTGTTCGTGCTGAGCATCTGGCTGGCCTGGCGCGGCTACCAGCGCGAGGCTCGCGTCCGTGGCCTCGAGCCGAAGCAACGAGGCCTGATGATGTACCTGATGAACCGGATGATGACGATGCGGTTCATGCGTCGTCCCGAGCCGCGGGTGACCCGCGGCGAGAAGTACTGACCTGACAAGTACTGACCCGACACCACCACCCACGGGAGAACCGCCATGAAGTTCCGTCGCCTCGGTAGCTCCGGCATGAAGGTTTCGGCCATCAGCTACGGCAACTGGTTGACCCACGGCAGCCAGGTCGAGACCAAGCTCGCCAAGGAGTGCGTCCGCGCCGCCCTCGACGCCGGGATCACCACCTTCGACACCGCGGACGTCTACGCCAACGGCGCAGCCGAGAAGGTGCTCGGCAAGGCGCTCAAGCACGAGCGCCGCGAGGGCCTGGAGGTGATGACCAAGGTCTACTTTCCCACCGGCGAGCGCCAGCACAACGACACCGGCCTGTCGCGCAAGCACATCATGGAATCGATCCACGGCTCCCTGCGCCGTTTGTCCATGGACTACGTGGACGTCTACCAGGCCCACCGCTACGACCACTTCACCCCGCTCGAGGAGACGATGCAGGCCTTCGCCGACGTCGTCCACGCGGGCAAGGCGCACTATATCGGCGTGAGCGAGTGGAGCCCCGAGCAGCTGCGACGTGGCCACGAACTGGCCAACCAGTTGGGGATCCAGCTGGTCAGCAACCAGCCGCAGTACAACATGGTGCACCGCATCATCGAGGCCGAGGTGGTGCCCACGAGCCGCGAGCTCGGCATCTCGCAGGTGGTCTTCTCCCCGCTGTACGAGGGCATCTTGACCGGCAAGTACCTGCCCGGTGAGCAGGCGCCGGAGGGCTCCCGAGCGGCCACAGAGGGCGTCAACCAGTTCGTCTCCCGAAAGATGCAGGACGAGGAGCTGCTGCGCCGCGTGCAGGGCCTGCGTCCGATCGCCGACGACCTTGGCATCACGATGGCCCAGCTGGCGCTGTCATGGGTGCTCGCCAATGACAACATCGCCTCCGCGATCGCCGGCGCGTCCAGGCCGGAGCAGATCGCCGGCTCGGCGGCCGCCGCGGACGTGGAGCTGCCCCCAGAGGTCGTCTCCCGCATCGACGAGGTGCTGGGCGACCGGATCAACCGCGACGCCGGCCAGGTTGGCCAGGCGTCCCCGACGGAGAGGCTCGCCTGATGGCATACGTCTGGATTGCAGAACTGTCCCCCGGCTCGGAGACCAGCCAGGACGACCTCGCCGGCGCTGGACTTGGCCAGGGCTTCGACGACCAGTCCTTGGCCGAGGCCTGGCTGGGCGAGTACTACTCCGATCTTGCCGACCTGGGCGTGAGCAGCGTGAGCCTGTTCGAGGAGGACCGGCTGGTCTACGGCCCCATGTCGCTGGAGGCCATGTGAGCTGGCGTCGCTGGGCGCACCTCGTTCTCGCGTTGGTCGGGGTGGCGATGGTCGTCTACGGGGGCGTCGCAGTGGCAGACCCGCACGTGACCTGTCGCGGTGTCGAGATGCGGCCTGGGGACGTGTGCCACAAGAACGAATTCGGCACGCTCGGTAGCGAGCAGGTGCAGACCTATGAGGAGCGCCTGCACGCGGCCCGGCTCAGCCAGCCCGTCGTGATCGGGATGGGTGCCGTCGTGGCGGCCTTTGGTTTCGTGCTCTTGCGAAGTGAGCGCCGCTGAGGGCTGCGTCCGGCTGCAGCAGGCCTCAGCGCACCTCGGGGGTGACGAAGGGAGGCTTGGTGATGCGGAAACGCTCCACTCGGTTGCGCACCTGCACGCCCACCTCATCGTCCGGCCCCTTGGAGACGTCAACCCCCTTGGATACGTCAACCCCCTTGGATACGTCAACCCCCTTGGATA
>NHCFI05602__coassemble_1070_pt1 | contig 14122 bp, 13 predicted proteins | sample NHCFI05602__metabat2_high_PE_006 | metagenome-assembled genome bin NHCFI05602 | reverse complement strand
ATCCTCGTCAAGGGTGGCGCCGCGATGGAGGTCCTCGGCAAGGTCCGCACCGTCGCCCTGGACAAGACCGGAACCCTCACCCGCAACCAACCCGTCGTCATCGAGGTGACAACCACCGGCCCGCACACCCGCGAGCAGGTGCTCGCCTGGGCCGCCGCGCTTGAGGCACGCAGCGAGCACCCCCTCGCCAAAGCCATCCTCGCCGCCACCGAAACCACCACGACCGCCGACGACGTGCAGGCGGCCGTCGGCGCCGGACTGACCGGCACCCTGGACGGGCACAGCCTACGGTTGGGGCGTCCCGGCTGGATCGAGGCAGGCCCACTCGCCGGCGACATCGACCGGATGCAACAAGCCGGGGCCACCGCCGTCCTCGTCGAGGTCGACGGGCAGACCACCGGCGCGATCGCGGTCCGCGACGAACTCCGCCCCGAAGCCGCCCATGTCGTCGCCCACTTCCGCTCCCACGGCTACGCCGTCGCGATGCTCACCGGGGACAACCCCACCACCGCCCGAGCCCTCGCCGCCGAGGCCGGGATCACCGACGTGCACGCCGACCTGCGACCCGAGGACAAGTCGACCATCATCCACAGGCTGCGGGAAAGGGGCCAGGTCACCGCGATGGTCGGCGACGGCGTCAACGACGCCCCCGCGCTGGCCAGCGCCGACCTGGGCGTGGCCATGGGCGCCATGGGCACCGACGTCGCCATCGAAACCGCCGACGTCGCCCTGATGGGCGACGACCTGCGCCTCCTGCCGCACGCGTTCGATCACGCCCGCTACACGCGCCGGATCATGCTGCAGAACGTGGTCCTGTCGATCGCGTTGATCGCGGTCCTGATCCCGCTCGCCCTGTTCGGCGTCCTGGGGTTGGCGGCCGTGGTGCTGGTTCACGAGGTGGCCGAGGTGTTCGTGATCGCCAACGGTGTCCGCGCTGGCCGCACCACCCACCTGCCCACCCTCACCGCATTGGCCGACAGGCCCGCCCTCCAAGGAGCGACAGCGTGAGCACGGGCCACGACCACGCGCCGCAGGGCACCCATCGGGGCAAGTTGGCGATCGCGTTCGGGATCACTGTCACCATCCTGGTCGCCGAGCTCATCGGCGCGTGGTGGACCAACAGCCTGGCGCTGTTGGTCGACGCCGGCCACATGCTCACCGACGCCTCGGGCCTGCTGATGGCGCTCATCGCCGCAAACCTCGCCCTTCGTCCACCCACCCCCGAACGCACCTGGGGTTGGCGGCGCTCCGAAGTGCTGGCCGCTGGAGCCCAAGCCGCGGTCCTGCTCGGGGTCGGGGTGTACGCGTTCGTCGAGGGTGTTCGGCGCCTGTGGACGCCCCCGGAGGTCACCGCCGGCGGGCTGCTGGTGTTCGGCATCGTCGGTCTGGTCGGCAACATCGTCTCGATGCTGGTACTCAGCTCGGGCCGCGGTGCGAACCTCAACATGCGCGCCGCCTTCCTTGAGGTCGTCAACGACGCCCTCGGATCGGTGGCGGTGATCGTGAGCGCGGTCGTGATTGCGCTGACAGGGTGGACCCGGATCGACGCCCTCGCAGGCATGCTGATCGCGACCCTGATCGTGCCGCGGGCGATCACCATCCTGCGGGAGGCGGGGAGCATCCTGCTGGAGTCCACTCCTCCGGGGTTGAACCTCGAAGAGGTCCGTCGTCACATCCTGGAGGTGCCGCACGTGGTGGGGGTGCACGACCTGCACGCTTCCACCATCGCCACCGGTCTGCCGGTCCTCACCGCCCACGTTGTGGTCGAGGAGGCCTGCTTCGCCGACGGCCACGCCGCCCAGATGCTGACTGATCTCCAAGCGTGTGTGGCCGACCACTTCGACGTGAGCGTCGAGCACTCCACCTTCCAACTCGAATCACCCGACCACGCGCAACGCGAACACACCACACACAGCTAGCTCCCCCCAACCCGCAGGCCAGGGGTACACAGCTCTTGGCGACACTCCGAGCTGGGAAACTTGCACCATGGACACACTCAGATCAATCGCCTTGTTCATCGCGGCAGCCATCGCCGAGATCGGCGGAGCCTGGCTCGTCTGGCAAGGAGTACGCGAACACCGCGGCTGGATCTGGATCGGTGCCGGCGTCATCGCCCTCGGCCTGTACGGCTTCGTCGCCACCCTGCAACCCGACCCGAACTTCGGCCGCATCCTCGCCGCCTACGGCGGAGTCTTCGTCGCAGGCTCCCTTGTGTGGGGCATGACCTTCGACGGCTTCCGTCCCGACCGCTACGACATCCTCGGCGCCCTCATGTGCCTGATCGGCGTCGCCGTCATCATGTACTCGCCACGCGCCGCCTGACCCCAGTCCCACGCGCATCTTCTGAGACGGCGATGACCAGACCGGCAGTGTGGTGGCCGTTTCCAGCGTCAAGGATCTGGCTCGGTGACCGGAACTGCTCGCCGTGGCGCCCCCTGTGCCGGGCCAAGTCAGAGGATCGAGCTGAGGTCTGACCCGACGGTGGGATAGGCAGCAGTCATTGACTTCAGTTGACTGGTGGTCAGGTTGAGCTTCATGGCGAGGGCGATGAGATTGACGACCTCGCCGTACTCGGGGCCGAGAAGGTGCGCTCCGACAATCCGGTCGCTGGATCGGTCGACAAGGATCTTGGTGGCTGCGGTGGTCTCACCGATCCGGTAGTTGGAGTACCAGCCACTGGTGTCGCGGTAGCGGACGTCGATGTCGATGCCTTGATCGCGGGCTTCTTGTTCGAGCATCCCGACCCGAGCCACTTCGGGGATCGTGAAGACCGCCGTGGGGACACCGCTGTAGTCGGGGACGGTCGTCGAGGCCTTGAGCATGTTGGACGCGGCGACCTCGCCCTCAAACACCGCGACTGGGGTCAGCGGCATCCCCGGGGTGTTGGCGGCGTCGCCGGCGGCGTAGACGGCTGCGTTGCTGGTGCTCTGCAGGTGGGGAGAGACCCGCACTCCACGTTCGTCCCACTCGACCGCGGCGGCGTCCAGGTTGAGGCCGGCCAGCTCCGGGACTCGGCCGGCTCCGTGCACGACGAGGTCGAACCCCACCGTCTCGGATTGACCGGATCGCTCCACACTGACCTGAAACCCTCTCCGGGACTTCTCGATCGCGGTGATCGTGGTGGAGCGCCACAACTCGATCCCAACCTCACCGCCGCGGCTGACCAGGAGTTCGACGAGGTCGGGGTCGAACGCCTTGAGCGGCCTTGGCCCGCGGTCGAGGATGACCGGGGTGCTGCCCGCGCGTGCCGCGATGTGGGCGAACTCGAAGGAGATGAAACCGCCACCGACGAACAGGATCCGTCGCGGCAATGCGGGGAGCTCCATGAAGTCGGTGCTGTCGACCAGGTGTTCGTGACCGTGGAATTCCAGTGGCCGGGGGCGAGCGCCGGCGGCGATCAGGAAGTGTGCGGCGTGGTAGGAGATGCCCTCGATCGCCATGGTGTTCGGTCCAGTGAACCGCGCCTGGCCGTGCAGCGCGTCCACTCCGTTGCCGGAGAGTCCGTCCTCCATCCTTCTCGGGACCGGGTCGGTGAAGCCGTGCTTGTGCTGGATCAAGTCGGCCCAGTTGATCGACAGGCCGGCAGCGTCGATTCCTTTGCCCCGCATCAGTCGGGCGCTGTCGATGATCTCGGCACCGCGACGCAGGATCTTCTTCGGGTCGCACCCACGCAGTGCGCAGGTGCCGCCGTACGGAAGCGCGTCGACGATCGCGACGCGCCAGCCCGCGGCAGCACACTTGTTCGCCGCAGTCACACCAGCCATGCCCGCGCCGATCACGATCAGGTCATAGCCGGGGGTCATCACGCCTCATCGCGCGAAAGACCAAGCGCTCCCCGGAGTTGCTCCAAGGAGGGCACGCCAGCCATCCCGTCAGGGGTCCGGTAGATCCGGCAGGACAATCCCACGCTCGAGCCTGGCCCAGCGAAGACATCCACACCGTCGACCAGGATGCTCGGCGAGCCGAGGAACCGCAGCCGTTCTGCGTCTTCCAGCGTTTCGACGCGGCGATGGCTTACTACGACCCCCGGTGACTCGGCAGCGATCGCGTCAAGTCGTCGGGCGGCGATCTTCCAGTTCGGGCAGTCGTCGAAGTACAACAGTGAGACGTCCATGTCCACGACGGTAAACCTTGTACCGTGGTAGAAGGTCAAGTAGGGGGCGGAAGAGATGTTGATCGGTGAGCTTGCCCTGGCAACTGGGATGAGCAGGCAAACCATTCGGTTCTATGAACGCAAGGGCCTCCTGCCCGAGGCGTCCCGGGGCCCCAACGGCTACCGCGTCTACGACGATTCGACGCTCGCCCGGTTGCGCTTCGTCAATCTGGCGCAAGCAGCAGGCATGACACTGTCCGAGATCCACCGCATCATCGAGCTTCGCGAGGACGGGATTGTCCCCTGTGCGCACGTGGTCACGCTCATCGACAACAAGCTGGTCGAAGTCCGCGCACGCATAAGACACCTTGCCGCCCTGCAAGCGGAACTCGAAGGACTACTCCAACACAGCCGCCTGCTCGACCCCGCGGACTGCGCAGACGACGACATCTGCCACATACTCACCTGACCTGACTGGAAGTGTCATGGCCGTGCCACGAATCAGGAGCCGCGCCGAACCATCATCGTCTGGCGACTCACCGAGCTACGGCTGAACGTCCTGTCGCAAACGCCGACATGCGTGCAGCCAGTTGAGCGTCGCGTTCGGCCGCCACATGCTGGTAGCGCATGGCCATGTTCGGCGTACTGTGTCCGATCCGCGCCTGGAGCTCGGCCAGGGTGGCTCCCAATTGCGCGGCCAGCGTCGCACTCGTATGACGCAGCCCGTGAACCGTTAAGCCAGGCATGTTGATGGCCGCCTTGCCCTTGTCGTGGGCAACCCGCAGAACGCTGTCGTTGAGCGGCGAGTGTCCATCCCTGGCCGGGAGCAGCAACGCCTCCCGATCACGCACCGGCTGGCGCGCCGCCCACTCCCGCAACGCCGGAAGGAGGTGGGGAGGGATGGATACCGACCTGACCCCGGCGTCCGTCTTGGGTGGGCCGATCAGGAGCTGCCCCTTGAGTCGCACGACGGCCTGACGGACATGCACCACACCGATGTCCAGATCTAGGTCACGAACGCGGAGCCCCCGCACCTCGCCGGAACGCAACCCGCACCAACCGGCCAGCAACAGCGGTACCCGACGCGCCTCGGGCACGGCAGCCAGGTAGCGGTTGAGCTGGTCGACGGTGAGCACGTCGATCTCCCGCGCCCGCTCCTTCTGGGTGCCCGCCTTCACCCGGCACGGGCTGACCTCCACGAGCCGCTCCTCGACGGCCTCTTTGAAGATCGATTTGAGCAGCCCGTAGGCGTTGGCCTGCTGGGTGGGCGTCGACCGCATCCCGGCATACCAGGTGGAGATCTCCGCGGCGGTGATCTCGCCCAGAGGCCGCGTGGCGAACGCCGGAAGGATCGTCAACCGGAGCAGCTTCGCGTACAGCGCCGCCGTGCCGGGTCGAATCCGGCGGCGGACCACCACGGTAGCGGCGTAATCACCCAGCAGCAGGGGCGCCTCCTGAACCTCCCGGACCTGACGGGCCGGCGGCTCCCACTCGCCGCGACTGATCATCCGTTCCTGGTCGACCAGCCACCCCTCGGCGTCGATCCGGGCGACGAAGGTGATCGGAGCGCTGTGCCGGCTGCCGTCGGGGCCGGTGTAGCGCGCCCGGTACCGCCCACTCGGCAGCTGGCCGACCTCACCGAAGCCGCGCTTGCCCTTGGCCCGTGGTCTACCCATGATGCGCCCCTCCCGTCACGCTTCGTAACGGGCACGAGGACGCTTGGGTGGACAGCGGGCGAAGCCGACGATGTTCCCCACGCCCCGGATGTCGTGGGGAATACGTGGGGAACCGTGGGGAATACGTGGGGAATGGGAGGCCTCTGAAGGCCATCCGTGTCCATGAGAGTCCACAACTGAGAAGGACCGAAGTCCTTGTCAGAGGGGATTTGATGTAGTCAGGGGACCATACATCGTTGTGCGCGAGAGAGGAGTTGAACCTCCACGTCCCAAGGGACACTGGCACCTGAAGCCAGCGCGTCTGCCATTCCGCCACTCGCGCAACACCGACCTCTTGCGAAGCCAGCTGGAAGAACTTAGCACAAGCGCCGCGCCCGACGCACATCGAGCCTGATGGGCACCTGACGCTCGTCCCCAGAACAGCGCCATTGGACGAGCGTCCCATGACAATGGGATCAGCTACCCACAAAGGATCCCCATGCGCACCGCAGCCCTGGCCATCTCCGCCGCACTCGTCCTCGTCCCCGCGACCGCCCTGCCCGCGCAGGCCGCGACGCCGGTGACCTTCACCAAGTGGGTGGCTGACCCCGCCGGCGCCGACCGGTCCACCAACACGGCCTACAACAGCGAGTACATCGTCATCAAGAACGTCAGCTCCAAGGCCGTGAACATGACCGGCTGGACCGTGAAGGACAAGGGCAACCTGCACACCTTCACCTTCCCCAGGAACTTCACGCTCAAGCGTGGCGCGGTCGTGACCCTGCACAGCGGCCGGGGCACCAACACCGCGTCCCACGTCTACTTCAACTCCAAGCGCAACGGTTACGTCTGGAACAACACCGGCGACGTCGCCACCCTGCGCAAGGGCACGGCGATCATGAAGGTCTGCACCTACAAGCAGGGCGAGCGCGGCGGGACGAAGTACTGCTGAACCGCGCCGGGAAACCGGCTCCAGTTGCCGGGGCTGGGAGAATCGACGCCGTGAGCGAGACCTTCTACGACGCCGTCGGTGGCCACGAGACCTTCACGAAGCTGGTGCACCGCTTCTACGAGCAGGTCGCTGCCGACTCGGACTTCCGGGCGATGTACCCCGAACAGGACCTCGGCCCCGCCGAGGAGCGGCTGCGGATGTTCCTGGAGCAGTACTGGGGAGGTCCGACCACCTACCACGAGCAGCGCGGCCACCCACGCCTGCGGATGCGGCACAACGTCTTCCGCGTCACCCCCGCGGCCCGTGACACCTGGCTGAAGTACATGCTGAGCAGCGTGGACGAACTGGAACTCGCGCCCCAGGCCGACGCCGAACTGCGGGACTACCTCACCCGCGCCGCCCACTCGCTGGTCAACACCTTCGAGTGACCGACGCCCTTCAGGGGATCACTTGGCAGGCAGGGATCATTTGGCAGGCAGTGGCAGCGCGCTGTCGACGACGCCTACGGCCAGCAGCTCACGGCTGAGGATCGGGGCGAGCGTCCGGACATAGGTGTTGGTCAGGTGCGAACCCTGCCGGTAGACGAGCACGTCGCCGATCACCGCCGGGCACACCTTCTGGTCCGGGCAGATCCACTGGTTCATCGAGACGAACTGCACGCCCGGGACGCGCGCACTGGCCTGCCTCAGGGCCGGCGTCCCATGCCCGTCGCTGCTGGGGAAGGAGCACTTCGAGAAGTCCTCCCCCTTGGTCTGCACCAAGCACTCGTCCACCGTCTTGCCGGCAGGGAAGTCCGTGGACGTGCTGCTCGGATTGTCCGCGATCGTCACCACCTTCGCGCCGGTGGCCCGCAGCGCGGTGAGGGACTTCACGTAGGCGTCGATGGTGTCCTGGTCAACCTTCGCGGCGCGGAAGTTCCGGCTGCTGCGCACGCCGCTGACGATCACCACGTCCGGGCGGTGCTCAGGGGTCTGGAGCCGGGCGATGGAGTTGCGGACGAACTCCCCGCACTCGGGGAAGGGCTTTCCGGCCTCCAGCGGGATGGCCTCGTTGAACGAGCACGAACCCTTCAGGTACAGCTCGATCCGCCAGTCGTGGGCGGCACCGATCTCCGTCAGCGCGTCGACCCACTGGGTGGCCTTGGAGTCGCCGACGAGGGCCACCCGCACCGAACCGGACGGGTTGCCGACGACGCAGTCGTCGCGGGGCGTCGTCTCCCCGCCACCCATCTGGCAGTCCATGCCGTAGACCGCCGGGATGTCCTTGTGGGCCAGCGAAGGGTCGGGATAGATCTCGCCACTGGTCGGGATCGCCGCCGCGTAGTCCTTCTTCAACTTCAACGGCTCCACACCCGTGGGCGGGGCGGCCAGCGTGAGTGCCCCGTCGCTCCAGGCGAGCACCTCATCGCCCTGCCGCAGTTCCGGCTGCTGGGCGCGGACGAGCAGGCCGGCCAGCACCGACAGCACCATCGCGACGGCACCCATCACCAGCGCCCACCGGGTGCTCTTGCTGAGCACCGGGTGGAAGCGGATCGGGTTCTCCACGAAGTGCTGGGAGAGCCATGCCGCGCCCACGGAGACGATCGCGACCACGACCAGCCCACGGACGCCCATCGCCGGCCACTTGTTCTGGGCCAGGACGATCAGCGGCCAGTGCCACAGGTAGACCGCATAGGACAGGCCACCGATCCAGACCATCGGACGGATGCCGAGCAGGCGCGCCCCGATCGTGTCCTGGCCCGCGCTCCCGGCGAGGATCACCAGTGCGGTGCCGATCGTGGGCAGCAGCGCCGAGAGGCCCGGCCACGGCGTGGTGTCGGTGATCACGAGACCGCACAGGGCGATCATCACGATGCCCACCGCAGCCATCAGCTCCCGGATCGGACGTCCGAGCTTCCCGAAGCCCACCGCCATGAAGGCCGACAGCGCGCCGATTCCGAGCTCCCAGACGCGGGTGGTGGTGACGAAGTAGGCCTGGGCCGCGTTCGCGTGGGTGTAGTACGCGGACCACGCGAGGGAGGCGACCGTCGTGGCGAGCAACAGCATGAACAGCAGCGGTTTGACGGCCATCTTGAGCCGCCGGGCAACCTTGGCACCCAGCAGGATCAGCAGGGGCCAGACGACGTAGAACTGTTCCTCAACCGACAACGACCAGTAGTGCTGGACGACCGACGGGGCGGCATCCTCGGCCAGGTAGTCGACCGAGCGCAACGCCAGTGCCCAGTTGACGACGTAGAGCGCGGCCGCGATGACGTCATTGCCCAGGTCTCGCAACTGCCCCTTGGGCAGCACGGCCCAGCCGGCCAGCGCCGAGAAGATGAGCACCGCGGTCGCCGCCGGCAGCAGCCTGCGCGCGCGCCGAGCGTAGAAGCCGGTCAAGGACACCGTTCCGGAGCGGGCCACCTCCTTCAGCAACTGGCTGGTGATCAGGAAGCCCGAGATGACGAAGAAGACGTCCACCCCGGCGAAGCCACCGACAAGGTGCTTGGGGAAGAGGTGGTAGAGCAGCACGAAACCGACCGCGATCGCTCGGAGCCCCTCGATGTCACCGCGCATCGTCGCGCGGGGTTGGGGGGTCGGTGCATTCGTCATGACTGGTCTCCTGGAGGTCTGCTGCGCCAATCCGGCCGGCCCCCGCCGCCCCGATCGCTCGGCGGCAGCCTAGTGGACGGTCTCCAGCGGGGCCGGTGAGCGCGCCCAACCACGGGGCGGGCGGGAGCACCCAACCACGGGGGCGGGAGCGCGCCGGAACCTCGAGTGACGCACTAGCGTCGGCGTCGTGGACGAACTGCTGGTGGAGAAGGTGCTGCGCTGCGCCGAGCTGGTGCCAGCCGGACGCGTCGCCAGCTACGGCGACGTCGCGTCCATCGTCGGCACCAGACCACGGCTCGTCGGGCGGGTGATGGCTCAGTGGGGTTCGCAGGTCTGCTGGTGGCGCATCACCAACCACTCCGGCGACCTGCCAAGCCACCTGCTGGCCGAGGCCGAACCCCACTGGCGGGCGGAGGGCATCACGCTCAAGCCGAACGGCCGCGGCTGCCGGTTCGCCGACCACCGCGCCGACCTGGATGAGCTCAACGACCAGTGGCAGCGCGCGACCAACGACCTGACCGACCAGCGACCTGACCGACCCATGACCTGACCGACCGGTGATCCACCGAGGTTGTGGGCCCAACGGTCATAGATCAGCGCTTGGATCGTTCACAAGCCCATTTCCCCTGCCATCCAGTGGGAATCGCCCACAGCTCACCAAGTACAGGCGAGCTGGAACCCACCCCAGGGGCCCAACCCGGTCAGACCGTGGTCTCAACCTGCCCTTGAAGGACTGGGGCCTTCAGCTGTTGGTCAGTAGTATCAACTGGGCCACGCGTGGAGAGGAGGGTCCATGGGACTGTTCGACAAGTTCGAGAACCGCATCGAGGGTGCCGTCAGCGGCGTCTTCGCGCGCGCGTTCAAGGGCGACGTGCAGCCCGTCGAGATCGCCCAGCGCCTCCAGCGCGAGCTCGACTCCGAGGCCAAGCTCCTCAGCCGTGACAAGCGCCTGGTGCCCAACGAGTTCACCGTCCTGCTCAGCCAGCACGACTACGACCGCCTGGTGCCCTACTCCAAGACCCTCACCGCCGAGATCGTCCCGGAGCTGCGCGAGCACGCCGCCGAGCGTCACTACGTCTTCAATGGCCCGATCGCGATCGCCTACGAGCTCGCCCCGAACCTGCCCACCGGCCGTTTCCAGGTGCAGTCGCAGGCGATGGCTGGCATCGAGCAGGCCGACGGGCCCGCGTCCACGACGATGATCCGACGCGCCCCGCTGGTGCTCGAGGTCAACGGTGTGCGCCACCCGCTCACCCCGCCCGGCCTGGTGATCGGACGCGGTTCCGAGGCCGACCTGCGCATCAACGACCCGGGGGTCAGCCGTCGTCACGCCCAGATCCACGTCAACGGCGCCGGTGAGGAACTGGCGATCAGCATCGAGGACCTCGGCTCCACCAACGGCATCATCGTCAACGGCGCGAAGGTTGCGCACGCGAACCTGGACGACGGCTCCCGCATCGAGATCGGCTCGACGCGCATGCTCGTCCATTCGCCTGCGGGAGCGTAGCCCTTTGAGCGAAATCGTGGTCGTGGGCCTGCGGATCATCTTCCTGGCCCTGCTGTGGCTGTTCATCCTGTTCGCCGCCAATGTCATCCGCACCGACATCTTCGGCCAGCGGGTCACCCGCGCACGCACCGAGGACGTCCCGACCGGGCCGCGCCGCCTGATCGTGACCGAGGGACGTTCCCAGGGCGCCGCCTACCGCCTCGACCAGAACCTGTTGAGCATCGGACGCGCCGCCGACTCCACCGTGCTGATCGACGACGACTACGCCTCCACCCGCCACGCGCACGTGCTGCGTGACGACCAGGACCGCTGGATCGTCGAAGACCTGCACTCCACCAACGGCACCTACGTCAACGGCCAGCGCATCGAGGCCCCGACCATCATCACGCCGGACGATGTGGTGCGCATCGGCCGCACCCAACTGCGCCTGGAGGGCTGATGGTCTTCAGCCTCGACACCCGGTCGCACTCCGAGATCGGCCTGGTGCGCAAGAACAACCAGGACTCCGGCTTCCACTCGCCCAACATGCTGCTCGTCGCCGACGGCATGGGTGGCGCCGCGGCCGGCGACCTCGCGTCCTCGGTCGCGACCCAGCAGATCAGCAAGGTCGACTCCCGGCAGGAACTTGACCAGGCGCACGAGGTGCTGGCCGGTGCGTTGGGTCGCGCCAATGACGCCATCGCCGACCTGATCGACGCCGATCCCGCGCTGGACGGCATGGGGACGACGGTCACCGCGGCCCTGTTCACCGGCACCCAGCTGGCGATGGCCCACATCGGCGACTCCCGCGCCTACCTACTGCGCGGCGGACGCCTGCACCGCCTCACCCATGACCACTCCTGGGTGCAGTCGCTGGTCGACGAGGGCAAGATCACCGAGGCCGACGCCGCGATCCACCCGCACCGTTCGCTGCTGCTGCGCGTGCTCAACGGCCAGTCGACCCACGAACCCGACCTCGAGACCGTCGACCTGCAGCTGGACGACCGCCTGCTGCTCTGCTCGGACGGGCTGTGCGGGTTCACCACCGAAACCGAGATGGCCCGGGCGATGCGCGACTGCACCCCCGAGGCCGCCGTCGCGCAACTCGTGCAGCTCGCCCACCGCGGTGGCGGTGCCGACAACATCACCGTGGTGGTCTCGGACGTCGTCCCGCAGTCGGACGAACTGGACGCGCTCCCGGGCACCACGATCGGCGCCGCGGCCGAGTACACCGCCCCGATCCTGGAGCACCACACGCTGAGCGGCGCCGAGGGCGTCGTGCTGGCCCCCGAACCCGCCGCCGAGGCCGAGCGCTTCGTCACCTCCCCCGACCAGGTGCCGCACCTGGACGAGGAGGTGCTGCGCTATGCGCCCCGCGCCCGCAGCCGACGCCCCGTCATCGCCACGCTGGCGCTGTTCACGTCGGTCGCCCTGCTCGCGGCCGCCGCCCTGTGGGGTGCCTGGCGCTACACCCAGGGCCAGTACTACGTCGGTGAGGACGCCTCGCGGGTCGCCATCTTCCAGGGCGTGCCGGGCAATGTCTTCGGCAAGAAGCTCTCCCACGTCGCCGAGGCGCAGTCAACGCTGGTGGACGACCTGCCCGCCTACTACCGCCAGCAGGTGCGCTCCACGATCCCGGTGGCATCACTGGAGGCGGCCCGCATCACCACCGCCGAGCTCAAGGTCCGCGCTGAACAGTGCATCCGGATCCGGGCCCAGCGCCAGACCGCCCCCTCGGCCCCTGCTTCCACGTCGGCGTCCGCGACGGCCAGCTCGCCCGTGAGCCCCACCGCCGCGGTGAGCGAGACCACTGCGCTGCCCACCCAGACGCCCAGCCAGGCGGTGACAGCGCTTCCCACCCCGTCCGAGGGAGAGTGCTGATGGACGAGGTGCTCGTCTACCGCAAGCGGCGCAACATCGAGCTGCTGATGGACGTCTTCGCCCTGGCCCTCGGCCTGGGCGGTTGGGCACTGACCAACATGAACCTCTACGGCGAGATCCCGGCCTCCTGGCCACGGATCGTCGGCGTGTGGGCGGCGATCGGCCTGGCCGTCCACCTGCTGGTGCGCTGGAAGCTGGCCTGGGCCGACCCGTTGATCGTGCCCTGCGTGCTGCTGCTCAACGGCCTCGGGCTGGCGATGATCTTCCGGCTCGACCAAGTCAGCGAACCCGTCTCCCATGACGCGCGCACCCAGCTGCTGTGGACCCTGCTCGGCGTCATCGCCTTCACCGCCACCATCGTCGTGCTGCGCGACCACCGACGCCTGCAGCGCTTCCCGTACATCTTCTTCCTCTCGGGCCTGCTGCTCCTGCTGCTGCCGCTGGTTCCCGGGCTGGGACGCGCACAGTACGGCGCCCGGATCTGGATCCACTTCGGCCCCTACTCCTTCCAGCCCGCCGAGATCGCGAAGATCCTGCTGGCCATCGCCTTCGCGGCCTACCTGACCGAACACCGCGACGTGCTCGCGCTGGCCGGACGCCGGGTGCTGGGCATCGAGTTCCCGCGTCTGCGCGACCTCGGGCCGATCGTCATCATGTGGCTGGCCAGTCTCGCCGTGCTCGTCTTCCAGAACGACCTGGGCACCTCGCTGTTGTTCTTCGGGCTGTTCGTGATGATGCTCTACGTCGCCACCGAGAAGGCGGGCTGGGCCATCCTCGGCCTGGTGATGACCGCCGTCGGCGGCCTGCTCGCCTACCAGTTCGCCGGACACGTGCGGGTGCGCGTCAGCTCGTGGCTGCACCCCTTCGACGACTACGACTCCAACTACCAGGTGATCCAGGCGCAGTTCGGCTACGCCTGGGGCGGTCTGACCGGCCGCGGCTGGGGGCTGGGACGACCGGGGTTGACCCCGCTGGCGAAGAGCGACTTCATCGCCGGCGCGATCGGTGAAGAGCTCGGCGTGCTGGGGCTGATGGCCGTCGTGATGGTCTACGCCCTGATCGTCTTCCGCGGCCTGCGCATGGCGCTGGCCAGCAATGACCCCTTCGGAAAGCTGCTCGGCGCCGGCCTGAGCTTCGTGTTCGCGCTGCAGGTGTTCGCGATCATCGGCGGCGTCACCCGCCTGTTGCCGCTGACCGGCCTGACCACGCCCTTCATGAGCCGCGGCGGGTCGTCGATGATCAGCAACTGGGTGATCGTCGCGATCATGCTGGTGATCTCCCACCAGGCCCGCATTCCCACCGTTGCCGCCCCCAGTTCGAGGGAGCTGACCATCTCCGACGACGACACCCAAGTGATCCCGGCGGTGCGCGCGTGAACCGTCCGATCAGACGCCTCGCCGTCGTTGCCACCCTGATGTTCTTCGCCCTGTTGGCCAACCTGACGATCCTGTCGGTCGTCCGCGC
>NHCFI05602__coassemble_1062_pt1 | contig 14401 bp, 10 predicted proteins | sample NHCFI05602__metabat2_high_PE_006 | metagenome-assembled genome bin NHCFI05602 | reverse complement strand
CCTGCTTGAAGCCGGTGGGTTCAGACCCGATCTACACCCTGGATTGTGAAGAGCCAGATTTCTCCGGTCTGGACGTCCATGGCATGCGCCACCACGGAGCGGGCATGCACATCCAGGCCAACACTCGTACGCTCGGTAAACAAACGGGGCCTCCCACGTATGTCGGAAAGGCCAGACAGGAAGCCCCTGTCCGGCAACCCACTAATCGTTGCGCGGTGAGGCCCCGGCCTGCCAGAGCTCTCACCCCCGATGGGGCTCACCCATACCGTCTAGTGTGGTCATATGGTTGTAAGCGCCGAGCGACCCCTGTGGGTGAGGTCAGTTCCCTCAGCAGCACCGGCGCTGTTGACGGCACTGGTCCTGATTCTCACTCGTCTGCGCGATGCGCCACCAGCTGAAACCGTGCTGCAGCTGTTGCTCTGTCTGGTGGCTGGTTACGCCGCGCTCAGTCCAAGGTTCTCCAGTGTCGGGTCGATGGTCCTGTTGGCGGGACTGCTTCTGATACCGGGTAGCGACGCCACTTACGCTGCCTTGCTCTGCCTTTTTCCGCTCGGCTGTTCAATCGTGCTGACGGGCGTCTCTGAGGGAGTTGTGGAGAGCTTCATGTTTCTCGGCCTGGTGGCCGCCCATTCGTTAACGGATCAAACTCCCAATGTGTACCGTGAGGTGTTCTCATGGGCTGGGTTGTTGATGACCTGTTGGTTCGTGTCAATTTTGTTGAGGCATCAAAGGCGGTCCAACGACCTGCTCGAAGAGCATTTCAGAGTTGCTGCGGAATCGAACAACCAACAGCTGGCGCAACGTCTTCACGACACGGTCGCACAGTCGAATGCCCGAATCGTTCTGGCTGCGGAGAACCTCAAGGTGCAACTAGATGGCCGGATTGTGTCAGAATCCGTTTCACAAGTGTTGGACTCAATCATTGTCGAAGCGCTCAACAACGCGAGTGACCTCCGGCTGTTGTTGGGCCAGCTGCGTGCCAATGGCGCGTCACCCCCTGAGGTGTTCAACGAAAACACCCCCGGCCTGAAGACAGTGGCAGAGGCTCATCGCGAGCTGTTCGCGCGATATGGCTTTACGCTTCAGGTGACCATGGACGACGCACTCCAAGAAGTCCCTGTGGCCGCGACGCACCTGGTCAGAACGGTGGTCGACGAGTTCTCCATAAACATTCTAAAGCACGGCAGACCTGGACCATGTAGGTTGGTGTTGCACACCGACCCATCCGCCATAGGCGTTCTCGCAGTGAACACGATTGGCGCAGGAGTCCACACGTCGATCTCGCACGGACATGGGCTCCAAGTCCTCGGCCGCGCAGTGGAGCGAGTGGGTGGTGAGCTTGAGTGCGTGGTGTCGGGCACCAACTGGGTCGCACGAGCTTACATCCCAGAGAGCGGGGGAAAGGCGTGACTGACCTGGCGGTTGCAGTGGCGGACGACGACCCAATAGTTCGGGAAGCCCTGAGCAATGTGTTGATGCGCCAGAGGGGCATCAGAGTTGTGGCCACGCTTGCGAGCGGCGAGGAAGCCGTCACGTTGGTCAATACCCAGCTGGTCGACGTGGTGCTCATGGATCTGAACATGCCTGGAATGGGGGGATTGGCGGCTGCTGCCGAGATCAAGTCCAACCATCCTTCGGTTCGGGTGATCATTCTCTCTGCCCTGAATTCACAGAGTCAGGAACGCCTCGCGAAGCAACTGGGCGTGGATGAGGTCGCCGAGAAGACGATGAGGGCGTCCGACATCGTTGGCCTTGTGAAGGGCGGTGCGCCCGAGACCCGAACCAAAAGCGAACGGAGTACCGATAGGCTGGCCCAGCTGACAGAACGTGAGCTGCAAATTGTTGGGTTGCTCTGCGAGGGTAAATCGAATCAGGAAATCGCGGCGACGCTCTACTTGAGCGAGTCACGCGTCAAGAGTCAGCTCGGTGTGATCATGCACAAGCTCGGAGTTGAGACTCGGCTACAGGCCGTAGTCGCCGCCTTTCGTGCGGGGTTGACCAGTCTGTAGAGGGTATTCACCGTCAGTCACACCACGGCATGGGGACGACCTTGCAGATGTTGATGCCATATCCACTGGTGGTGTTGACGTGGGCTGGCGCAGCATTGGCTGGGGCCGGCAAGGCCAGAAGGGGGGCGATCAGGAGCCAGCAGGCAAGTTCTCTCATTCCAGCATTCTTGTGCCCCCGCCTGACCCGACTCCCGTGGCTTGGCTGGATCGGCCCGTTCGTACTGCGGACCAGACCAAAGGTGCCGTCCCTCGCTGGAAAGGTGGTGATCTGGACGGATCGAGGCTCGAATGAAGGGAGCCGAACGGACGCCTGGTCCGCATCGGAACCACTCCAGAAGGGGCCAGCAGCATGAACGCCAGCAAGCCAGTCATCCTCGGTCTCGGCGCGGCATTCGCCCTCAGCACCGTGTTCCCGCAATCCGCTTTGGCCGATGAACCGGCCGCTCGAATCGACAGGCTCGTTGCTCAAGCCGGAGTTCAACAGGGCAGCCCAGTCACCGCATCCGGCAACCAGGTGAGCGTGGATGGCATGGTGGTCGTGCTGAACGGTCAGAAGGCAGGCTCCAGTGCGCGCTCCGGCCGGCAGGTTTGGGCAGGCGGTCGCGTCAGCCACGTCGCGGTCGACACGGTTGAGGGAGCACAGTTCGTGAGCATCCATACCGATCGCGCCACACTGACAACCTCGTACACTTTCCCCGGGATCACGCTACAACCCCAGGCCGACGGTTCTGTGTCGATGGTGAGGGGCGACGGTCTGGTGGGATTCATCCGAGCGCCGTGGGCGAAGGATGCCAGTGGGGCAGCGGTGACAACCCGGTACCAGGTTGAGGGATCACGGCTCGTCCAGGTCTTGGAGCCGACGGCGAGCACCTTCTTTCCGGTGGTTGCCGACCCCACGGTTGTCAAGAAGTGGTGGGGGTCGCAGGTTCGCTTCAGCCGTTCGGAGACACAGAAGATCGGGTATGGGGCGTCCGCCTGCGCGGTCGTCACCGCCCTGCTTCCCGACCCGATCTCCAAGATTGCCACGGTCGCTTGCGGAGCGCTGTCATTGGCCGCTGATGTAGCTTTGGGCGAGAACAAGTGTTTGGCTGCGAACGTCTTCTTCACGGGGCAGGTCGTCCCTTGGTACTGGAGTTGCTGAAATGATTCTTCTCTATGCATTAGCCGGGGTGCTGGTCGTGCTGCTGGGTCGCGTCGCTTGGTTGCTGCCCAAGAGGTGGATGTTCTACGCATCCTTGGGTGTGATTGGTCTGGCGGTGCTGGGTGTTTTCTTGCGGCTCGAACCGGCGCCTCGCGAGCACTCGGCCTTTCTGGTGGCAGTCATCGTGACGAGCGTGTTCGTCCGACGCGGCCAACCTCGTTTCGCCACGATCACTGAGACTCGCAACCCGCCACGGTGAGGATGTGCGAGGACGGCGCTGCCCCGCTCGGGGTGGCGCCGTCACGCATAGACTCCCCAGCGTGTTCGTCACCCACCTGAGCCTCGTCGACTGGCGCTGTTATGCGTCCGCGGAGGTGCCGATCGGGCCGGGCGTGACGATCTTCGTCGGGCAGAACGGGCAGGGAAAGACCAACCTGGTCGAGGCCGTGGAGTACCTGGCGTCGATGGGATCGCACCGCGTCTCCTCCGAGGCGCCTCTGGTGCGGGCGGGCGCGAGCCAGGCGATCGTCCGGGGGCGGGTGCAGGCCTCCGTCGAGGACGACCGCAAGCTGCTGCTCGAGATCGAGGTCAACCCCGGCAAGGCCAACCGCGCCCGGATCAACCGCAATGCCCTGCCGCGGGCGCGGGAGATCTGCGGGGTGCTGCGGTCAGTGGTGTTCAGCCCCGAGGACCTCGCCATCGTCAAGGGCGACCCGGCCGACCGGCGCGCCTTTCTCGACCAGCTCGTGATCACCCGCTGGCCCCGGATGGCCGGCGTGAAGAGCGACTACGACCGCGTGCTCAAACAACGCAGCACCCTGCTGAAGTCACTTGCCGGCAAGGGGTCGCGGTCCGTGGACGAGTCTGACCTCATCACCTTGGAGGTCTGGGACGAGCACCTGGCGCGCGTCGGCGCGGAGTTGCTCAGCGCCCGCTTGGACACCCTGGCCGAGCTGATGCCACGCGCCAGCGAGGCCTATGCGTCCATCGCGCCGACCAACAATGTCGCCACAGCCGAGTACAAGACCTCGCTGGACATCACCCCCGGCCCGGCGGAGGAACCCGGACGAGAGTTCCTCGAGCGCCGTCTGCGCGCCGCGATGGTCGATCGTCGCAAGGACGAACTGGTGCGCGGGGTCTCGCTGGTGGGTCCGCACCGCGACGACGCCACCTTCTTCATCGGTGAGCTGCCCGCCAAGGGATACGCCTCCCACGGCGAGTGCTGGTCGCTGGCGCTGGCCTTGCGGCTGGGCAGTTTCCACCTGCTGCGCGCCGACGGGATCGAACCCGTGCTGGTACTGGACGACGTCTTCGCCGAGCTCGACGCCACCCGGCGGTTGCGGCTGGCCGAGTCGGTTCGCGGGGCCGACCAGGTGCTGGTGACCGCGGCCGTCCCCACCGACGTTCCCGAGCTGCTGACCACCGACCCCAAGACCGGTGAGCCGACCGGGCGTCGCTTCCGCGTCCGGGCCGGGACGGTCGTCCCTGCCGGTGTGGACGGAGAACCGCTGGAACCAGATCCCGACGAGGACGAGGAAACCAAACCAGCGCCGCAACCTGTGGACAAGCGTCCGGAGGCTGTGGATGAGCGTCCGGAGGCTGTGGATGAGTGAGCCCTGGGACGCCGAACCGCCGACCTGGGACGAGGAACCGAGCGAACCCACCGAGGAGGAGCGCGAGATCGCGGCCGCGCACGACCCGCTCGGGCTGGACCTGGCCAGCCAGATCGCCCGCGGGACGATGTCGATGCTGCCCCCACCCCGGGGCGTGCGGGCGAAGCCGAAGCGTCGGCGCCGTCCGGTCGACCCGGACGTCCGCTCCGGTTCGGGGCCCGACGCCCGCGACCCACAACTGCTCGGCGCCGCCCTCGACCACCTGATGCGTGACCGCGGCTGGGCCAAGGAGGTCAGCCTGCGCCTGCTGCTGGACCGCTGGCCCGCGCTGGTCGGGCCGACGAATGCCGCGCACTCCCACCCCGAGGCCTATGCCGACACGGTGTTGACCATCCGCACCGACGCCACGGTCTGGTCGACCTCGCTGCGCACCCTGGCGCCCTCGCTGGTGGCCAAGCTGAACAAGGAACTGGGCCAGGGAACCGTCACCCGCATCCAGGTGCTCGGCCCCAATGCCCCCAGCTGGAACCACGGGCCCCGGTCCGTGCGCGACGGTCGCGGACCCCGCGACACCTATGGCTAGGCCCGGGCGGATTGGTGGGGACGGGTGTCGCAACGCCTCACAGAGGCTCTGACGGGCCGGGGCCCGAAGGGGACCACGGATCGGGGCCAGCTGGGCCGTCCACGAGGCCACCGCGGGGCTTTGAAGGGTATTCGTGGGCCCGCGACACCCCTCCAGGCTGGGGTGACCCGGTGCTTTGCGGTAGAATTCTGGAGGTTGGGCACCTGCCCAGCCCCCGATCGACCAAGGAGCGCAACCGGTGAGCGACGCCATCATCACTGAGGACGCCTACGACGAGCTCGACCCCGTCCTCGACGAGGGGGACACCGAACGCCTTGAGGGCCTGCAGGCCTCCTCCGACCGTTCGGTCGCCGAGGGTGCCTACGACGCCGGCCAGATCCAGGTGCTCGAGGGCCTCGAGGCCGTCCGCAAGCGTCCCGGCATGTACATCGGCTCGACCGGTGAGCGCGGCCTGCACCACCTGGTCTACGAGATCGTCGACAACTCCGTCGATGAGGCACTGGCTGGCTACGGCGACCGGATCGACGTGAAGATCCTCGCCGACGGCGGTGTCTCCGTGGAGGACCACGGGCGTGGTTTCCCGGTGAAGATGCACCCCACCGAGAAGAAGCCCGCCGTCACCGTCGCCCTGACCGTGCTGCACGCCGGCGGCAAGTTCGGCGACGGCGGCTACAAGGTTTCCGGCGGCCTGCACGGCGTCGGCTCCTCGGTCGTGAACGCGCTGTCGGAGAAGTTCAGCGTCGAGGTGAAGCGCGACGGTTACCGCTGGGAGCAGACCTTCCACCTGGGCGTCCCCGAGTACGACCTCAAGCAGCTCGAGGCCACCGACGAGACCGGCACCAAGGTCACCTTCTGGGCCTCGAAGGAGATCTTCGAGACCACCAACTACTCCTATGAGACCCTGGCCACGCGATTCCGCGAGATGGCCTTCCTCAACAAGGGCCTCGAGCTCACCCTCACCGACGAGCGTCCCGAGCACGTCGACGCCGAGGGCGACCAGCTGCACGACTCGTTCAGGTACGAGGACGGCCTGGTCGATTACGTGAAGTTCATCAACGGCTCCCGTGAGCCGATCCACCCCACCGTGATCAACGTCGAGGCCCACCTGCCCGAGCAGGGGATGGGCGTGGAGATCGCGCTGCAGTGGAACACCTCCTACACCACCTCGGTGCACACCTTCGCGAACACGATCAACACCATCGAGGGAGGCACCCACGAGGAGGGCTTCCGCGCCGCGCTGACCAACACGGTCAACAAGTGGGGCGAGACCTGGGGCATGATCAAGAAGCGCGAAGACCGCGTCTCCGGCGACGACATCCGCGAGGGCCTGACAGCGATCATCTCGATCATGCTCGCCGAGCCCCAGTTCGAGGGCCAGACCAAGACCAAGCTCGGCAACACCGAGGCAAAGAGCTTCGTCCAGCGCGTCGTCAACGACAAGCTCTCCGACTGGTTCGAGGAGCACCCCGTCGAGGGCAAGGACATCGTCCGCAAGTCGCAGGCCGCCGCCACCGCCCGCATCGCCGCCCGCAAGGCGCGTGAGATGGCACGTAGCCGCAAGGGCCTGCTCGGGCGTGGATCGTTGCCCGGCAAGCTGGCCGACTGCTCGTCCAACAACCCGCTCGAGTGCGAGGTCTTCATCGTCGAGGGCGACTCCGCCGGTGGCTCGGCCAAGGGTGGGCGTGACCCGCGCACCCAGGCGATCCTGCCGATCCGCGGCAAGATCTTGAACGTCGAGAAGGCCCGGCTGGACAAGATCCTGCAGAACAGGGAGGTCGAGGCGATCATCAATGCGCTCGGCACCGGCGTGCAGGACGAGTTCGACGTCGACAAGCTGCGCTACCACAAGATCGTCCTGATGGCCGACGCCGACGTCGACGGCGCGCATATCCGCACCCTGCTGCTGACCCTGCTGTTCCGGTTCATGCCAAAGCTGCTCGAACAGGGGAAGGTCTACCTCGCCCAGCCGCCGCTGTTCCGCATCCGCTGGACCAATTCGCCGCACGAGCTGGCCTACAACGACGCCGAGCGCGACGCCCTGCGCGACGAGGGCCTGGCCAGTGGCAAGAAGCTGCCGACGGTCAACCCGATCCAGCGCTACAAGGGCCTCGGTGAGATGGACGCCTCCGACCTGTGGGACACCACGATGGATCCGGACGGACGCATCCTGCTGCAGGTCACCCTCGATGACGCCGCTCGAGCCGACCAGATGTTCTCGATCCTGATGGGCGAGGACGTCGAACAGCGCCGCAACTTCATCCAGCGCAATGCCAAGGACGTCCGCTTCCTGGACATCTAGTCCCGCGCCCCTTCGGGGCGAGGGGGGACGACCCCCCTTGCACCCCCCGCGGCACTCGCGCGCACCGCTCCTCGCAGGCTCGGAGCTGCGCTCGTGTCAGGAAGAGACCGGGGTGGGCATCGACAGACAACTGAATTGCTCCCCGGGCGGGGAGTCCACAGAGCTTCACAGAACACGCAACTGACAAGGGACAACACGCATGAGTGAGACCCCCCAGGGGCCCGAGGGCACCGATCCGGCCGATGACGTCCTTGGTGACGCCGCGCCCGCAACCGGAGACGTCGTCAGCACCGTTGACGACATCGAGGCGCCCAACCACGGGCGCACCGAGCCGATCGACCTGAACGACGAGATCCAGAAGTCCTACCTGGACTACGCGATGAGCGTCATCGTCGGCCGGGCACTGCCCGACGTCCGCGACGGCCTCAAGCCCGTCCACCGTCGCGTCCTGTACGCGATGTACGACGGCGGCTACCGCCCCGACCGCGGCTGGAACAAGTGCTCCCGCGTCGTCGGCGAGGTGATGGGCCTGTACCACCCGCATGGTGACTTGGCGATCTACGACACCCTGGTGCGCCTCGCGCAGCCCTGGGTGATGCGCCACCCGCTGGTTCAGGGCCAGGGCAACTTCGGCTCCCCGGGCAACGACCCCGCCGCCGCCATGCGATACACCGAGTGCCGGATGGCGCCGCTGGCGATGGAGATGGTGCGCGAGATCGACCAGGACACCGTCGACTTCCGCCCCAACTACGACAACCGCGAGATGGAGCCGGTCGTGCTGCCGGCCCGCTTCCCGAACCTGCTGGTCAACGGCTCGACGGGCATCGCGGTCGGCATGGCCACCAACATCCCCACGCACAACCTGCGCGAGGTCAATGACGCCGCGCAGTGGGCACTGGCCCACCCCGATGCCTCCGCCGAGGAGCTGCTCGAGGCCTGCATGGAGCGCATCAAGGGCCCTGACTTCCCGCTCGGCGCCACGATCGTCGGCCGCAACGGCATCGAGGACGCCTACCGCACCGGCCGCGGCTCGGTGACCATGCGCGCGATCATCGAGATCGAAGAGGACAAGAACGGACGCACCCTGCTGGTGGCCAAGGAGCTGCCGTACATGTGCAACCCCGACAACCTGGCCGAGAAGATCGCCGACCTGGTCAACGCCGGCAAGATCAACGGCATCGCCGACCTGCGCGACGAGTCGTCCGCCCGTGCCGGCCAGCGCCTGGTCATCGTCCTCAAGCGCGACGCCCAGCCGCGCGTGGTGATGAACAACCTGTACAAGCACACCCAGCTGCAGGACACCTTCGGCTGCAACATGCTGGCTCTGGTGGACGAGGTGCCGCGCACACTGCGCCTGGACCAGTTCATCTCCTACTGGGTCAAGCACCAGGTCGAGGTCATCCAGCGCCGCACCCGCTGGCAGCTGGCCAAGGCCGAGGCCGATGCCCACATGCTGCGCGGACTGGTCAAGGCCCTCGACCGGCTGGACGAGGTGATCGCGCTGATCCGTTCGTCGCGCACCGCCGAGGCCGCCCGCGACGGGCTGATGCAGCTGCTCTCGATCGACGAGAAGCAGGCCACCTACATCCTCGACCAGCAGCTGCGCCGCCTGGCGGCGATGGAGATCGAGAAGATCCGCGCCCGTCTGGCCGAGATCGAGGCCCACATCGCCGACCTCGAAGACATCCTCGCCAACGAGACCCGCCAGCGCGAGATCATCGCCGCCGAGTTGCAGGAGATCACCGACAAGTACGGAAACGAGCGCCGCACCAAGATCATCGCCGCCGACGGCGACTTCTCCGACGAGGACTTCATCCCCGACGAGGACGTGGTGGTCACCATCACCCACGGCGGCTACGCCAAGCGCACCAAGAGCGACCAGTACCGCGTCCAGAAGCGCGGCGGCAAGGGCGTGAAGGGGGCGACGCTGCGCTCTGACGACGAGGTGGCGCACCTGTTCACCACCACCAACCACCACTGGGTGCTCTTCTTCACCACCCGCGGCCGGGTCTACCGGATCAAGGCCTGGCAGCTGCCCGAGGGCGGACGCGACGCGAAGGGCGGCCACGTGGCCGGCCTGCTCAGTTTCCTGCCCGACGAGAAGATCGCCCAGGTGCTGACCCTGCGCTCCTACTCCGATGCCAGTCACCTGCTGCTCGCCACCCGTCGTGGCCTGGTCAAGAAGACCGAGCTCTCGGCCTACGACTCGACCCGCCAGGCCGGCGTCATCGCGATCAACTTCCGCGAGGACGACGACGAGCTGATCGGCGCCGCCCTGTGCAGCGCCGAGGACGACGTGCTGCTGATTTCCCGAAAGGGCCAGGCGATCCGGTTCAGCGCCGGTGACGACCAGCTGCGCCCCATGGGTCGCGCCACCTCCGGTGTGACCGGCATGAAGTTCCGCGAGGGGGACGAGCTGTTGAGCATGGCCGTCATCAACGCGGACATGCCCGAGGACGACCGCTATGTGTTCACCGTCACCGACGGTGGCTTCGCCAAACGCACCGCCGTGAGCGAGTACCGCCAGCAGGGCCGCGGTGGCCTGGGCATCAAGGCCATGAAGCTCAACGAGGACCGGGGGCAACTGGTTGGTGGCCTGGTGGTCAGCGAGAGCGACGAGGTGATCGCCATCAAGACCTCCGGCCAGATCACCCGCTCGTCCGTGGCCGAGGTCGCCGTCAAGGGACGCGACACGATGGGGGTGAAGTTCGTCGGCGTTCGCGGTGACGACACGGTGCTCCAGATCGCCCTCAACCCCGAGCACAACGAGCCCGAGACCACCGATGGGGAGCCGGCTGGCGAGGTTGGCGGGGCCGAGGCAACCGAGACCGAGCAGGATTCGCCCGTCGAGTCGGCACCCGAGGGCGCCGTTGATCCCGCTACGGTTGAGGACGAACAGGCCACGGACGACGTGACCGAGGACGACCAGGAGGAATCCGGTGAGTGACCCCACTGAGGCGGCGACGACCGGCGCCAAGGCGGCGGCAGGCGAGGACTTGGCCTCCGTTGCCACCGAGACTTCGTCCTTCGGCTCTGCCGTGAGCAGGGCCCGCGCGAAGATGGCGCAGACGGCCGCCGGGGTCGGCACCGCCGCCAGCGCCGTTGGCGCCAAGGTGTCCGACAAGGTCTCCGATGCTCTTACCGACGACGACCGGCACGATGCCGCGCCCACTGGTGCCGGCGCGGCCACCGGGGCGAGCGTGGGTGCCGGACGGATGCCGTCGATCACCCGGCGCACCCGCAAGGCCCGGCTGCGGCTGGCCCGGCTGGACCCCTGGTCGGTGATGAAGACGATGTTCCTGTTCTCCATCGCGGGCGCCATCATCATGTTCGTCGCCACCTGGATCGTCTGGGGTCTGGTCAATGCGTCCGGGGTCTTCGACTCCATCAACAATGCCGTCAACGAATTGCTGGCCTCGCCCGGTGCGCAGAACAGCTTCCGGCTGGACGACTACATCAACGGCCGACGCCTGCTCGGATTCACCGCCCTGATCGGTGCCATCAACGTGGTGCTGCTCACCGCCCTCGCGACCCTGTTCAGCTGGTTGTACAACTTGGCGGCGTCGGTGATGGGTGGGTTGGAGGTCACGCTCGCCGAGGACTGAGTTCTCGGTCGTGGTTCCGTGGCCGAGGCTCCCTCGGCCAGCTCCAACAACACGGCTCGGGAGCGCGGGTCGCCCGATTTGAGCGCGCGGCGCCACCTGCGGTAGAGTTCCTCGTCGTTGCCAGTTCGCTCGCAACGAAGTGCGGGCCTATAGCTCAGTCGGTTAGAGCGCTGCCCTGATAAGGCAGAGGTCACTGGTTCAAGTCCAGTTAGGCCCACCATGCAAAGCCCCTGGTCATCCGGGGGTTTTCGCATTTCCAGGGGGCCTTCGGCGGCCGTCGTGGTACAGGCGCGGTACACGCAGACCGACGGCACCGTCAGGCACTGCCAAACAGCGACGAGGTTCCTGTAGAGTGGTGGTGTCCCGCCACGCGGCGGGATCGCCCGGCCGGAACCGGAGGATCGCACCTCCCCGGCTGCACTTGTTTGCGACCGCCCGTGGGGAGCCTGAGCATCGGCAGGCTGTGATCCTCGGGTCATAGAGCCGATGATCGTGGGGCCGACGAGACGGGCCTGAGCGGGATCGAGGTCGGCAGGCCCCCGCGAGAGATGCAGGCGCCGTGCTCCTGAAAGGAGCAGGCTCATGCCTGCCATCAACCAGTCGGTCCAAGACCGCAAGCCCATCAGCGTCGCCGAGATGGCGGCCATCCTCGGCGTGTCGACGCGCAAGGTCGAGCGCCTCATCTCCGCCGGAAGTCTCAAAGACCGTGGAGCCGCGGCGCAAGGGTCGTCCGCCTCGCATCACTGCGGCCTCCGCGCGTGCCTACCTCGACGGGGAGGTGGCGTGATGCGGGAACGAGAAAGCCGCCCGGACGACGTCCAGGCGGCTCCCAAAGAGTTTGGCGGCTCTGCACACGATGATACCAAGGCGACGGCGAAGAAGGCAGCCCCGGGCACTTCCCCGAAGGTGGCCCAGCGCACCCAGAACGCGATCCTCGTGGAGGCCACCTCCGACTACATCGCTGGCCTGGATCCCGACGACCTGCCGGCGCCCGGCCAGATCGAGCGCGACCTGATCGCCTGGACGAACTTCGCCTTCGGCGCTGAGAACCTCAACCGGGTACAGGGCAACAAGATCACCCTGCTGAAGACGCTGACGCCTGGGCAGGTTGCGGGCCTCCTCGTCTCCCTGCATGGCGTTGTGCGGGTGATCGTTGCGCGCGATGAGCCCGGTAGGCCCGGGCGACCCAGTGCGCTGGATCCACTGGCCGTGTGGGACCCTGTGCGCGGAGTAGCTTCGACCGATCCCGACCTGGTCTCCGCACTGATCCGGCGGTACCACCCCGAGGCTGATCCCAACTTCGTCAGGACGGCCATGGCGGTGCTGCGGGATGGTGCACCCCGGGTCAGGCGCTGCCAGGACCGGCGATGGGTGGCGGTGGCGAACGGAGACTACGACCGCGCGACCGGCGAGCTGTACCCGTTCAGCCGTGACCGCGTCTTCTTCACCCGGCTGGCAGTGGACTACGACGCCGGTGCCACCAACGTCGTGATCCACAACGACGAGGACGGCACCGACTGGGACTTCGACTCCTGGCTCGAGGAGCTGGCCGTCGGCGACCCGATCCTGGTCGAGGTGTTCTGGTGCGTCTTCGCCGCCGTGGTCCAGCCGCAGGTCCGCACCAAGGGGATCGGTCTGTGGAACCCCAGGGGCAACAACGGCAAGGGGTCGATCTTGGCGCTGTCTCGCAACCTGGTGGGGGCGGACAACTGCGCGGACGCCAGCCTGAAGGAGTTGGCCGACCCGGCGAGTGCGCAGCTTCTCAGCGGGAAGGCTCTCATCCTCGGCGACGAGAACGGCGTGAAGGACTTCCTGGACGATGCCACGTCGATCAAGAAGCTCATCACTCGTGAGCCGCTGTACGTGAACCCCAAGTACGAGAAGCCGCGCAACGAGGTGATCGAGGCGGCCATGATCCAGTGCTTGAACGGCAATCTGCAGGTGGCCGACAACAGCGACTCGTTCTGGCGACGGTGGGTCTTCGTGCCCATGAGGGCTCGCTTCGAGGGACGCGAGCGTCGCTACATCAAGGACGACTACCTCGCCCGTCCCGAGGTCCTCCAGTACGTGCTCAAGCGTGCTCTGGAGATGGACTTCGACGGGACGTTCCCTGACGCCAAGCCGCTGAGTGATCTGCTCCTGCAGATGAAGGCCGCCAACGACACGGTGCGCCTCTTCTGGGACCTGCACGCCGACGATTTCTCGTGGGATCGCCTGCCCATCGGGTACCTCTACGAGCTCTACAAGTCGTGGATGAAGAAGAACAACGCAGGCGGTTACTCGGTGGCGTGGCACAAGTTCGCAGACAATCTGCGCGGTGCCGTCGAGGACGTCGACGACGGCTGGCAGATCGACGACCAGGGACACCGCATGAAGCTGGCCGAGCACTCGCCTGATGCGGTGTGTGGGCGTTACGGATTGGGTGGTCCCCAGGCTGGCTTCGACCTGACCAACTGGTCCTTTCCCAATCCGCAGTCGCAGCACCGGGGGATGGTTTTCCGCACGCCCGGGGCTGTGGCCACGAGCGCCATGACGAGCGCCATGACCGACGCCGAGAAGGACTCCGAGATCGCGCGTCTGAAGGCACAGCTGGCAGCCCAGCAGACCACCAACGACGACCCCAACAACACCGATGCCTGAGGAGGCACTGCCCGGTCAACGACATGTTCCGCGACGGGTTCCACCAGCACGCGGTGCACGGCGGAGTCGCGCCCTATCGACCGAACTCGCTCGATGGCGGCAACCCCGCCGAGGCGTCCGAAGACTCCGGCGCGTTCATCGACGTGCCGCAGCCGGTGGCGTCCGGCGCCAAGGTGCGGGAGCTGTCGGCCAGCTTCGACGACCACTTCAGCCAGGCGACGCTCTTCGTGCGCTCGCTCAGTGAGGTGGAACGCGAGCACCTCACGCGGGCGTACACCTTCGAGCTGGGCAAGTGCTACGAGGAGGCGATCAGGCTCCGCCAGCTGCAGTGCCTCGCAAACATCGACGCCGACCTGTGCGCCGAGGTCGCCCGCGGGCTCGGCCTGCCGGCCCCCGAGCCGACCGTGCCGCCGGTGGACGTCGAGTCCAGCCCGGCGCTGTCGCAGGTGGGCGGCACGTGGCCAGTCACGGGCCGCAAGGTGGCCCTCGTCGTGGACGCCGACACCGACCC
>NHCFI05602__coassemble_1061_pt1 | contig 14420 bp, 19 predicted proteins | sample NHCFI05602__metabat2_high_PE_006 | metagenome-assembled genome bin NHCFI05602 | reverse complement strand
CATCCGTGACGGGCAGCTGGAAACCGCTGGGGCTTGCCCTGTCGGTGGTGTTGGCCGGTTCCACGGCCATCGCACTGGGCATCGGGCACCCCTACTGGGCGATGATCGCGGCCGTCGCCCCAATGACGGCTCCGCACGTCACGATGCAGGTGACCCGGGGCATCCAGCGGACGATGGGGACGACCGTCGGGCTGGTGCTGGCGTGGATTCTGCTGGCGCCGCACCTGTCACCGTGGTGGACCGTCGTCGTCGTCGCCCTGCTGCAGTTCATCACCGAACTCGTGGTGGGACGCAAACTACGCCCTGGCCTGCATCTTCATCACCCCGATGGCGCTGCTGATGGGCACTCTGGGGCACCGCACCGACATCGGGACCCTCCTGTTCGACCGCGGCGTCGAGACCTTGGTGGGCTCGGCGGTCGCCATCTCCCTGGTGCTGGTCGGCCACCACCTGCGGGAAAGGCACAAGGACAAGGTGCTGGACGCGCTGGCCGGGCTCGCGCGCTCACGTTCCGATCTACCAGGTCACAAGACCCACCCCGGCGGCTGAGACAACTGGGCGCCTTCCTAGGGTTGGGGCCAATCGCCACCTTGGAGGTAGACCCATGAATTCGCTGGCCGTCGCCGCACCGCGCGAGCTCGACCTGCACGCCCACGCCACCATGAGCCGCGCCGTGCGCCTGTTCCAGGTCGCCGCCATCGGCGCGACGGTGACCGTCGCGATGGGTGCCATCAACTCCGGAACCGGTTCGGGCTTCGCCTGCCCCACCTGGCCCGGCTGCTACCCCGGCCACTTCGGGCCCGAGGCCGAGGTGCACGACCTGATCGAGTTCAGCCACCGCATCGTCGCTGGCCTGACCGGCTTCCTGCTGTTGGCCGCCGCCATCGTCGGCGCCACCGCCACGAAGGCCAGTCCGCTGGCCCGTATTGCCCCTGCCTTCGCGCTGCTGGGCGCGATCGGTGCGGCCGTCTTCGGCATGATGGTCGTCAAGAACCACGGCATCGCCAAGCCGCTGGCCATGATCGACCTCTTCGGCGCCCTCACCTGCCTGGTTGCGATGACACTGGCATATATGTCCTTGCGCCGGGGACGTCCGACCTGGCACTGGACGCCCACCGCACGACTCGCGTCCGCCGCGGTCGCGGGGCTCTACCTGCTGCACGTGAGCGGCATCGCCGTCGCCGGCCCGGGGTCCTTCACCGGCGTGCTGGGCTGGCCGCTGTCGGTGCACAACGGGCAGGACGTGCTCGGTGCGGTCCAGGTGATGCGTGCGCTGCTCGCCTTCGTGCTGGTCGTCGCGCTTGGCCTGCTGGTCCGTCGGTCCTGGAATGTTCCGGGCCTGTCGACCCCGGCCCGAGTGCTGGTGGCGGCGCTGGTCGTCGAGGCGATTTCGGTGGCGCTGATCGCCAACTCTGGTGCCGAGATGTGGTTCACGCTCTTCTTCTGCGGTGCCGCCACGGCGATCCTCTCGGCTGCCACAGTGATCGCCGGACGCTCGGCGCTGGACGCCTGATCGAGGGTTTCGTCGGCCGAGGTTTTCCACAGCCCCTGTGGAGGGTCCACCGTCGGCTGTGCACAAGTCGCGGCCCGTTGTGGACGGCGTCGGAGGAGTTGAAAGTTTGTTGTCCACGCCCCCAGATCGGCTTGCGTGTCGGCTCCTGTAACGCCTAGAAAGGAAGGGCCCGCCCCGGGGAAGGGGCGGTGCGGTGGTTCAGGAAACACACACCCATCTGGCGACACGTCGCCACACCGGAGGGGCGACGCAGGTCCGGTGGGGTGGGACACCTGGGCACATCGGCCGGAGACGTCGCCGCTGCCTGGTCACTGCGTAGTAACACACGGAGGGCCCCGCCATGGCGGGGCCCTTCTCGTGGGTGGGTTCAAGATGTGCGGCCTCACTCGTCGAAGTGGCGGGCGGCGCCCTTGTCGGCCGAGAGGGCATAGCGCGCGAAGATCTTCAGCGCAGTCGAGACCTGACGGTCCCGGTCGACGGGCTTCCAACCGGCCGTCTCCTGCTCGGCGCGGCGGGCGTCCAGTTCCTCGTCGCTGACCTTGAGCCCCACCCGGCGGCCGGGGATGTCGAACTCGATCACGTCGCCGTCCCGCACCAGGCCGATCGCTCCGCCGCTGGCCGCCTCCGGGGACACGTGGCCGACCGACAGGCCGGACGAACCGCCGGAGAAGCGTCCGTCGGTGATCAGCGCGCACTTGGGGCCGAGCCCAATGCCCTTGAGGTAGCTGGTCGGGTACAGCATCTCCTGCATGCCCGGCCCGCCCTTCGGGCCCTCATAGCGGACGACGACGACGTCCCCCTCGACGATCTTGCCGCCCAGGATCATCTCGACGGCCTGCTCCTGGCTCTCGGCCACCTTCGCGGGCCCGGAGAACTTCCACTGGTGCTCGGGGACGCCGGCGGTCTTGACGATGCAACCGTCCGGGGCGAGGTTGCCCTTCAGCACGGCCAGGCCGCCCTCGCTGGTGTAGGCGTGCTCGACGGAGCGGATGCAGCCGTCCGCCGCGTCGGTGTCCAGGCTGGCCCAGCGGTTGTTCGTGCTGAAGGCCTCGGTTGTCCGGACCCCGCCGGGCGCGGCGTGGAAGCGTTCGATCGCTGCCTCGCTGGCCTGGCCGGAGCGGATGTCCCAGGTGCCGAGCCACTCGTCCAGGGTCTTGGAGTGGACGGCGCGCACGCCCTCGTTGAACATCCCAGCGCGGCGCAGTTCGCCGAGGATGGCGGGGATGCCGCCGGCGCGGTGCACGTCCTCCATGTAGTACTTCGTGGTGTTCGGGGCCACCTTCACCAGGCAGGGCGTCTCGCGGCTCAGCGCGTCGATGTCGTCCTGGTCGAAGTCGACCTTCGCCTCCTGCGCGGCGGCCAGCAGGTGCAGGATCGTGTTGGTCGAGCCGCCCATCGCGATGTCGAGGCGCATGGCGTTCTCGAAGGCGGGCTTGCCGGCGATCGAGAGCGGGAGCACCGAGTCGTCGTCCTGCTCGTAGTACTGGCGGCACAGGTCGACGACGAGCCGCCCGGCCTCCAGGAAGAGGTCCTTGCGGGCCATCGCGGTCGCCAGCGTCGAGCCATTGCCGGGCAGCGAGAGACCGAGTGCTTCGGTCAGGCAGTTCATCGAGTTGGCGGTGAACATGCCCGAGCAGGAACCGCAGGTGGGGCACGCATTGTTCTCGATCGTGTCGATCTGCTCGTCCGAGACGGTGTTGTCGACGGCCTTGATCATGGCGTCGATCAGGTCGAGCCGCTCCATCCCGCCCTCGTCGGGAGCGCCCGGGACGACGCGGTCGCCAAGGATGCGTCCGGCCTCCATCGGTCCTCCGGAGACGAAGACGGTGGGAATGTTGAGCCGCAGCGCGGCGAGCAGCATGCCGGGGGTGATCTTGTCGCAGTTGGAGATGCAGACCAGCGCGTCGGCCTGGTGCGCGTTGACCATGTACTCGACGGCATCGGCGATCACCTCGCGGCTGGGCAGCGAGTAGAGCATGCCCGAGTGGCCCATGGCGATGCCGTCGTCGACGGCGATGGTGTTGAACTCGCGTCCCACACCCCCGGCCTCCTTCACTGCCCCCGCGACCAGCTGACCCATGTCCTTGAGGTGGACGTGACCCGGTACGAACTGCGTGAAGGAGTTCGCGATGGCGACGATCGGCTTGCCGAAGTCGTCATTGGTCATGCCGGTGGCGCGCCACAGGGCGCGGGCTCCGGCCATGTTCCGGCCGTGGGTGGTGGTGCGGGAACGAAGTGCAGGCATGCGCTCCAGCCTAGGCGCGTGGGCTGACGGTGCAGTGGGCGTCCCAGATGCTCTGGCGCCTTCCTTGCGCGGCACGCGCCTAGCCTTGGCCCATGGCACCCGAGAACTCCATGTCCCTCGACGAGCTCGCCCTCGACGAGCTCGCCCTCGACGAACTCGCCCGTGAGCTGATCGCCCGCGAACCCCTGCTCGGCCGTAGCTATCAGAGTGCGACCGAGGTCGACCAGACCACCGTCCCCGGCTTCCGCGCGATCGACGCGACCGGACGTGAGATCACACTGGGCATGGTCCGGGCAGGTGCCGGGACGGGTTCAGGCACCATGCCGGGGACGATCAGCCAGGCGGTGCTGCGGCCGGTCGGCGGCGAGGTCGTCGTGCTCGACTACCTGTTCACCGGGCTGGCCACCACGGCGCGGAACACGACGGTCTGGCTGCGCGTCGGCGACCAGTGGCGTGCGGCGCATCACCAGCAGACACACGTTTCCTGAGCATTCCCACAAGGCCGCATGTGGGTTGGCTGAAGCACCTTTGGGACACCTGAACGAAACCTCTCCAAGCCTTGTTTCGGCACCTTCCTCACGTGGAATGGGGCCCATGGAAGCTGCTCTCGGCCTGGCCCTGCTCGTCGCGATCGCACTGGGCGTGTTCCTCGTCGTCCCTGCTCTGGTCGCAGTGCCCGTGCTGGTGGTCGCGTGGGCCCGTCGTCCTCGTCCGGCGGGCGTGCTCACCCCCGAGTTGGACCGCCCGCAGCCTCGGCCGGGCACCCAGCCCCCTGCAGAGAAGCCCGCCCGGCGTCAGGACGTCGCCCGCGCCGCCTGATCTCGCCAAGCTTGGGTCGGGATGGCCACAGGTCGCCCGTACTCGCCGGCCGTCAGGGACTGTCAACGACCCCTTCCGTGAGCTGACCCGCGAGGGCCGCAATACCGCTCGAGGGCCGCTGGCTCAGTCGACGACCCGAAACCGCTCCACCACGACCAGGGTGTCGTCGTCGATGACGAAGTCACCACCCAGTTCGGCCTGCATCTCCGGGCTGCGCCAGAAGCGCTCGTGTCCGGCGCGCCACTGCTGCACTGAGAGGTAGCCCTCCCCCTCGTCCATCGCGTGGCCCAGATCCACGTCAGCGAGGCGCTTCACGCCCACGTCGATGATCTCGATGATGGCGACCTGCCGATCGTGCGAGTCGACCAACGACTGGCGCTCGCCGGGTTCGGGGACGGGCGCGCCCTCGCGCTGGTACTCCGCAAACAGGCCCGAGGTTGCGGTCTTCGACCCCTCAAGGATGGCGTCGACCAATTGGTCGCGCAGGGGTCCGGGGAAGCCGAACTCGGCCTTTGGAAGCTCCGTCGTCACCCAGCGAACCTAGCCAAAGCGTCCGCACGGTCGCGTACTGTCCAGCCCTCGGGAGCCACATTCGGCGCCCGTCATAGTCTGTGGGTATGAGCCCCGCGACGACGCCAACGGTCCAACGGCACTGGAACAGGCTGTACTGGGACGAAATCGACAGCCCCCTGCCCGAGCTGGAAGGGTCCGACCAGACCCTGCGACTGCTGCTGGTCGCCTCCGACCATGGTCTGGTCGAGATCGGCTTTGTCCCGGCACGCGAGCACGACGCCGCGATCGCCGCCCTGGCCACGATCGCCGACGAGCTGCACCACGAGCCGGCCATGCTCTCGGAGGCAGCGCGCGAACTGGACGAGTACTTCGCCGGCACCCGGACGTCCTTCAGCCTGCCGTTGGACCTGCCGGCCGACCCCTCCTTCCGGGCCACCGCCCGGGCGCGGCTACGCGACATCGGCTACGGCGAGACCCGCACCTACAAGGAGTTCGCGACGATCCTGGGCCGGCCCACCGCCATCCGCGCGGCCGCGACGGCGTGTGCCACCAACCAGTTGCCGATCGTCGTCCCCTGCCACCGCGTCGTGCGAGGAGACGGTTCACTGGGTGGTTACCTCGGCGGCCTGCCCGCCAAGCAGTTCCTGCTGGAGTTGGAGAAGAAGGGCGCACGACGTGGTTGATGAGATGTCCGACCAGATGCGCCTGGCCTTCCGGCGCCACCCGGCCGGGATTGGTCTGGTGACCGCCGCCGACGCCGAGGGCCCGGTGGGGATGGTCGTCTCGTCGCTGGCGAGTGTCTCCATCGAACCGCCGATGGTTTCCTTCTCCGTCGCCTCCGCCTCCCGGACCGGGCAGCGGCTCGCCCACGCCGACGGGCTGGCGGTGCACCTGGTCACCGCGGACGACCTGCCACTCGCGATCGACTTCTCCACCCCGGGCAGTGCTCGCTTCACCGACGAGCACCCCTGGACGCCCGCCGGGAACGGCGCTCCGCTGTTGGGCACCAACAGCGCACGGATGACTGGGCGCGTGGTGCAGGTCGTCGAGGCGGGCCAGAGCCTGCTGTTGCTCGTCCAGCTCGACGAGGTCAGCGTCCCGGACGTTGTCGGCGCGCCCGTGGTGTGGGTGGGCCGCGAATGGCGGCAACTCGTCTAGATGGTCACTCTTTGACTCGAGTCCGGCAGCCTAGTCTTGGACGCATGTTCATCGCCGCTGCCGTGTTCGTCGTCCTGGCCGTCCTGCTCCACGTCTACATCTGGTACCTGGAATCGTTCGCGTGGACGACGAAGGCGCGCGCGGTCTTCGGGACCGGCGAGCAAGAGGCGCTCGCCACGCAGGAGATGGCCTTCAACCAGGGCTTCTACAACCTCTTCCTGGCGTTGATCGCACTGGCCGGGCTGCTCGTGGCTGGCCGTTCCCGCGGCACCGGCATCGCGTTGATGCTGGCTGGGACGGGCTCCATGCTTGCGGCGGCTGCGCTGCTGTTCGCGACCTCGTCTGACAAGCGCTCGGCCGCGATCAAGCAAGGCGTGTGCCCGCTCCTCGCGGTCGGTCTCCTGATGCTCGTTCGCTGAGTTCCTTGAGTCGCTGGATCGATGCCATCAGGTTGAATGACGTGGTCGAGCGCGCGCGTTCGAGGCGCCTCTCGTCGATGAGTGTGGTCCAGTCATAGGTGTGGCGGACCAGGGTGTGCTGGCCGTCGATCGGCTCCAGCTCCCAGCGCCACAGGTGCCCCGGGGCTGGCTGGCCGATCGGGCCCGGCTGCCAAGCGATCAAGCGTCCCTCAGCGAACTCGCGGACGTGGTTCTGGCGCACATTCCCGTTGGCGTTGACCATGACGAAGTCGTCACCCACCGCGCGAACGCGCTGACCCTCATCCGCGTGACCGAGGTTGTCGTTCCCATCCCACTCGGGCTGGCGCGCCGGGTCGGCGATCAGCTCGAAGATGACATCGGCGGGGGCGGCAACCTCGGCCTCGGCGGTGACGACGCGGTGCTCGTTCATGCGTCCATCAAAGCGGGTGTGTTCGGCCCTGTCGAGGTTGTACAGGCCTGTAAATGGTTGCTCAGGCCTGGTCGATGGTGCTGACGAAGGCGTCGAGGTCATCCGGGGTGCGCGAGGTGATGGCGGTCCAGCCGTTCGCGGGGCACACCTTCACCTCCTCGTCGACGACGGTCGCGCCGGCGTTGGCGAGGTCGGTGCGGATCGACTCATAGCCCGTCAGCGTCTTGCCCTTCGCCAGCCCGGTCTCGACCAGGATCCACGGGGCATGACAGATCGCCGCGATCGTGCGTCCGGCCTCAGCTTGTGCCTTGACGACCTGCTGGATCTCGGCGTCGATCCGTCCGGCGTCGGCATTCAGCGTGCCGCCGGGCAGCAGGACGACGTCGAAATCACCACTCGCTTCGGAGAGCTTCTTGTCCGTCGGGAAAACCCTCCCCCAGTCCTTATCCCCGACGACGGTCTGCACGTCCTTGCCACTAGGGGTCACGACGGTGACGTCGTGGCCCAGTTCGCGCAGCTTCTCGACCGGCACGACGATCTCGTCCTGCTCGGTACCGAAGTCGGTCGACACCACCAGGATCTTCTTGCTGCTCTTGTTTTCAGCCATGTCCCGAAGCTACCCACGCGCAACCCACCACGAAACACCCTTTCGTGGTGAGCGGAATGCTTGCCGGTCGCGGCAGCAGTTCCTGCCCTGCCTGATCGCGGATAGCCTTCGGCCATGATCATCACCGTCGAGGGAGCACACCACGTCGAGCTGGCCCCGGAGCGTGGAGTGGTGCGGGTCAGGGTTTCGTCCGAGTCAGCCGACAAGGTCGAGGTGATGGCCTGTCTGCAGCGCGACCTCGGCGCCCTGGTGGACGATCTGGACTCACTCGGAGCCGAGCAGCCCTCCCCCATCTCGCGGCGGGTGGTCGAGACCCCGCGGACGAACACCTGGGTCGACCAGCTCCCCGACGGCACGCGCGTGGTCCACCACCAGGCGAGTGCGCAGGTGACCGCCGAGTTCGTCGACCTCGAGCGTTTGTCGCAGCGTGTGACCGCGTGGGGCGAGCGGGAGGGCCTGTCGATCGACGACATCGCCTGGACGCTGACCGACCAGACGCGGGCGGGGGTCCGGGACGAGGTACTCACCCGCGCCGTGGCAGACGCCCGGGATCGCGCGGAGGTGCTGGCCAGGGCGGCCGGTTGCGGCGATCTGCGCTTCCTGGAAATCGCAGACCCAGGGCTGCTGGGAGACGCCACACCCGAGGCTGCTGCTGCCGGGGCGCAGTTCCGCACCATGAAGTCGTCCGCCGCTTTCGTGGGTGCCGGACCTGACACCATCACGACCAGCGCCACCATCCAGGTTCGCTTCGAGGCCGATCCCCGCTGAGCGCGCCCCCTCGTCCCCTCACAACCACGGCCCGTCCGCCAAAAGTGCCGCCCTGGAGCAATCCGGTCCCGCTGAGGGACCGAATTGCTCCAGGGCGGCATTTTTGGCGGAACTCAGTCGGCGAGCCGGTGCGCGACGACCGCGGCGACGCCCTCGCCGAGCGGCGGCAAGTCGTCCTAGGTTGGGCGCGTGGCACGGCAGCGCGAAGACCCCCGACGGACCGCCCGGGAGCAGGTGGGCGCTTTCCTGTCCGCTCATCGTGGGCTGGTCTCACCTCAACAGGCTGGGCTGCCGTCGGGCACCGGGCACAGGCGGGTGCAGGGTTTGCGCCGGGAGGAGGTCGCGCTGCTGGCGGGAATCTCGGTCGAGTACTACGCCAAGCTGGAACGGGGTGCGATCGGGGACGTGTCGCCGCAGGTGGTCGACGCGCTGGCCCGGGTGCTGCAGTTGAGCACAGCCGAGCGAGAGCACCTGGACCGGCTGGTGCACACCTCGTCCGGGTGGGTCGCGCCCGCCGTGGCCTCGCGCACCCAGGTCGTCGTCCGGCCGGAGCTGCAGCGGGTGCTGGAAGGCCGCCGCTCGTCTGGCTTCCCTCGTCTGACTGCCCCACTTCCCGGTCGCCGCTCTCTTGCACAAGCGTGCTTGGGGAAGCGGAAACCCGGGAGACACCCGCAGGGAGCGCACCTACTCTGGGGGTCGTGACCTCCCTCCAAACCTTGATGGCTGCCCTGCACTCCGACGACGCGAACCTGCGCCAGCAGGCCGCGCTGCGCCTCGGGGCGATGGACGCCAGCCCGGTGATGCCTGAACTCGTCCCGTTGATGGCCGCCGAACCGGACGCCTTCGTCCGCGAGACCCTCACCTGGGCCGTCGTCGCGCGTCCGGAGGCCGCGACCCCGGAGCTGACGAAGGCGCTGACGCGGGACGACCTGCCGCACGAACCCGTCCTGCACGCCCTGAGCAAGGTCGGCGACCCGGCCACCATCACGACGATCCTGCCGCACGCCGAGGCGGGTGACACGGCGGTGGCATCCAAGGCATGGTGGGCGCTGGCCCGCATTGCCGACCCGGCGACCCTGCCGACGCTGCTCGCGCACCTGGGCATCACGGACGCAGAACGACGCCACGGGCTCACCCGCGCGCTGCTCCAGTTCGGTGAGCCAGTCATCGACGCCTTGGCCGACGAGCTGACGGGCGATGTCCCCGCCCGCCGGTCCCACGCGGCCGAGGTGCTGATCTCCTTCGCCGACCCCGATCGCTATGGCACGGTCGAGCGGCGGGACGGACGCGACCACTCCGAGCGCGCCGCGGACGTGTTGCGTTCCGCGACCGCCCCAGAGGCGGACGAGGCACTGCTGATCGCCACCACGGACGAGCGTCCGGGTCTGGCCGCTGCGGCCGAACGACTGCGCTCAGAGCGCGGCTGACCAGCCACCACAACCAGGCCCGGGACGCACCTACTTGCCGCTGTAGACCGGGAAGGCGGACGAGTCGCCGTAGTCGCGGGCGTGCAGGTGGCGCAGGGCAGCCATGTCCTCGTCCGAGATCTCGAAGTCGACCTCGGTGTTGGAACGCATGTGCTCGGGGTTCGCGGTCTTTGGCAGTGACACCGTCCCCAGCTGGATCGTGTAGCGGATGCACAGCTGCGGGACGCTGACGCCGTAGCGCGCGGCCATTTCCTGCACCTGCTCGTTGTCGAGGATCTCCCCGTGCGCGATCGGCGAGTAGGCCTCGACGAGGATGCCCTTGTCGGCGCAGTAGTCCAGCAGTTCGGACGGAGTGTTCCCCGCGTGCACCAGCAGCTGGTTCACGTGCGGAACGACGGTGCACGAGCCGAGGATGTTCTCCAGGTCGGCCTCGAGGAAGTTGGAGACGCCGATCGAGCGGACCTTGCCCGCCTTGTGCGCGTCCTCCAGCGCCCGCCAGGCCTCCCGGTTCCCCTCCGAGTAGTCGCCACCGCGGAAGTCGGCCCACGGCTGCGGGCTGTGGATCAGCATCAGGTCGACGTAGTCCAGCCCCATCGTCTCCAACGAACCCTCGATCGAGGCGACCGCCCCCTCGTAGTCCTTGACCTCCGCCGCCAGCTTGGTCGAGACGAACAGGTCGCCCCGGTCGACGCCGCTGGTCCGGACGCCCTCCCCGACGCCGCGCTCGTTGCCGTAGGCCTGTGCGGTGTCGATGTTGCGGTAACCCACCTCGATCGCAGCACGGACGGCCTCGGCCGCCTTGTCGTCATCGATGAACCAGGTGCCGAGACCCAGCTTGGGGATCTCGAAGCCGTTGCTCAGGGTGTAGGTCTCGTCGAGGATGCTCATGCTTGACCTCCAGCGGTGGGGAGCTGACCGTAGACCTCGTCGGTGACGGGCTCGAGCCACTCATTGCTGACGCCCTCGCCGGGAGTGATGAAGGCGACGTGGGAGAACCACGCGTCGGCCTTGGCACCATGCCAGTGCTTGGTGTTGGCGGGGACGCGGATGACGGTACCGGGCACCATTTCGACGGGCTCCTCGCCCTCGGCCTGGTACCAGCCGCTGCCCGCGGTGCACATCAGAATCTGGTCGCCCGAGCCGTCGACACCGTGGTGGATGTGCCAGTTGTTGCGGCATCCCGGCTCGAAGGAGACATTCGACACCGGCACCGTGCCCGCGGCGAGCGGGGCCAGGTAGCTCTGGCCGGTGAAGTACTGCGCGTACGCGTCGTTGGGCTCCCCCAGCGGGAAGATCTGCTCGAAGTCACTGTTGCTCATGACGTCGATCCAACTCCAACCGATCAAGCCAAACCAGACCCTGTCAGTACGCCCCTTGGCCACGCAATGTTCGAGCGCATGCCCGATGAAGCCACACCCGACGACGTGTCGATCAGCTGGGCCGATGCACGCGAGGCCAACCGGCTGAACTGGGACGACCGTGCCGCACTCCACGAGAAGTCCTACGGGATCGAGGCCTATGTCGACGACCCGACGCGCATCTCCAGCCAGGTGGAGGGCGATCGGCGAGTGCTGGAGCGGCACCTCGGTGCCGGCGGTGTACATGGCCTGAGGTTGCTGCACCTGCAGTGCCACATCGGCACGGACACCATCTCGTGGGCACGTTGCGGCGCGCAGGTCACCGGTTTGGACTTCTCAGGCGCCTCGCTGGATGTGGCCAAGGATCTGGCCGACAAGGCTGGTGCCGACATCGCCTGGGTTCAGTCGGACGCGCTGGCGGCCCGGGCGGCGCTGGAGGGCAACTTCGACGTCGTCTACACCAGCATCGGCGCCATCTGTTGGCTCGCTGACCTTGGCCTGTGGGCCCAGCAGGTCGCCGCCTTGCTCCGTCCCGGCGGCGTCTTCTACATCCAGGACGGCCATCCCATGCTCTACACATTGGACGAGCAGACGGCGGACCCGCGGGTGCGCTTTCGATACTTCGGCATCGGAAGCGCGCAGTCCTGGGACGACCCGGGCACCTACCTGGGCGATGGACAGGTGGACCATTCGCGCACCTATGAGTGGCCCCATCCCTTGTCAGAGGTGATCGGGTCGTTGTTGCAGGCGGGCTTGAGGATCGAACGCTTTGACGAGGGCCAGACGCTGCCCTGGCGCTACAACGCGTCCATGGTGGAGACGGACGAGGGCTGGGTCTGGCCGACCCCGGACCGGATTCCGTGCACGTTCACGATCGTGGCGCGCCGCCCCTGAGCCATACACCGGGCCAGACCGTCACTACCTCATCGTCACTGCCCCACGAGCCGGCGGATCGCGTCGTCCACCTCTTGCGGGTCTCGGGTCTCGACGTCCAGCGCCCGATGCAGGGTCAAACCCTCGATCAGCGCGTCCAGCATCCGCGCCGTTGCCGGGTCGAAGTGGCGCTCCAACGCCGCGCGACTGCGCGCCATCCACGCAGCGGTGATCGCCCGGAAGGACGCATCCCTGGCGGCCAGTGTGTACAACTCCTGCGCGAGAACGAGTTCCCGCTCGTCCGCAGCGACGTCGTTGAGGACGAGTTCCGCCACCGCCGCGCAGGCCTCGTCGACATTCGTCGCGGCCCCCAGACGTTCTTCAAAGCGGTCGCTGATCATGGTCCCGAAGCGCGTGAAGGCCTCGGTCAACAGCTCGTCCATGCCGTCGAAGTAGTAGGTCATGGCACCCAGGGGCACGCTCGCGCGCTGGGCGATCTTGCGATGGGAGGCGCCGGCGACGCCCACCTCCGAGACCACGTCCAGACAGGCGTCGATGATGCGATCACGCCGCTCCGGGTCGTTGGGACGACCCCGGCGCGATCCCCGCTGAGGGCCCGGCTTCTCGTCGCTCATGACTCCCACAGTACCCGATGTGTACGGACGTACACACCTGCGGTAGGCTTCGCGCCGTGTACTCCTTGCTCCTCGCGATCATCTACCTCGCCTTCATCAGCCTCGGCCTGCCTGACGCCCTGGTGGGCGCGGGCTGGCCCGCGATGCACTCCGACCTCGGGGTTCCGCTGTCCTATGCCGGTTTCATCACCGTCGTCATCGCCAGCGGGACGATCCTGTCCAGCCTTGCGTCCGAGCGCCTGACCCGCCGCTTCGGCGCCGGAAAGGTGACCGCGGTGAGCGTCGCGATGACGGCCGCGGCGCTGATTGGATTCTCCGTCTCGCACGAGTTCTGGATGCTCCTGGTGTGGGCCATCCCCTACGGTCTCGGCGCGGGCGCGGTGGATGCGGCGCTCAACAACTACGTCGCGCTGCACTACGCGGCCCGGCACATGAACTGGCTGCACAGCTTCTGGGGCGTCGGCGCCTCGATCAGCCCCTTCATCATGAGCCACGCACTGGGCGCGGGCGCGGGTTGGTCCAGCGCCTACCGCACCGTCGGCATCATCCAGGTGGTGCTGGCCGTTGGTTTGTTGGCCAGCCTTCCGTTGTGGGGACGGGTGAACCAGCTTCCGTCCGCGCACCATGACGGGGATGGTGTCGAGGGCGCGCCCCACGGCGGCCATGTGCCGCTGCCGCAGGCGCTACGCATCCCCGGCGTCACCTTCATCCTGGCCGCCTTCTTCGCCTACTGCGCGATGGAGAGCACCGCGATCCTGTGGGCCGCCAGCTACCTGGTGCAGCACCGTGGCATCGCCGCAGCCACCGCTGCTGCCTTCGCATCGCTGTTCCTGCTGGGCATCACGGCCGGACGCTTCCTGGCTGGCATCTTCGCCGACCGGGTCGGTGATACCTGGCTGATCCGAGGCGGTTTTCTGGCCGTCGCCCTCGGCGTGCTGCTGTTGGCCCTGCCGGGCGTCCCCAATGTGCTGGCCCTGGCCGGGCTGGTGATCGCCGGCCTCGGGTCCGCCCCGATCTACCCGGCGATCATCCACTCCACGCCCAGGAACTTCGGCGCGAAGAACTCCCAGGCGATCATCGGCATCCAGATGGCGTCGGCCTACACGGGTTCGACGCTGGCCCCACCCCTGTTCGGCTTCCTGTCGGCGGCGACGGGCATGTGGATCCTGCCGCTGTTCATGGGCGCGCTGGTGGTGCTCGGCCTCGTGATGTCGGAGCGGCTCAACAAGATGGCCTGAGCGCTCCAAAGCGTCACGAGTCGGAGCGCTGGGCCTTGAGCCGCTCGCCCTCGGCCACCACCTGACGGTGGACGGAACGCTCGTGCTCCAGCCACGACGGCGGGTTGGCCAGGAGATCGCCCACCTGGTCGGCGTCGAGCGGCTCGGTGATGCCGCCGCGCGCCAGGCCCGACTTGGACACACCCAGCTTCTGCGCGACGACGTCGCGCGGGAAAGGACCATTGCGGCGCAGGTCGGTCAGCCACTGCGGCGGGTTGGCCTGCAGCTCCGCCAGTTCGTCGCGGGTGATGGACGTCTGTTGGAAGTCCTCGGGGGCTGCGGACAGCAGAATGCCCAGTTTCTGGGCGGCGGTGGACGGCTTCAGGTTCTGGCTCACGGCGCGAGCGTAACCCAGCCGGCCGGTGTTGGGGTCTTCGC
>NHCFI05602__coassemble_1058_pt1 | contig 14552 bp, 12 predicted proteins | sample NHCFI05602__metabat2_high_PE_006 | metagenome-assembled genome bin NHCFI05602 | reverse complement strand
GAAGACGACCGTCCTTGAGTGGTGCGTCCCGTCCGGCGACGAAGCCGAACGCCCCACGACCCACCGGGCGGGGTCGAGGGGCGTTCGTCTGCCAGGAAGGTGGCTCAATTGCCGTACTTGTTGCGACGACGGGACGCGCGGATCGAGCCGTCGATGCTCCAGCGGCCAGCGCCCACGAACAACAGCGCCAGACCGACGCCGGCGAGCAGCAGTTCCAGCTCGCCGGTGAATCCCGCGACACCACTCTGGAAGGGGTTCTCCTTGCCCCACTTGACCATCGCCAGGGCACCGATCGCAATGGCGGCGACGCCCAAACCAGCCAGCCGGGTCGCGAAGCCGAAGACCAGGGCGACGGCAGCGAGCACCTCGGCGACGCCGGTGCCCCACGCCGCGTACAGCGGGGAGGGGATGTTCAGCGACTCGAAGAAAGCACGGGTGGAGTCGATGTCGGTGAGCTTCTGGAAGCCGTGGATGCCCATGATCGCGGCCGTCACCAGGCGCAGCAGGAACAGGCCCAGCGAGGGCAGTGCCTTGTCAGTGGTGGGCTTCGGCACGGGGGTGGCGTAGGCGGCGGGCTCGTTGGAGTGGTCAACCACGCCGAGGGAGCGGTTGCGGGCGGCGCGCTCCTCGGCGCGGCGACGCTCGATCTCTGCCTGCTCGTCGGCGGTGGAGATGATGCGGGTGGGCTCGTTGCCGTACTCGGGCTGGGTCATTGCTGCGTCCCTTCGCTGCTGGGGAAGTTGGTTGCCGCGCGGGCACTAGTCCCCTCAAGTCTCCCAGCACGACGACGCAGGGACGGGTAGTGACACCCCTCCCCATGCCAGCGAGTGTGCCGGTCGAGGCGCTACCGCTCCCCGAGCGATAGCAACATTGCCTCCATCGCCAACAGGGGTGCCACATTCGTCTCCAGTGCCTCGCGGCAGGCCAGGATCGCATCGATGCGGCGCAGCGTCCGCTCGGCCGTGCAGGCGCGGGCCTGTTTCTCCAGCTGGGAGCGCAGGTCGGCGTTGATCAGGTGCGCGCCGGTGGCGGCCGAGGGGTCGATGCCGTGGGTCTGCAGCGACAGCACGTCGCGGTACCAGGTGGTCAGCTCGGTGAGCACCCGGTCGAGGGCGTCACGCTGCAACCGCTTGGCGCGGGCCTTCTGCTGGTCGTCGAGGTCCTTCATCGCCGCCTGGGCATTGCGGGGGCGGGCTCCCTTGGCGCCAAAGCCGAGGGCCTGCTCCAGTTCCGCGCGCTCCTTCTGGTCGATCTCGGCGGTGGCCTTCGTCGCCTCATCGGTGGCCGCCTTCACCAGGTTGTCGGCGGCGGTCAGGCACGCACCGACGCTGGACAGCTGGCCGGGGATCTGCAGCACCTGGTGTCGCCGGTTGCGGGCCTCCTCGTTGCGGGCGAGCACCCGTGCCCGTCCGATGTGGCCCTGCGCAGCGCGGGCTGCATGGGAAGCCAGCGCGAGGTCGATCCCATCGCGACGGACGAGCAGTTCGGCGACGGCATCATCGCGTGGGGTGGCGAGCTGCAGCTGGCGGCAGCGGGACCGGATCGTGACGATCACGTCTTCCGCGGACGGTGCACACAGCAGCCAGACGGTCTTGGGCGCAGGCTCCTCGATGGCCTTCAACAGCGCGTCCGCGCCACGGTCTGTGACCCGGTCGGCGTCCTCCACGACGATCACCTGGCGGCGTCCCTTGGTGGGGCTCATCGCGGCCCGGCGGACGTATTCGCGTACCTCGTCCACGCCGATCGAGAGCTGCTCGGTGCGCACCAGGGTGACGTCGGGATGGGCGCCTGACAACGAGGTTCGGCAGTCATTGCAGTGGCCACAGCCGCCGGTCGGGCACTGCAGTGCGGCAGCGAAGGCGCGGGCGGCGTTCGAGCGTCCCGAACCCGGAGGCCCGGTGACCAGCCAGGCGTGGGTCATCGCGTGACGCTCACCGGTCACGGCGCGTCGCAGCACCTCGACGGCGCGTTCCTGCCCGACGAGCTCCGCCCAGACCCCCTGGCCGACCGCTGGTGTGTTCACGAGCCCATCGTGCCAGCAGGCACTGACACTTCTGCGAGCAGCGGCTCCAGGCGCTCCCGGACCCGCTGGCTGATCGACTCGATCGAGTCCCTCGCGGGCAGCACCAGGTAGTGCTCGGGGTCCCGTTCGGCAAGGGCCAGGAAACCGGCCCGCACCCGGCGGTGGAAGTCGTCGCCCTCGCGCTCGATCCGGTCCTTCGTGTGCAGGCGGTTGACCGCGTGGTCGGGGTCGACGTCCAACAGCACGGTCAGGTGCGGGCGCAGCGATCCGGTGGCCCAGCGGGCGATCGTCTCGACGTCGTCGGCGGCCAGGAAACGCCCTGCCGCCTGGTAGGCGATGGTGGAGTCGACGTAGCGGTCGCTGACGACCACCTCGCCGCGGTCCAGCGCGGGACCCACCACCTCGTCCACATGTTGTGCCTTGTCAGCGATGTAGAGCAGGCACTCGGCGCGCGGACCGATCGGGCCGGAGTTTGGGCTGAGGACGAGCTTGCGCACCTGGGCGCCCAGCCAGCTGTCGCCGGGCTCGTGGGTGGTCGTGAAGGCTACGCCGCGCTCGGCCAGCCAGCGCGAGAGGGCCCGCACCTGGGTGGTCTTGCCGGCGGAGTCCCCGCCCTCGAAGACGACGAAGACCCCTCGACGCGCTCGGGGATCGTTGCTCGCCGCTCGGGGGTCGTTCGGAGGGGTCACTTCTTGCCCTTCTTGCGCCGCCGCTCGGAGGACTCCTTCGCGCGGAGCAGCTGACGGCGCAGCTTCGGCCAGTGGTCGATGAAGTCCAGTCGTCCGGCCGCTCGCTGCTGCAGGGCGCGCTCCAGCTCGCGTCCGGCCTCGAAGGCCTCCTCCACGCTCCAGCTGGGCTCGACCAGCGACGACGGGATGGACGTCTGGGCACCGGACAGCAGCTCGGCCATCGTGTCGACCGTCTTCCCGGCACGCCGCGCGGGACGCCCGAGCAGCGGCTCGGCGACATGGACCATCGACTGCAGCTGTCGGGCGCTCGCCAGGCAGGCGGCCCAGCGCTCGTCCGGCGTCGCCAGGTTCAACGACTCGGCCCGGTCGAACAGGATCGTCGTGGCAGCCACCAGCTGGTGGCGGAACTCCTGCGCGGCGCCATGGCGGGAGTGGTCACCCAGCCGGGGAGCACGGACGGCCGAGACCACCGCGTCCAGCACCCGGAAGTACTCATCACCCAGCGCGTTGATCCGGGTTCCCTCGGGCAGGGAGGTCACGGCCCCCAGGTCTTGCTCGACAGCCGCCAGCCAGCCCGGATCGAGGGCGAAGGAGACCCCGCGCAATTCGCGCTGCAGGGCGCGCAACTCGTCGAACAGCGCCTTCCCCTCGCCCTCAGGACGATTGCGCAGCTCCAGGTCGGCGCGCAGCAGTGCGGTCAGTCGCTGGCTCAAGAGCCAGGAGACGAAGCCCTCAAGGGTGAAATCGTCGTTCCACTCGCGCGGCCCGCCGAAGTCCGTCAACCCGGTCGCGGGGGCGCCGAGGCGCTCGACCAGGCTGGGGAAGGCGCCCACCCGGGTGCCACCGGAGTAGACCAGCGCTTCCGACAGGTGGGTGCGCTGCTCACGGGTCATCGCGTCTGCCGGACGGACGGTGACTTCCCGGTGCCGTCCAATCGTCACCCCGCCGCGACGGATCGTCAGCCGGTCGTCGCGGAGCAGCCCGAGCAACTCATCGTCGGTGCCCAGGACGCGCCACTCGACGCGCTTGAGTGTGATCGCGGCCACGGGTCCCAGCGTCGCGGACCGGCGGAAGGGACGCACCAGCAGAGCGAACTCCTCGGGCAGGTCACCGTCGGCGCCCAACGGCTCGATCCGGTTGGTGGGCAACCACGGGCCCCAGCCCGGCGCGTCCAGGTACCACTCGCCGAGCCCATCGTGCACGCGGTGCGCGAGCATGATGCCGGCGCGCAGTAGCCGGTTGTCGGCGGTGTCGAGCAGAGTGGTGTCGCGGGTGACGCAGTGGCCTGCGCCGCGCGCGACAACCCGCTCGATGCCCAGCTCGGGCCGCACCAGCATCGGCTCGGCCAGGGCGAAGGGCATCTCGAAGCGCAGCGCCCGCGACGGCATGTCAGGCCTCGCTCGCCGGGGTGGTGGCCTTGCTGGCGGTGCGGGGGGCAGCGGTCTTCTTCGCAGCACTCGTCTTGGCCGCGGCGGTCTTGCTCGTCGCGGAGGTCTTGCTCGCCACAGTGGTCTTGCTCGTCGCGGTGTTCTTCTTGGCAGCCGTCGTCTTGTTCGTGGCCTTCTTGGTCGCCTTCCGCGCGGTCTTCTTGGCCGGGCCCTTCGCGCGCTTCTCGGCCAGCAGCTCGGCGGCGCGCTCGATCGTGACCGACTCGACCGAGTCGTCGCGGCGCAGCGTCGCGTTGTACTCACCGTCGGTCACGTAGGCGCCGAAGCGTCCGTCCTTCACCAGCACCGGGTTTCCGGAGACCGGGTCGGGCCCGAGTTCCTTCAGCGGCGCCGCCGCAGCCGCGCGTCCACGCTGCTTGGGCTGGGCGTAGATCGCCAGCGCCTCGTCCAGCGTGATGTCGAAGATCTGGCTCTCGCTGGCCAGCGAGCGCGAGTCGGTGCCCTTCTTGAGGTAGGGGCCGTAGCGTCCGTTCTGCGCGGTGATCTCGACGCCCTCGGCGTCGGTTCCGACCACGCGCGGCAAGCTCATCAACCGCAGCGCCTGCTCCAGCGTCACGTCGTCCACGCTCATCGTCTTGAACAGCGAACCGGTGCGCGCCTTGACGCCCTTCGGGGAGTCCTCGGGCAGCACCTCGGTGACATACGGGCCGAAACGGCCATTGCGCGCCACGATCAGGTTGTGGTTCTCCGGGTCGAGGCCAAGCTCGCGCTCCTCGCCCATCGGGTTCTCCAGCAACTGCTTGGCGTGCTCCAGGGTCAGCTCGTCCGGCGGCAGTTCGTCGGCGACATTCGCGCGGCGTCCCTGCTCGTCCTCGACATAGGTGCCGTAGCGCCCCACCCGGACGTTGACCTGCTCATCCACCTCACCGATCGGGAAGGTCGACAGCTCGCGGGCGTCGATGTCGCCCAGGTGGTTGACCAGCTGGTACAGGCCCTCACGGCCGTTGGGGGCCAGCTCGGAACCCTCGGCGGCGGGCGTGGTGTCAGCCTCGGGCTGGCCTGAGCGGGCACCCCAGTAGAACTCGTTGAGCACCTGCAGGCGCTTCAGGTTGCCGTTGGCGATCTCGTCGAGGTCGCTCTCCATCGCGGCGGTGAAGGTGTAGTCGACCAGCTTGGGGAAGTGCTCCTCCAGCAGCCGGGTCACCGCGAAGGCCAGCCAGGTCGGCACCAGCGCGGAGCCCTTCTTGAAGACATAGTCACGCGCGGTGATCGTGCGGATGATCGAGGCGTAGGTGGACGGACGCCCGATCTCCAGCTCCTCGAGCTTCGCGACCAGCGAGGGCTCGGTGTAGCGGGCCGGGGGACGCGTCTCGTGACCGGCCGCGTTCAGCTTCGCGGCACTCAGCTGCTGGCCCTCGGTGAGCTTCGGCAGGCGCGCCTGCTCGTCGTCGCCGCCGTCGTCCGGCTCGTCGGAGCCCTCGACATAGGCCTTGAGGAAGCCGTGGAAGGTGATGGTGCGCCCCGACGCGGTGAAGCCGGCGGTGGTGACCTGCTGGCCGGCGACCTCGGCGCCGACCGGCGCCTCGATCTTCACCGTCAGGCTGTGGCCCTTGGCGTCGGTCATCTGGGAGGCGATGGTGCGCATCCAGATCAACTCGTACATTCGGAACTGGTCGCCGCGAAGGCCTGTCTGGGCAGGGGTGCGGAAGGTCTCACCGGCGGGACGGATGGCCTCGTGCGCCTCCTGCGCGTTCTTCACCTTGGAGGTGTAGACGCGCGGCTTGTCGGGCACGTAGTCGTGGCCGAAGAGCTGCTCGGCCTGCTGGCGGGCCGCCTGGATGGCCTGGCCCGAGAGCGTCACCGAGTCGGTACGCATGTAGGTGATGAAGCCGCCCTCGTAGAGCTCCTGGGCGACGCTCATCGCACGCTGGGCGCTCATGCCGAGCTTGCGACCGGCCTCCTGCTGCAGGGTCGTGGTGCGGAAGGGGGCGTAGGGCTTGCGGGTGTAGGGACGCTGCTCAACCGAGCTGACGGTGAACTGCTTGCCCTGCAGCGTTTCACGCAACGTTGCGGTGGCGGCCTCGTCCAGGACGAGGGTGTTGCGTGAGCTCAGCGAACCGGTGGCGTCGAAGTCACGTCCGGCGGCGACCCGATGGCTGTCCAGGGTGGTCAGGCGAGAGCTGAACTGGCGGGGCTCGGCGGACGCGCCGGCGTCCAGGATCGCCTCGAGGTCCCAGTAGGAGGCGGCGCGGAAGGCGATGCGTTCGCGCTCCCGGTCGACGACCAGACGGGTGGCGACCGACTGCACGCGTCCGGCCGACAGGCGTGGCATGACCTTCTTCCACAGCACCGGTGACACCTCGTAGCCGTAGAGGCGGTCGAGGATGCGGCGGGTCTCCTGCGCGTCGACCAGGTCGAGGTCGAGGTCGCGGGTGTTCTCCACGGCGTCGGTGATGGCCTTCTTGGTGATCTCGTGGAAGACCATCCGCTTGACCGGCACCTTCGGCTTCAGTTCCTGCAGCAGGTGCCACGCGATGGCCTCGCCCTCGCGGTCACCGTCGGTGGCCAGGAGCAGCTCGTCGGAGTTCTTCAGGTCGTCCTTGAGCTTCTTGATCGTCGCCTTCTTGTCGGCGTTGACGACGTAGATGGGCTCGAAGTCGGCCTCGACATTGACGCCGGTGCGCGCCCACTTCTCACCCTTGAACTTGGCCGGCACCTCCGAGGCACCACCGGGCAGGTCACGGACGTGACCCCGCGAGGATTCCACGATGTAGCCGTCGCCGAGGTAGCCCTGGATCTTGGTCGCCTTGGTGGGCGACTCGACGATCACGAGCCGGCGGGTGCTGGGTGCCATGGTTGCAATGCCTTCGCTGCTGGGTGCTGTCCGGTCAAGGCCGGCTTGCCGGGCGACGGCGTCGAGATGGACCATCTCGATCGAACCGGGCCCGCGTGTGGTCATGGTAGCCGCCTGCGTGGACCGTCCGGTTCCGCCTCAGCCCAGCAGACCGTCGCGCAAGGCCTGGCGGATGCCCGGTTCGACGGATGCGACCAGTTCGGCCTCGTCGAGCTCGAGGATCTGCGCCAGGGCCGCCGTTATCTGGCCGAGGGCCAGGTCGCCGTCGCAGGCTCCCAGGACGCCGCCCAGTGCGGTGTCGACCTCCATCGCGCGGCGCAGTCCCGCACCCGAGCGCAGGACGATGTGTTGCGGATCCTGTGCGCCGGGTTCGCCCAGCGCCTCCTGGGTGACGTGTGCGGCGAGCTGCCAGTTCCGGCCGAGCAGTTCGGCGGTTGGCAGCGCGGCATTCGTCCAGCACTGCTGGTGTTCGGCGATGGCGGCGCCCACGGGCTGGGAGACCTCATAGGGCCACGACTCGACGCGGACGATGGGTTCGGCGCGGTTGGCGCGGGTGACGGTGAGCCAGCCCATGCCGACCCCGACGATGCCCAGCTGGTCGAAGTAGTCCAGCCATTCGCGGTAGCGGGGCTCCCATTCGGGGCTGCCGGCCAGGCCCGCGTCGGTGAGCCAGACCTCGATGTAGTGGTGCACGTCCAGGCGTTCGCGCTCGACCACCCACAGGTCGCAACCGGGCGGCGCCCAGCTGGCAAGGCGGTCTTGCCAGGGCTGGTCGGCGGTGATGGCCCAGTTCCCAAGCACCTGCAGCGTCCCGCCGTCGGTGAGGTGGTCGACAGACTGGGTGATGATCGTGCGGACGAGTCCGTCGCCGGCAAGGGTGCCCTCGCGGTAGACGAGGCGCTCGCCCTCGGTGGTGGGTGGGCTCATCACATAAGGCGGATTGGTGACGACCAGGTCGAAGCGTTGCCCGGCGACCGGCTCGAACAACGATCCCGCGCGCACCTCGTAATCGGTTTGGTTCAGTTCGGCGGCGATGGCAGCCATCTGGAGGGCGCGCGGGTTGATGTCGGTGGCGACGACCCGGTCGGCGTGGGCGGCCAGGTGCAGGCTCTGGACCCCGCAGCCGGTGCCGAGGTCGAGCGCGGAGCCGACGTGCGTGGGGATGGTCATCTGGGTCAGGGAGCTGGACGCCGGGGAGACGCCGAGCACGTAGTCGGGACGGGTTCGGGTGACCACCTGGTCGAGTCCGGGGGTCAGGTCGCTGACGACCCAGGCGTCCAGCTCGGTGGCGTCGTCGGCCCCGGACCCCCCAGCCTCGGATCGGTCAGCGTCGGGGCCTTCGGCGCCGTACGGACGCACGTCGACCAGCGCGCGCACCTGCTCGTCCCCGACGGTGAGAAAGGCTGCGTCGACCAGGTTGTCGAGCGGGAGCGCGGCGGCGGCAGCGTCGCGCGGCACGGCCCGTTGCAGCAGCCACAGCTTGATCAAGGTGGCCTGCGGGTCGTCATGGCTTTCGATGGCGACCAGCGCGGGGATCGTCGAGTTGCGCTGGAGCCCCTGTTGCCCTGCCTGCCCGATCCGGTCGAGCACGGCGTCGATGGTGTAGTTGGCGGCCCGCAAGGCCTGTCGCAGGGCGGGGACGTCGAGACGCTGGAGGCTCATGGGCGCAAGGCTACGGTCCCCGACCCTCCCCGAGCTGACCACGCATCTTCCTGGGCCTGCCGAAGGTCCCTTCCGCCCGCTCCCCAACGACTGTCTCCACGGAACTGTCGGACCCCCGTGGCAGCATGGTCGCCGTGCAGGCGCCGTGGTCAACCCGAGAGCAGGTCTGCCACGTCGACCACCGCGACGCCTCCCCTGGACGCACCGACGAGTGGCCCGCGTGGTTGCCCGACGACGTCCGCGACTCGATCTCGGCGCAGGGCATCACCCGTCCATGGACGCACCAGCGCGAACTCGCAGAACACGCCTTTGTCGGCCGACACGCCGCCATCTGCACCTCCACCGCTTCGGGCAAGACCCTCGGCTACCTCCTGCCGGTGATGGCGGCCACCGCCTCGGCGACACCGGTGCTGGGCGTTCCGGTGGAGTCGGTGCGCGCCCAGCTCGTCTCCCGCGGCCACACCGCCCTCTACCTGGCGCCGACGAAGGCCTTGGCACACGACCAGTTGCGCGCCGCCCAGGAGCTCGGGCCGGACGGCTGGAAGCTCACCTGTCTCGATGGCGACTCCGACCAGGCCGAGCGCCGGTTCGCCCGCGAGTTCGCCAGCTATGTGTTGACCAACCCCGACATGCTGCACCGCTCGGTGCTTCCGAACCACTCCCGGTGGGCCGGTTTCCTCGGTTCGCTCCGCTATGTCGTCATCGACGAGTCGCACCGCTACCGCGGCGTCTTCGGTGCCCACGTTGCCGCCGTGCTGCGCCGGCTGCGTCGGCTGTGTGAGATGTACGGGGCACACCCCACCTTCATCCTCGCGTCGGCCACCGCGTCCAATGCCGGTTCCGCCGGCGGGAAGCTGATCGGCGAGGAGTCGATCGCGGTCGTCGACGACGACGCCTCCCCCCACTCGGCGCGCGACGTCTTGTTGTGGCAGCCGTCCGACACCGCACCGCACGACGCGGCCGAGCTGATGGCCGAACTGGTCGACCTGGGCAAGCAGGTCATCACCTTCGTCCCGTCCCGGACGATGGCCGAGCTGATCGCGGTGCGCGCGCAGGACCGGGTGGTCGGCGGCGGCGTGATCGCCTCCTACCGGTCGGGCTACCTGGCGAACGACCGGCGATCCATCGAACACGCCTTGCAGACCGGCGAGGTGAACGGCGTCGCCGCGACCAATGCGCTGGAGCTTGGCATCGACATCTCCGGGATGGACGCGGTGATCATCTGCGGTTTCCCGGGGACGCTCGCCGCCCTGTGGCAGCAGGCTGGCCGCGCCGGGCGAGGGTCGCGCGACGCGCTGGTGGTGTTGATGGCCCGCGAAGACCCTTTGGACGCCTATCTGTTCAGCCATCCCGAGTTGGTCTTCGATGCGCCCGTCGAGACGACCGTGTTGTACCCCGAGAACCCCTATGTGCTCGGCCCGCACCTGGCTGCGGCGGCGCAGGAGGCTCACCTCACACCCGCCGACGAGCGCTGGTTCGGCCCGACGATGGGGCAGCTGGCTGACTCGTTGGCCAAGCAGAACCTGTTGCGCCGGCGTTCGCAGGGCTGGTTCTGGACCCGACCCGACCGGGCGGTCGACTCGATCGACCTGCGCTCGCTGGGTGGGCGTCCGTTGGACATCGTGGACAAGATCACCGGACGTGTCGTCGGGCAGGTCAACCGCGGGGACGCCGACCGCACCGTCCACGACGGTGCGGTGTACCTGCACCTTGGGGAGCAGTGGCTGGTGGACGAGTACGACCCGGCCGAGCAGCAGGTGCTGGTGCATTCCGAGCGTCCCGGCTACTACACCCAGCCGAAGCAGGTCTCCGAGGTGCGGATCCTCGCCGAGCGGGAACGTCGTCCGTTCGGACGCGGCGTCGTCTGCACCGGGGACGTCGAACTGTCGGAGCAGGTGATCGGCTATCTGCGCCGTGACGAGATCACCAGCGAGGTGTGGGACACCACGCCGCTGGACCTGCCCGTGCACACCATGACGACTCGGGCGATGTGGTGGCTGCTGCCCGACGAGGTGGTCGCAGACCTCGGGCTGGACGCTGTACAACTGGCGGGCGCCGCCCATGGCGCGGAGCACTGCGCGATCGGACTGCTACCCGCCTTCGCCCCCTGCGATCGGTGGGACATCGGCGGGCTGTCTACGATCGTTCACCCCGACACCGACCAGTGCACGATCGTGGTGCACGACGGGCATCCGGGCGGGGCCGGCTTCGCCGAGGAGGGCTATCGGACGGCCGAGGCATGGGCGCTTGCGACGCTGGAGCGGCTCGAGTCGTGCCCGTGCCAGCACGGCTGCCCGGGTTGCGTGGTCTCGCCCAAGTGCGGGAACCAGAACCAGATGCTCGACAAGCAGGCGGCGCGCCAGCTCTTCGCCGCCCTGCTGGGGGTCGACCAGATCCCCGACTCCGTGGAGTCCTGAGCCAAGCGGAGGCTCGGCCGAACGCCCCCCGAGCTGGCCGAGGGGTCAGCGGCTCCCCCAGTCCCAGGCGGGACGATCGAGCAGGCCCTCTCTTCCGGCGACCATGGTCTCGCCGAGGTCCTTCTCCAGTTCGACGGCCACGACCCGGCCCTCGTGGCGGGCGAGGAGCGCGGTGACGATCGCGTCGGAGTGCGAGACCACCACCACCTGGGTGCGTTCGGCCGCGGCCGCGATCAGGTCGGCCAGCCCTGGCAGCAGGTCCGGGTGCAGGGACGACTCGGGCTCGTTGAGCACCATCAGCTCCGGCGGGCGTGGGCTCAACAGCGCAGCGGCATGCAGCAGGAAGCGCAGCGTCCCGTCGGACAGTTCCTCGGCACCCATGGTGCGCAGCATCCCCGGTTGGGTCATCCCAACGCCCCACCGCAGCCCGTCGCAGTCGACCTGTACTCGACTGCCGGGGAAGGCCCGGTCGATGGCAGCGTTGAAGGGATCGGCCCACGCCGATTCGAGGATGGTCTGGATCGCCGGGGCCAGGTCGGACCCGTCGGCAGACAGGACGGGCGTGAAGGTGCCGACCTGGGGCTGCCGGGAGGGCGCGTGGGCGTCTACCCGGAAGCCGTCGTAGAAGCGCCACGACCGGACGCTCTGGCGGACCCGCAACACTTCCGGGGTGCTGTTCGGGTCGGCCACCTCGGACAGGATCGAGTCTCGCTCTCCCAACTCCTCGGTGATCGTCGTCCAGCCGTCGTCTCGGACGTCAACCTTCGATCCCTTGCGCCGCACCAGGGCGCTGGCCGGACGCATGACAGAGCTCGCGAAGATGACCTCCCGCTTGATGACCGGGTCGTGGGCGAAGGCGGTCGGCATCCCGCTGAACTGCGGGAGTCCGACGTCGATCAGGTAGCCGAGGTCGTCGGTGGCGAAGCCCAGCATCAGGCTGACGGGCTTGATCCGCTTGCCCGTCCCCTGCACTGGATGGTCCCCGCGACGCATCGCGGCAGTGAGCTGTTCCGGCCCGGCCCACAGCACCGACTGGAGCCCCCCGGAATGGGCGAGCGACCCGACCAGGTCTCCTTGGGCGGTCTCGGCCGCGAGCCGAAGCGCCCGGTAGAGGCTCGACTTGCCTGATCCGTTGCCCCCCGTCACCACGGTCACGGGCCCGGGCTCCACGACGAGGTCGCGGATGCTCCGGTACCCGTGGACGGCGAGCTTCTCGATCATGGCCTCACCCTAGGAGTCACCTCCGACAGGTTCCGCCACGCAGCCGAACGCTCGCCTCGACGCGGATCATCTCGGCATGCTCCCGGCGACCGCGTCGCGGACCGCCCACTTCGGGCCTCCGGTGAGGTGCGGGAGTAGTTCGCTGCGGACCTCGACCCTCACCACGAAGTCGCGGGCATCCCCCGTGACTTCGCAGCTGGTCACCTCACCGCCGTTCTCGCGAGCGATGGCGCGGGCTGCGGCGCACTCGTCATTGCCATGGACGTGGGCCGATGCGCCCGCCAGCAAGGCAAGGTCCGCGGCCCGACCGGCGCGCTGGATGCTCACCAGCCAGCCCACGATCCAGACGCCGACGAAGGTGGCCCCCACCACGAACATGACGATGATGGCCGTCAGCACCGTGCCAGACCCGCGTTCCGACCGAGCCGGGCGGCGCGAGGAACCGCCGAGCCTGCTCACTTCCAGACCCCCGGCTCCAGCTTGGCGACGGCCGACCCCTGGACCTGGACGCTGCCGAGCTTCCCGAAGGAACTGGACGCCCGAACGACCACGCGTACCTGTTCGTCGGTGGTCCTCACATCAACGCGACCACCCTTCGGTACGCGCTTCATGGCCTGGTCGGCGGCCTTGGAATCGGCGCGGGCGACCTGCCGGGCCACCTGGCCCGCGACATCCTCACACCGTCCCTGCAGGACGACGAGCATGACGACCCAGCAGGCCACCGCCACTGCGAGGCTGGCGGTGAGCAAACCCACCGCCAGCTCCACCGTGACCATGCCCCGGTCCCCCAACCGACGCCCGGATGGGCTGGGCATGCGCCCCATCACGCACCTCCTCGCGTACCAAGTGGTCGGTGGGTCAGCCGAGCTTCTTGCTCATCTGGCCGATCAGGGCGGTCACCTGCTTGAGGAGCTCGGTGAAGAACTTGTTGTCGTTGAAGACCTTCACCAGCACCAGCGCCAGCGCGATCGCGGCCAGGATGCCGACGGCGTACTCGGCGGTGACCATGCCGCGCTGGGCCAGGCTGGCCGCACGCGCCTTGCGGATCTGGCCCTTGGTGGGCGTGGTGACAGGAGCAACAGTGTCGGCCCACTCGGTGGAGACGACCTCGGCGACGGGAATGGAGTTCATGGGTGTTTCCTCTCGTGAGTGGCACCTCGTGGTGCCGGGCAGGTTTGCCCTCACCCTTCACACTTGTCATTCGGGCCCCGAATTCTTCAGCCCCGGCGAGCGCCTGTGGACAATTCCTCCGTCGACCGCCAGCTGTGGAAAACCTCGCTCCAGACGCCCCTCATGGTTGGCAGGCGTGATCGAGAGGGCGGCTGGCCAGAGGACCCTCCTCGGCAGGCCCAGGGAACGTCACGGAGTTCTTGCCCTGAACATGAACCGAGCCCAGGAAACACCGAGGTCGGTGGTTCCTGGGCTCACTGCCGGCGCCATGCCAGCTCGTCAGCGCAGTGACATGTTCTGGGCCAGGCCCGCGATGATGGGGACGATACCCAGCAACATGAAGGCTGGCAGGTAGCAGCCCATCAGCGGCCCCACCGCCTTCACTCCCACGGATCGGGCCCGACGGGTCAGGGCGTCACGACGTCGGGAGCGCGCGTCCCCGGCCAGCCGTCGTAGCGTCACAACAGCGCCCGTCCCGGTCGTCGACGACCGAGCCATTTCCCGCGCGGCATCACCCCATTCCGGGTCTTGCGCCAACGCCGACCATGCCTCCGCCTCGGGCACGCCGACCCCGATACGAGCGACCACCTGTGCCAATGCCTCACCCGCGCCCGGCGGACCCGACGAGGCCACCTCAGAGGCAGCCACCCGCGGCGGAAGGCCAGCCGCCAACGCAGCCGCCAACAGTTCGAGGGTCTCCGGCAACTCACGTTGCACCCGCTCCCGACGCTTAGCTTCGGCCCGACGCGGTAACCTCGGCACCCACTCCGGCAGATCAGGCCTACTGCGCCGGCGGCGGGCCAGCGCGCGCAGCCGTCCCTCGTCGCTCATCAGGAACCACACCGCCGCACCGGCGCACAGTGCCGCCATGAACTCCATCATGCCTCCTCAGCGCCGGCGCCGAGCCGGTCACTCCACACCACGCCCGCGCAGGTCAGCGCGACGCCGGCGACCAGGCACAGCTGCCCCGGCAGCGAGCCCAGCAGGAAGCCCACGGGATCACCGCCTGAAACCTTGCCCAGCCCGACGCCGATCAGCGGCAGCAGCGCCATCAGCTTGGCGCTGGCCCTTGGCCCCGCCAGCTCCGCACCGACGAGTTCCCGCGTCGATTGTTCCGAACGGACCTGT
>NHCFI05602__coassemble_1054_pt1 | contig 14652 bp, 9 predicted proteins | sample NHCFI05602__metabat2_high_PE_006 | metagenome-assembled genome bin NHCFI05602 | reverse complement strand
GACGGCGGCCTTGATGTCGGCGGCCTGCTGCATCAGCTCGGCGTCGATGCCCAGACGGCCGGCGGTGTCGACGATGACGACGTCGTAGAGCTTGCGCTGTGCCTCAAGGATCGAGGTGCGGGCAACCTGGATCGGGTCGCCGATTCCGTTGCCGGGCTCGGGGGCGAAGACGTGCACGCCGGCGCGCTGGCCCACGATCTGCAGCTGGTTGACGGCATTGGGGCGTTGGAGGTCGGCGGCGACCAGCAGCGGCGAGTGTCCCTCGGACTTGAGCCAGCGGGCCAGCTTGCCGGCCAGTGTCGTCTTGCCGGCGCCCTGGAGGCCGGCCAGCATGATGACGGTCGGCGGGTTCTTGGCGAATCGAATGGTGCGGGTCTCGCCCCCGAGGATGTTGACCAGTTCCTCGTTGACGATCTTGATGATCTGCTGGGTGGGGTTGAGGGCCTGGCTGACCTCCTCGGACCGGCAACGCTCCTTCAGGTTCGCGACGAACTCCTTGACGACCGCGAGGTTGACGTCAGCCTCGAGCAGCGCGATCCGGATCTCCCGGGCGGTCGCGTCGATGTCGGCCTCGGACAGTCGCCCCTTGCCACGCAGACCCTTGAAGGTCGCCTGGAGCCGGTCCTGCAGGGTGTCGAACACGCTTGGGTCCTCACGTCGTCGGGCGCCGGAAATGGCACGTCGGGTGGCGCCCTGGGGGCGCAACGCACCAAGGATACCGAAGGGTCACCCAAGCCCCTGTCGCTCACGTCGTCGGGGCGCCTAGTGTGAGGCCATGGAGAGCAACCACCCCCTCGTCATCGCCGTCGACTCCAGCACCACCGCCACCAAGGCGATCGTGGTCGACCCCACCGGACACGTCCTCAGTGAAGGACGCTGCGAACTGGGCATGAGCACGCCGGGGCTCGACAAGTACGAGCAGGACCCGCGCGAGTGGTGGAGCAGCACGAACACGGCCGTCGGTCGGGCTGTGGAACAGCTCGGCGCAAACGAGCGCGCTCGCATCGTGGCCCTGTGCTCCACCATCCAGCGCCAGTCCTTCGCCCTCGTCGACGCGGACGGGGAGCCAGTGCGTCCCGGCCTCTTGTGGCTGGACGGCCGGGCTGCCGAGCAGGCCCGGCGCATCGGCACCCACGATCTGCACCGCCTCACCGGTTTCCAGCCCGACGTGACCCCATCGGTCTACAAGATCGCCTGGTTGAACGAGCATGAGCCCGAGAACGTCTCCCGCGCCGCACGAGTCACCGGCGTACATGGCTACCTCGCCCACGCCATGACCGGCCGCTGGGTCGACTCCGCAGCCGCTGCTGACTCACTGGGCCTGTTCGACATGGCCCGATTGGACTTCGACGACTCGGTTCTCGCCATGGTCGGCTTGCGCCGTGACCAGCTGCCGCAACTGGTCGACCCCGGATCGTCGATGGGCACCATCCGACGAGACGTCACCCGCGCTTGGGGCCTCGAGCAGGACGTCGAGTTGATCGCTTCTTGCGGCGACGGTCAGGCCGCCGGCCTCGGGTGCGGTGCCATCGGACCCGACGAGGCCTACCTCAACATGGGCACCGCGCTGGTCGCTGGTGTCCACTCCGCCACCTACGAGGTCGGCGACGTGTACCGCACCGACGCGGCCGGGATCCCGGGGCACTACGTCCTGGAGATCGTGCAGAACTCAGGCTCATACCTCGCGGGATGGTTCCGCACCGAGCTGGGCAACCCCGCTCTGAAGGGCGCCCCCGACCCAGCGCTCGAAGAGGCGGCCGCAAACGTACCCGCTGGCGTTGGCGGCCCCATGGTGCTCCCCTACTGGAATGCCGTGCAGTCGCCCTACTGGAATCCCGTCGCGAAGGGCGCGATCGTCGGGCTCGGAGGGGCCCACGGACGCCCTGAGATCTATCGCTCCATCCTTGAGGGACTGTCCATCGAGATGGCCCGCAACCTGCGGGGGCTCCAGAACGACACCGGCACCCCGCTCACCAGCGTCCGAGTGATGGGTGGCGGACAACGCAGCCCGCTGTGGCGCCAGGTGATGACCGACTGCGTGGGACTTCCGTTGACCGCCTGTGAGACAGAGGAGGTCTCGGCCATGGGCGCGGCCGTGCTGGCAATGGCCTCCACCGGCGTCGTAGGTGACATTCCTGCCACCGCCCGCGCGATGGCCAAGCTCGGTGACACGAGCGAGCCCGACGCGGCACGGGTCGAGCTCTACCGCGAGCTGGCAGAGGTGCAGGGGCTGCTCTACCCAGCCCTGGAGCATGCCTTCGAGGCGCACTCGCAGTTCTTGCTCCGCCACCAGCGCTGAACCGTCACCAACGCTGAACCGGTGAGGTCAGCGGACCCGGTGCCGCCCGAGCAGCATGCCGACGGCAACGCAGGCGATCGCAGCCAGGAGCATGGCCGAGCCGATCACATTCGCCTCGGCGGGGATCCCGCGCAGGTAGGCGGTGTAGACGAAGGTCGGGAAGGTGCTGACCTCGCCGGAGACGAAGGTGGTGATGATCACGTCGTCGAAGCTGAGCGCGAAGCTGAGCAGCGCCGCGGCCGCCACACCGGGGAGGATCGACGGCAGCGTCACTCGCCAGAAGGTGTCCAGCGGCCCGGCGTAGAGGTCGGCGGCGGCCTCCTCCAGCCGGGGGTCCAGGGATTGCAGCCGGGCCCGGACCGTCACCACGACGAAGGACAGGCAGAACATCGTGTGGGAGAAGACGATCGTCCAGAAACCGAGGTGCAGGCCCAGCCGGTAGAAGCCCTGGACGAAGATCGTCAGCAGCGAGGCTCCCAGCACCACCTCGGGCGTGGCCATCGGCAACAGCACCAACAGGTCCACCAGACCCCGCCCCCGGAACCTGCCCCTCGCCAGCACCAGTGCCATCGAGGTTCCCAGCACCACCGCCAGCACCGTCGACGTGATGCCGACGGCCAGCGAGGTCTGCAAGGAAGAACACACACCCGGCGCCCCACAGGGGTTGCGCCAGTGGTCAAGCGTCGGGTTCCCGCTCCAGGCGATGTTCGACTTCGTGTAGCCGTTGAAGGAGAAGACGAAGGTGTAGAGCACCGGCAGGAAGAGGTAGACCAGCACCAGACCGGCGACGATCTGGACAGCGTGCTCACCCAGCCACCTGCGCACGGTCAGGGCGCTCCTCACATCAGCTCCTCGGTGCCGTAGCGCCGGACATATGCCAGCACCATCACCAGGATGAAGGCCATCAGCACCACCGACAGCGCGGCGGCCATCGGGTAGCCACCGAGCACCCGGAAGAACTGCGCGTCGATGGCATTGCCGACCATCGAGGTCCCCCGGTCCGATCCCAGCAGGTCGGCGTTGACGTAGTCCCCGGCCGCCGGGATGAAGGTCAGCAGGATGCCGGCGATGACGCCGGGCATCGCCAGCGGAACGGTGACCATCCGGAAGGTCTGCCACGGCGTCGCATACAGGTCGCTGCCGGCCGCGACCAGCGCCGGGTCCGCCCGCTCCAAGGACGCGTACAGGGGCAGCAGCATGAAGGGCAGGAAGTTGTAGGTCAGGCCCATCACGACGGCGAAGCCGGTATCGGTGAGGTGCCCGCCCGGCAACAGGTGCAACTGGGACAGCATCCGGGCCAGGGGGGCGTCGTCTGCCAGGATCTGGCGCCACGCGACTGTTCGGAGCACGAATGAGGTGAAGAAGGGCGCCACCACCAGCACCATCAGCAACCCGCGCCAGCGTCCGGCCTTGAACACCATCGTGTAGGCCACCGGGAAGGCCAGCAACAGGCACAGGATCGTCGCGGCGGCCGCGAAGCCGAAGGATCGCGCGACCTGCGCGGGGTAGGCCTGCACCGCGTCCAGGTAGTTGTGCCAGGCGAGGTCGCGGTAGTAGTAACCGGGGTGACCCGGGTAGTCGGACTGCAGGCTCACGCTGAACAACTGCACCAGGGGGGCGACGAAGAAGACCACCAGCCAGGCGACACCCGGCACCAGCAGCCACCACGACACCCGAGAACTCGGACGCGCGCTCATCGCAGCGACGCCGCCTCCGCGGCCGCCGTCTGCTCGATCTGGGCGATGTTCTCCTCGGTGCCCGCCAGCGGGTCCTCGGTTCCCGGCAGCGTGAAGGTGTGGCGCAGGTCCCAGGCCAGGCTCACCACATCGCCGGGGCGGGCGCCCGCGTCGACGTCCCGGTTCAGCTCGTGGACGACCCAGCGTCCGGCTCCGGGCACGTCCAGCAGGTACTGGGTGGCCACACCGAGGAAGGAGACGTCGGCGACGACAGCGCGTCCGAGCAGGTTGGTGATCGACTTGCCCTTCACCCGGGCGCCTTCGGCCACCACGCGCACCTTTTCCGGACGGACGCCGACCAGCGCGGTGCGCGCGCTGGGATCGGCGGATCGGGAGCGCAGCGCACGGACGCGCTGACCGGCAAGCTCCAGCTCGACCAGCTCCCCCTCATGGCCGACGACCGTGGCCTCGGCCAGATTCGACTGGCCCAGGAAGTTGGCGACGAAGGCGGTCCGCGGCAGCTCGTAGAGCTCGGCCGGTGCGCCCATCTGCTCGATCCCACCGTGGTTCATCACCGCGACGGTGTCGGCCATGCTGAGCGCCTCCTCCTGGTCGTGGGTGACGTGTACGAAGGTGATGCCGGTCTCGGCCTGGATCCGCTTGAGCTCCACCTGCATCTGGCGACGCAGCTTGAGGTCCAGGGCGCCCAAGGGTTCGTCCAGGAGCAGCAGTTCGGGGCGGTTCACCAGAGCCCGCGCCAGGGCGACACGCTGCTGCTGGCCACCTGAAAGCTGCCCGGGACGGCGGCTCTCCAATCCGGCCAGGTCGACCATGGCCAGGGCGTCGGCAACCTGCGCACCAACCACCTTGGGGTCGACGCCACGGCGGCGCGGCCCGAAGGCCACGTTCTCGCCCACGTTCAGGTGCGGGAACAGCGCGTAGCTCTGGAAGACGGTGTTGACCGGCCGCTCGTGGGGGCGCAGCTCGGTGATGTCCTGGCTGCCCAGGACGATCTGGCCGGCGTCGGGACGCTCCAGCCCGGCGACCATCCGCAGGGTGGTCGTCTTTCCGCAGCCCGAGGGGCCGACGAGCGCAAAGAAGGAACCGCGCGGCACGTCGAGGCTCAGGTCGTCGACGACGCGATCGCGTCCGAAACTCTTCCCCAGTCCGACCAGGGCAAGATCACCTGCTGTCGCCTCGCGGCGGTCGGCCCGGTCGGCCTTGCCTTGTCGGAACCTCATTGGCCCACCACCTTCGTCCATGCCTCGGAGTAGGTCGCCTCTTCTGCGGCGTCCAGCGCGCGGAAGACGCTGGTGTACTTCGCGAGGTAGTCCTCGCTCGGGAAGATCAGGGGGTCGTCCACCAGTTCGGGATCGACCTCGGCCATCGCCTCGTTCGCGCCGGCGACGGGGCAGATGTAGTTGACCCACGCCGCCACCTGGGCGGCCACCTCCGGCTGGTAGTACCAGTCGAGCAGGCGTTCGGCGTTCCGGCGTCGCGTCGAGGTGATCGGGATCACGGCATTGTCGCTCCACAACATGCCGCCCGCCTCGGGCATCACGAAGGTCCAGTGGGGGTTGCCGGTCTCGGCGCGCAGGGTGGCGATGTCGCCGCTCCAGACCAGGCCCGCCAGGGCATTGCCGCTCTGCAGGTCCTGCACATAGGAGTTCCCTCGAATGCGTCGGATCTGCCCGCCGCTGAGCTGCCTGTCGATGACTTCGAGCGCATTGCCGAACTGGTCGCTGGTGAACTGCTGGGCCGGGTCGACGCCCTGGGAGCGCAGCACCATGCCGATCGTGTCGCGCCACTCACTGAGCCCGACCACGCGCCCCTTGAGGTCGGCACGCCACAAGTCGTCCACGTTCTTGATCGGCTTGACCCGCGACGCGTCGTAACCAATGCCCGTGAGCCCAGACTGCCAGGGCAGCGAGTACAGACGGCCCGGGTCGAAGGGGGCGTCCTTGAGCTGCGGCAGCAGGTTGGCGGCGTGCTGCATCTGGATCAGTTCCAGCGGCTGCACCAGCCCCTGGCCGATGACCCTGTTCACCATCCAGTCGGACAACACGATGATGTCCCGGCCGATGTCCTGCCGGGCCCGCAACTGCGGGGACACCTTGTTGACGTACAGGTCGTTGTCGTCGATCTCCTCGGTGTAGGAGACGGCGATGCCGGTCTTCTCGATGAAGGCGTCGAGGCTCGGGAACCGTCCGGTCTCATCATCGGTGTCGATGTAGGCCGTCCAGTTCGCGAAGGCGACGCGACGGTCGCTCGCGGAACGGTCGGCGGGCAGAGAGGGCGCGACCCGCCCAGTGACGGGCGGGGTGGGCGGTGCGCAGGCGGCAAGAAGCGCCGCTCCGGCTGCGGATCCCAGAAGGGTACGGCGAGACGGTCCCCGTCTCGACGGGTTCCGGCGTACCCCGGGAGGGCGGTCAGCGGTGGAGCCAGCGTTCAATAAAGGACCTCCTGTGGGGCCCGGGTGCGCACCGGGCTCGAACCGGACGGCGTGGGCCATCCGTCAGACAACCGGACGAACCCTACACGCTCGTCCCGGTGCGCACGATCGCCGGGCCCTCGAACCGGTGGAACCCTCAGGCGCCCGTCTCGGGCTGCGGGTGCTGCGCCCAGTAGCCGTCCCCCTCGAACAGCGAGTCGATGACCTCGCCCAGCAGGCCCAGCTCCTGCAGGGTGTCGAGGATGGTGTACCGCGAACGAATCGTCTGCGCCTGGTAGTAGGTGAGCTTCAACTTCTCCTGATCGATGTTGATCATGCCCGGGTGGTAGGGACCACCAACGGCCTTGAGCATGTCGGCCGCCTCCTGCGCGGTGACCAGCTGCGGCTTGACGCGCTCCAGGATGGCCGGCCAGTGCTGCTGGACGAGCTCGATCCGCGCCCGAATGTCCTCGGGCTGGACGTACTTGGCCCGCGACTGGCCCAACGCCGCCTCCCGAATGGCCTGGATCGGCTGCAGGGCGGCGACCCGCTCGTCGTTCTGCTCGGGGTTGGGCCACTTGGCGACCGCGGCGTCGACGTCCAGCCCGGCGATGTCGAGCTCGAGCACCTTCTCGTACAGCGCGCAGACGGCGACGGTGCCCAGACCAACCTTGTTGCCGTGGCTCAACGGGGGTTCCCAGTCCAACCCGTGGCCCTCCATCTCCCACTGGTGGCTGAAGTTGTGCCCGGCTCCCGAGGCGGGACGCGAGGACTGGTGCGCCTGCATTGCCAGACCGCTCATCAACAGACCCTCGGCCAGGCCACTGATCGCGTCCGGATCGCCAGCTGCGGAGCCCTCGGGGTTGGACAGGGCGTCGCGCAGGGTGTCCTGCACGAGGCTCCAGACATAGGGATCGACGGCCTCGACGCCCAGTTCGTCCGAGAGCAGCCAGTCGGCTCCGCCGGGGATCTTCTCGATCAGGTCACCGTAGCCGGTGGCGGTGAGGCGTTTGGGCGCGGCACCCATCACGTCCAGGTCGGCCACCAGGGCGGTGGGGGCCGGACAGTTCCGGGTGATCTTGAAGCCGTCACGCGTGATGGAGGCGCCGAAGGCGGCGTACCCGTCCATCGAGGCGGCGGTGCAGACATTCATGTAGGGGCGGCCGAGTTCGCCGCTGGCCAGCTTGGCGATGTCGTTCAACGTCCCCGAGGCGATGGAGCAGACGATGGCATCGACGCCCTCGAGGTGGTTGCGCAGCACCTCGACGTTCTCGTAGCCGGCGTACAGCGTGGGGGTGCCGGGGAAGATGTAGGGCTCGACCATCTCGACGCCCGCTGCTTGCAGGGAGGCGACGACGCGATCGCCCGCGGCGGCGAAGGTGTTCTCGTCTGCGACGACGATGGCCCTGGCGTCCCCGAAGCACTGCGTGAAGACCTCACCCGTCTGGTCGACCACGCCCCGTCCGGCGACGATCTGCTTGGTGTCGGTGGCCGTCTCGAGGGCCTTGGTGATCAGTTCGGACGTCATGGGGCGCTCCTTCGCACTGGGATGTGCCCACTCTAGGAAGGCACGGGATGCCACCGCAGCCCATGTGACCACCTGTGCAGTGATGCCTGCGCCAACACGGGAGGATGCGCCTGACCGATCGGTAGGAAAGTGGGGCGCAACCATTGCATTTGTTCACAGCCTGCTGCAAGGCTGAGCACACCCCAGGAGCCGACCGGATCCCACTGCGCCGCACCGTTGCGTCGCCCGGTCGTCCAGAAGGAACTGCCATGCCCTCCATGAAACTGGCCACCCAGGCCTGCCTCGGTCTGGTGACCGCGGCGGGGCTGATCGCCGCAGCGTGCCCCACGCCGGCGCACAGCGCACCCTCCACGCTGGTCACCCGCACCGTGAGCGACGGTCGCACCACCTTCGTCCAGGTCGACAACCCCAATGGCGGGCCGACGCTGAGCTACTCCCCCACCAGCGGCATCACCGTCATGGCGGTGCAGACAGCTGGCGGGACCCTCGCCTTCAAGGACATGAACCACAACAAGAAGCTGGACGCATGGGAGGACTGGCGCAAGACCACCAACCAGCGCGCGGCGTCGCTGGCGAAGGAACTCACGAAGGAGCAGATCGCCGGCCTGATGTTGTTCAGCTCCCACGAGCGCAACGCGGCGGCCGGGCTCAGCGATGCCCAGCGCAAGTACCTCAAGGACGACCAACTGCGCAATGTGCTCAACGCCGGCGCCAATGACGTCACCGCCAACGTGACCTGGGTCAACGAGATGCAGGCCTTCGCCGAGGCCCAGGCTGCCAGCGGCCTGCCCTATGTGCCGGTCAACTTCTCCTCCGACCCGCGTTCGACGGCCGCACAGGACTCGGCCTACAACGCGACCGGGGACGACATCTCCCGCTGGCCCTCCAACCTGGGCCTGTCGGCGACCTTCAAGACCAAGACCATGCTCGACTTCGCAAAGACCTCTTCGGCGGAGTACCGCGCGATGGGCATCACCACCGCGCTCGGCCCGCAGATCGATTTGGCCACCGAGCCGCGCTGGCTGCGCGTCGACGGCACCTTCGGTGAGAACGCGGCCCACACCTCCGCGATGGCGAAGGCCTATGTCGACGGTTCCCAGAACACCTACGACGTCTACGGCAGGTCAGTCGGGTGGGGTGCGGACTCGATCAACGCCATGATCAAGCACTTCCCCGGTGACGGAGCCGGTGAGGGCGGCCGTGAGGCGCACATGAATGCCGGCAAGTACGCCGTCTACCCGGGCGACAACTTCGACGAGCACCTGGAGCCCTTCACCGCTGCCAGCAACTCGATGTCGATGATGAGCTCCTACTCCATCGCGATCGCGAAGGACGGTTCGCCGCTGACCGGCAACCGCGTCGGTTCGGCCTACGACAAGACCAAGATCGACATCGCCCGCGATGCCGGTTACGACGGCGTCATCTGCACCGACTGGGGTGTCACCACCGGCTACACCGACCCCAACTCCATCTTCGGCATGGCCTGGGGCATGGAGAAGGCGAGCGTCAACGAGCGCCACTACGCCGTGCTGAAGGCCGGGCTGGACATGTTCGGCGGCAACAACAACAAGCTGCCCGTCCTGGCCGCCTACGACCTGTGGCAGGCCGACTACGAGGCCGGGAGGAATGACATCTCGGCGGACGCTCGCTTCCGCCAGTCCGGTGAGCGCATCCTGCGGATGCTGTTCGCGCCCGGTCTGTTCGAGAACCCCTACCTCGATCTGGCCAAGTCCAAGTCGATCGTCGCCAGCTCGGACAAGGTTCAGCGCGGCTACCAGGCCCAGCTCGACTCGGTCGTGATGCTCAAGAACTCCAAGAAGACCATCAAGAAGACCCCGCTGGCCTCGTACAAGAACAAGACCGTCTACATCCCGAGCTCCATCTCGCACGGCTTCCCGAGCGTCTTCTCGCAGTCGACCACCGACACCGTCGGCCCGACCCTGGACGTCGCCGTCGCCAAGCAGTACTTCAAGAAGGTGCTCACGGACACGCCCATCACCGACGCCAAGGGCAATGTGGTCGGCTACACCCAGCCGGACCTGACCAAGGTCGACATGGTGCTGGTGGGCATGCGCAGCCCCGACAGCGGCAACAACTTCACCGGCGCCGGACGCAATGCCGACGGCACCTTCTACCCGCTGTCGCTGCAGTGGAAGCCCTACACCGCCAATGGCAAGAACGTCCGTAAGGTCTCGATCGCCGGTGACCTGCTCGCGGACGGGACGGTGGAGAACCGCTCCTACTTCGGCAAGACCTCCAAGATCGGCAACGAGTACGACCTGACCGCCACGTTGAACGCGGTCAAGGCCGTCGAGAAGGTCGAGAAGAAGACCGGACGCAACATCCCGGTGATCGTCGCGGTGAAGGCGAAGACGAGCTTCATCCCGGCCGAGTTCGAGAAGAAGGTGGACGCGATCGTCGAAGGCTACTCGGTGAGCGACCGTGCCCTGATCGACATCATGCTCGGCCAGAAGAACCCCTCGGGTCGCCTGCCGATTGCCAACGCCAAGAACATGGACGCGGTGGAGAAGCAGCTGGAGGACGTCGGTGAGGACATGACCCCCTACACCGACTCGGCCGGCAATGTGTACCACTTCGGCTTCGGCCTGAACTGGAAGGGCGTCATCGGCAAGAAGTGATTGCCTGAGCTCCTGACGACAACAGTGCCCGCCCCATCGGGGGCGGGCACTGTTGGATGTGCGTCGTGTCTGGTGGAGCTGGATCTGGTGGAGGGGGCCGGCGGCTTCCCACACCAAGGGTCGAGTCAGTTGCCCATCAGGCCGTTGACGAACTGCTCGGGGTCGAAGGGGGCCAGGTCGTCCACGCCCTCGCCCAGACCGATCAGCTTCACCGGGACGCCGAGCTCGCGCTGCACCTGCACGACGATGCCGCCCTTGGCCGATCCGTCGAGCTTGGTGAGCACGATGCCGGTGACCTTGACAACCTCGGCGAAGATCCGCGCCTGCACCAGGCCGTTCTGGCCGGTGGTGGCGTCCAGAACCAGCAGCACCTCCCCCACGGGGGCGAGCTTCTCGGTGACACGCTTGACCTTGCCCAGCTCGTCCATGAGGCCGGTCTTGGTGTGCAGCCGCCCGGCGGTGTCGATCAGCACGACGTCCACCTGCGCTGCGATGCCGCGCTCCACGGACTGGAAGGCGACCGAAGCAGGGTCGGCCCCCTCGACACCACGGACTGTCTCGACGCCGACGCGCTCACCCCAGGTGCTGAGCTGTTCCGCAGCAGCAGCACGGAAGGTGTCCGCGGCACCGAGCAGGACGCTCTTGTGCTCGGCCACCAGCACGCGTGCCAGCTTGCCCACGGTCGTGGTCTTCCCGGTGCCGTTGACCCCGACGACCATGACGACGGCGGGCTTGCCGTCGGTGCCGGTCAGGTTGAGCGAACGATCCATGGACGGGTCGACGAGCTTGACCAGCTCGCGACGCAGCACATCAGCTGCCCGCGCCGGTTCGGTGATCCCGTCGATCGCCAGCTCACGGCGCAGGTTCGTGATCAGTTCCGTGGTGGGGGCCACGCCGAGGTCGGACGAGATGAGGGTCGCCTCGAAGTCGTCCCAGGTCTCCTCGTCCAGCCGGTCCCGCGACAGCAGGTCAGCCAGGCCACGGGCCAGCGCATTGTTCGAGCCGGACAGACGGCGGCGCAGCCAGGTGAGGCGTGAACCGGCCGCCTCGGGCACCTCCAGCCCGACCTCCGGCTCGGCCGGCACCTCGACCGAAGGCTCCGAGGGCAGTTGCTCCACGGGCGGCTGGCGGTCCACCCCCCGGCGGTTGCTGACGGTGATGATCACCGACGCCGCAACGATGCAGGCGACGACGGCCGCGAGGATGATCCAGATCAGTTGGTCGTATTGCACGTCCACAGCCTAACGGCGGCCGACACACAGGCCGGCCCCCGCCCGATGGGGCGAGGGCCGTGGGCAAGAACTACGTCACGGAGCGGGCGCTCAGGCCTTCTGCGACTCGTTGCGGCGGGAGGTGGCCTGCTCGTAGACGTTGAGGAAGGCGGCCGGTGGCTCGGCGTCACCGTTGAGGTGGCGGGCAGCGGTGGCCAGGTGGTCGGCGACCTGCGGAACCTTCGAGCGGTACATGCCCTTCATCCCGATCAGCACGACACCAGAGATCACAACGGCGAGCGCGATGATCAGGAACATGGACAGGTAGACGGAGGTCACGTCGGGTCACTTTCTTTGCCTGCTGGGCAGGCGGACTGGTGGTGTGGTCCAATCATTCCCCGCCCGCATGACGGCACTCAAATCGACACGGCCCGTCTTGGCGTTTCCACAGCCTCGTCTAAGGCTCAGGACACCTGTTCGTCACGCAACCGTTGGCTGATCACCGTTGAGACGCCGTCACCGCGCATCGTGACGCCGTACAGGGCATCCGCGATCTCCATCGTCCGCTTCTGGTGGGTGATCACCAGAAGCTGCGAACTCTCCCGTAGCTGCTCGTAGATCCCGAGCAGTCGGCCGAGGTTGGCGTCATCGAGGGCCGCCTCCACCTCGTCCAGGATGTAGAAGGGGCTCGGACGGGCGATGAACAGGCTCACGAGGAAGGAGACGGCCACCAGCGAGCGTTCACCGCCCGACAGCAGCGACAGCCGTTTGACCTTCTTGCCCGCCGGACGCGCCTCGACGTCGACACCGGTGGTGAGCCAGCTGCCGGGCTCGGTCAGCACCAGCCGTCCCTCACCGCCGGGGAACAGGCGCGGGAAGACATCGTTGAAGGTGCGCTCCACGTCGGCGTAGGCGGCGGCAAAGACCTCCTCGACCCGGCGGTCGACCTCCTCGACGATCTCGAGCAGGTCCTTGCGGGTGCGACGCAGGTCGTCCAACTGCTCGGCGAGGAAGGCGTGCCGCTCCTGCATGGCGTCGAACTCCTCGAGCGCCAGCGGGTTGACCCGCCCCAGCACCTGCAGGTTGCGCTCCGCGGCGCGCAGCCGCTTGGACTGTTCCTCGCGAACGAAGGGGACGGGCTCAGGAACATCGTCGTCCTCGGTGAGTGCGCTCCCGTCGAGGCGGGTCAGGACGGGGACGAACTGGTCGGGCCCGTACTCCTCGACCAACGCCTCGGCCTCGATGCCCAGCTCACTCATCGCGCGCTCGCCGAGTTGCTCGATGCGCATCGTCTGCTGGATGCGCGCCATCTCGTCGCGGTGGGCACCCTCGACGACCTGGTCGAGGCTGCGGCCTGCCTCGCGGGCCTCGCGGCGGGCGACACCGAGCGCGGCCTCGGCCTCGATCCGGGCGGCCTCGGCAGCCGAGCGTTCGGTTGTGGCCAGCGCCCGGGACTCGTCCACCCGCCCCACCAGCCATTGCGCCCCTGCGTGCACGGAGCGGGCAGCCTCGGCTTCCCGGCGCAACTGTCGTGCCCTCGCCTCTGCCTTCTCCCGCGCCTGCCGTTCGGCGATCGCGGCGCGGCGCAGCGAGTCGGACCGCCCGGCCAATGCCTTGGCCCGCTCCTCCGCGGTGCGCAGGGCCAGGCGGGCGTCCATCTCGTGCTGCCGGGCGCGGCGCGCGAGGTCGGCCTCCCGGTCCCGCTCGGCCGGGTCGGGTTCGACGAGTTCCCCCTCGGCGGACGCCAGCTCCAACCGCTCGGCCAGGTCTGCCAGACGCTGTTCGTCCTGAGCTCGGGTGGCCTGCGACTGCTCCATCGCCTGCACCAGTCGGTCGGCCTCGCCGCGGGCGTTGCGGCTGGTCTGGCCGAGTTGCCCAAGCTGTTCGGCCAGCGCCGCCATTGACGCGTCCGACTCGTTCAGCGCCTCGAGCGCTGCATTGGCCTCCTGCTGGGCCGTCTGCAGGATGGTCTGCGCCTGAGCCAGCTCGAAGCGGACGCGCTCCAGCGCATGCTCAGCCTCGACCAGTCCGCCGCGCGCCTCGTCAACCGCGGCCTGTACCTCGATCAGTGACTGCCGCGCGGTCGAGCCACCGCTGGCGAACCAGGACGAGAGCAGGTCCCCCTCCCGGGTCACCGCGACGACGTCTGGGAGGTCAGCCACCAACTCCCGCGCGGCGGTCAGGTCGTCGACCAGGGCGACGGTGCGCAACAGGCGGGCGAGTGCCGGACGCAGTCCCTCGTCCACCTCGATCGCGTCCACGGCCCACACAGCCCCGTCAGGAAGCGTCGGCCAAGCCGGCCCGGGGGGAACGGGAGAGCCCTGGACGAGCAGACCGGCTCGGCCGAGGTCGTCGGACTTGAGCAGCGCGAAGGCGTCGACGGCAGCGTCCATCCCCGCTACCACGACGGCGTCGGTGGCCTGCCCCAGGGCAGCCGAGACAGCTGTCTCCCAGCCGGAGTGGACGCCGATGACGCCCGCCACCTGACCCAGCAGACCGTCGAGGCGTTCGCCGGCCGCCAGCAGCGCGGTGCCAGCGTCCTCGCGTTCCAACCCCATCTCCAGGGCCTCCACGCGGGCCGCCAGCGAGGCCCGGTGCTGGGCTGCGGCGGTCTCGGTCTCGCGCAGGGAGCGGATCTGGGTGCGGATCTCCTCCACCTGCTCGGCGGCGGTCTCGTAGGCCTCGTCGAGGCCCAGTTCACCGTCCTCGGCGCCGGTGATCTGCGTCTCGAGCCGGCGGAAGGCCAGGTCGGCCTCCTCGGCGCGGGCGATCGCCTCGTCGCGGCGGGCGGTGAGGCGTCCGGCTTCCTCAGCGGAGGCGTCCAGCCGGGACTTCAGCGAGTTGACCTGACCGGTGAGGCGGGCCAGG
>NHCFI05602__coassemble_1052_pt1 | contig 14719 bp, 12 predicted proteins | sample NHCFI05602__metabat2_high_PE_006 | metagenome-assembled genome bin NHCFI05602 | reverse complement strand
CTGGTTGCGCGGGTCCCACTGACCGAACTCGTCCCGCAGGCTGACGATCCGCTCCTTGGCGCGCGCCTTCTCCTCGTCCCGGCGCCCGCCGCCGAAGACCGCGTCGTACTTGCTGCGCTCGATCGCGTCCAGCAGGGGCAGGGTCTGCAGTGGGTTGCGGGTGCCGTCGGGGCGCTCCTCGAGGCGTCCGTCGTCGATCCAGTCCTGGACGGATGCGACGTCGAGCCGCAGGCCGAGGCGTTCGACCTCGGCGTCGCGGTAGTCGATCACCTCGGGGAAGTTGTGCCCGGTGTCGACGTGCAGGACGGGGAAGGGGATCGGCGCCGGCCAGAAGGCCTTGCGAGCCAGGTGGAGCATGACGACCGAGTCCTTGCCGCCGCTGAACAGCAGCACTGGGCGCCGGCTCTCGCCGACGGCCTCGCGGATCACGGCGATGCCCTCGGCCTCCAGCAGGTCGAGGGTGCTGGGCGCACCATCGGCCGTGGCGGCGGGCACGTCGGTCAGGACGGGGTTGGTCACAGTCACCTCATCAGTCGGGGTCGCGGTGTGGTTGGGGGTAGGTGTCACGGTGCTGACGCTCACAGGTGGATCCCGCACTCGGTCTTGGCAGAGCCCGCCCAACGTCCGGCGCGAATGTCTTCACCCGGGGCGACCGGACGGGTGCAGGGCTCGCACCCGATGCTGGGGTAGCCGTCGAAGACCAGCGGGTTGACCACGAGGTTGTTGGCCTCGGAGTAGGTCATCAGGTCGTCGAAGGTCCAGTTGACCAGCGGGTTGATCTTGACCATCTGGTGGCGCTCGTCGAAGGTGACCACGGGCGTGTTGGCGCGGGTGGGGCCCTCCTCGCGGCGCACGCCGGTGACCCAGGCGTCGTAGCCGGTGAGCTGCTCGTCCAGCGGCTCCACCTTGCGCAGGCGGCAGCAGGTGGCGGGGTCGCGCTCGTAGAGCTTCTCCCCGTACTCGGCGTCCTGTTCGGAAACCGTCTGCTTGGGCAGCACGTCGACGACCGTGATCGGCAGCTGGTGGGCGACCGCGTCGCGCGTCCCGATGGTCTCGGCGAAGTGGTACCCGGTCTCCAGGAACAAGGTGTCCACACCGGGCGCGTACTTGCTGACGATGTGCGGCAGCACCGCGTCCTGCATGGAGCAGGCCACGGCCAGGCTGGCCCCGAAGTTCTCGGCGGCCCAGGCGGCGATCGCGTCGGCGTCCGCGTCACGGAGCAGCAGTTCGCCCTGTTCGGCCAGCGCACGCAGTTCGTCGACCGACCGACGAACGGGTGCCTGCTGCTCGTGCTTCACCGGGATGCTCACAGAAGTGCTCCTTCCTCAGCGCGGTGCGCCCACTGGGCGAAGGTCTCCGCCGTGCCGTCGTTCGGCGTCTCGCGATCCGCGAGGAACCGACGGACGACGCGTTCGACGTAGTCAGGCAGCTGGTCGGCGCTCACCTTGAGGCCGCGGACGGTGCGTCCAAGGCCCGCCTCGTCGCGCTCATCGGAGGCCAGTCCACCGCCCAGGTGCACCTGGAAACCGGGCACCTGTTCCCCGTCCACGGTGATCATCTGGCCCTTGAGGCCGATGTCCGCGGTCTGGATGCGGGCACACGAGTTGGGGCAGCCGTTGACGTGCAGGCTGATCGGGCGGTCCAGCTCGATGCCGGCCAGACGCTGCTCCAGCTCGGCGATCGCCTGCTCGGCATTCGCCTTGGTCTCCACGATCGCGAGCTTGCAGAACTCCAGCCCGGTGCAGGCCATCGTCGAACGCCGGAAGGGGGACGGGCGAACGCTCAGCCCGATGCCGTCCAGGGCCTCGATGAGGGGCTCGACCTCGGCCTCGGCGACGTCCAGGATGACGAGCTTCTGGTGCGGGGTCAGGCGCACGCGTCCCGAACCTGCGGTCTCCATCGCGTCGGCCAGCTGGATGATCCGGGTGCCGGTCAAGCGTCCGACTGTCGGGGCGGCACCGAGGTAGAAGTTGCCGTCCTTCTGCTGGTGGACGCCGACGTGGTCGCCAGGGGTGGTGGCGGGCAGCGGGGCGGGACCATCGGGCAGCTTGCGTCCGAGGTATTCGTCCTCGAGCACCTGGCGGAACTTGTCGGTGCCCCACTCGGCCAACAGGAACTTCATCCGGGCCTTGTTGCGCAGGCGGCGGTAGCCGTAGTCACGGAAGATCTGGACGACCGCGTGCCACACCTCGGCCGCCTCCTCGGGGGCCACGAAGGCGCCGAGTCGCTCTGCCAGCCGCGGGGCGGTCGACAGTGCGCCGCCCACCCACAGGTCGTAGCCCGGGCCGAGCTCGGGGTGCACCACGCCGACCAGGGAGATGTCGTTGATCTCGTGGACGACGTCCAGGCTCGGGTGCCCGGTGATGGCGGTCTTGAACTTGCGGGGCAGGTTGGCGATCGACTCGTCCCCGATGAAGCGCCGCTGGATCTCCTCGATCGCGGGCGTGGGGTCGATGATCTCGTCCGCGGCGATCCCGGCGACCGGGCTGCCGAGAATCACGCGGGGGCAGTCGCCACAGGCCTCGGTGGTCATCAGGCCCACCGACTCCAGCCGACGCCAGATCTCGGGGACGCTCTCGACCTCGACCCAGTGCAGCTGGATGTTCTGACGGTCGGAGATGTCGGCGGTGTCGCGGCCGAAGTCGCGGGAGATCTCGCCGATGGTGCGCAGCTGCTGGCTGGTCAGGGCCCCGCCGTCGATGCGCACGCGCATCATGAAGTAGCGGTCCTCGAGTTCCTCGGTGCTCAACTGCGCGGTGCGTCCACCGTCGATCCCGGGACGACGCTGGGTGTAGAGGCCCATCCAGCGGAAGCGTCCGTGCAGGTCGTCGGGGTCGATCGAGTCGAAGCCCTGCTTGGCGTAGGTCTCGATGATGCGGTCACGCACCGACAGGATCGGGCTCTCGGCCTTGAAGACCTCGTTGGCATTGAGCGGCGCGGTGCCGTCGACGAGCCACTGGCCGTTGCTCTGGCCGGCGCGCGGCGGACGGACCTGCGCGCGGGAACCCTGTTCCGGACTACTGGTCGTGGTCATGCGGAAACCTTTCTGAGGTCGTCGGCCCGGGAGAGGCCGACGCTGGCGAGAACCTGGTCGGGGAGGAGGGTATCGGTATCAGTATCGCTCGACTCGGCGTCCGGGGTCTTTCCGGGCGCAGGCCACTGGAGGGCGATCGTCAGCGCCAGCGCTGTGAAGGCTCCCGCGATGACCAACAGCGCCGGGGCGTGCAGCAGGGCGAGGGCGGACGCGCTGAGCACGGCACTGACGACCGGACGGGTCACCCGTGGCGATGCAGACGACGACCAGCGCGCACCGAGGATGACTGCCGGGATGGCGCCCACGATCAAGGAGGCGGTCAGCGGCAACTGCACCTGCCCGAACAGGGCGTGGCCGAGAGCCGCGGAGGCGACCAGCGGGATCGCCTGCACCAGGTCGGTGCCGACCAGCGCGCGCGGGCTGATCCGAGGGTAGAGCGTGAGCAGCATGGCGATGATCAGCGTTCCGGCGCCCACGGACGAGAGTCCGACGGCCAGGCCGCCGATCGCGCCGACGGCCAGTGTGGCGAGCGGACGGACGACCACCGGGGCACCGTCGTCCCCGCGTGGGGCACGGCGGTCTGACCACAGCCGTGCGATGGTGGCCGCCACAACGGCCAGCAGGGCGACCGCGATCAGCAGTTTGATGGCACCCTGCACCTGGCCGGCGTGGGAACCGCGTCCGAGCAGGCCGATGATCACGGAGCCAATGAAGGCGGCCGGGATCGAACCGGTGACCAGCCAGCGCAGCAGACCCTTGTCGACGGTGCCGCGCGCGAGGTGCACCGCGCCGCCGAAGGGCTTCATGACGAGGCTGACGACCAGGTCGCTGGAGACCGCGGTCAGCGGCGGGACGCCGAAGACGAGCACCAGCAGCGGCGTGAGCAGGGCGCCACCCCCCATGCCGGTGAGGCCGACGAGCAGCCCGACGACCAAGCCAGCGATGACCAGGTTGGGGTCGAGGTTGAGCAGCAGGGGGATGGAGAGGATGAGCGTGGAGGGCATGTGACCGTCCTGACTGTGTGCTGCGGTGTCCGGGCCAGGGAGCCGGTCCGGCCGGGGGCCGACGCCGTGACGGGCGTCGTGGGCTACGAGGTGTCGAGGGGTGGTGCCGGGTTCCTTCGGGGTGGTCACGAAGGAGCCGCTTCAGCCGCGGACGACGCGACTGGCGGGCATCAACACTCGCAGAGCTCGAGGCGCAGCAGGTCGACGTGGACGCGACGAACCAGCATCAGGGCCGCATGTGGGGCCGGGAGCTGACGGAAGCACATGTCACAACTTTCGGCCATGCTCGGTGGATATGTCCAATCGTCCTGAAATGTGGACGCGGGCTGTGGACTCTTGTGGGCAAGGAAAAGCAGCCCGTACCCATGTTGGGGTACGGGCTGCCGTCCGGCCTTCGGGCATTGGTGCCCGGGTCAGACCGCCAGCCAAGCGGTCGCATCACCGGGCAGGCGTCCGTCCACGAGTTCCTCGGTGGCGACCAGTAGGTCACCGGCGGGCAGCGCCACCGGGAGGTCCGAGAGGTTGACCACGCAGCGGAACCCGGGCTCGCGGGTGAAGTCCAGCACGTCCGCGGACGAGTCATTCCAGGTGAGCTGTCCGTCGCCGAGGGCCTCCCGGTCGCGGCGGACGCGCAGCAGCTCTCGGAACAGGTTGAGCGTCGAGGCCGGATCCGCGTCCTGAGCCTCGACGGTGAGGTCAGCCCAGTGTGCTGGCATCGGCAGCCACGGCTGGGCGTCCACGCCAAAGCCGAAGGGGGAGACCTCGCCGCTCCACGGGATCGGCACCCGGCAGCCGTCGCGACCCCGGTCGGTATGGCCGGACCGCAGCCAGGTCGGGTCCTGGAGGGCCTCCTCGGGCAGGTCCTCCACCTCTTCCAGGCCGAGCTCCTGGCCCTGGTAGACATAGGCACCGCCGGGCAGGGCCAGCATCAGAGCGGCGGCGGCGCAGGCACGGCGACGCCCGAGCTCGATGTCGAGCAGCGGGTTCTCCTTCAGCTTGTCCTGCCAGTGCCCGTCCTCCTCGGTGACCTCCGTGGTGAAGGAACGGCCGGTCACCGCGCGGCCATAGCGCGACGGCGCTCGCATCACGTCGTGGTTCTCGAGCACCCACGTGGTGGGGGCGCCGACCTCGCCGTGACCCTCGATGGATGCGTCGATGACGGTCCGCATCGAGCTGGCGGTCCACTCGCACTGCAGGAACTCGAAGTTGAAGCTGGTGTGAAGACGGTCGGGCTCGACATAGCGGACGAGGTGGTGCAGCGGCTGGTAGGCCTCGGAGACGAAGACGCGCTCGCCCTGTTCGGAGTCGGCGTAGGAGCGGGCGATCTCGCGCCACCGGCGCTGGACGATCTCCAGTTCCGGCTGGTTCCACATCGGTGCGCCGTCGACCTTCTCCCAGCTGCCGATGCCGGTGGCGGGGTCGATCGGGGTGTCTGCCCACTCGCGGGCCTTGAACATGGAGTCGCCGACGTCGATCCGGAAGCCGTCCACGCCGCGGTCGAACCAGAAGCGCAGGATGCGGTCGAACTCCTCGAGGACGGCTGGGTTCTCCCAGTTCCAGTCGGGCTGTTCGGGGGCGAACATGTGCAGGTACCACTGCCCGGGGGTGCCGTCGGGGTTGGTGGTGCGCTCCCACATCGAACCGCCGAACAGGGCGCCCCAGTTGGTGGGCGGGGTGTCACCGTCTGCGCCGAGGCCGTCACGGAAATGGAACATCTCGCGCTCGGGGCTACCGGGGGCGGCGGCCAGCGCCTTCTGGAACAGCGGGTGGTCGATGGAGCAGTGGTTGGGGACGAGGTCGATCAGGATGCGCAGGCCCAACTCGTGGGCCTTGGCGATCAGCTCGTCCGCGTCGGCCAAGGTTCCGAAATCGGGGTTGATGTCGCAGTAGTCCGCGACATCGTAACCGCCGTCCCACAAGGGGGAGGGGTACCACGGGGAGACCCAGACGGCGTCAATGCCGAGGCTGACCAGGTGGGGCAGCTTCTCGATGATGCCGCGGACATCGCCCGTGCCGTCGTTGTTCGCGTCGGCGAAGGAGCGGGGGTAGATCTGGTAGGTGACGGCGCTGCGCCACCACTCGGGATTGTCGAAAGTCACCCGACCAAGCCTAGGGGCGGGCGGCGACCGTATCCACGAACCAGCCGAACAGTTTCTGGGACATCTCGTTGGCGCCGCTCATCATCTCCGGGTGCCACTGGACGGCCCACAGGGGAGCCCCGTCGGTGGCCTCCAGGGCTTCGACATTCCCGTCGTCCGCGCGGGCGACGACGCGCAGGCTGTCGGCGACTCGGTCGGCGACCTGGTGGTGGAAGGAGTTCACCAGCACCCGGGTCGGCAAGGCACTGTCGTGCCGTGGGGCCCAGGCCTGCGCAAGGAAGGAACCAGCTTCGATGGTGATCTCGTGCGCGCCGAGCGAGGGGTTGCCGCCCATCATGTGTCGTTGGGTGCTGCCCGAATGCGAGATGTCCTGGTGCAGGGTCCCGCCGCGGAAGACGTTCACCACCTGCAGCCCACGGCAGATCCCGAACGTCGGCAGTTGGCGTTCGGACGCGAGCTCCAGGGCCCGGAACTCGAAGGTGTCGCGCACCGGGTTGGGCAGGCCGCACTCGAGGCGGGGCTGCTGTCCATAGCGCAACGGGTCCACATCCGATCCGCCCGCGAGCACCAACCCGTCCAGCAGGTCGAGTTGCTGGGGGAGTGAAGACAGGTCGGGCGACGGCGGGATCAACAGTGGCACGGCTCCGGCCGCCAGCAGTGAGCGGTGGTAGTCCTCGTTGATCGTCACCCGCGGATACCCGGGGAACAGGTAGTTGGGGTCGTTCTCGAGGTTGGTGATGATGCCGATCAGTGGACGTTGCGCCATTTGTCGAGCCTACGTCAAACGCACCGGTGCCCTTGGCGGCCCGGATACGCTTCGCCCCATGGCCGAGAACTGGTGGAACCCGCTCGCGTGGGATGCCCCCTTCCCGGTGGTGGTGGCCGCGCTGTTCGTGGTCGTCGTGTCCCGCGCCGGTGCCACCTACGCCGTGGGACGCTTCGCAGCGACCGGGAGCCGCCGCACCCGGGCCGGGGACGTGATGACCCGGCCCGGCTTTGCGAGCGCCGTGGAGCGCATCAACCGGTTGGGTGCCCCCGTCGTGACGCTGTCATTCCTCACCGTGGGTGTGCAGACGGTGGTCAACTTCTCCGCCGGATTCCTGCAGATGCCCCTGCGGCGCTACCTGCCGGCCCTGCTTGCGGGCTGTCTGGTGTGGGCGCTGGTCTACGCGTCCGTGGGCTTCGTCGGCTTCAGCGCGTTGGCACTGGCCTGGCGGCAGCACCCGGCCATCGCCATCGCCTTGGTGCTGCTGGTCGTCGCTGCACTGGTGGTGGCGCTGCGACGCAGGCCGTCCCAGCGCGCTTGACGTGGCCACCCACAACAGACAGTGGGCGACTTTGCTGCTGGAAATTGCCAGGTGAGCACCGCGAGCTTGTCGTGCCACCCGAGCAGTCACCCACTGAAGTCCGTGAGGATCAGTGGCCGAAGCCGTCGCCCGTCACCTCGGAGCGATCACCCGACCACAGGGTGTGGAAGACGCCCTCGCGGTCGGTGCGCGCGTAGGTGTGCGCTCCGAAGAAGTCCCGCAGTCCCTGGGTCAGGGCGGCGTTCAAGCGCGGGGCACGCGTCTGGTCGTAGTAGGCCAGGGCTGCGCTGAAACCGGGGACGGGGACCCCAGCGGTGACGGCGGTGGAGATGACCCGACGCCACGCGTCCTGCGAGTTGCCCAGGCCCTCGACGATCGAGGGGGCCTCCAGGAGTGTCACCAGGTTGTTCGCCGCGTACTCGTTGCTGATGCGGTCGAGCAGCTTGGCGCGGATGATGCAGCCCGCGCGCCAGATCTTGGCGACCGCGGCCACGTCGATGTCCCAGCCGTAGGTCTTGGCGGCAATGCGGATCTCGTCCAGGCCCTGGGCGTAGGCGACCACCTTGGACGCCCATAGTGCCTGGCGGATCGCGTCGATGAAGGCCTCGCGGTCATCCACCTCGAGGCGCTGGTCGGGTCCGGGCAGTGCGGCCTGCGCGTGGGCGCGCAGTTCGGGGGACGACGAAATGGCGCGCGCGAAGACGGCCTCGCTGATGGCATTCACCGGGACCGCAAGCTTCAGCGCCGACTGGACGGTCCAGGTGCCGGTGCCCTTCATCCCGGCGGCGTCGACGATCACGTCGACCAGCGGCTGGCCGGTGGCGGCGTCGGTCTGGCGCAGCACCTCTGAGGTGATCTCGATCAGGTAGGAGTCCAGGTCGCCGGTGTTCCACTGCGCGAAGACGTCGGCCATCTCGTCGTTCGACAGGCCCAGGCCCTTGAGCAGTGTGTAGGCCTCGCCGATGAACTGCATGTCGGCGTACTCGATGCCGTTGTGCACCATCTTCACGAAGTGGCCGGCGCCGTCGGTGCCGATGTAGGTGCAGCAGGGCTCCCCGTCGTACTGCGCGGCGATGGTCTCCAGGATCGGTCCGAGGGCCTCGTAGGCCTCCTTCGTGCCGCCCGGCATCATCGACGGACCCTCCAGCGCGCCGACCTCGCCGCCCGAGATGCCGCAACCCACGAAGTGGATCCCGGCTGCCGAGACGATCTTCTCGCGGGCGATGGTGTCCTCGAAGTAGGTGTTCCCGCCGTCGACGATGATGTCGCCCTCGTCCAGCAGCCCGGTCAGTTCCTTGATCACGGCGTCGGTACCGGCACCGGCGGCGACCATGATCACCACGCGACGGGGACGCTCGAGGGAGGCGACGAAGTCCTCTAGGCGCTCGGACGGGATGAAGGTGCCCTCGCTGCCGTGCGCAGCGACCATCTCCTGGGTGCGGGAGTAGGTGCGGTTGAACACGGCCACGGTGTAGCCCTTGTGGGCCATGTTGCGGGCCAGCGAACTGCCCATCACAGCCATGCCGATCACGCCGACGTCGGCCAGGTTCTGGGGTGTGGTTGCCTCGGTCACGGGTGCTGCCTTTCGTTGGGTGAGAACATCTTTGCTCATGATTCTTGGGTTCGGGAGACGTTCAGGACCGAGGCTCGCAGACCATCTCGTCCACGGCGTCCACGGCCTCTGTGACGATGGCGCGCATCCGGGCGCGGGCTGCAGCGGCGTCGCCGACGGCGATCGCCTCGGCCACCCGGCGGTGCAGCCGGATCGCTTCCTCGTTGGGTCGTTCCGGCATCAGGTGGTGGTGGGTGCGGGCGTCCAGTACCCGCTCGACCAGGTAGGCGAGCGAGGCCAGCATGGGGTTGCCGGAGGCCTGGAGCAGCGTGCGGTGGAAGACGATGTCGTGGGCCAGGTAGGCCTCGAGGTCGGGGATGGCGCCGGTGTGCTGCATGCCCAGCGCCGCCTCGTCGATCACCTGGCGCTGCTCGGCGGTCGCGTTGGCTGCGGCCAGGCCAGCGGCCTGGGGCTCGATGCTGCTGCGCACCTGGCTGATCTCGTGTAGCACGTCCAACCGTTGGGGACTGTCCAGGCGCCAGCGGACGACATTCTCCGAAAGGTGGTCCCATCGCTCGGCGCCCAGCACCTCGATGCCCACATGGCGCCGGGGGAGCACGAGCCCTTGCGCCTCCAGCACCTTCACCGCGTCCCGCGCGACCGTGCGGGACACCCCGGTGCGCTCGATCACGTCGTCCAGCAGGAGCACGGAGCCCGCGGGGATGGTGCCCGCGACGATGTCTCGTCCGATCTCGTCCAGAACCTTCAAGGTTAGCGCCGATGCCATGTCACGATCGTATAAAAAATCACATCACTTGAACATAGGGGGTTGCTAAAAAGTATTTAACGGACCATGCTCGTCGTATCGGACATCGAGGTCCCCGTTACTTCAAGGAGGAAGACGACATGACTGACGAACATCCACTCGTGGTGGTGATGGGCGTTGCCGGCTGTGGCAAGTCCACCCTCGGCGAGGCCCTGGCCAGCGAACTGGTCGCTGTGTTCCGCGACGGCGACGCCTTCCATCCGCCGGCCAATGTCGCCAAGATGCACGCCGGCCAGCCCCTGGACGACGACGACCGCCGTCCCTGGCTGGCCAACATCGGCGCTTGGCTCGCCGAGCAGTCCGGCCAGGGAGCCGTCGTGGCCTGCTCGGCTCTGAAGCGCGACTACCGCGACCAGCTGCGCAGCGCCGCTCCAAGCACCTTCTTCGTCCACCTGGCCGGACCGCGCGACGAGGCAGCGCGCCGCGTCGCCGAGCGCCCCGACCACTTCATGCCGGCGAGCCTGGTCGATTCCCAGTACGCCACGCTCGAGCCCCTCGACGCGGACGAGGCGGGCGCCACCTTGGACTTCACCCAGAGCGTCGACGCCCTCGTCGACCAGGCCCTGTCCGCCCTCGCCTGACCCATCCACCAACAACCACCCAAGAAGCGACACCGGAGTCCCACATGATTCTTCTCGAGACCGCGGCCACCCAACTGGTTGCCGCCGCCCTGGTCGGCATCACCGTCCTCGTGCTGCTCATCACCAAGTTCAAGTTGCACCCCTTCCTGAGCCTGATCATCGGCTCGATGCTCGTCGGCGGCATCGCCGGCCTCCCGCTGAAGGGCATCACCACCAGCTTCACCACCGGCGTCGGGTCGACCGTCGCTGGCGTCGGCGTGCTGATTGCACTCGGTGCCATCATCGGGCGGCTGCTGGCCGACTCCGGTGGCGCCGACCAGTTGGTCGACACGATCGTCAACAAGGCCACCCCGGCGCAGATCCCGTGGGCGATGGCGCTGGTCGGCGCGCTGATCGGCCTGCCGATGTTCTTCGAGATCGGCCTCGTGCTGCTGATCCCCGTGATCATCCTCGTCACTCGTCGCAGCGGCCAGCCGCTGATGCGCGTCGGTATCCCCGCCCTGGCGGGCCTCTCGGCGATGCACGCGCTGGTGCCTCCGCACCCCGGACCGTTGGCCGCCGTTGGCCTGCTGAAGGCCGAACTCGGCGTCACCCTCGCCCTCGGCGTCCTGATCGCCATCCCGACCATCGCGGTCGCCGGCCCGATCTTCTCGAAGTTTGCGGCCCGCTGGGTGCCGGTCGGCGCTCCCGAGCTGTTCGTCAGCGCCAACGGTGACGAGTCTGGTCACTCCGGCATCGCCCCGCGCCAGCCCAGCTTCGGCATCACCCTGACCACCGTCCTGCTGCCAGTGGTGCTGATGATGGGCAAGGCGTTGGTCGACATCTTCCTGACCGCTGGCACCCAGACGCGTGACGTGCTCGACTTCATCGGTGAGCCGCTGGTCGCGCTGTTGATCACCACTCTGGTCGCCATCTTCACCCTGGGCACCGGCTCAGGTATGACCCGCCAGCAGATCAGTGACACGGTCGGCAACTCGCTGCCTCCCATCGCAGGCATCCTGCTGATCGTCGGCGCCGGCGGTGGCTTCAAGCAGGTGCTCGTGGACACCGGCATCGGCACCATGCTCGCCGACTGGATCTCCGGCAGCCCGGTGTCTCCGCTGTTGATGGCCTGGCTCGTCGCGGTGATGATCCGACTTGCCACTGGCTCGGCCACCGTCGCCACCATCACCGCGGCAGGCATCCTCGCACCGGTGGCGGCCGCCATGGATCCCACCCACGCCGCCCTGCTGGTGCTCGCCATCGGCGCTGGCTCGGTCTTCTTCTCCCACGTCAACGACGCCGGCTTCTGGCTGGTGAAGGAGTACTTCGGCGTCAGTGTCGCCGAGAACATCAAGACGTGGTCGCTGATGGAGACGGTGCTGTCGGTCACGGCCCTGCTCGGCGTGCTACTGATGTCGCTTGTCGTCTGACCCATCATTTGATGCGAGGTCGGCCCGGCTCCCCAAGATGGGGGAGTCGGGCCGATTCGTTCCTTCTCGGTCGTCAGCACCAAGCGGATCGTGCTCAGGCACCGTCGGGGTTCTGTGCCCACAGGTCGGGGCCGAAAACCTCGTAGGAGATGTTCTCCGGGTGCACGCCCTTGGCCAGCAGGGCCTTGCGGGCAGCCTGCATGAACGGCAGCGGACCGCACATGAACACCTGCGCGCCCTCGGGCACCTCGGCGTCGGCGAGGTCCATGAAACCGGCCTTGGCCGGCTGCAGGGTCTGCGCGGACTCGGCGCCCTCCTCGAACCAGAACTGCCCCACCACGTCGTCCATCTGCTCGGCCTGCCCACGCATCGAGTGGTACAGGGCCGTGCTGCCGTGGCTCTTGTCGGCGTGGAAGACGCGCACCTGCCGCTTGGGCTGACGCTGTGAGAGGTCCTCGAGGATCGCGGCCATCGGGGTGATGCCGATACCGGCCGAGACCAGCACCAGGGGGGCGTCCGTGTCGTCGAGGACAACGTCGCCCGAGGGCAGCGAGACGTTCAAGTGGACGCCCGGCTTCGCGTTCTCCTGCAGCCAGCTGGAGACCATGCCGTCCGGGTGCTCGCCGCCGTGGACCTTCTTGACGGTGATGCGGAAGGCCTCGGCACCGGGCACGCCGGAGATCGTGTACTGGCGCGGCTGGGTCTGGCCATTGGGCAGCTCGACGTTCAGGGCGACGTACTGGCCGGTGCGGTGCGCGGGGAGCTCACCCTCGGCCGGCTTGAGCACGAGCGAGAAGGCATCCTCGGTCTCGTCGGTGCGGTCGGCGACCTCGTAGTCGCGGTAGGCGTGCTCGGGATCGATACCACCCAGCGCGTACAGCTTGGCCTCCTCGGCGATCAGCTGGACGGCGAACAGCCAGTAGACCTCGTCCCAGGCGGACGCGACCTCGGGAGTGACGGCGTCGCCGAGCACGTCCGCGACCGCCCACAGGAGGTGGTGGCCGACGATCGTGTACTGCGGCCCGGTGATGCCCAGCGAGACGTGCTTGTGCGCGATCCGCCGCATCACGGGCCTGAAGTCAGGCGCATTGGGGTCGATCAGCTGGACGGCGTAGGCGACGACGCTGGCCGCCAGCGCCTTGGGCTGCTCGCCCACGGCCTGGTTGGCGACGTTGAAGACGTTCAGCAGTTCGGGGTGCGCCTCGAACATGTGGGGGTAGAAGCGCTTTGTGATCTCTTCCGCGTGCTCGACGACGACACCTGCGGTCGCCGCGACGACCGCCTTCGACTCCGGTGAGAGCTGCGCTGGCATGGATCCTCCTGGGGGTATTGGCAGTTGGGCAAGGCTGCCCCTGCACTCAAGGGGCGGCCTCCGACAGCGTCGAGGTATCGCGCGTCGGCCGGCCCGCCCGTAGGGGTGAGAAGTTCTCCATGGGTGGATGAGTCGACTCGGGAGCGATTGCCCCTTGGCGTCAGGGAACGAACAACCGCTCGATTCCATTCTCCTGAAAGGAACTACCCTGCGCAAGGCCATTGCCACCACCGCCTTCGGTGCCGCCTTCGGTGCCGCCCTCGTCTTCGGCGCCCCCGCCGTTGCCAACGCCGAGACCGCGACCCCGGCCCCGACCGCCTCGACCACCGAGCAGGTCACCGAGACCGAGCAGCCGACCCACGTGAACCGGGCTCAGGGAACGCGGTGGGGCGGGGTCAACGCTGGTGCGTGACCCGTCCCTTCCACATCGTCAGGACGACCGGGTCGGGCAGTTCGCGTCCGTGGTAGGGGTTGTTGCGGCTGCGGGAGGCTGACGAATCCTTGCTGACGACTGCACGAGCCGACGGGTCCACCAGCACCAGGTTGGCCACCGAGCCGGGCACCAGGGCCTGGCCCTGTCCCTCGACCTGCCCGATCCGGGCCGGGGTCGACGACATCCGTTCCACCAGGGTTGGCCAGTCCATCCGTCCGGCCTCGACCATCGTCTCCAGCACGACCGCCAGCGCCTGTTCCAGCCCCAGCATCCCTGGACGCGCGTCGACGAAGGCGTGGTCCTTGTCCTGTGCCGCGTGTGGGGCGTGGTCGGTGCCGACCACGTCGATCGTCCCGTCGGCCAACGCCTCGCGGACGGCCTCGATGTGCTCGTCGGTGCGCAGCGGGGGATTGACCTTGTACGTCGTGTCGTAGCCCTCCAGCTCACGCGTCCCCAGCAGCAGGTGGTGCGGCGTGACCTCGGCGGTCACGTTGATGCCGCGCTTCTTGGCCCAACGGACGACGTCCACGCCTTCGGCGGTGGAGACGTGGCAGACGTGCAGCCGCGAGCGGGTCAGCTCGGCCAGCTGGACGTCGCGGGCGATGATGATGCTCTCGGCCTGCGCCGGCCACCCGCCTAGACCCAGCCGTCCCGAGTACTCCGACTCGTGGCAGCAGGCGCCGGGGCCCGCGAGCTGCGAGTCCTGCGAGTGCTGGGCGATCACGCCGCCGAAGGGGCGAACCCAGTCCAGCGCGCGGCGCATCAGCAAGGAGTCCATCACGCACTTGCCGTCGTCGCTGAAGATCCGCACCTTGGCTCGCGACTTGGCCATCAGACCCATCTCGGCGAGTTCCTTGCCTTCAAGGTTCTTGGTGATGGCGCCGACCGGGATCACCTGGCAGTGCCCGTCGCGCTCACCCAGCAGTTGGATGTACTCGGCCTTCTCGGCGTCGTCGGTGACCGGTTCGGTGTTGGCCATGGCGTGGACGGCCGTGAACCCGCCCCGGGCGGCGGCCAGGGTTCCGGAGGCGACCGTCTCGGTGTCTTCGCGGCCGGGTTCGCGCAGGTGGGTGTGCAGGTCGACCAGCCCGGGCAGCGCCAGCAATCCGTCCGCGTCGATGCGCCGGGCGCCCGCGGGGGCATCGTCGACGAGCACTCC
>NHCFI05602__coassemble_1046_pt1 | contig 14791 bp, 15 predicted proteins | sample NHCFI05602__metabat2_high_PE_006 | metagenome-assembled genome bin NHCFI05602 | reverse complement strand
CCCTGGGTGGGCCGACGGCTGGGCCTCTACGACCCGGACGCTGCCCGCGACGTCGACATCGAGGCCGCACCCCTGGACAAAATCCGCGCCGACCTGCTGCAGGTCCGGGTCCCCCACGGCTCGCAGTTGGTGGGCGTGTCGATCCGGGAGCTGCGGATGCCCCGCAACAGCGTCGTCTCGCTGATCATCCGCGGTGAGCGTTCCTTCGCACCCGTGGCCAGCGACGTGCTGGAGATGGGGGACGAACTGCTGGTGGTCACCCCCGAGCGCCACCGGGCCGAGGTGGAACGCCGGTTCACCGAGATCGGACGCGGTGGGCGACTGGCCAGGTGGACGGGCGTCAGCCTGGAAGCCTGAAGCGACTGCCACAACGAGAACCTGCCACAACGAGAACCTGCCACAACGAGAACTGAGCCCGGCAACCATCGACATCGGTGGTTGCCGGGCTCAGTTCGGCAGTAGGTGGCGTCGATCAACGTGAGGCGGCTGCGCTGGGGGTCGGGGTGCCGGTGGCGGGCAGGCACACCGCGCCGTTCACGGCGATCGACGTCGGCGCCGAGGCGGTGAAGCCCGTGGTCTCCTGGCCGACCAGCACATCGACGGAGTGGTCGAGACGGTCATCCCCGCTGATCTTCGCGCCCTTGAAGAAACCCGCGACCAGCTTCACCTCGGGGTTGTCGGGGTTCGCCCCGATGATCTGGGTGGTCGTGACGCGCGTCTCGGTGTTCGCGGTGCGACCGATGATGAAGCCCTTGGCCTTCAACTGCGCGGCGACCCGTCCGGCCAGGCCCGTCTTGCGTCCGCCGTTGTAGACCTTCACCGTGACCTGCTTGGTGGTGAGCGCCTTGCCGACGCTTTGGTCGACGCAGGGGGTCTGCGGGGCGGCCGGCGCTGGGGCCATCACATTGTCGTAGCCCCACTTTGCCCCGAAGATGAGGACACAGAGCAGCGCCAGCAGCGTGACGGGCGTGCCGAACATGCGCACGTAGCGCTGCACCTGGCCTCCTGAAGTCGTCCATCTGGGGCCCGGTCGGCCCGATGGGTTGGGGAAGAGACTACTTGACCTCGAGCACGCGGGCGTGCATCGTCTGGCGCTGCTGCAGTGCGGCGCGCAGGGCCCGGTGCAGGCCGTCCTCGAGGTAGAGCTCGCCGCGGTAGCTGACGACATGCGCGAACAGGTCGCCGTAGAAGGTCGAGTCCTCCTCAAGGAGGGCGTCGAGGTCGAGGGTGCGCTTCGTGGTGACCAGCTGGTCGAGCCGCACCTGGTGTGGTGCGATCGCGGCCCACTGCTTCTGCACGTAGCCGTGTTCAGGGTAGGGACGGGAGTCTCCGACACGCTTGAAGATCACGCATACAGCCTAGCCGCCGCACGCAGAAGAGGGCAGGGTCGTGGCACGCTTGACCTCATGAGCGAAGCATCTGACAAGACCACGGCGGTCGACGAGATCACCAAGGGCTACACCTTCGACGAACCTGCCATCGAGCTGGGCGTTCTGGCCGACGGTGGAACCCCCGTCCCGGACGCGAAGATCCGGATCCCCTTGTCGATGCTCAACCGCCACGGACTGGTCGCGGGTGCAACCGGTACCGGCAAGACCAAGACGCTGCAGCTCATGGCCGAGCAGATCTCCAATGCCGGCGTCCCCGTCTTCGCCGCCGACATCAAGGGCGACCTCTCGGGTCTGGGAAGCGCCGGCACCAGCTCCGAGAAGCTGTTGGCCCGCACCCGGGCGATCGGCCAGGACTGGATGGGCGCCGCCAACCCCGTCGACTACTACGCGCTGGGCGGCCAGGGGACGGGCATCCCGCTGCGTGCCTCCATGACCTCATTCGGGCCCGTGCTGCTGAGCAAGGTCCTGGAGCTCAACGAGACCCAGGAGAGCTCGCTCGGGCTGGTCTTCCACTACGCCGACACCAAGGGCCTGCCGCTGCTGGACCTCAAGGACCTCGTGTCGCTGCTGCGATACCTGACCGATGGCGAGGGCAGGGCGGAGCTGAAGACGATCGGTGGGCTCTCGTCGACCACCGTCGGGGTGATCCTGCGCAATCTGATCGCGCTCTCCGACCAGGGTGCGGATGACTTCTTCGGCGAGCCCGAGTTCGAGACCAAGGACCTGCTGCGCACCGCGTCCGATGGCCGGGGCATCATCTCGCTGCTGGAACTGCCGAACTTGCAGGACCGCCCAGCGCTGTTCAGCACCTTCTTGATGTGGCTGCTGGCAGACCTCTTCCATGACCTGCCCGAGGTCGGGGACGTCGAGAAGCCGAACCTGGTCTTCTTCTTCGACGAGGCGCACCTGTTGTTCGACGGCGCGTCCAAGGCCTTCCTCGACGCGATCGCGCAGACCGTGCGGCTGATCCGCTCGAAGGGCGTCGGTGTCTTCTTCGTCACCCAGACCCCCAAGGACGTGCCGGACGACGTGCTGGCGCAGCTCGGTTCCCGCGTGCAGCACCAGTTGCGGGCGCACACGCCGAACGACGCGAAGGCGCTCAAGCAGACCGTCGCCACCTTCCCCAGGAGTCACTACGACCTGGCCGAGACCCTGCAGTCGTTGGGCATCGGCGAGGCGATCGTCACCGTGATGGACCCAGACGGTGCGCCCACTCCGGTCGCCTGGACGCGGATGCGGGCGCCGCAGTCGCTGATGGCCCCCACCCCTGCCGAGCAGATGGCCGCGGCGGTTTCCGCCTCGCCGCTGCAGGCCAAGTACGGCACACCGGTTGACCGCGAGTCGGCGCAGGAGATGCTGGCCGCCAAGCTCCAGGCGGCCGCGGATGCCGCTGCTGCCGAGGCTGCCGCCAAGCAGCAGGCGGCCGAGCAGAAGGCCCAACAGGCCGCGGAGAAGGTATCGGCGCCCCGTGGCCGGGCCCGTCAGGACAAGACGGTGGTGGAGCAGGTCGTCGGTTCCAGCGCCTTCAAGCAGTTCGCGCGCTCGGCTGGCCGCGAGATCGTCCGCTCGTTGTTCGGGACGCGACGCCGCTGAGGCCTGGACACGCTTCCGCGTGTGGGCTCAGACCCCGCGTTCCTCGGCGGGGACGGCGCGCTGGGCCACCACGTCCACCACGTCGGCGATCGAGTCGGCGATCCGGGTCGGCCGGTAGGGGTAGTCCTCCACGCGCTCACGGGTGGTCGAGCCTGACAGCACCAGGATCGTCCGCATGCCGACCTCCAAGCCGCTGCGCACGTCGGTGTCCATTCGGTCGCCGACCATCACGGTGTGCTCGGAGTGCGCCTCGATCCGGTTGAGGGCCGTGCGCATCATGAGGGGGTTGGGCTTGCCGATGTAGTAGGGCTTGTGGTTCGTCGCTGCCGTGATCAGAGCCGCTACCGAGCCGGTGGCAGGCAGGGTGCCCCATATCGACGGGCCGGAGACGTCGGGGTTGGTGGCGATGAAACGCGCCCCGTTCTCGATGTGGCGGATCGCCTGGGTGATCGCCTCGAAGGAGTAGGTGCGGGTCTCGCCCAGCACCACATAGTCGGGGTCGCGGGTGACCATGGTGTAACCGGCCTCGTACATCGCCGTCGTCAGGCCCGCCTCGCCGATCACGAAGGCGGTGCCATTGGGACGTTGGGTCTCGAGGAACTTCGCGGTGGCCAGGGCGGACGTCCAGATGTTTGCCTCCGGGACGTCGATCCCGCTGCTCAGCAGGCGGGCGCGCAGGTCACGCGGGGTGAAGATCGAGTTGTTGGTGAGCACCTGGAAGCGCAGGTCGTGCGCCTTGAGGGCATCGATGAAGTCCGAGGCGCCGGGGATCGCGTGCTCCTCGTGGACGAGCACTCCGTCCATGTCGGTGAGCCAGGCGTCGACGTGCGACGCATCCATCGGGGGAGGAGAGATCGCCATGGCTCAATCCTGCCATTGCCGCGCGCTCCGTGGTCCCGAGCTGACAGCTAAGCCATCTGGCCTGGCCTCTCGGATCGTCCGCAACTCGCAGGTGCCGGTGTACGGGACAGCTGCATCATGGCCGCGTGCAGTGGTTCTGCATCAGGACGCTGTCCGTCGTGCCCAACCGTGACTACCCGGCCCCCATCAGCGCCAGCAGCACGCCACCGGCGACCACGGAGGCCACCTGGCCAGCCGCATTGGCGCCCATCGCGTGCATCAGGATGAAGTTCTCGAAGTCCTCCTTCGCGGCCTCCTGCTGCACCACGCGCGCCGCCATCGGGAAGGCCGAGATGCCGGCCGCGCCGATCAGCGGGTTGAAGTGGCCACCCGACAGCACATTGAGCAGCTTGCCGAACATCACGCCGGTGGCGGTGTCCAGGGCGAAGGCCAGCAGGCCCAGCGCCAGGATCGCCAGCGTGGACGTTTTCAGGAAGCTCTGGCCGACCATCGTGGAACCGATCGCCAGCCCGAGGAAGAGGGTCACGACATTGGCCAGCTCGTTGGCGGAGGCATTCGTGAGCCGCTCCACCACCTTGGACTCACGCAGCAGGTTGCCCAGCATCAGCGCACCGATCAGCGGCGTGGCAAAGGGCACCAGGGTGCCGACGACGACGGTCACCAGGATCGGGAAGATGATCCGGGTGCGCTGGCTGATCTCTCGCGAAGAGTAGGGCATCCGGATCGCCCGCTCCTTCTTGGTCGTCAGCAGGCGCATCACGGGCGGCATGATGATGGGCACCAGCGACATGTAGGAGTATGCGGCGACCGTGATCGGGCCCAGCATGTGCGGGGCCAGGATGCCGGAGACATAGATGGATGTCGGACCGTCGATCGCGCCGATGATGCCGATCGAGGCTGCCTCGTTGTGGGTGAAGCCCAGGGCGAGCGCGAGCAGCAGGGTGAGGAAGATGCCGAACTGGCCGGCGGCGCCCAGCAGCACCATCTTCGGGTTCTCCAGCAAGGGCCCGAAGTCGGTCAGGGCACCGATGCCGATGAAGATGAACAGCGGGAAGAGCTCGTTGCCGACGCCCATGTCATAGAGGATCTTGAGCATCCCGCCGTCCGCCACCAGCGGTGACAGCGGCAGGTTGGCCAGTACGCAGCCGATGCCGATCGGGATCAGCAGCAATGGCTCGTACTCCTTCTTCACCGCCAGGTAGATCAGCAGGCAGCCGACCGCCATCATCACTGCGTTCTGCCAGTTCAGGTGGGTGACGCCAGCCAGCAGCCGCGTCCAGACTTCACTGTTCATGCCATTGCGCCGTTCAAGCGCCCGCGGCGAAACGGACCAGCACGTCGCCGTACTTCACCTGGTCGCCGACCGCGCAGCCGAACCCGGCGATCACGCCGTCGCGGCTGGCGCGGATCTCATTCTTCATCTTCATCGCCTCCAGCACCATCACCAGGTCACCCCGGACGACCGTCTGGCCCGGCGACGCGCTGATGGACAACACCACACCGGGCATCGGCGCGGTCATTGCGTCCGTCCCGGTCGTCGGCGTCGGGCCGGTGGCGACCGCTGGGGCGGGCTTGTGGGCCTGGGTGCTGGGAGCCTGGGAGCCGCCCAGCTCGCCGTGCGGGAGGTCGCGGACGACCGGTTCATGCATCGCTCGTCGTCCCGTGACGGTGACGTCGGGGGTGATCGCGGCCTGCGCGAGATCGGCGTGGTCGTGCAGGCGGACGCGCGTCGAGATGCCGTCGACGACGACGTCGAACTCGTCCGCGGTGACCTCGTCGATGTCGATGCTGTGTGAGAGGTCGTTGACCTCGATGGTGTAGCGGCGCATCGTCTTCCTACTTTCGTCGCCAGGAGGTGTTCTGCAGGGTGCGTCCGGCGGACACCCAGCGGCTTGCGTACAGGTGGCTGCCCGGCTGGTGGGTGCGCATCGCGGGGGCAGCCTGGGCCCGGCGGACGCGTTCGTGGATCGTGACGGCAAGGGCGACCGCGGCCACCTGGTCGCGGGTGAGCCCGTGACCCAGCACCTCGACCGAGGAACCCGCGGTCACAGGTGCTGTCACCTCGGCGGAGCCCGCGTCCTCAAGGCAGGCCGACAGAGGTGCGGTGGCCTCGACGCTGCGCCGGTCCCAGGCGCCGATGGCCAGCAGCAGCCCCATCAGGATCAACAGCAACGCGAAGACGGTACCCATCCCGGCCGCCGTCATGAACAGTCCCCAACCAAGGTCATCCATCACGTCCTCCTAGACCGGGAACAGCCCGTGCTTCTTGGGCACATTGGTCTGGACCTTGGTCCGCAGCACCTCGAGCGCGCGGATCAGGCGGGGACGGGTTTCCTTCGGCTCGATCACCTCATCGATCTGGCCGACGTCGGCGGCGCGGTAGGGGTTGAAGAACTTCTCGCGGTAGTCCTCGATGAAGCGCGTCTCCTCCGCCGCCGGGTCATCCGCAGCCTGGATCTGGCGCTTGTTCAGCAGCCTGGCGGCGCCCTCGGGGCCCATCACCGCGATCTGCGCGCTGGGCCAGGCGAAGGCGACGTCGTTGCCCATCTGCTTGCTTGACAGGGCGACGTAGCTGCCGCCGATCGCCTTCTTGGTCACCACCGAGAGCTTGGGGACGGTGGCCTGGCAGTAGGAGTAGATGATCTTGGCGCCGTGGCGGATCACGCCGTTGTACTCCTGCTGCACGCCGGGCAGGTAGCCGGGGCAGTCGACGAAGGTCACCAGCGGGATGTTGAACATGTCGCAGATGCGGATGTGGCGGCTGATCTTGTCGGAGGCATCGATGTCGAGGCAGCCGGCCAGCACCGTCGGCTGGTTCGCGATCACGCCCACCGAGTGGCCGTCCAGCCGTGCGAAGCCGACCAGCGCATTTCCGGCGAACTGGCCGTGCACCTCGAGGAAGGAGGCGTCGTCGAAGATCATCTCGACGACCTCGCGCATGTCGTAGGCCTCGCGATCGTCGACCGGGATGATCTCGTTGAGCCGCTCATCCATCCGGTCGGCCTCGTCGTGCGGCACCAGGGGGGCAGGGTCTTCGGTGTTGTTCTGCGGCAGGTAGCTCAACAGAAGCTTGACCAGCTCGATCGCGTCCTGCTCGTCGGTGCAGCTGAATTGCGCATTGCCGGAGCGGGCGTTGTGGACGAAGGAGCCGCCGAGCGTCTCGGCGTCGACGTCCTCGCCGGTGACCGAGCGGATGATCTCCGGCCCGGTCAGGAACATGTTGGACGTCTGCTCGACCATCACGGTGAAGTCGGTCAGCGCAGGGGAGTACACCGCGCCGCCGGCGCAGGGGCCCATGATCATCGAGATCTGCGGGATCACGCCCGAGGCGGCAACATTGCGGTAGAAGACCTCACCGTAGGCGGCGAGCGACCGCACACCCTCCTGCACGCGCGCGCCGCCGGAGTCATTCAACCCGATCATCGGGATTCCAGACACCAGCGCCAGGTCCTGGATGCGGCTGATCTTCTGGGCCTGTACCTCCCCGAAGGAGCCACCGAGCACGGTGAAGTCCTGGGCGAAGACTGCGACCCGGCGTCCGTTCACCTTCCCGAAGCCGGTGATCACCCCGTCGCCTGGGTAGCGGTGTTCGGACATGCCGAAGTCGGTGGTGTGGTGCTTCGCGAGCGCGCCGAGTTCTTGGAAGGAGTTCTCGTCCAGCAGGAAGCTCAGCCGCTCGCGAGCGGTCATCTTGCCCTTCGCGTGCTGGGCCTCGATCCGCTTCTCGCCGCCGCCTGCCATCGCCTGCTCGCGCATCTCGCGCAGAACATCGAGTCGTTGCGTCATTGCCTCGTCTCCGGTGAAGAGGGCTCCCGCCCGGGAGTTTCCTCAACTCTAGGTGGCCCCCTTCGCCGGAGCGCAGCGGGGTCAGGTTCGCGGCGCCGGAACCACCAGGACGGGGCACAGTGCGCGCCGGACCACCTCGCGGCAGGTGGAGCCCAGGAGCAGCCCGCTCAGCCCGCTGCGGCCCCTGGTGCCGACGACGACCAGTTCTGCCTCGTGGGAGGCCTCGACCAGAGCCGCGCCGGCGCTGCCCACCTCGACGCGCGTCTCGACGGGGACCGTGCTGTTGTGCTCCCCGACGAAGCGGTCCAGGGCGGCGGTCAACAGCTCGCGGGTGTCGTCGAAGGCACCCAGGTCGATTTCCGGGACCCCGACGAAGGACGACGGCGTGTACTCCCAGGCGTGGATCGCCAGCACCCGTCCGTTCGCGCGGGCGGCCTCCTCCAGCGCGGCGTCCAGGGTCGCGGCCGACTGGGCCGCGTCGTCGACACCGACCACCACCAGGCCCGGGGTTGCCGGGTCGGAGGCGCCCGTCTCGGGGACGATGACCACCCGGCCCCGGGCGTGGGCGACCAGATGGGAGGACACCGAACCCAGTGCGGCGCCCCTCACCGCCCCCAGGCCCCGCGTTCCCGTGACGACCAGGTGGGCGTCGGCCGATGCCCCCACCAGCGCCACCGAAGGCTCTGTCTCGCGCAGCAGCACGGCTTGCAGGTCGAGTTCGGGCCAGCGCGCGTGCGTCTCCTGCTCGGCGACGGCCAGACGCTTTCGGCCGGCCTTCTCGACCTCGGCGAGGAAGTCGATGCCTTGGTGCAGCACTCGGAAGACCGAGGTCCGGTTGGGCACCTGCAGGGGTGCGAGGGCGAGCACGAGGGTGAGTCCGACGCCGTCACGGATCGCGCGCCGGGCTGCCCATTCGATGGCGACCTGCGACTGGGTGGACCCGTCGATCCCGACGACGATACGTCCGGCGGTGGTGAACTGCTCGTTCATGGCCTGCCTCCAACCCTTTCCGGGACGGCGGCCCGAACGGGCGTCAGGCCAGCTTCTGTGCTGGTCGGTCAAGCGCCGTCCTCTGGTGCCAATCATACCGCCGGCGCCTGTGAGCGTGGCAGGGAAGTTGGCCGGTGATCGCGGTGACCTCAGACCGGGAAGTGGGTGGTCCCGGGGTCGTCGCGGACGCGGTCGGTGAGCGCCTGCAGCTCCTTGGTCAGCGTCGCCACGCCCAGGTCCGCGTCCATCAGGGCCGTGAACAGCACGGAAAGGTCGGGGCCGAGCCCGTAGCGGTCGCTGGCCAGCCAGGTGCAGGTGGAGTCGCCGGATGCCTCCACGACTGCCTGCTGGGCGGCCAACGCTGCCCGTCCGTGCTCTCCAGTGGGCGCTCCGGTGGCTCCCGCCACGGTGGTCAGCGCGAAATATTCGGTGGTGAAGGCACCCGCCACGGCCGGGTCGAGGCAGGCCTCGACCAGTGCGAGCCCGCCAGCACGGTTGGGGGCCTGCTGGGGGACGGCCAGCCAACTGCCGAAACCGACCTGGGCGGCGCCTTTGCCGAGGGTGGGCGCGGCGGTCACGGACGGATCTGGGGCCAGGGCGATCTGGAAGTCGGTCGCGGCCAGCTGGCGGGAGCGCCAGGGAACCGAAGAGCCCCCGGGCATGATCGCGATGGTGCGGTCCTGGGCCCAGCGCCCGAGTGCATCCTCGGCCGAGTCACCCCGGCCATCGGGGTGGACGAGGCCGTCGGCGATGATCCCTGCCAGATGGGCCAGGGCGCGCTGTACTGGGGCGAGTCCCCAGCAATCGGCCGCGAGGGTCTCCAATGGGGTGCGGACCTCGTCGCCACCCTCCTTGATCGCGCTTGCCACGACCATTCGGGCCAAGTCGACGGCGCTTTGGCGACCGCGTCCGAACAGGTACATCCCCTTGCTACGCGCAGCGTGGCCGAGCGCGTGCAACTCGTCCCAGGTCGTCGGGGCGGTCCATCCGTACTGCTTGAAGACGGTGTACGAGTACCACTGACCGCGCACCTCACGGACCCATGGGATGGACACCAAAATGTCGCCCAGGCTGCCGGCCGCCGTGGTGCCCGCCACGAGCTGCTGCCCGGACGATGTGAGTGCAGGCGTGAGGTCGGTCACCTGGCCGGTCAGCTCCGCCAACGAGAGCCCGCCCAGACCTCCGCTCAGCAGGGCGTCCGGCGGGTTGTCCTCCGCCAGGCGTGACAGCACGTCGGCCGCGATCGTCTTCGTGCCACTGGTGGTGGCGCGGACCGGAACGGAGCGAGTGGTGAGCAAGGTGGCGGCCCGCTCGAGGATGTCGCGGCCGAACTCGGTCTCGTCAACCAGGACGGACACGCTCGAGCCGGAGGCAAGCCCGAAGGGGTTGCCGGGGCCGGGTGTGACGGTGGCGCTGCGTGCTGGCGTCGGCGTGGACGGGGTGCTGCTGACCCGACAACCCATCAGGCCGAGCACCCCGCTAACCCCGGCAATCTGCAACAGGCTGCGCCGGGTGGTGCTCACCACTCCCACCCCACCCCGTAGAGGTGGCCGAGCACGGGGGAGTCGATGCGCAGGGAATAGATGCCGGGAGCGACGGCGGGTAATGGATCCTGACCCTCCGCTGACTCGGGTTCAGCATTGGGGTCGGGCAGCGGGCCGAAGCGGTAAACCTGCCGCGGTACCCGGTTGGGGCTGAGGAAGTTGAGGCGCAGCTGGGTCATCATCGTGGGACGGGTGAACCGGACGGTGACCACCTGCCCCGGATCGTCGTCGGCCACCCAGGACCGGGTGGCGAACTGGTGCACCTCCCCGCGTGACAGCTGGCGATCGAAATGGAAGCGAGTGAGGTGGAGGTGCTCGTTCGGTCCGAGGATGCGCTCGTGCTGCTCGATCCAGCCGCCGAACAGGGCTTCGGAGTCCAGATCGAATCCAACGGAGTTGTTCATCAATTTCAGGCCATAGCCGTCCGCGCCATCGGTCAAGGCGCGCACGCGGCGCAACTGCACGATCTCCTCGGGAGCGCGATGCTCGCGGAAGGTGTAAACATAGGTGGCCTCAAGCAGCTCGAAGGGGCCGGACACCTCGAAGGGGGTCGGCGTGACGGCAACTCCCTTGGCCCGGTACAGCGGTTCCAGCCGCGAGACCCAGTGCGGCAAATTGGAACAGATGGCTTCCCAGAGCCGGATGGACGGGTTCTCCCTACCCACCTCGACGTTGGCGAGGGTGGAGCGGGCAATGACCCCGTTGAGGGCGTTCACGAGGTCCAGCTGGCGCATCCCGTCCTCGCGACGCAGCTGCTTCAGCACCTCCCCGAAGCTTCCCACGCTCAGCATCGTCGCACGTCAGGCCGTGAACAAGCCCCATTGGCCCCTGGCCGGAACGCCTCGTGACGCCAAATGCGTGGCGGATGCTGAGCTGTGCATGTGTTCAGGTTGCGGCGTGACGCCATCACTGTGATGGAATATCCTGTCGCAGCCGAGCGCGGCAAAAGAATTTTGTGAGCATGGAGTGAATCAGTGAGTTTGTTGTCGGCAGCGACCCTGCTGTTCCTGGTCATGGACCCGGTGGGAAATGTGCCGATGTTCCTCACGGCACTACGCAAGGTCGCGCCCGCGCGCAAGCAGCGGGTCATAGTGCGCGAACTGCTGATCGCGCTGGCCATCATGGTGGCCTTCCTGTTCGCCGGGCAGGGAATGCTGGCCTACCTGCACGTCAGCAAGGAGGCGCTCACCACCGCCGGCGGCGTGATCCTGCTGCTCATCGCACTGAAGATGATCTTTCCCACCCCGGAGACCACTCTCGAGGAACCCGTGGCCGGGGACGAGCCCTTCATCGTCCCGCTCGCGGTGCCCTACACCGCCGGACCGTCGGTGCTGGCGACCGAGATCTTGCTGATGAGCCAGGACCCTGGCCGCTGGTACGTCTGGCTCGGTGCCCTGCTCGTCGCGTGGGCCGTGTCGGCGGGAATCCTGTACTGCTCGGGTTTCCTGGAACGGATCCTGGGCGAGCGGGTGCTCACCGCCCTGGAGCGCCTGATGGGCATGATCCTGGTGCTGGTGGCCGTCCAGCAGTTGCTGGACGGCATCCAGCAGTTCTTCCTCGTGCAGAGGTAGGTCAGGGGCCAAAGGCTGACGACGAAGCAGCCCCAGGCGAATAGGTCAGACGCGGGGGCGGATCCAGGCCGGGTCGCGCCCGATCAGGGCCACCAACTGCTCTTCGTAGCTGGCGCCCGGACGCACCTCCTGGCGTTCCCCGAACTGACCCGAGCTGCGCAGCATCTCCTCCTGCTGCTCCATTCCCTTGAACAGGGCCTCGGCAACCACCGGGTCGAGGTCGGCCGTGATGCCCTGGGAGCGGGCGAGGTCCCAGGTGTGCATGAACACGTCCGGCAGGTAGAACTCCTCCAGCACGTCGGTGACCGGGCGCTGGCCGAAGTGCTCGCTGTCGAGCATCAGCTGGGCGCTGGCCGGGTCATCGAGCAAGGCCTGGACCTCGTCGGTGTGGGCGTGCCACGCGCCAGCGGGATCGTCGTCCACGCTGGGCACCTCGCCCCAGCTGACCGCGCTGGCGGTAAGCTGGCGGGGCCACTCGACGAGGTGGCGGACGACATCGCGGGCCCTCCACTCCTTGACGGGGGTGGGGGCGTCCCAGTCGCGGGTCTGGTCAACCTTCTCGGTGAACTCGTAGGCGGCGGCCCGGTGTCGCTGGCCGATGGTGGGCTGGTTGTCGCTCATGGCGCCAGTCTGCCGCAGCGCCCTGACAGTTTTCAGCCCCTCTGCGGGTGCGGTGGGCGACCCGCTCGGATGTCCGTCCCCGGTCAGTTCCGGTCGGCGGATGCCTGCGCGAGCACGGCCTCGCGGCTGGCCTCGTGGCGGGGTCGTCCGCCGGCCAGATGGCCGGAGAACAGCACCACCATCAGCGTCGAGATGGGCATCAGCAGCAGGGCGGTGCGCAGACCGACCAGGTCACCCACCCGTCCGACCAAGGGCGGGAAGACGATGAACGACAGGCGCAGCAGCCAGTTGACCACCGACAGACCAGCGCCGTGCGGGAGGCCCGGGATGTTGTCGCCGGCGACGTAGACGGCCGGGACGACCGTCGCGACACCCCAGCCGGCCAGCGCGAAGCCGAGCAGCGTCAACGGGATCGACTGGAAGGCCAGTGCTGCCAGCATCGCGACGGTGGCGACGCCGCAGCCCAGCCGGGCGGTGCTGCGGTAGCCCAGGCGGTCGGTCAGCGCGTCGCCGGTGAAGCGTCCGATGGTCTGCGCCCCGACAAGGGCCGCCAGGCCCATGCCCGCCAGCGCGGGTGCGGCGCCCAGTGCGTCGTGCAGGTAGATCGCGGCCCAGTTGAAGCCGGAGTCCTCGATCTCGGCGGCGAAGGCGCCCATCAGGCCCAACGCCAGCAGATGTGGCCACAGGGTGCGGGGGATCGGCGACCTCGAGCGCGGGGTGTCGTCGGCGGTCTCCTCGGCGATCTCGGTGTCGGGACCCTTGAGCAGGAAGGGGCGCAGGGTGATGTTGACCACCAGCATGATCGCGGCGGCGACCAGGGAGTGCTGCCACAGCGGCAGGTTGATGCCGGCGAACAGCGATCCGAGCAGGCCACCGAAGAAGGCGCCGACGGACCAGAAGCCATGGAAGGTGTTGTTGATCGAGCGCGGATAGTGCTTCTGGACGCGCAGACCGTGGGCGTTCATCGCGATGTCGGTGTAGACGTCCGTGGCGCTCATCAGGAACAGACCCACCGCGAACCAGATCGGGGCGGGTGCGTTGAGCACCACCAGGCTGCACAGGATTTGCGCGATCTGGGCCCAGACCGCGACGGTGCCGGACGAGAAGCGACGCATCGTACGGGCGGTGAAGAAGCCGGTGATGAGCCCGCCGAAGGGTCCCAGGGCGATGGCCAGGCCGAAGAAGGTGTTCGACAGGCCCAGGTTGTCGCGGATCAGTGGGTAGCGCGGCAGCATCGTGGCCATGGTGGCGCCATTGAGCCAGAAGAGGGCGGCGACGGCCCAGCGGGCGCGGCGGTACTGCTGCGGGACGGACTGCATGTGGGTGGCACCTGTCATTGTCGAGTTTGCTGATGTTAACGATCTCGCGGATCGCTCAGCCAGCCCCGAGGTCACCGTCCACGTAGAACCAGCGCCCGGCCCGGCGCTCGAAGCGGGAGCGTTCGCGCAGCACCTCCCGCGATCGTCCGTCCCGGTAGTGGGCCGCGAAATCGACGACGCCGCTCCGGTCGTCCGGGCCGCCGCCCACGACGTCGAGGATCTGCAGGCCAGTCCATTCCAGATGGCCCGAGCGGACGTCGTCCGGACGCGTCCGCGGGTGCCAGGTGCGGAAGAGGTGGTCGTCGTCTCCCAGGGCGAAGGCCGTGTAGCGCGAGCGCATCAGGGCCACGGCGGTGGGCGCGAGTGCTCGTTGTTCCAACAACGGCTGGCAACAGGTGGCGTAGTCGTCCGATCCGCAGGGGCAGCGCATGGCGACGATCATCCCGCATTCGGCGTGTCCACAGCAGCGGTGAGGCGAGCCTCGCCTTGGATGCGTACGGCGCTGGTTGGCTCCACACTTGTCACCGGTCGAGGGGAGAACCATGTCAAGCGAGTCCACCACCGCTGAGCACACCGGCGAACTGCACTCCAAGAGCACCGGCGGGCTGCTGAACTGGCTGCGCGCCGCAGTGCTGGGCGCCAATGACGGCGTCGTCAGCCTGTCGGGGCTGGTGATCGGTGTCGCTGCGGCCGGGGCCTCGCACGGCGCGATCTTCACCGCCGGAATGGCCGGTCTGGCTGCCGGAGCGTTGTCGATGGCGGTGGGAGAGTATGTGTCTGTCTCCACGCAGCGCGATACCGAGATGGCCCTGATCGCCAAGGAGCGCAAGGAGCTCGCGGACGATCCCGAGGGCGAACTGCTGGAACTGGCGGGAATGTACCGGCAGAAGGGCCTGTCGGCCGACCTGGCCCACGAGGTCGCCTCCCAGTTGCATGCCCATGACGCCCTGGCTGCCCATGCCGAGACCGAGCTGGGCATCGACCATGAGGACTTCACCAACCCCTGGCAGGCCGCGGTTGCGTCCATGGTTGCCTTCACGGTCGGCGCGCTGATCCCGCTGGCCGCGGTCCTCCTGACGCCTCCATCCCTGCGCATCACCCTGTGCGTCGTGGCC
>NHCFI05602__coassemble_1027_pt1 | contig 15163 bp, 13 predicted proteins | sample NHCFI05602__metabat2_high_PE_006 | metagenome-assembled genome bin NHCFI05602 | reverse complement strand
GGCCTTTGATGAGGAAGCCCGAGAGGGCGCAGATTTCGTCCGGGAAAACTATTCCTTGGATGCCTTTGTCGCTGGATATGTCAAGCTGGTGCAGGAGATCGGATAGGCATCAGGACGTTCAGGCGAGAGCATCAGGCCCCGGCCCAGTAAGCACCGATCGCCCGGGTGAAGTACCAGGGATCCTCGACCCCGCACAGCTCGCGGGCGGAGTGCATGCTCACCAGCGGAATGCCCACGTCCACGGTCGTGATGCCCAGCCGGGTCGCGGTCAGCGGGCCGGTCGTCGACCCACACGGCACCGCATTGTTGCTGACGAAGGGCTGCGTGGGAACATCAGCCGCCTCGCAGGCCCGCTTCCACAGCGCACCGCCGACGCCGTCGGTGGCGTAGCGCTGGTTGGCGTTGATCTTGAGCAGCGGCCCACCGTTGAGTACGGGGTGGTTGTTGGGGTCGAACATCCCGACATAGTTGGGGTGCACGGCGTGCCCGGCGTCCGCGCTCAGGCACGACGAACGCGCCAGCATCGCGCGGTAGCCGTCGCCCATCATCCCCATCCCCTCGGCCAGGCGCACCAGCACGTCCTCCAGGAAGGGGCCGCAGGCACCGGATCGCGTCGACGACCCGACCTCCTCGTGGTCGAACGCCGCGAGCACCACGACATCGGGTCCGGGTTCGGCGTCCAGGAGTGCGCGCAGGCTCGCGTAGACGCTGGACAGGTTGTCCATCCGGGATGAGGCGAAGAACTCCTCACCCGGCCCGAACACCGCTGGCGCCTCGGTCGGGAAGGTGAACACGTCGTGGTGGGCCAGGTCACTCGCGTCGATGCGGGCCATCCGGCACAGATACTCCTCGATGTCGAGGCCCGGGTCGAGGGAGTAGAAGGGCATCAGGTGCTGTTGACGGTCCAGGTGCAGGTTCTCGTTGACGCTGCGGTCCAGGTGGGGTGCCAATTGGGCGATCCGGGCGATCGGTCCGGTGCGCACCAGCGTGACGATCCCGTCGATGGTGACCAGCCGCCCGGCAAGACCCAATTCCCGGTCGAGCCACGAGTTCAGCAGACCGCCGCCGTAGACCTCGGCCCCGAACTGCTGCCAGCCCTCGACGGTGCGCACGGGGTTCGGCTTCAGCTTGAAGGCCGGGGAGTCGGTGTGCGACCCGACGATCCGAAAGCCCGTCTGGTCGTCGACCGAGTCGGGGGTCAGCCACGCGATCAACGCACCGTCGCGGACGACGAAGTGGGCGCCGGCGACGTCATCCCAGGCCGTCTTCTCATCCAGCGCGGTGAACCCGGCAGACGTGAGCTGGGCCGCCATCTCGGCCACCGCGTGGTAGCTGGTCGGGGACGAGGTGACGAAGTCGCCGAAGCCGGCGATGAGTTCGAGTGCGGAGTCGCTGGGCATGGGGTCAGTATTCCATCGCCCTGCCCACGACAGCGGGCCGGGCCCGGCTCGCAACGGACGTTTGTTCGATACCGATCCGGCCCTGCCCGGGGTGGGCTCCGAAGAACTGTCAGTGCCCTCCGGCACAGTGGACGCCATGGACACCACCGCCGTGATCATGCTCGTCATCGGGCTCTTCGCTGGCCTGCTCGTCGGCACCCTCGCCGCCCTGCAGGTCGCCCGCGCACGCGCCGCCGCACTGACCGCCGCCGGTGAGGGCGCGCTGTCCGAGGCGCGCGCCGAGGCGGCTGGCGCACGGGCCGAGGCGGCGACCGCCCGCTCGGAGGTCGCAGGTGCCCGCGCCGAGGTAGCCAATGTGCGCACCGATGCCGCGAAGGCGTGGAGCCAGGTGGCAGACATCCGCGCCGACCTCGAACGCGCGAAGGCGGAGTCCGAACGGGCCAAGGCCGAGGCCGCTGGCTTCCGCGCCGACGCCAGTGACGTCGAGGCCAAGATCGCCCAGGCCAACGCCCAGGTGGCCCAGGCCCGCAGCGAGCAGGCCGACGTGGCGGCCCGTCTGGTGGGAGTCACGGCCGAACGGGACGCCGCCGTCCGCCGCGCGGAGGAACTGGCCGCCGACCGCGAGTCGATGGAGAACCGTTTCAAGGTGCTGTCCAGCGAGACCCTCGAGCAGCAGGGCAAGCAGGCCGACGTGATCGCCGAAGCCCGCCTGAAGGCGACTGCGGACCTGATGACGCCGGTGGCCGAGAGCCTGAAGACGATGAACGACCGCATCAACCAGGTTGAGCGGGAGCGCGCCAGCGCCACCGCCGAGATGCGCGAGCAGATCAATTCGGTGCTGGTCACGAGCGAGAACCTGCGCCGCGAGACCAATTCCCTGGTCAGCGCACTGCGCAAGCCGCAGGTGCGCGGCACCTGGGGCGAGACCCAGCTCAAGCGCGTGGCCGAGCTCGCCGGCATGGTCGAACGCTGCGACTTCGACCTGCAGACCTCCACCAGCACCGACGACGGCGTGCTGCGCCCCGACATGAAGGTCAACCTCGCCGACGGCAAGGTGCTCTTCGTCGACTCGAAGGTGCCGCTGTCGGCCTTCCTGGACGCCTACGAGGCCGCCGATGACTCGCTGCGCGACACCCACTTGTCCACCTTTGCCCGCCACGTGCGCACACACATCGACCAGTTGTCGGGCAAGCAGTACTGGAAGCTGGAGAAGAACACCCCCGAGTTCACGATCCTGTTCATGCCGAGTGAGGCCTTCCTGCAGGCCGCCCACGAACAGATGCCCGACCTGCACGAGTACGCGGCGCGCCGCAACATCACCCTGGCCACCCCCAGCATCCTGATCCCGCTGCTGCGCGCCGTCGCGCACGGCTGGCAGCAGGCTGCACTGGCCGAGAGTGCCGCGCAGGTCGCAACGCTCGGCCGTGAGCTCTACGAGCGCCTGGGCAAGATGGGCGCCCACTTCGACGGCGTCGGACGCGGCCTCACCCAGGCGGTCAAGGCCTACAACTCGACGCTCGGCTCGCTCGAGGGCCGCGTCATGGTCACCGCCCGCAAGTTCAACGAGCTGGAGGTCACCCACGCCGAGCTGGCGCAGGGCACTCCGGTGAAGGAGACCCCCCGCCAGCTGACCTCGGCCGAGCTGACCGCGTCCATCGCCGACGAGTCCGAGGCACTGGAGTCAGGCACCGACCATCGGGCGCTCCCGGAGCAGGAAGCATTGACCCGCGACCAGCCCACACTCGACGACCTGCTCGCTCCCGATGCTCCAGTGGTGAGCCTCCAGACGCGCAAGAAGTCCAGCTGACCAGCTGGGATGGCGACGCCACCGCGCGGCGCCACGCCTAGAATCGGCCGGTGACTTCACTCGCAGAGCTCGCCGGGCTGGTGGCGACCGCCGCCCACAACCTCGAAGGGGTGGCCGTCCGCACCCCCCTGCAGCGCAACGACCGCCTCAGCGAGGCGACCGGCGCCGAGGTCTGGTTCAAGCGCGAAGACCTGCAGCCCGTGCGCTCGTACAAGCTGCGCGGCGCCTACAACCTGATCAGCCAGCTCACCGACGCCGAACGTGACGCCGGTGTCATCTGCGCCTCGGCTGGCAACCACGGCCAGGGCGTCGCCTGGAGCTGTGCCGCGCTGGGCATCAAGGGAACGATCTATGTCCCGTCCACCACGCCCCGGCAGAAGCGCGACCGGATGATCGCCCTCGGTCAGGGCTGGGTGGAGCTGGTGGTCATCGGTGACACCTATGACGAAGCATCGAACACCGCCATGCGCGTCGCCGCCGAGACCGGCGCCACGATCGTCCCCGCCTTCGACGACCCCCGTACCGCAGCCGGTCAGGGCACCGTCGCCAAGGAGATCCTCGACCAGCTCGGCGCCTCGCCCGACCTGCTGCTCGTCCCGGTCGGCGGCGGTGGCATGCTCGCCGGCTGCGCCGCCTGGTTCGCCGAGCACTCCCCCAGCACCCGCATCGTCGGCGTAGAACCCGCCGGCGCGGCCTGCATGGCCGCCGCACTCGCCCAGGGCGAGCCGGTCGAGCTGACCGGCATCGACACCTTCTGCGACGGGGCCGCCGTCGCCAAGGCCGGCGCGGTCACCTTCCCGATGGTGCAGGAGGCAGCCGTGGAGGTCGTCGCCGTTCCGGAGGGGGAGATCTGCACCGAGATGCTCGCGATGTACCAGACCGACGGGATCATCGCCGAGCCCGCCGGAGCCCTGGCCGCCGCATCCCTGCGATCGGCCCGCGACACCGCCCCCGTCACCGTCCAACCCGGGCAGAAGGTCGTCGTGATCGTCAGCGGCGGCAACAACGACGTCTCCCGGTACGCGGAGATCGTGGAGCGCTCCCTGATCCAGGAGGGGCGCAAGCACTACCTGCTGGTCAGCTTCCCGCAGGAGCCGGGAGCACTGCGCCGCTTCGTCGACGACGTGCTCGGCCCCGACGACGACATCACCTACTTCGAGTACGTGAAGCGCTCCAACCGCGAGATCGGTCCCGCGCTGGTGGGCATCGAGCTGGGTGATCCCGCCGAGTACCCGCACCTGCTGGAACGCCTGGACTCCTCGGGCATCCACGCCGAGGTGGTCAGCCCGGACTCCCCCTTCTACCGCTTCCTGGTCTGAGGAACCCTGCGGCCGACACCACGTGGTCAGTGCTTGATCGCGTGCTTCGGCAGGTCCTTGCGCAGTTCCGGCGGCAGGGCGAAGGTCAGCGACTCCTCGGTCAGCCGCTCCTCCACGGCCTTCGGGAAGCCGTGCGCCTCGAGGTACTCCAGCACCCCGTCCACCAACTCCTCCGGCACGGATGCACCGGAGGTGACGCCCACAGTGAGCACGCCCTCCAGCCACGCCGGGTCGATCTCGGAGGCATTGTCGACGCGGTAGGAGGCCTTCGCGCCGGCCTCCAGCGCGACCTCCACCAGCCTGACCGAGTTGGACGAGTTCTGCGAACCCACCACGATCACCAGGTCAGAGTGCGCGGCGATCTGCTTCACGGCCAACTGGCGGTTCTGCGTGGCGTAGCAGATGTCGTCGCTGGGCGGGTTGGTCAACAGCGGGAACTTCTCGCGCAGCCGGTCAACGGTCTCCATCGTCTCGTCCACGCTCAAAGTGGTCTGTGACAGCCACACGATGGGCTTGTCGGTGGGCAGGTCCAGTTCGTCCACGTCGCTGGGGTGCTGCACCAGCGTCATGTGCTCGGGCGCCTCGCCCATCGTCCCCTCGACCTCTTCATGGCCCTGGTGGCCGATCAGCACGATGGGAAGATCCTGCTTGGCGAAGCGCTTCGCCTCGTGGTGCACCTTGGTCACCAGGGGGCAGGTCGCGTCGATGGTCTTGAGCGCCCGCTCGGCGGCCTCGTCGTGGACGGCCGGGGAGACGCCGTGGGCGCTGAACACGACGGTCGCACCCTCGGGTACCTCGGAGAGTTCCTCCACGAAGATCGCCCCGCGCTGCTCCAGGGTCTCGACGACGTGCTTGTTGTGGACGATCTGCTTGCGGACGTAGACGGGCGGGCCATACACGTCCAGCGCCTTCTCCACCGTCACGACGGCTCGGTCGACCCCGGCGCAGTAGCCACGCGGGGCGGCGACGACGACATGCTTGGCGGTTTCGCTCATGGGCTCCACTCTACCGGGGAGCCAACGGCTGGCTCAGGCCGAGGCAGCAGCGGCGCGGGCGCGCCGACGCCGGGTCGCGATGACGAACATCGCGAGGAAGACCACCGTGGTGATGACGGCTGCCAGCAGGTGCCGCGCCCACCATCCGTCGCTGGCGATCACGTCGTCGCCGGCGAACTGGTAGGCGGCGATGACCATCATCCAGCGCGCGAGACCGGCCGGGAGCGCCCGCTGCCACGGTGAACCATTGCCGAGGAAACCCAGCAGCATCGAGAGCACCAGGGTCGACAGCAGTCGCAGCACCGCCTCGCCGCCGGTCATCAGCACCGGGAGCTGCCACAGCCACCACGCAACGCCGACCACCAGTGCAGCCGCGGTGCGTGGCATCTTGTTCTCCAGCAGGGGCTGCAGCACGCCGCGCCAGCCGTACTCGGCGGCCAGCACGGCGGCGAGCTCCACCAGCGCCCACACCACGAAGGGCACCCCGGCGATCGCCCCGAAACCCGTCCAGCCGTGCTGGGTACACGCCCACAGGGCCAACAGGAAGAAGACACCCGACGCGAACCCGAGCACCGTGTGGGCCCGGTGCTGCGCTCGTCCAACCGCAGAGGGCAGCAACGTCGGTCCGGCGAACCGCACGGCAGCCAGCCCGGCCACGGCCAGTGCCAGACCAGTGACCAGGTCATCGGCGACGCCCGCGCCGGTGCCGTTCGCCTCGTTCAGCAGGGCCAACGATGTGGCGAGCGCCAGCAACCCGAGCGCGACGGCCACGACGACGAAGACCGCCACCGCCCGCCACGGCGAGCGGGTCGTCGCTGCTTGTCCGTCCGCGGTTCGACTGGCCTGGGCGCCTGCTCTGCTCATGTCCACAACGGTAGTTGTCAGTGCTAAGCCCTAGGGTGGTCGCCATGGCGATGGACAGCTCCCCGGAACAGCCGCAGCCGCTGGGACGCGTGGTCCAGGCGGTCAAGGGCTGGGTCGAGCGGTGCGGTGCCGTCTGGGTCGAGGCCCAGGTGATCGAAATGCGTCGCCGTGCGGGCGCGTCCACACACTTCCTCACCCTGCGAGATCGAATGGCCGAGACCTCGGCCACCATCACCTGCTCGAGCCAGGTGCTGGACGCCGCCGGGCCCCTGACCGAGGGCATGACCGTCACCGCCTGGATCAAGCCGACCGTCTGGTCCAAGAGCGGGTCGCTGACCTTCGAGTGCCGCGAAATCCGGGTCGCCGGCGAGGGGCGGCTGCTGGCAATGCTGGAGACACGCAAGCGGATGCTGCAGGCCGAGGGCCTGTTCGACCCGATGCGCAAGAAGCGGCTGCCCTTCCTGCCGCGACGCGTCGGCCTGGTCACCGGCGCCGATTCCGCCGCCGAACGCGACGTCGTGACCAATGTGCTCGGACGCTGGCCGGGAGCCCAGATCGAGGTGCGCCACGCCCGCGTCCAAGGCCCCGACTCCGCCGCCGAGGTGATGGTCGCCCTGGCCGAGCTGGACGCCCATCCACAGGTCGACGTCATCATCATCGCCCGCGGCGGCGGTTCGCTGGAAGACCTGCTGCCCTTCTCGGACGAGGGACTGGTGCGCGCCGTGGCCGCCGCCCGGACGCCCATCGTCTCCGCCATCGGCCACGAGCCGGACACCCCGATCATCGACCTGGCCGCCGACGTCCGCGCGTCCACGCCCACCGATGCCGCCAAACGCGTCGTCCCCGATGCCGCCGACGAGGCGCGTCGCGTCGCGCAGGCCAGGGACCGGATCCGGCAGGCCATCGTGCAGCGGGTCCGCACCGAGCAGCACCAGCTGGACCAGCTGCGCAGCCGTCCCGTGCTGCAGAACCCCACCGGTTCCTTCGAGGCGCACTATGACCGGTTGGAACTGGCACGGGGCCGGCTGTCGCGCGCCATCGACCAGGTGCTGAGCGGCCAGTCGACGTCCGTCGCCCATGACCTGGCGCGCATCCGGGCGATGTCGCCCAAGGCGACGCTGGAGCGCGGCTACTCGATCCTGGTCGACGGCGAGGGACGATCTGTCTCCAGCATCTTCGACGTCGACCTGGACGACGACGTGCTGGCCTACCTGGCGGACGGGCAGCTGACGCTCGGCGTGCGGGGGATCGCCGACGGAAGCGGCGAACAGATGGGCCTCGAGGACGAGGAATTCGACGACGAGACGGACGAGTGAGGGAGCCACCCATGGCCGACACCGAGCAGAACACCGAGAAGTTGAGCTACGAGCAGGCCCGCGAGGAGCTCGGCGAGGTGGTGCGTCGCCTCGAGTCAGGTGGCGTGCCGCTGGCCGAGTCGATGACCCTGTGGACCCGGGGTGAGGAACTCGCCGCCATCTGTCAGGGCTGGCTCGATGGCGCGAAGGCCAAGATCGAGGCCGCCCGCGCGGCGCAGGCGTCCACCTCGGACGCGCAGGACCACGACGTACAGGAGTGAGTCAGCCGGCTCTGGTCACCAGTTGGCCCAGATGATCAGTTGGCGCTGACAGTCAGCTGGCGCTGAGCTTCCCCACAAAGGATTCCAGCGACTCCCAGCTGGTGTCGGCACACACGGCGGTTCCGACCTCGCCCTGCTGGTCGAACAGACAGTGGGTCCGGTCGTCGGGTGAGGTCATGCGCGCCCAGGTCTTCGCGCCGATGGTCGACGAGCCGTCCGCGTAACCGGTGCGGCTGGCCTCCCGCGCGAGCCCGGCCGGGTCGGCGTCGCGCTGCTCGACCTCGTAGTAGAACTTGTCCGGGCCGTGCACTCCGAACAACCACGTGTTGCCGACAGCCGTGGTCTTCGAGGTGATGGCCTTGCCCTTCTCGACGAACTTGGCCTTGGTCACCTTCCAGTCATCGCCCAGCTCCTGTGGTGCGAGCACCGGGTAGTCAGCCTTCGTGCGCGCCTCGGCGACGGCCGGCTTCCAGTCGACGGTGACCAGGTTCGGCTCGTCCGGGGTGACCGAGAAGAACTGGTAGATCAGCGCCGCCGGCACGAGAATCACCAACATCGCGACGACCATGTTCCATCCGGTGAACTTGTTGTTGCGCACCGGCGCATCCTACCGGGGCTGCGACGATGTTCCCTGCGACCAAGATGACCGATGAACAGGAGCAACCCATGGACGAGCTGACCACCCTGGGCTTCGACGACTCCGACGGATTCGACATCGCCCTGCGCCGTCGCGGACGGCGTGGAGACCCCGAGGCGATCGTCGAGCTCATCGTCAACGGCATGTTCGCGATGGACACCACGGACGCTTCCAGCGAGGTCGCGCTGGCCGACATCGTCCCGAGTAATGCGACCTCCGTGCTGGTCGGTGGGTTGGGCCTGGGGTTCACCGCGGGCGCCCTGCTCGACCGGCTCCCCCACTGCCGGGTCACGGTCGTGGAACTCTCCGGTGCCCTCATCACCTGGGCGCGAGCCAGCCTGGTCGACACTCTGACCCGGGTCGCCGACGACCCGCGCGCCACCCTCGTCCACGCCGACGTGAAGGACGTCCTGCGCGATGCGACCCACAGCTGGGACGCGATCCTGCTGGACGTCGACAACGGAGCCAGCTTCCTGGTGCACGACCACAACGCGCCGCTCTACGAGCCTGACCTCTTGTCCTCGGCGATCGCCCGCCTGTCCCCCGGCGGCCTGCTCGCGGTCTGGTGCGAACGAGCCTCCGCCCAACTGGACGCACGCCTGCGCGTCCTGAGCAGCGACGTGGGCACCGTCATGGTCGAGGTCGACCGCGACGGGCACCACATCGACTACGCCATCCACACCGCCCGCGCCTGAACCGGCGCCGGCGCGCCCTCCAGGAGGCGCACTCGCAACGAGGGCCCACTTGCAACGAGGGCCCCCTTGCAACGAACGCTCAGAGCGCATCCTCAAGCATCTCGGTGACCAGCGCGGCGATCGGCGAACGCTCCGACCGGTTCAGCGTGACGTGCGCGAACAACGAGTTGCCCTTCAACCGCTCCACCACGGCGGCGATACCGTCATGGCGTCCCACCCGCAGGTTGTCGCGCTGTGCGACGTCATGGGTGAGCACCACGCGCGAGTTCTGGCCGACGCGCGAGAGCACGGTGAGCAGCACATTGCGCTCGAGCGACTGCGCCTCGTCGACGATCACGAAGGCGTCGTGCAGGGAACGCCCGCGGATGTGTGTCAGCGGCAGCACCTCCAGCATGTCCTGCGCGATGATCTCGTCGACGACGTACTTGTTGGTGACCGAGCCGAGGGTGTCGAAGACGGCCTGACCCCATGGCGCCATCTTCTCGTTCTCGGTGCCGGGCAGGTAGCCGAGCTCCTGGCCGCCGACCGCGTACAGCGGACGGAAGATCATCACCTTCTGGTACAGCCGGCGCTCCATCACCGCCTCCAGGCCGGCGCACAGCGCGAGCGCCGACTTGCCCGTCCCGGCGCGGCCGCCGAGGGAGACGATGCCGACCTCCTGGTCGAGCAGCAGGTCCAGCGCGACGCGCTGCTCAGCGGAGCGTCCGTGGATGCCGAAGGCATCCCGGTCGGACTTCACCAGCTTCACCTGCCCGGATTGCAGCTTGCGTCCCAGTGCAGAACCGCCGCCACCGTGCAGCACCAGCCCGGTGTGGCACGGCAGCTCGGCGGCCTCGGGAACGTCGGCCACGCCCCCCTCGTACAGCGCGTCCACCACCGACGCGTCGACGTCGAGCTGGGTCATGCCGGTCCACCCACTGTCGACGGCGAGTTCGGCACGGTACTCCTCGGCCTCCAGACCCACGACGGACGCCTTGACGCGCATCGGCAGGTCCTTGCTGACCACGACGACGTCCTTGCCCTCGGCGGACAGGTTGATCGCCACTGCCAGGATCCGGGAATCGTTGTCACCGAGGCGGAAGCCGTGCGGCAGCCGCTCCGGGTCAGTGTGGTTGAGCTCGATGTGCAGCACGCCGCCGGCATCGTTCACCGGCACCGGTTCGTCCAGCCGCCCGTGCTCGATGCGCAGGTCGTCCAGCAGGCGCAGCGCGGAACGGGCGAAGTAGCCCAGCTCCGGATGATGTCGCTTGCCCTCCAGTTCGGCGATCACCACGATCGGCAGCACCACCTCGTGCTCCGCGAAGCGGAGCATGGCGCGCGGGTCGCTGAGCAGCACGGACGTGTCGATGACGTAGGTCTTGGCCTGGGTGTGGGCGGATGCGTCGGCGTCGCTGGTCACGTATGGGTCTGTCACATGCTGGTTCAGGGGCTTGAGCACGGCACTCCTCGAGCAGTGAGGGGCCCTCCGCTGCGCAGCCGGCCCCAGATCGGTCAGGGTCGACAGCTTTGGACGATGTCCGCGGGGGGCCGCAGGGATATTCCCCCGGGAGCCCGTCGTGGTCCGTCCATGAGCCCCAAGCTACGACGCGCCCGGGCCCGTGGGCCACGCCGCGCCGTCAGCTTCACCAACTGTTCAACTGGGTGCCGTCCTCGGCTCGCCGGCCCGGTGGCGCGTTCTAGGCTGGGCCACATGCCGCAGCTGCCCGAACGTTTCCACCTGGCCATCACACCGAAGGCGGCACCCGACGCGGTACTGGTCTTCGACACCGTGCGCCTCACCTTCCTCACCGACCGGTTGGTGCGGGTGGAGCACTCCCCCAGCGGGAACTTCGAAGACCGCGCCACGCAGATGGTGCTGAACCGCCGGTTCGACGTCCCGCCGCTGACCGTGAACCGCAGGGGCGAAGGCGTCCAGGTGCTCACCGGCGCCATCCAGCTCGACTATGCCGGCGGCGAGCCCACCCCGGCCACGCTGTCGATCAAGACGCTCTCGGGCAGCTACCACTCCGTCTGGCGTCCGGGTGAGGACCCGACCAGCGACTTCGCCAGCCACGTGAACCTGCGCAACAACCTGGGCGGCACCGTGCGCACCCTCGACACCGTCGACGGCGCCACCCCCCTGGAGCCCGGTCTGCTCAACGAGCTCGGCATCGCCTCCCTGCCGGACGACACGCTGCCCATGACCGACGACGGATGGTTCGAACCGCGCCTGGACGGCTACTCGGACACCTACGTCTTCGCCTACGGCCACGACTTCGCCGATGCCGTCGCCGACTTCTACCGCCTCACCGGCCCGCAGCCGGTGCTGCCCCGCTACGCGCTGGGCAACTGGTGGAGCCGCTACCACGACTACACCCAGGACGAGTACCAGGCGCTGATCGAACGTTTCGAGGCCGAGGACCTGCCCTTCTCGGTGGCGGTCGTCGACATGGACTGGCACCTGGTCGACATACCCGAGCGCTTCGGCAACGGCTGGACTGGCTACACCTGGAACCCCGAGCTCTTCCCCGACCACGTCGGTTTCCTGCGCTGGCTGCACGAGCACGGGATGAAGATCGCGCTCAACGTCCACCCCGCCGACGGCATCCGGGCCCACGAGGAGGCCTACCCGCGGGTGGCCGAGGCGATGGGCATCGACCCAACCTCCGAGCTACCCGTCAACTTCGACATCGCCGACCCTGACTTCCTCGCGAACTACTTCGATCTGGTCCACCACCCGCTCGAGGACGAGGGCGTCGACTTCTGGTGGCTCGATTGGCAGCAGGGCGGCCACAGCTCCATCCCCGGTCTCGACCCCTTGTGGCTGCTGAACCACTTCCACTTCCTCGACAACGCGCGCACCGGTCATCGTCCGCTCACCTTCTCCCGCTACGCCGGGCCCGGGTCGCACCGCTACCCGGTCGGCTTCTCCGGCGACTCGGTGATCTCCTGGAGTTCCCTGGCCTTCCAGCCGTACATGACCGCCACCGCCTCGAACATCGGCTACGGCTGGTGGTCCCACGACATCGGGGGCCACATGTTCGGCACCAAGGACGACGAACTCGCGACCCGGTGGCTGCAGTTCGGCGTGTTCAGCCCGGTGACGCGCCTGCACTCCACCAAGGCCCGGTTCAACGGCAAGGAGCCCTGGCGCTTCGACGCCATCGCCGAACAGGTGATGGGACGCTTCCTGCGCTTCCGTCACCGGATGGTGCCCTACCTGTACACGATGAACGAGCTCGGCAACCGGACGCTCGCACCGCTGCTGCGACCCATGTACTGGTCGCATGGTGACCACTGGGAGGCCTTCCAGGTCGACAACCAGTACTGGTTCGGCACGGAGCTGGTGGTCGCGGCGATCACCGAGCCGAATGATCCACGCCTCAACGCCGGGCGGGTGAAGGCCTGGCTGCCACGCGGCACGTGGACCGACATCTTCACCGGTCTGGTCTACACCGGTGACAAGTTCGTCGAACTGCACCGTGGACTGGGCCAGTACCCCGTGCTGGCCAGAGCCGGCGCCATCGTCCCCTTGACGGGCGAGGATGATCTGCGCGTCGAGAACCCAGCCAGCCTGGAGATCCGGGTCTTCGCCGGGGACGACGGTGAGTTCGTCCTGTACGAGGACGACGACGCCGTGGACGCGCGAGCCGCTCGCACCCGGTTCACCCTGGACTGGGCAGGCGGACACTTCACGATCCACCCCGCCGAGGGGAACTTGGACGTGGTCCCCGCGACGCGCGACTACCGCGTCGTGCTGTTCGGAGCAGCCCCGGCAGCCGTGCAGGGCCACGAGAGCGTGTGGGACGAGTCGACGGGCAGCCAGGAGATCGACCTCGGACCAGTCGACACCCGCACCGGCGCCGAGATCATCTTCACGGAGCCGCTGACGTTGCACGACAACCAGGTGTCGGCCCGCGTGGCCGCCTTCCTGGACCAGGCAGAGATCGAGTTCCTCACAAAGGACCGCGTGATGGACATCGTGGACGCCAACCCGGCCAGCGCTCGACGACTGGTGAAGATCGCCGAGCTCGGCCTGGACGGGCGCCTCGAATCAGCCCTCCGGGAGCTCATCGCCGCTCACGAATGATGCGCGGTGCCAGATCGACCCACCCCGGTCCCCGGGCCTGGCGAAGGTCAGAAAGCCACCAGACAGATCGCGATGAAGTGGCAGATGGCCGCGATGATCGTGCAGATGTGGAAGATCTCGTGGAATCCGAACCACTCCGGCCACGGGTTCGGGTACTTGAAGGCGTACGCCAGCGCCCCGACGGTGTAGACCAGCCCGCCAGCAGCGATCAACGCCACGACAGCAGCACCACCTGCTTCCAGGAACTGGGACATCCATCCGACGGCTGCCCAGCCCATCGCGACGTAGAGGCCGACGTAGAGCAAGCGTGGCGCATCGATCCAGAAGACGCGGAACAGGACGCCCACGAGCGCGCAGGTCCAGATCAGCACCAGGATCACCACCAGACTGCGTCCGTGCAGCATGGCGACGCTCAGGGGTGTGTAGGTGCCGGCGATGAACACGAAGATGTTGGCGTGGTCGACACGGCGGAAGACCGCCTTCACCTTGGGCGTCCAGTTCCCCCGATGGTAGAAGGCGGAGTTGCCGAACAGCAGCAGTGCCGAGACGAGATAGATGGCGGACGCGAACCGGATCGACGCCGTGCGCCCGAACGCGACCAGCACCAGCCCCGCCAGCAGGATGACGGGCGTGAATCCCTGGTGGAACCAGCCGCGCAGCCGCGGCTTGAGCGCGTCCGCGAATTCCTCGACGCGCTCCTGCACGGTGTCGCCCAGGCCTTCGATCTGCATCTGCTTCATACAACCTACGGTACCGTAGGTTAGCGCTGGGACAACATTGGTGGGCGCTTCGGCCGCACGGCTGGATATGGTGGCGCCATGGCAGGCATGGAACGATTCAGCGAGGCGATCGATCGTCTCCACCCCTCCGGCCTCCTCTACTCCACCTACGAGTCGCGCCTGAACGCAGAGCTCGACCGATCAAACCTTCCCCAGCACATCGCCGTGCTGGCGGACGGAAACCGTCGTTGGGCCCGCATGAACGCTCCCGACCAGCCCCTGGTTGCGGGCTACCGTGCGGGCGCCTGCAAGCTCGAGGACTTCTGTGGCTGGTGCGACGAGGTCGGCATCAAGGTCATCACGCTGTGGGTACTCTCCACCGAGAACCTCTCCCGCGCGGGGGACGACGAGGTCCAGCCTCTCCTGGACGTGATTCAGCAGCTGGTGCTTGACCTCGCAGCCAAGGGAAAGTGGCGAGTCCAAATCGTCGGCGACCCGGCTCTGCTCCCCCAAGCCATGTCGGACGCGCTGTCCGAGGCCCAGGAACGGACGTCCACCATCCAGGGCATGCACATCAACGTCGCGGTGGCCTATGGCGGCCGGCACGAGCTCCGCGACGCGGTCCGCTCCCTCCTGCAGGCGGAAGCCGAGAAGGGGACGCAGCTCGCGGAGTTGGCGGAGCGCCTGGAGATCGACGACATTTCCAACCACCTGTACACGAAGGGCCAGCCCGACCCAGACCTGATCATTCGGACGAGTGGTGAGCAACGCCTGAGCGGATTCCTAATCTGGCAGAGCGCCCACAGTGAGTTCTACTTCTGTGAGGCCCTGTGGCCCGACTTCCGCCGCGTGGACTTCCTGCGTGCCCTGCGCGCCTTCGCGCAGCGAGAGCGCCGTTACGGCAAGTAGTCCCTGGAAGCACGCATATCTTCGACGGGGTGGTCGAGGGCTTCAACTGCCGATTCACATCACCCACTCTGCGCCACCCGAACCAAAGAACTGCAGATCCTGCACTCCAAGGAAATGCCTGGGAATGCACAACACCCCTGACAGATGCCTTGCGGCTCCCGTCAGGGGTGTTG
>NHCFI05602__coassemble_1020_pt1 | contig 15218 bp, 12 predicted proteins | sample NHCFI05602__metabat2_high_PE_006 | metagenome-assembled genome bin NHCFI05602 | reverse complement strand
GTCGACGCAACGTCCGCCATTGCCCCCAACCTCGGTGTTCCTGAGCGCGGCAAGCATCTGCGCGTCTACGCCACCACCAACAACGTGACCCCTCCGCGAGCCTAGAGCCCCGTCATTCCTGACAGGCCGTGCCTCCCGGAGAACCCCGGGACTGCACGGCCTTCGTCGTCTCCCGGCCAGTTGACCAGACCAGCTCCAGGAGTTCGACCATGACGACCGCACTACGCGAAACCCCCTTCCAGACCAGTACAACCCGCGGCAGCGACCGCGTCATGGACGACTTGCGCGGCCTCGAGCAACTCACCTGGCCAGCCGCTGCTTCGAGCGAGCAGGCTGCCTGTCTGGAGGCCGACCCGGAACTCTTCTTCGCCGAGATGCCATCCGACCTCGAGCTTGCCAAGAGGGTATGCGTCGAGTGCCCCCTCCGCGAGCCGTGTTTGGTGGGGGCACTGGAGCGGCGGGAGCCGCACGGGGTGTGGGGTGGTGAGATTTTCGCCGAGGGGCAGGTGATCGCCCGCAAGCGTCCCCGGGGGCGTCCGCGAAAGCACCCATTGCCCGAGTGGCTCGCAGCTTGACCCACGTACCGCTGACCAAACCCAGCCCATGGAGTCCTGCCGGGGTGATCACCCTCACCCCGGGCAGGTGCAGTCCGGGTGCACGGGGAAGCGAGCCACGGGCAGGTCGGGGGCCACACGGTCCAGCCCCAGCACCCGGCCCTCCAGCCGTCCTCGATGCCCCTGCGCCCACCAGCCCACCTCCAGCACTGCCTGCGCCGCGACCGCCCGCACCACGGTCTCGTCCGGGTCGGAGCGGTGCATCCCCAGCCGTGCCACCGTCGCACCGCGTCCGGTGTCCCTCGCGCCGACCACCAGGTCGTGGCAGCCCAGACAGGGTGTGCGCCCAGGTTCGACCATCGGGCCAACACGGCCCAGGTCGCGGTGGGCCCGCAGCACCAGGTGGGCCAACCCATGGCGGACCAGCTGGTCTACCAACAGCCGGTCCGGTTCGACGTACTGGGTGGCGACCACGACCAGGTCGGCCCAGCCTCGTAGGTCGTCCATCCCACTTCCGGCCCGGCAGGCGATCTTGCGCCGCTGCAGCAGCCACCTGGCCATCGCGTGCCCGCAGGTGGGCTCGGTCGAGTGGATCCACTCCAGTTGTGAGGGCGGGCGCGGATCGATCACCAGCATCGGGTCGGCGCCGCCGCGTCCCAGCGCCACCGACACGGCGCGGGCCAACGAGCCCGAACCGAGCACCGCGATCCTCAGCCCGCCCAGCACCCGATCCGAGGGGCCCTGGTCGGCCAGCCCGTGGTGGGCCAGCGTCGTCCACAGCGGGTCCCACCGTTCCTCTGTGCGGGGCCACCACCCGTCCGCTCGTCTCAGCGCGACCACCAACTCATCGGGAGGCGTGGCGAGATCGGCCCAGCGCTGGTCATCGAGCCACAACCGGACGCCGGTGCTGCTCGGCAGCAGTTCTGCACGAAGCCGTGGGTGGGTGATCTGGTCCATGGGGACAGTCCAGCGAGCTGGTGTTGTCCGAGGTGTTGTCCGCGGACGTCCGGTGGTCGTCCCACGCTCCGCCCGGGGACGAAGAACGGGGGCGAGCCGACTGGCTCGCCCCCGTTCGACGTTCTTCGTGGCCTCAGCAGAGGCCGCGGATCACTTGGCCTTGCCGAGGATGCGGTTCAAGTTGGTGCCGCACTCGGGGCACTTGGCCTTGGCCATGCGGGTGCCCTTGTCGTTGACGACAACGTTGCCCGAGGCCTCGCGCTTGGCCTTGCACTTCACGCAGTAGAACTCACCGCTGTAGGTCTCGTCAGCCACTTTTCCTCCTGTGGTTGTGGTGGTGTCGGCCCTGACCCCACGGACTTCCCGTGGCAGCCGTACCGTCACCGGCCGGGCTCTTCGCAACACCTTTCCACGCTCAACAAGCAAAAGGCCAGCGTCTGCACGGCGCGTCGAACCCATTTTCGGGGGGTTCTGGGCGGGAAACGCTGGTCCGGGTCCGTCTGAGGGCATGAAGTGAGGCCCTCGGCGGTCTGATCACTTGCCTTCCCCTGCGAGCGATCGACCTGCCAAGGGCCTCGGATGCACAGCTTTCCAGCCCCGGGGCCAGCTCGTCAAGCCCCTTCGGCCCCGGGGCGCGCGCGACAAGTCGTCTGTCAGTGGGGCCTGCCACAGTGTTCCCATGACCAGCGACCAGACCCCTGACAGCACTCCCGAGGTCGTGGTGCGCCGCTCCACGAGACGTCGCAGGACGATCCAGGCCAGACGGGAGGAGGGACGCATCGTCGTCCTCCTCCCCGCAGGTGCGACGGCGTCTCAGGAACGCCAATGGGTCGACCAGATGGTGGCCAAGGTGTTGGCCTCCGAACGGCGTCGACGGACGGCCCGGGGGGACGACCAGCTGCAGCACCGGGCGGAGCGGCTGGCCGCCAAGTACCTCGATGAAGCGGTCGGACGCCCCGTGCGACCCCGCAGCGTTCGCTGGGTGAGCAACCAGAACCATCGCTGGGGGTCCTGCACCGTCGACGAGGGCGTGATCCGGCTCACCGACCGGCTCCAGCAGATGCCCTCCTGGGTGGCCGACTACGTGCTGGTCCACGAACTGACCCACCTGGTCGAGACGAACCACACGGCGCGCTTCCACGACCTCGTGGCAAACTATCCGCAGGCCGAGCGCGCCAAGGGTTTCCTGGAGGGCTGGCTGGCCGGGCAGGGCCGCCCCGCGGAGGAGGCAGCGGTCGACGGCTGAGTTCAGCCCTGCGGGGCGTCCCCGGTGGACGGGTCGTCGGGGCGCTCCTGCTCCAGCAACCGCGCCAGTTCAGCGTCCAGGTCATCCAGCTGGGTGGTTGACTCCCCGCTGACATAGCCCAGCGGGTCATCCAGGTCGGCAGCGGTGGGGATCAGGTCCGGGTGGTGCCAGACGGCGTCGCGGCCGCCGACGCCCCGATCGACGGTCAGGGCTGCCCACAGGTTGGCGGCATCGCGGACGCGACGCGGCCGCAACTCGAGCCCCAGCAGCGACTTCAGCACCTCCTCGGCCGGCCCACCGGTCACTCGACGCCGACGCAGCGTCTCCGATAGGGCGCCAGCCGCGGGCATGAAGCGTCCGGCAGCCTGGGCGACCACCTCGTCCACCCAGCCCTCGACGAGCGCCACCAGTGTCTCCAATCGACCCAGGATCTCCACCTGCTCGGCGGTCTGGGTGGGCTCGAAGAGCTTGCCCTGCAATTGCTCGCTGATCTCGGCGAGCTTCTCCGGGGTCAGCTGGGACATCTCGTCCACGTCGATGGCGTCCTCGAGGGCAGACGCGTCGATGGAGATCTCGCGGGCATAGTGCTCGACCAGGGCCAGCATCTGGGGCCCGAGCCAGGTGACCTGTGAGAACAGGCGCTGGCGCGCGGCCTCGCGCAACAGCAGGTAGAGCAACACGTCGTCGGCAGAGACCTCAAGCCCCTCGGCGAAGGCCGCCACATTCGTCGGCAGCGCGGTGACGCGGGGGACGTCCAACAGCTGGAAGCCGATCTCGGAGCCGGTGAGCACCTGGGTGGACAGTTTGCCAATCGCCTGGGCCAGCTGCATCGAGTACATGGCGCCGGCGGCCTGCTTCATCATGGGCGCCAGCATGTTCGACAGGGCCCCCAGTTCCGGCGGCAGCGCGCCCATCGCACCGCCCATCGCGCCCCCGCTGAGCATGGTGGACATCGCGGTCGCGATCGATGCCACGACGGGTCCTGACACCTGCTGCCAGGCGTCCATGGTGTGCTCGACCCACTCTGCCCGGCTCCAGGCCTGGGCAGCTGCGGGAACCTGGGCGAAGTCACAGGCCTCGTCCAGCCACAGCTCGGCCAGCCGCGTCGCCTCCGTCAGCTGGCGGCGCGAGGAGTCAGAGGGGGTGGGGTCTGAGCCCAGCGACGCGGTCACCTGCCGCGTCAGGGCTCGCGTCTGCTGCCAGTTCACCCCACCGCCGGATCCGTCGGTGCCCATCCCGAAGGCGGCCATCTGCTGCTGCAGTCGGCCGAGCAGGGCGCCCAGGTCGATCTGGCCGTCAACTCCCGGCGTGATGCCCATCTGTCGCAGCATTTCCGCGAGCATCTCCTGGGGGTCCCGGTCCTCGGGCTTGCGGCTGTCGTCGCTCATGGAAACCATTGAACCGCACAGGGCAAGACTGGCCGCGAACCGCGCCGCGGCTACGGGTGGGGCAGCAGGTAGGCTGGCCGCCATGACAGACGTCGCCGCCCGACTCGTGCCCGCACCGGTGCGTGCCCAGGCCCGACGCGTGTCGTCCCAGACCTGGACCGCGATCGTGTCTGCGGGGTGCTTCGTCTCGCTGGCCGCGGCGCTTGCGCTGGTCAAGGTCCCCTTCGTCTCGTGGTCGCCCGGTTCGACCGTCGACCTGCTCGCCACCCAGGGCGGCAAGCCCGTCGTGCAGGTGAGCGGGACCAAGACCTGGCCGGTGACGGGTGAGCTGCGGATGACCACGGTGCAGGTGACCCGAGCCGACTCCTTCCTCGGGTTGCCCGAGGCGCTGGCCGCCTATTGGCTTCCCAACCGCGACGTGCTGCCACGCGACATGGTCTATCCACGCGGCAAGAGCGCCCAGGAAGTCCGCGACGAAGAGGTCGCGATGATGGACGACTCAAAGGCGGACGCGGTGGTGGCCGCGTTGCGTGCCGCGAAGATACCGGTCACGGAGATGCCCCAGGTGCGCTCGGTGGTCGTCTCCGGCCCGTCCTACCAGAAGCTCGAGCCCGGTGACCTGATCCAGAAGGTCGACCAGACCGACGTCCAGACGATGGACGACGTGAAGCGCATCGTCAGCGCGCACAAGGTCGGCGACGCGGTCGTCTTCACCGTCCTGCGAGACGGTGTGAGCCGCGACGTGACGGTCAACACCATCGCCTCCAACGATTCCAAGACGGTTCCAGTGGTCGGCATCAAGCAGGTCATCGGCTACCGGTACGCGCCGAGCGTCAGCTACGGCATCGACCCGAACATCGTCGGGCCGAGCGCAGGTCTGGTGTTCTCGCTGGCGATCTATGACCAGATCACGGAGGGCGACCTGGTCGGCGGCCGCAAGATCGCCGGCACCGGCGGGATCGGGCCCGATGGTGCGGTGAGCTCGATCGGCGGCATCCAGGAGAAGATCGCCGCCGCGGAGCGCGCGGGCGCGAAGATCTTCCTGGTTCCCGCTGGGAACTGTGTGGACCTCGGCTCTGCCGGGTCGTCCATGGATTTGGTGAAGGTGTCGACGCTGGCGGATACCGTCGCCGGACTACAGGCTCTCAGGGACGGCAATGACAAGGAGGTTCCCCGGTGCTGACCGAGAACCAGGACGACCCGATGGAAAATCAGGGCGACCGGATCGAGAACCAGGGCGACCAGGTCGTCGACGATCAACCCGAGGAGCTGCCCGTCGCTCTGGTCGCAGCGCTGGCGGAGATCGAGCGCCACGTAGGAGCCCAGGGCTGGGACCAGCCCGCGCGACTGTTCGCGCTGGTGCGCACGGATGAGCTGATCCGGGCCGAGCCCAGCCTGGCCGAGCACCTGCAACCGGGGGAGCCAGATGCGCTCAGCTCGGTGGAGCAGGAGGACTTCCACGGCGGGGACGACCTGCAGTCGGTGCTCGCGCGCATCCAGTGGCCGGCCAGCGTTGCCGGCTGCGCGCTCAGCCTGGAGCGCACCTTCCTGCCCGCCGGTTTCGAGGACGAGATCCCCTCCGACCCCGACCAGGCGGCGCAGTTCGTGAACAACCATGCCTCCCGCCAGGACGTCCGTGTCGTCGTCGGCGTCCTGCGAGACGGCTCCCAGCACGGCCTCGCCCGTCTGGTCAGCGCCCCGGACGAGCTTCTCGGGGGCCGGGAACTCGTGCCCGGCCTGGCCACCGCGTTGGCGGACACGCTGCGATGAGCAGCATCAGGGTCAATCCATTGAGGGGACGCCGACCGGCGCTGGTCCCCACCCTCGCCGCCCTCGCGGCGCTCCTGGTCGTCGTCTACGGCTTGTCCTGGCTCTGGACGAGCTGGCTGTGGTTCAAGCAGTTGGGTTTTGGCGAGGTCTTCCGCACCCGGATGGTGACGCAGATCGGGCTGTTCCTGGCCTTCGCCGCCCTCATGGGCGCGGTGGTCGGCGGGAACCTGCTGCTGGCACACCGCTTCCGTCCCAAGGTGCGGGTGCTGGGCCGTCGCGACCTGGCCGACTTCCCGCGAGTCCTGTCCATCTGGGCACCGACGGCCGCGCTGGCGCTGATGGCCGGTCTGGCCGGGGCAGGGCAGGCCGACACCTTCCTCGCCTGGCGCAATGCCACGCCCTTCGGCCAGACGGACGCGTGGTTCGGCCGCGACGTCTCCTTCTACGTCTTCGACCTCCCGTGGTACCGGCATCTGCTGGGGCAGCTGATGGCGGCTTTGATCTGTGCGGTGGCGACCGCCGGGCTGACGCATCTTGTCCACGGCGCCATGAACCAGGTGCGCGTCGTGCAGGGTCCCGGGGGAGTGCGGATCGCCCGCGAGCAGGGGGTTCCTGCCCTGACCGGACCTGCCCGTACCCACCTTTCGGCGCTGATGGCCCTGCTGCTGCTCGGCTGGGCATGCTCCTTGTGGCTTGACCGCTTCGGATACGCCACCAGCAACAACTCCCTGTTCACCGGCATCGGCTACACCGACCACCACACCCGCATCGCGGCCAAGGACGTGATGGTCGGTATCGCCATCGTCTGCGCGATCCTGTTCGCCGCCAACACGCGGTTGCGTCGCTGGCCCTCCGGGCTGGTGGGCCTGGTGCTCGCCCTGATCTCCAGCATCGTCGTCTCCGGTCTCTATCCGGCCTTCGTGCAGCGCTTTCAGGTGCGCCCCGACGAGCCGTCCCTGGAGCGTCCCTACATTGAGGCCAACATCGACGCGACCAGGTCGGCCTACGACATCGACGACGTCCGGGTTGCCGACTACGATGCCCGCACGACCGTCTCGGCGGGCCAGTTGAAGACCGACGCGGAGGCACTCCCGGGCGTTCGTCTGATCGACCCGGCCCTGATGGGTCCGGCCTTCGAGCAGCTGCAGCAGGTCAAGGGCTACTACTCCTTCCCGTCCGTGCTCGATGTCGACCGCTACACCATCGACGGCCAGTTCACCGACGCCGTGGTGGCCGCCCGTGAGATCGACCTGGACCAGGTTCCCGACCGCTCATGGAACAACCTGCACACCTTCTACACCCACGGCTACGGCATGGTCGCCGCCTATGGCAACCGTCGCCAGGCCAGCGGTGAGCCCGACTGGATCGCCCAGCAGATCCCCACCGTTGGCCCGCTGAAGGAGACCGAGTCCCGGATCTACTTCGGTGAACGCAGCCAGACCTGGTCGGTGGTGGGCGCCCCGGCGGGGCAGGCACCCGTCGAGCTGGACACCCCTGGTGGCGGCGCGCAGGGCAATGAGTCGCGCACCACCTACGCCGGTACTGGCGGCGTGGGCATCGGCAACCCGATCGTGCGCGCCATGTTCGCTGCGCGCTACGGCGACATCAACCTGCTGCTCTCCGAGCGCGTCAACGATGCCTCCCGCATCCTGTTCGACCGCACGCCGCGCGAACGCGTCCAGAAGGTCGCCCCCTGGCTGACGCTCGATTCCGACACCTACCCGGCGGTCGTGGACGGGCGCATCGTGTGGATCGTCGATGGCTACACCACCTCGGCCAACTACCCGAACTCGAACCGCGTCGACCTGCGCAGCGCCACCAGCGACGCGGTCACCGGCGGGCTGCAGGCGCCCCAACCGGTCAACTACATGCGCAATGCGGTCAAGGCCGTGGTCGATGCCTACGACGGAACCGTGGACCTGTACGCATGGGATGAGGACGACCCGATGCTGCAGACCTGGCAGAAGGCCTACCCGGGCGTGGTGAAGCCCCGCTCCGCGATCAGCGCGGACCTGTTGTCGCACATGCGCTACCCGCAGGACCTGTTCAAGGTGCAGCGACAGGTGCTGGGGCGTTACCACACCACCGACGCGAGCACTTGGTACCAGAAGTCGGACCTGTGGGAGGTGCCCAACGACCCGGTCAAGAAGGACGGTCGCAAGGAGGCCCCCAACTACCTGTCCATCAAGTGGCCGGGCGACAGCGAGGCGATCTTCAGCCAGACGGCCGTCTTCGTCCCCAAGGACCGTGAGAACCTCGCCGCCTATGTCGCGGTCGACGCGGACGCGTCCAGCAAGAACTACGGACGCATCCGGGTGCTGAAGCTCTCCGACCGCCAGCAGATCGCCGGACCGGGACAGACCTACAACGCGATGATGGCCAACGAGACCGTGGCGACGCGCATGCGCAACTACGTCCAGGGGTCCGCCGCGGCCAGTTACGGGAACCTGTTGACGTTGCCCATCGGCGGCGGTCTGCTCTATGTCGAGCCGATCTACACCCAGCAGCAGTCCACCAGCGGCGGCTACCCGGTGCTGCGCTTCGTCGTCGTCCGGTTCGGTGAGCACATCGGCATCGGTGACACCCTGCAGCAGGCCCTGGACATGGTCTTCGTCGGGGACGCCGGCGCCGACACGGGCGAGGGCTCTGAGGACGGCTCCACGTCCGAGAAGCCGACGACCTCCCCGGCCACGGGTGCGGCCGCGGCCCAGGCCCTGCTGCGGGAGGCGGCGACGGCCTTCAGCGCTGCCGACGCGGCCCTGAAGAAGGGTGACCTGGCGACCTACCAGAAGCAAATGGCGGTCGCGCAGGCCAAGGTGGCAGCGGCCCAGAAGGCCCTGCGCTAGTCGCTCCGGCCCGTGATCAGTCGGTGAGGGCCGACAGGTCGCACACCTGGTAGCCCGCCGCTTCGAGTGCTGGACGCAGTTCCAGGGCGTCACCAACCAGCAGCGCGCGGGTCGATGCGGGCGTGATGACCTGGCTGAAGGCGTCCGTCGCCGCCTCGGGCGTGACCGCGCGGATGCGCGCGAAGTGTTCGTTCACATAGCCCGGTTCGCGGCCCACCGAGGCCAGCGAGATGGCCTGGGCGGCGACACCCTCGGCGGTGGCATAGCGCAGCGGTGCGATCCCCACCTGGTAGGTGATGGCGTCGCTGACCTCGTCGGTGGTGAAGTGCTCGTTGGAGAAGAGCGTGTCCAGCGCGTCCCCGAGCGCCGCGACGGCCACCTCGGTGCGGAAGCTGCCACCCATCGACCACTGCCCGTCCTGGTCGCGTCCGGGGCTGGTCGACATGGACACGCCGTAGGTGTAGCCGCGGTCCTCGCGCAGCAGGTGGTTGAGGCGGCTGCCGAAGGAACCGCCCATCGCGGTGCACGCCACCTGCAGCGGTGCGAACACGTCACTGCCACGGCCGACCGACGGCCCGAACAGGCGCAGTTCCGCCTGCACGGCTCCGGGACGATCCATCAGGTGAACGACCGGACGTCCATCGCTCGCCGTGGCCGCGCCCTGGTGCCGTGGCGCCTGGTGCTGTGCGGGGCTGTCCGGGCCGGTCCAGTCGGCGAAGCACGCGTCGACGATGGCGTCCACGTCGTGCGGCAGGTCTCCGGCAACGACGAGAACGGCACCGGCCGGACGCCACCACTGGTCGTGGAAGGCACGAACGAGATCGGTGGTGATGGTGGCGACGCTGGTCGCCGAGCCGCCGGTGGGACGCGAGCTGCGGTCGTCGTGGGCGTAGAGCACCTTCTTCAGACCAAGGCTGGCCAGCGACCCGGGGGAGATGCGCGCCTGCTCGATCTCGGCCAGCCGCAAGGCAACGTGGCGTTCGACGTCGGCGGCGGCAATGGCCGGGGTGCGGACGATCTCCGCGAACAGTTCCATGGCCCGGCGCAGGCGCGGGGCCGGGACGTCCAGCGAACAGTGGGTGGCGTGCGTCCCAGCGCCACCGTCATAGGCCGCCCCGCACGCCTCGAGCAGGTCGAGCACCTCACCGTCGGGGTGCGTGGTGGTGCCCTCGTCGCTGACTCGAAGCGCGATCATGGCGACGCCCTCGTGCTCGACGGGTTCGACCGCGAGCGGGATGTCGAGGCACAACTCGGCGGTGACGACGTGCTGCCCGGGCAGGTCGAAGAGCCATACGGCCAGGCCGTTGTCGAGCTCCCGGACTCGCGGGCTGGGGAAGTCCCACGGCGCGGGCTCGCCGATCTGGGGGCGTTCGGGACGGGTGCTCATGCCTGCTCCTGGCTGTGCGCGGGGGCTGTGGGGTTGGTGCTGGTGACGGCGGGAGTAGCGGGGGACTGGTGGTACTCCAGCGCGCTGCGTTGGTCTGGCGCGAGGTACGCGGCGCTCACCCGGCGGACGTCTTCCGCGGTGACAGCCTGCACCTGCGCCAGGTGGGAGTTCAGCAGTGTCGGGTCGCCGAAGAGGGTCGCGAAGGCGCCGATCTGGTCGGCGCGGGAATCGATCTCGGCCAGCTCGCTGAGCCATTCGCGCTCGTAGCCGGCACTGGCGCGGTCCACCTCGTCCGTGCTGGGACCATCGGCTCCCAACGCGCTCAGGTGCTCCAGGATCGCCTCCTCGAGCGTGTCGAGGCTGACGCCCTCGCGGGCCCGGGCGGAGACCAGCGCGAGCGTGTTGCCGCGCGCCAGCTGGATCGACGACGCCCCGGCTCCCTCGGCGAGTTGCCGGTCGCGGACGAGGTCCTTGTGCAGCCGGGACGACTGGCCTCCGCCCAGCACCGCCAAGGCCTGTTCGACGGCCGGGGCGTCGGCGTGGTCCATGGCCGGTGTCAGCCAGCCCAGATGCAGGGCTGAGCGCGGGACGTCGCGCTGCACCACCAGCCGCGGCACCCCGGTGTGCGGGGGGAGCGCGGCCGTGGTGGACCGGACTGGGGCGGGGACCGCGGTCAGCGTCCCGAAGTACTCGTCCGCCAGCCGAAAGCCCTCATCGGCCTCGATCGCGCCGGCGAGCGTGAGCACGGCATTGGACGGGCTGTACCAGCTCCGGAAGAAGTCCTGCACCTCGGTGAGGGTCGCGGCGTCCAGGTCGGCCATCGCGCCGATGGTGGTGTGCCCGTAGGGGTGTTCGGCGGGGAAGTTGAGCGCCATCAACAGTTCCAGCTGGTCACCATAGGGGACGTTGTCGTAGCGCTGCCGCTTCTCCTCCTTCACGACCTGCCGCTGGGTGTCGAGGTTGGTCTGGTCGACCGTGAGGGACGCGAGACGATCCGCCTCCAGCCAGAGCGCGAGCTCCAGCGCGCCGCGCGGGACTGTCTCGAAGTAGTTCGTCCGCTCGAAGGAGGTTGTGGCGTTCACCGATCCCCCGGCTGCCTGCATGACGGCCAGGTGCTCGCCATTGCCCACCTGGTCGGAACCGGCGAACATCAGGTGCTCGAAAAGGTGGGCGAAGCCGGTGCGTCCGGGCTGCTCGTCCCCGGAACCCACGTGGTACCACAGGTTCACGGCGACGCCGGGGCTGGTGGGGTCGGGGTTGACGACCACCCTCAGGCCATTGGCCAAGGTGGTCTGTTCGATCACATAGTCGAGCTGCGCGGGCATGGGTGCCACCCTAGCCACGCGCCGGGGGGCAGGGGTGGCCGGTCAGTCCAGCCCGACCTCGAGGCGCGGCAGGAAGAACTGGACCAGCGGCCCGATGGTAACGGCGTAGGCGACCGTGCCGACGCCCACGGTTCCGCCCAGGAGCCAGCCGATCGCCAGCACCGTCACCTCGATCAGTGTGCGCACCAGCCCGATGGAGCGTCCGGTCAGCGGAGCGAGGCCCGTCATCAGGCCATCGCGCGGTCCAGGGCCGAGCTGCGCGCCGATGTAGAGCCCGCCCGCGACGCCGTTCACGACGATGCCCGCAGCGAGAAGCACGGCCCGCCAGGCCCAGTCGGTGCCGAGCTGGGGGTCGGGGACGAGCGCCAGCGTCGCGTCCATTGCCAGGCCGATGACGATGACGTTGAGCACGGTCCCCAAGCCGGGCCATTGCTTCATCGGGATCCAGAGAAGCAGCACGACGGCCCGGTCAGGATGGTCACCTGCCCGATCGTGAGCGGCACATGTGCCGCGACTCCTTGGTGGAAGACATCCCAAGGGTCCAGCCCGAGGTGGGAGCGCAGCATCAGGGCCATTGATGCTCCGAAGAGCCAGAGCCCGACGACCAACTGCACGAGTCGTCGTGGCATGCGTGGCGCACGGATCTGTTCAACGGGGGTCATCGTGGGCACCGGGACACTATGCCGCATCTGCGAACCGGGGGAGCCAGCATGACAAAGGCGCCTTCGGTCAGTTTCCTGACCGAAGGCGCCTCCGGTTTCGTAGCGGGGACAGGATTTGAATCTCCCTTGAGCCTAGGCACCGAGCTGGGCATCTTGCCTTGTTAGAGCGTTCCCACAAGCGGAGATGTCGTTCTGGAGAGTCTGATGCGTGAGTGCAGAAGTGGGCTCCAGAAGGCTCTCAAGTGCACGGTTAGTGCACGCGGAGTGCACGCGGAGGAAAGATGACAAGGGGTTCCCGACGAGGATTTGGCGGGTTGCGAAAGCTGCCGTCAGGGCGTTGGCAGGCCTATTACACGGGTCCTGACACTGTACGACACCAAGCGCCTGACACCTTCAGGACCAAGGCAGAGGCCGAGGGCTGGCTGGCCGATGAACGAGACGCTTGTACCAGGGCGGACTGGATTCCGCCACGACTGCGTCTCGAACACGAGCGAAGCTCGCGGCCGCCGACCTTCGAGGAGTATTCGCTCGCTTGGGTCACGAGTCGAGATCTCAAGCCGGCGACGCGAAAGCTCTACGAGATGCTGCTGGACCGGTATCTCATGCCCCATTTCGGGCCGCTCACCCTGGACACAATCACCCCCATCCGGGTTCGCACCTGGTACGCGTCCCTGGCACCGGGGACACCGACGAGTCGCGCCCACGCCTACAGCTTGCTCCGGACAATCATGAACAGTGCAGTACGCGAGCTTGATGGCCTCACGAGGAATCCCTGCATGATCCCCGGAGCGGGGAGTGTCAAGCGGGTTCATGAGCCTGAACCCGCGACACTGGAGGAACTCGAAATCATCGTGCGAAACATGCCGGAACGACTCCGCCTTGCAGTCCTCTTGGCTGCGTGGACCGGGCTTCGGCAAGGTGAGATCTTGGAGCTGCGCCGAGGAGACATCGTGCTCTCGCGACAGGTGGTTCGAGTTCGTCGAGCCGTGACCAGAGTCGCCGGCCAGGCCCCCATCGTCGGCCTTCCGAAATCCCAGGCAGGAATCCGCGATGTCACCATTCCGCCTCACGTGATGCCCGCCGTGCACGAGCACCTCAAGGAGTTCGTCGGCCCAGCGAAGGACGCGCTGTTGTTCGTTGGACGTGACTCGGGGGAACAGCTGGCCACCAGCACGCTCTATCGCTGGTACTACCCGGCGAGGATGAAGGCCGGGCGAGACGACCTGCGCTGGCACGACCTTCGCCATACGGGCGCGACGATGGCCGCTGTGGCGGGGGCCACCCTCCCTGAGCTGATGAATCGGATGGGCCATTCCACAGTGGGCGCGGCAATGAGGTACCAACACGTTGCCCGCAACCGGGATGCCGAAATTGCAGCACGACTCTCCGAGATGGCCCGAGGCCACGGCTGAGAGTCGGAGGGGGAACGCTCGTTTGACTAGGCGTTCCCCCATGCGTCTCCTATGGCGTGGCCACGGTCCGATGGAGCACGTCTTGTGAGGGCATGAGAATCCATGAAGCGAAGACAGTGAAGCCCGCATCGCACTCGGCCAAGAGAAGCCCGGTGACCTCATCTTTATCAACAGTTACCTCGGCTCCACCCGCATCGGCCACGTCGCCCTCGTCTGGAACCCCAAGACCAAACAGACCATCGAAGCCGCCAGCCGCAGCCGCGGCATCATCATCGGCGACTACCAAGGCTGGGAAAAGAGGCAGATCTTCGAGATCTGGCGGGCCAGCGGCTGATCGGACTCGGCGGGTGTTCCCCGTCCAGCAGCGGTGATGAAGCCCCAACTGCAAGACCGCAGTAGGGCGTGCGGAAGTTGCGTGCGAGGGTGGCGGTCGGGTGTCTGAGCATCTGACTTTGCCGAGAGAGTCGGACGACGCAGAGCTGACCGGGGAAGCCGAGCAAGTTCCATATCCTGCAGTCCAGATAACAAGAGCATGCCGCACAGCTTCGCGAACCTCCACGACCTTTCCCGGCGCCGTGATTGCGCCGGTCACGTGAACGCTCAGGAGTTCTGTCAGCGATGACTGGAAGACTGGTCGGTACCGATCGAAGAGGAGTCCTCCTATGGCACAGAAACTATCCCCCACCACGATGCTTACCGCGTCGCTTCATGCGCAGCCGGGGGTCTATGCAGTGCTCCTTGGCTCCGGAGTCTCCACTGGCGCAGGAATTCCAACCGGGTGGGGTATCGTCCGTGACCTTGTAGCGCAGATCGCAGTCCAAGACTCCCCGGAATCGGTCGCGTCGGCGCAATCCGACCCGGAGACTTGGTGGGCACAGCATCAGGACGAGCCGCTCGGCTACTCGTCTCTGCTGGAAGCCCTGGCCCCCACTCCCGCGGCACGGCAGGGACTCCTTGCAGGCTACTTCACACCGACAGACGATGACCGCGAGAGCGGGAACAAGTTGCCAAGCCCCGCGCACCGTGCAATTGCTCGGATGGTTAAGAGCGGATATGTGCGTGTCATCGTTACCACGAACTTCGACCGCCTCATGGAACAGGCCCTGGAAGCAGAAGGGGTTTCACCGCAAGTGATTTCTCGTCCTGACGCGGTGCGAGGCATGGAGCCGCTGGTCCATGCCCGCGCGACAGTGATCAAGCTCCACGGGGACTACAAGGACCTCGAGACGCGCAACACAGAGTCCGAGCTTTCCGGCTATCCCGAAGCATGGAACGCGCTGATCACTGAGGTTCTCGACAACTTCGGGCTGATTATCTCTGGTTGGTCAGCGGATTGGGATCACGCACTCGTCAGCCTGCTCGAGAACACCCCGAACCGCCGCTATCCCCTCTACTGGGACCTGCGCAGCGCTCGCGGAGAGACCGCACAGCGGATCTTGGCGGCGCGCTCTGGACAGATTTTGCCCGCAGCCAGCGCGGACGAGCTCTTCCAAGGGATCGTGAATAGCCTGGAAGCCTTGGAGCGACTTGCCCAGCCGCCGCTCACCACGGCCATGGCCGTCGCGCGACTCAAGCGTTACCTTCCTGACCCCGTGCGGCGAATTGAGCTCAATGACCTCTTGATGGACCACCTTGCGCCAGTAATTCAGCACGTCAGTGGTCAGCCACTCT
>NHCFI05602__coassemble_1017_pt1 | contig 15302 bp, 13 predicted proteins | sample NHCFI05602__metabat2_high_PE_006 | metagenome-assembled genome bin NHCFI05602 | reverse complement strand
AACCGCCCTGCCACTTCTCCTGGTCCTCGTAGCGGCGCGGATAGCCGAGCCCGGGACGGGTCTCGACATTGTTGAACCAGACGTACTCGGTGCCGGCCCGGTTCGTCCACGCCTGCTTGCAGGTGACCGAACAGGTGTGGCAGCCGATGCACTTGTCAAGGTTCATCACCATTGCGACCTGTGCCATGACGCGCATCAGTACTGCACCTCCTGCGACCGCTTCCGGATGGTCGAGATGATGTCTCGGTTCACGCCGGTCGGGCCGATGTAGTTGAACGCATAGGCCTGATGGGCGTAGCCGCCGATCAGGTGCGTGGGCTTGAGCAGGATCCGGGTGACGGAGTTGTGGATGCCGCCTCGGCGTCCGGTGGCCTCCGACTTGGGGACGTCGATGGTGCGTTCCTGGGCGTGCTGCACATAGGCGACGCCGTTGGGCAGCTTGTGGGAGACCACCGCGCGGGCGACGAAGACGCCGTTGGCGTTGGTGCACTCCACCCACTCGTTGTCCTTGACGCCGATCGCGGCGGCGTCGTCCACGCTGATCCAGGCCTGGGGGCCTCCGCGTCCCAGCGAGAGCATGAACAGGTTGTCCTGGTACTCGGAGTGGATCGACCACTTGTTGTGGACGGTCAGGTAGCGCAGCGTGATCGCCTTCTCACCGCGCGCCCCGATCTCCGGTTCACCATAGGCACGGCTCATGTCCAGCGGCGGACGGTAGATCGGCAACTGCTCCCCCGCGTCGATCATCCAGTCGTGGTCGAGGAAGAAGTGCATCCGGCCACTGAGGGTGTGCCACGGCTTCTTCCGCTCGGTGTTGATCGTGAAGGCGGCGTAGCGGCGCCCGCCGGTCTCCGAGCCCGACCACTCCGGGGAGGTGATCACCGGCTGTGGCGAGATCTGGGTCTGGGCGAAGGTGATGATCTTCTCCTCGCTGCCCTCGGCCAGGTCGGCCAGCTTCACTCCGGTGCGCTTCTCGAGGGTCTTGAAACCTTGGGTGGCGAGCTCGCCATTGGTGGTTCCCGAGAAGGTGAGGATCGCCTCGGCCATCCGCTCGTCGGTGTCGATCGCGGGTCGGCCTTCGGCGGGCCCGGAGTCGAAGACACCGTGCAGCTTCGCCAGCCGGTCCACCGCATGCGTCACGTCGAAGGTGACGTTCTTCGTGGTGAAACCGAGCCGGTCGGCCAGCGGCCCCACCGAGAGCAGCTTGTCGGCGATCGCGGTGTAGTCACGCTCGACGACCATCAGCGCCGGCATGTTCTTGCCCGGGACCGCCGGGATGTCGGTGCCCTTCCAGTCGGGCACGTGGCCGCCGGGCTGGGCGAGCTCGCCGGGAGTGTCGTGCTGCATCGGCACCGCGACGATGTCCTTGCGCACGCCCAGGTGCTTGGCCGCCAGCCGGGAGATGGCCTGGGAGAGTGCCTTGAAGATCTCGAAGTCGCTCTTGGCCTCCCAGGGCGGGTCGATGGCCGGGGTGAAGGCGTGCACATAGGGGTGCATGTCGGTGCTGGAGAGGTCGTACTTCTCGTACCAGGTGGCGGTCGGGAAGATGATGTCGCTCAGCAGCGTCGAGCTGGTCATCCGGAAGTCGCTGGTGATCAGCAGGTCGAGCTTGCCCTCGGGCGCCTGCTCCCGGAAGTTGATCGTGCGGGGACGCTGGTCGGCGCCGTGGCCGTTCTCCATCACATTGTTGTGGGTGCCCAGCAGGTGCTTGAGGAAGTACTCCTCGCCCTTGGCGGAGCTGCCGAACAGGTTGGAGCGCCACAGGATCAGGTTGCGGGGCCAGTTCTCGGGCGCGTCGATGTCCTCGATCGCGGAGTGGAGGCGTCCGGCCTTGAGCTCGCCCGCGACCCAGGTGGAGACATCGGGCGCCTCGCCCCGGTCGACGGCGGCCTGTGCTTCATCGGCCAGGTCGAGTGGGTTGCGGTCGAACTGCGGGTAGAAGGGCATCCAGCCGAGCCGGGCCGCGGTGGCCATCGCGTCGGCGGCGTGCAGCCCGTCCAGGTTGCCGGTGGACAGCGGGGAGGTGATGGCGTCGGCGCTGAATCCATCGGTACGCCACTGGTCGGTGTGCATGTACCAGTAGCCGGTTCCGACCATCGTGCGCGGCGGACGGCTCCAGTCGAGGGCGTTGGCCATGTTGAACCAGCCCGTCATCGGGCGACACTTCTCCTGCCCGACGTAGTGCGCCCAACCGCCGCCATTGCGGCCGATGCAGCCCGTGAGCATCAGCAGCGCCATGATCGCGCGGTAGGTGACATCGGCGTGGTACCAGTGACAGATGCCGGCACCGATGATGATCATGGTGCGGCCCTGTGACTGCTCGGAGTTGCTGGCGAACTCGCGGGCGGTGCGGATGCAGGCCTCGGCGGGAACCGAGGTGATCTCCTCCTGCCAGGCCGGGGTGTAGGGGGTGGACGGGTCGTCATAGCCCTTGGCCCAGTCACCGGGCAGTCCCTCCCGACCGACGCCGTACTGGGCCAGCATCAGGTCGAGCACGGTGCAGTACTGCCGGCCCTCGATGGTGATCGTGGGCACGCCGCGGTGGATCACCGAGCCGGCACCGCGCGGATCCTCGAAGCAGGGCAGCGAGATGGCGGCGGTGCCGTGTCCGGGCACCTCGGCCATCGACAGGGTCGGGTCGATGCCATCCAGTTCCAGGTTCCACTTGCCCTCGTCCTCGGCATTGTGGCGGAAGCCCAGCGAACCCTTGGGAACCACCGGGGAGTTGCAGACGGCATCCCACACGACGGTCTTGAAGGCGGCGTCGGCCTGGTCGGCGTGCTGCGGAAGGTCGGCGGCCAGCAGGAACTTGTCGGCGGTCAGCCCGTGGCCCTGGGGGTGTTCGGACAGGCGCACCAGCATCGACAGGTCGGTGTACTGCTTCACATAGTCGGTGAAGAAGGGCACCTGGCGCTCGACGTAGTTCTCCTTGAGGATGACATGGCCCATCGCCATCGCCAGCGCTGCGTCGGTGCCGGCCTGGGCGGGCAGCCAGTCGTCGGCGAACTTGACGTTGTCGGCGTAGTCGGGGCTGACGGTGACGACCTTGGTGCCGCGGTAGCGCACCTCGGCCATCCAGTGGGCGTCCGGAGTGCGGGTGACTGGGACATTCGATCCCCACATCATCAGGTAGGTGGCGTCCCACCAGTCGCCCGACTCGGGAACATCGGTCTGGTCACCGAAGACCTGCGGGCTGGCCACCGGTAGGTCGGCGTACCAGTCGTAGAAGGAGGTCATCGCGCCGCCCAGCAGGTGGGTGAAGCGGGTGCCGATGGCGTGGCTGACCTGGCTCATCGCCGGGATCGGGGAGAAGGAGACGATCCGGTCGGGGCCGTAGTTCTTGATGGTGTTCACATAGCTGGCGGCACTGATCTCCAGGGCCTCGTTCCAGCTGATCCGCACCAGACCGCCCTTGCCGCGGGCCTGCTGGTAGCGCCGACGCTTCTGTGGGTCGGTGCTGATCTCACGGAAGGCCTCCACCGGGTCACCGAGGCGGGCCTTGGCCTCGCGGTACATCTCCACCAGCACGGCGCGTCCGTAGGGGTAGCGGACGCGCGTCGGTGAGTAGGTGTACCAGCTGAATGCCGCACCGCGGGGGCAGCCCCGCGGCTCGTACTCGGGACGGTCGTTGCCGGTGGTCGGGTAGTCGGTCTGCTGGGACTCCCAGGTGATGATGCCGTCCTTGACGTACACCTTCCACGAGCAGGAGCCGGTGCAGTTGACCCCGTGCGTGGAGCGGACGACCTTGTCGTGGCTCCAGCGGTCGCGGTAGAAGACGTCCCCCGCGCGGCCGCCCTCCCGGAAGACGGCGCGACCGTCCTCGGTTTCCTCCCACCGGGTGAAGAAGCGCCCCAGCTTCAGCAGGGCATTCGCGGCGGCGCCGTCTGTGCGTGGATCGTCAGCCATGCCTGAACCCTAGTGACCCGGCGCTGGCTGTCTAGGGTTGGGGTCGTGAATTCTCCCGGACGGTTTGCCGCGGTGGTCCTGGCAGGCGGGGGCTCCACCCGGATGGGGGTGCCGAAGGAGTCGTTGATGGTCGGGCAGGTGACCCTGCTGGAGACGGTGGTGCGGGCGGTGCCCGAGGCCTGCCCGGTCGTGCTCGTCGGCCCGCCCAGCCTGTGGGCCTCACTGCCCGGCCTGGCGGACGAGCGGGTGGTGCGCACCCGGGAGGATCCCCCCGGTGGCGGGCCGTGCGCAGGCCTGGCGGCCGGCATGGCGCTGGTGGGCGAGGAGGTCGAGTGGGTGCAGCTGCTGACCTGTGACCTGCCCCGGGCGGCCGAAGTCGTGCAGGCCCTCGCCGGACGCGAGGTCCCCGCGGGGGTGGACGCGCTGGTCGCTGTCGACTCCCAGGGCTGGCCGCAGTACCTGTGCGGCCTGTTCCGCGCTCCCGCCCTGCGCGCGGCCCTGGCCGGCGAGGTGCGCGACCGCTCGGTGCGCGGCGTTCTGGGCGACCTCCGGCGTGCCGAACTGCGCCTGCCGGACGAACTGCTCGCCGACGTCGACGACCCCGATGCCGCCGCTGCCGCCGGGCTGGAGCTGCCGGTCAGCGGCCCGCGATCCGACCCAGACCGCCCACCCAGCGCCCCCGCATTCCGGCGATGACCACTCCCGCCACCACGAGCAGCACCACGCTCATCGCCCGGGCCTGCGCCGGATCGTCCTGCATCGCCAGGTAGACCGCCAAGGGCAGTGTCTGGGTGACGCCGGGCAGGTTGCCGGCGAAGGTGATGGTGGCCCCGAACTCCCCCAGCGCCCGCGCCCAGCACAGCACCGTCCCGGCGGCCAGCGCCGGGAGCGCCATTGGCAGCACCACGTGCCGGACGGTGCGCCACTCGTCCGCTCCCATCGTCCAGGCGGCTTCCTCCAGCGCCTGGTCCCGCTGCGCGAGTGCTCCCTCCAGACTGACCACCAGGAAGGGCATCGCGACGAAGGCCTGGGACAGCACCACGGCGACGGACGTGAACGGCAGCGCCAGGCCGGACCACTGGTACAGCAGGTGACCCACCACCCCCTTGCGTCCGAAGGCGGTCAGCAGCGCCACCCCGGCCACCGTCGGTGGGAGGACGAGCGGCAGGGTCACGCAGGTGCGCACGAAACCGGCCACCCGCCGCCGGAGCGGTCCCCGGGTCGCACTGTCTGCCAGCCACCAGGCCAGCGGGATCCCCAAGACCAGGCACAGCAGCGTGGCAACGGCCGAGGTCCACAGTGACAGCCGCAGCGCCTGCACCACTGGCCGCTGCGCCAGCGTGCGGGGCAGCCCCGCCCAGTCCACTCCGAGCAGCAGCGAGCCGAGGGGGAGCACGAGCACCATCGCGCCCAGTGCGGGCAGCAGCACTCCGCCCACCCCGGCATCCACTCGGTTGGGCAGCGCGCGGACCCGGCTCACGGGGCGCCGAAACCCGCGCCGGTCATCACCTGCCGGCCCGTCGGGCCACTGACCAGCTTCACGAAGTCGGCCGCGAGGTCGGGATGGTCACTGCTCGTGATGACCGCCGTGGAGTAGGTGGAGACCACGTTCAGCTCCTCCGGCACCTCGACCTCGGCAACCGACTCCCCGGCGGCCTTCACGTCGGTGACGTAGACCAGACCCGCGTCCACCTCGCCGAGCTCCACCTTGGTGAGCACGGCGCGCACGTCGGGTTCCAGGGTCACCGGCTTGACCGCCAAGTGCGTCTTCGCCAGTAGCTTCCCGGCGGCATCTCCGCAGGGCACCGCTGCCCGGCACAGCGCCACCTTGACGCCGGGACGGGTCAGGTCGGCGAGCGTGGTCACCTTCGCCCGGTTGCCGGCGGGGACGGCCACAGCGAGCCGGTTGGTCGCAAAGACCACCGGGTCGGACGCGTCCCCCGAGTCCACCAGGGAGTCCATGGTCTTCGTGGACGCAGAGGCGAGGACGTCAGCGGGGGCGCCGGCCTGCAGCTGGGCCACCAGGTCGGACGAACCCCCATAGGAGACCGTGACTTCCACCCCCGGATGGGCCGTGCGAAAGTCGTCCACCAGGGTGGGGAAGGTGTCGGTGAGGCTCGCCGCGGCGAGCACCCTCAGCGAAGCCCCGCTGCCCGGGCTGGCCGAGCCCGGTGCGGCGGAACACCCGCCCAGCATCGCCACCACGGCCAGGGCGGTGGCTGACGCGAGCGGTCGCCGGGCGCCATTCATGACAGCTCGACGGTGACATTGGTGGCCTTGGCGCTCGCGACCACCAGCACACCGGGCTCGAGTCCCAGCTCGTCAGCCGCCTCGCGCGAGATCAGGCTGACGATCCGGTGTGGGCCGGCCTGCACCTCCACCTGGGCCATCACGGTGTCGCGCACCACCCGGGTCACCAGTCCCGGGAACCGGTTGCGGGCGCTGTGCTGCCCGTCCCCGGACTCCGGAGTGCTGCCAGCGAGTTCGACCGCAAGCCCGGCCAGGTCGGCTCCCTCGACGCACTGCCGGCCGGCCTCGTCCACGCGGGACTCGATGCGCCCGGCCTCGATCCAGCGTCGCAGGGTGTCGTCGGAGGTGCCCAACAGCTCGGCCGCCTGTTTGATCCGGTAGGTCGCCACTGCTCCAGTCAAACGCATATGCGGCGACCACTGCAAGGAACGAACCGCAAGAGCACACCGCTGTTGGGAATAGCTCCGGAGTTGCGGCTTGACATGGGTCATACCTGGCCCGGCTGGGCGGCGGTCTCGCGCCCTGCCAGCCCAGGCGGCTCGATAGGCTCGCCACATGCCGAAGCCCATCTTGCTGTTGAACTGCGGATCCAGCTCCATCAAGTACCAGATGATCGACGCCGAGACCGAAGCCGTGATGGCGGTCGGGCTCGTGCAGAAGATCGGCGACGCCTCCCCCGGCACCATCGAGCACGAGGTCAACGGCGACGAGTTCTCCACCGAACAGGTCTTCCTCGACCACACCGAGGCACTCACCGCCGTCGTCGCGATGTTCGACGAGCACGGGCCCGCCATCGCCGACGCCGTGGCCGTCGGCCACCGCACCGTCCACGGTGGCACCGCCTTCAACAAGACCACGATCATCGACGACGGTGTCATCCAGAAGCTGGTGGACCTCTCCGGGCTGGCACCCCTGCACAACCCGCCCGGCATCGCCGGCATCCGCGCTGCCCGCCGAGTGCTGCCTGACGTCCCCCACGTCGCCATCTTCGACACGGCCTTCTTCGCAGAACTGCCTGCGGAGGCCTACACCTACGCGATCGACCGTGATCTGGCCGCGAAGCACGAGATCCGCCGTTACGGCTTCCATGGAACCTCGCACGACTATGTCTCGCACCAGGCCGCGGAGTTCCTCGGCCGTGACTACTCCGAGCTCAAGCAGATCGTCTGCCACTTGGGCAACGGCGCGTCGTTGTCGGCGATCGACAGGGGGCATCCGATCGAGACGTCCATGGGCCTGACGCCCCTTCAGGGACTCGTGATGGGCACCCGCTCCGGCGACGTTGATCCGGGTCTGCACGCTTTCCTCTTCCGAGAGGCTGGCGCCACCTTCGGCGAGATCGACACCCTGCTCAACAAGCGCTCCGGCATGCTCGGGCTCACCGGCAAGACCGACATGCGCGACATCAAGGCGCTGATCGAGGCGGGGGACGAGCAGGCCAAGCTTGGCCTGGACGTCTACGTGCACCGCCTGGTCGGCTACATCGGCAGCTACATCGCCTTCCTGGGCGGCTGCGACGTGATCACCTTCACCGCGGGCGTCGGCGAGAACGCCGACCACATCCGCAAGATGGTCGTCGACCGCCTGCGGCCGGCCTTCGGGACGGTGCTGGACGAACAGGCAAATTCCGTCCGCTCGAAGGCGCAGCGACGGATTTCGACCGCCGAGTCGACGATCGAGGTGCTGGTGATCCCCACCAACGAGGAACTGGCGATGGCCCGCCAAACCGCCGCGGTCATCGCCAACTGAGCGCTCTGGCACGCTTTCAACCTGAAACCCCGCTGAAGCCACGCCGGACATCATGGATGCCTTGTGGCGTTGGCCTTTGCCCGGGGCGGAAGTACGCGAAGCCCGCTGACTAGGTCATTGGGACGCTGCGAAGGCGTCCCTTCAACCTGCGACGATCGCCAGGTTCCGAGGCTTCGCGGAACGCCGCTCCATTGCGGCCGATGGCGGGCCTCCGTAGGTTCAATTCGTGGGTGGACACAGATCCCGCCGGAACCCCGAGCCGGTGCCAGCCCACGCCGGCGGGTGGAACCCCGAGCAGATCCGCCGGACGCAGGAAGCGCTGGACCGGACCCAAGCCGACCCAACGCCGAACGACTCCACCGGGCCCCCGAACCGGCGGACATGGAAGACCCGGATGGCATTGGCCATCCGGGTCTTCGTCGTTCATGGGGAGGGCAGAGTTCATGGGGAAGGCGGGGTTCATGGGGAGGGCGGGCGGCCCCAAGGTAGCCAGCCTCAGGCGCTGAGTTCGTGGGCCAGTTCGTCGAGTTCTGCGCCGCCGGCCATCTGCTGGGTGAGTTGTTCGAGGGTGAGGGTCTGTTTGGACCCGTCCAGCACCACCCGGCCGAGCGCGAGGACGACGAAGTGGTCGCCGACCAGCCAGGCGTGGTTGGGGTTGTGGGTGATGAACACGACCGCGATGCCGGCATCCCGGGCGCGGGCCACCTGCTTGAGCACGACTCCGGACTGCTTGACGCCCAGGGCAGCGGTCGGCTCGTCGAGGATGAGCACCTTGGCGCCGAAGTGGAGCGCCCGGGCGATCGCGACGCACTGGCGCTGGCCGCCGGACAGCGAACCGACCGGGGTCTCCAGGTCGGGGATGTCGATGCCCATCTGCAGCAGCGACTCGCCCGTGATCCGCTTCATCTCCGCGATGTTCATCCGTCCGAGGCCGTGGGTGATTTCGTTGCCGAGGAAGAAGTTGCGCCACACGGCCATCAGCGGGGTGAGCGCGAGGTCCTGGAAGACGGTCGAGATGCCCGCGGTCTGCGCGTCGCGGGGGGACGCGAAGCGCGTCTCGCGTCCGTCCACCAGCAAGGTGCCGGACGAGTGCTGGTGCAGCCCGGCGATGATCTTGATCAGCGTCGACTTTCCGGCGCCGTTGTCGCCGAGCACGCAGGTGACCTCACCGGCGCGGGCGACCAGGTTCACGCCGCGCAGCGCGTCGACATTGCCGTAGCTCTTGCCCGCCTCGCGAAGCTCGAGGTAGGCGGCGGGTCCTGTGGCTTCCATTCGTACATTTCCTTCCACGAGCACAGCTCCGAGCCTGCGAGGAGCGATGCGTGCGAGTGTTCGGGGGTCCAAGGGGGTCGTCCCCCTTGCAATGATCTGCACAGCTCCGAGCCTGCGAGGAGCGATGCGTGCGAGTGTTCGGGGGTCCAAGGGGGTCGTCCCCCTTGCAGTGACTAGCGCTGCTCCGCCTTTCGCTTGAGCCAGACATTCAGCAGCGTGGAGAGCAGCAGCATCACGCCGAGGAAGGTCTTGAACCAGTCGGGGTTCCAGCCGGCGTAATTGATGCCGAGCTGGGTCATGCCGTAGATCAGCGCGCCGACGGAGGCGCCGACGACCGACCCGAAGCCGCCGGTCAGCAGGCAGCCGCCGATCACTGCGGCGATGATGTAGAGGAACTCCTTGCCGACGCCCTCACCGGACTGCACGACGCCGTAGCCGAACAGCAGGTGCATGCCGCTCAGCCAGGCAGCGAAGGCGACGAACAGGTACAGCCCGACCTTGGTCCGGCGCACCGGGACGCCCGAGGCGCGGGCCGCGTCCTCGTCACCACCGACGGCGAGGATCCAGTTGCCCCAGCGGTTGCGCAGCAGCAGCCACGCGCCCAGCAGGGTGAGCAGCAGCCAGTACAGCAGCGTGATCTTGAGCCGCAGCGTGTGCGTGCCGAAGTGCAGCACCCACTCGGACGCGAAGACGGCGTGCGCAGAGCCGAAGCCTGCCATGTCGGAGATCGCCGGGGACGCGACGCCACCGCCCACCCAGCGGGTGATGCCCAGGTTCACGCCCTGCAGGACGAAGAAGGTGCTCAGGGTGGTGAGGAAGCTGGGCAGCCTCGTGCGGGTCAACAGCAGTCCGTTGACCAGCCCGACGGCCAGCGCGACGAGCAACGCCAGCACGACCCCGACCCAGACGTTGAGATTGAACGACCACGACAGCAACGCAGCAGCCAACCCCGCGGTGGTGACGAGCACACCGGCCGACAGGTCGAACTCGCCCCCGATCATCAACAGCGCCACCGGCACGGCCATCAGGCCGATCGTGGAGGCGCCGTAGAGGATCGTCCCGGCATTGTCGATGTTGCGGAAGCTCGGCGCCACGACCATGAAGAAGCAGAAGATCGCCAACCCGCCTACCAGCGAACCGATCTCCGGACGCACCAGCAGCCGCGTCGCCAACGAACGGCGCCGGGTCCGATCGTCGCGGGTCAGCTCACCCGCTGTGTTGGTTGCGGCACTGCTCATCGCTTGCCAGCCGCCGCGAACTTCTCGATCGCCGCGACATTCGTCTTGTCGACGAAGGCCGGCCCGGTCAGGGTCGCCGTGCCGCCGCCGATGGTGTCGCCATTGGTCTTGTACAGCCACAGCGCGTCCACCGCGAGATAGCCCTGTAGGTAGGGCTGCTGGTCGACCGCGAACTGGACACTGCCGTCCTTGATGGCGGTGACCAGCTCGGCGTTGGTGTCGAAGGTGGCGATCTTCGCGCTCGACCCAGCCTCCTTGACCGAGTCCACCGCCGTCAGCGCGACGGCCGCCTTGAGCCCGAGCACGTAGTCGATCGACTTGTCCTGCTGGAGCTTGCCGGTGATCTTGCTCGACACATCGGTCATGTCGGCGCCATTCACGTACAGCGTCTCGGTGCCCGGCAGCGTCGCCTTGACACCCGCGCAGCGCGAGTCGTTGCCGACATTGCCCTGCTCGTGGAGGATGCACAGCACGTGCTTTGCGCCGTCGGCCTTGAGCCGCTCGCCGGTCTTCTCACCAGCAACCTGGTCCTCCTGGCCGAAGAAGCCCGCGACGCCGAGGCCCTGCCACACGTCCACACCGCCATTCAACGCGGTCACCGGAATGTCCGCGGCGACGGCCTTCTTCACCGCGGCCGACATCTGGTCGGGCTTGCTCAGCGTCACGGCGATGCCGTCCACCTTCTTGTCGATCGCGGCCTGCACCAGCGACGCCTGCTCGGCACCCTCCGGGGATGCCTGGTACTCGAAGTCGATGCAGTCCTTCTTCGCCGCATCCTCGGCACCCTTTCGAACCAGGTCCCAGAAGTCGTCGCCGGGAGCGGAGTGGGTAACCATCGTCACCTTCATGGTGGTGCTCGCGCAGCCGCCGCCAGCGGTGGCGGAGGCCTCGGCGGACGACCGTCCGCCAGTGGCGGAGCAGCCCGCCAGGGCGAGGGAAACGACGAGCAGAGCCGGGACGAGCAGGGCAGGGCGTGGGCGCAGCGTGGTCACGAGGAGTCCTTCCGGTCGTGGGGTCAACCCAAGGTACACCTATTGTCCTTTTGTCCTGACATTTGCACACGCCCTACTGTTGTGCCCATGCCCAGCACCCTGCCCGTCGTGGTCGACCGCACCTCACCGGTGCCGCTGTACCACCAGCTGGCGGAGCAGTGGGCGGCAGCCATCCACAGCGGCGCGCTCAAGCCCGGTGACCCCTTCGAGAACGAACTCGCCCTGGTCGCCCGGCTGCGCCTCTCCCGCCCCACCGTCCGCAAGGCGATGGATGAACTGGTCCGCCAGGGCCTGCTCGTGCGACGCCGTGGCGTCGGGACGCACGTCGCCTCCACCCTCAACAAGCGACGCGACCCCCTCACTCCCCTCTTCGACAGGCTGCTCACCACTGGACGCCAGCCCGCAACCGAGGTGCTGCGACTGCAGTCGTCGCGCCCCAACCCCGAGGCCGCCCGCCAGCTGGGCCTGGCGATCGGCACCCCGCTGGTCTATCTGGAACGCCTGCGGCGGGCCGAGGCACGTCCGCTGGTGGTGCTGCGCAGTTGGCTGCCTCCCCGCTTCGCGGACGTGATCGCGGACGACTTCACCGACCATGGCCTCTACGAGGTGCTCGGTGCCCGGGGTGCGAGCCAGGTGGTCGCCACCCAACAGGTCACCGCGCGCATCCCCACCCTGCGCGAGCGCCGGCTGCTGGACCTGACCAGACGCGACGCCGTGCTGGCGGTCAGCTGGCTGAGCCAAGACGGGGACGGCAATGGCCTGGAGTACGGCCTACACACCTACCGCGGCGACGCAGCGATCGAGAACACCCTGTACAAGGAGTGCTGAGGGGTCTGCCCCACCGCACCGAACCGGTCAGGAGAGCGAGTCCCACAGCTCCTCCGCGTCGGAGCGCAGCTCGGCGGTCGTGGTCTGGTTTGAGCCGAACAGCTGGATGTTCCCGCCGTCCAACCACAGGTAGCAGCCCACCAGGCCGGTCGTCTGGATCGTCCCGCACGTGGTGTGGCCCTCGGTGACGGGCTCCGAGAGCAGCGCCAGCGCAGCCGAACGCTGCTGGCCCTTGGTCAGCGTCGCGACGAGCATCTGATCCTCGGTGGTGCCGGTGTACTGGCCGACGGAGGTGTTGGCGTCCTGCTCGAAGAGCTGACCCTTCAGCCCGGCCAGGGTGGTGGGCAGCTCTGCGGTGGATGCCTTCTTCAGGCTCTCGGTGGGCGCGGCGACGGTCGCGGTGACCGAGGGGCTCGCGTCGCCGACCTCCATCGCGCTGGAGGGGGTCGCGGCGGCGGTGCTGGGCGTCGAGGCAACGGCGCTGCCGGCCCCCTCGCTGGGCGTGCTGACCGAGGTCGCGGTCGCGGTGGCCGTCGTGGTGGGGGCGGACGCATCGTCGGAGGCACAGCCGGACAGCGACAGCCCGCCGACCAGAAGGCCGGCCGCACAGGCGCCGAACAGGCGGGCGGACGAAAGATGGGTGCGGGTCATGGTGGCCTCCGGTCTACGTGCGGACAGCCCATTGTGTCCCATCAGCGGCAGTCGTCCTGGGGCAGGCGTGCACATGGCCGTTGCCGGGTGCCGTAAGTTTGTGCCCATGGCAACAGCACTCGTGACCGGCGGCACGTCCGGCATCGGGAACGCCTTCGTCCGGGCCTTCGCGGCCCGCGGCTTGGACGTGGTGATCGTCGCCCGCGACACCGCCCGCATGGATTCCATCGCTCGCGACATCACGGCCCAGCACGGGGTGCACGTCGAGACGATCGCCGCCGACCTCTCCAAGGCCGAGGACGTCACCCGCATCGCCACCTGGATCGAGGACCCGTCCCACGACCTCGACTGGGTCGTCAACAATGCCGGCTTCGGACTGCACGCCAAGCTGCTGGACGCCGAACAGCTCGCCACCCAGCGTCAGGCGATGGACGTGATGTGCTGGGCCGTCCTGGAGATCTCCGCCGCCGCAGGGCGCGCGATGAAGAATCGCGGGCGCGGACACATCGTCAGCGTGGCCTCCACCTCGGCCTGGTACTACTCCGGCAACTACTCGGCCATCAAGGTCTGGTGCCTCAGCTTCACCCAGGCGCTCGCCAATGAACTGCGCGGGACGGGCGTCACCGCCACGGCGCTGTGCCCCGGGTGGGTGCACACGGAGTTCCACGACCGCGCCGGCATCGCCACCACCAAGCTTCCCGAGTTCGTATGGGTTGACCCCGATGTGCTGGTGTCCGAGTGCCTGGCCGATGCCGAGAAGGGCAAGCCGGTCAGCATCCCCACCACCAAGTGGAAGGCCGTCATCGGCGTGGCCCAGATGCTGCCGCGCACGACCATTCGCTGGGCCAGCCGCAAGATCTCGGGAACGAGGACCAAGAAGTGAGCCCCAGCTTCGGTGAGCGCGGCCGCTACACCTCCGAGTCGACCGCACTGGCCCGCACGGGCGCACAGATCCTGCTGCTCAAGCCTGCCGTCTGGCGCCTGGTGGACATCGAGGTGCACAACCAGGGACTGTTGGAGAACCTCGAGGCACCCTTCGTGGTCGTCGGCAACCACTCATCGCACCTGGATGCACCGCTGATCATCGGCTCGATGCCGCGCCGGCTGGCGAAGTTCCTGGCCACCGGCGCTGCCGCCGACTACTTCTTCGACCGGTGGTGGAAGGCCGCCCCCACGGCACTGTTCTTCAATGCCTTCCCGGTCGACCGCAAGGGGACGCGTGCCCGCAAGGGCATGGCCGGCCAACTGCTGGCGGACGGCGTCCCGCTGCTGCTGTTCCCCGAGGGCACCCGTTCGCGCACCGGCGCGATGGCCCCCTTCAAGCCCGGCGCCGCGGCGTTGTGCATCTCGCGCCACGTCCCGGCCGTCCCGGTCGCCCTGGTCGGCGCCTACGCGGCGTGGCCACACAAGCAGACCCACCCGCCCCTCAACCGTCCCAAGGTGCACGTCGTCTTCGGCCGCCCGATGATGCCCCAGCCCGGGGAGATCGCCCACCAGTTCAACGAGCGGATCCGCCGCCAAGTGCTCGAGCTGCACGACTCGACGGCTCGCGCCTACGGCATGAAGACACTCGCCGAGTACGCCCACACCGCCGCGCTGGAGAAGGCGCGCACCGCCGAAGCACCCGAGGAGAAGTCGTGAGCACCCCTGAGCAGGCCGGCACCAACCAGACCGGCCAGCCGAACAAGAACAGCGTGGCCGTGAAGTTCCAGAAGTGGTGGGGCTGGGGCGACGAGGCTGCCAAGCCCTATGCCGTCGCGGACAAGCCCAAGTTCCCGCCCTTCGCGATGGAGAACCTCGGCGTCGACATCCTGTCCAAGGAACTCGAGACCCCCAGCTTCGACGACCTCGACGTCCCCGCCTCCCAGCTCCGTGATGCCCTGCGCGCCAAGCTGGTCGAGGCGATCGGTGAGCAGTACGTGGCCACCGACGACGAGGTGCGCGTGATCCACGCCTTCGGCAAGGGCGTGCGCGACCTGGTCCGCGTCCGTCGTGGGCAGCTGGACCGCATCCCAGACGTCGTCGTCTACCCCGCCGACGAGGCCCAGGTGCGCGCCGTGATGGACGCCGTGCTCGAGGCTGACGCCGTCGTCATCCCCTACGGCGGCGGCTCGAACATCGTCGCTGCGCTGGAGCCGGAGAAGGGCGAGCAGCGCCAGGTCGTCACCGTGAACATGGGACGGATGGGCAAGGTGCTCGAGATCGACGAGCACTCCTGCCTGGCCCGGATCGAAGCCGGCGCGTTGGGCCCCGACATGGAGGAGCAGCTCAACAAGCAGGGCTGGACCCTGGGCCACTTCCCAGACTCCTTCATGTGGTCGACGGTTGGCGGCTGGATCGCCACCCGTTCCACCGGTTCACAGTCCGACAAGTACGGCGACATCGCCGACATGACCCGCGGGGTGCGGATGGTCAT
>NHCFI05602__coassemble_1016_pt1 | contig 15303 bp, 11 predicted proteins | sample NHCFI05602__metabat2_high_PE_006 | metagenome-assembled genome bin NHCFI05602 | reverse complement strand
CCCTAGCGTCGAGGCAGAGCACCGAAGGGAAGACGATGCCGCCCACCTTGACCCTCCTGCCGCCGGTCACCAGCGACCGCGACCAGCAGGACCAGCTGCGAGTCGTCGTCGTGGATCCAGCCGCCGTCGTGCACGCCGGGCTGTCGGCGACCTGTCCCCAGGTGCAGTGGGAGGGGGTCGAGGTCGATCCGCTGGACGTGCTCATCCACCGTCCCGAGGCGGACGTCCTGCTGGTCGAGATGAACATGCTCGAGGCGCGCGGCAACCGGCTCGTCCGGCGCTTCGAGGTGGAGGCACTGACACAGGCTGGCTACCAGGTGATCCTGCACACCCTCGAGCAACGTCCGCTGGTGTTGGCGCGAGCGCAGGGTGCAGGTGCCGTGGCCATCGTCAGCAAGGCCGACGGTCCGGCGGCCCTGCGCGTCGCGCTCGAGGCCGTTGCCCGCGGTGAGAGCGGGGTCACGAGTCCGTCGGTCCCGGCATTGGCCGGGGTCCGCCAGCTCGGCGTCCCGATGCTGACCGACCGTCAGTGGCAGGTGTTGATGGGGCGCCTCGCCGGCCGATCCTGGCGCGAACTCTCGCAGGAGATGTTCATCACCCAAGGAGTCGCCCGCGAACACCTGGCAGCGCTCGAGGCCAAGCTCGCCCCCCATCTCGGCTGCCCGTCCACGGCGCAGCTGGCCTGGTCACTGGGCATCAGCCCCAGTGACACCTACCCAGCCCCGTCGCCCAGCGGGAGCTGGTCTGCCGCGCCCTCGCCGCGCGCTGACCGCCCGGCGCTCGATACGCTGGGACTCATGATCGATCCCAAGCTGCTGCGCACCGACCCCGACCGCCTCCGACGCTCCGAAGTGGCGCGCGGCGGATCGCCCGAGGTCGTGGACCAGCTGCTGGCCGCCGACGAGGCCCGTCGCGCCAACATCCAGGCCTTCGAGACGATGCGGGCCGAGCAGAAGCAGCTCGGCAGCCAGGTCGCCAAGGCGTCCGGAGACGAGAAGCAGGCACTGCTGGCTCGCACCAAGCAGCTCTCCGCCGACGTGAAGACCGCCCAGGCGGCTGCCGAGGAGGCCGACACCACCTTCACCGACCTGATGAAGACCCTCGGCAACCTCGTCATCGACGGCGTCCCGACCGGCGGCGAGGACGAGGGGGTTATTGTCGAGACCATTGGGGTCCCCCGCGACTTCGAGGCCGAGGGATTCACCCCGCGTGACCACCTCGAGATCGGCGAGATGCTCGGCGCCATCGACATGGAGCGTGGCGCCAAGGTCTCCGGCAGCCGCTTCTACTTCCTCACCGGCGTCGGCGCCCAGCTGGAGTTCGCGCTGAGCCAGTTCGCGATGGCCAAGGCCCTCGAATGGGGCTTCACGCCCATGATCCCGCCGGCGCTGGTCAAGCCGTCCGCGATGGAGGGCACCGGCTTCCTCGGCCAGGCCGCCCAGGACGTCTACCACCTCCAGGAGGACGACCTCTACCTGGTCGGCACCGCGGAGGTGCCGCTGGCGGCCTACCACTCTGACGAGATCCTGGACGCGAAGAGCCTGCCCCTGCACTACGCCGGCTTCAGCCCCGCCTACCGTCGGGAGGCCGGCAGCTACGGCAAGGACACCCGCGGTATCTTCCGCGTGCACTGGTTCGACAAGTGGGAGATGTTCGTCTACTGCGACCCGCAGCAGGCCGAGGCGGAGCACGAAAAGCTGCTGGGCTTCGAGAAGGAGTTCATCACCGCCCTCGAGCTGCCCTTCCAGGTGCTCGACGTCGCTTCCGGTGACCTGGGCCTGTCCGCGGCGCGCAAGTACGACTGCTACGCCTGGCTGCCAACCCAGAACCGCTACCGCGAGATCACGTCCACCTCGAACTGCACCGAGTTCCAGGCGCGCCGGCTCAACATCCGCGGCCGCTTCGAGGACGGCGTGCGTCCGGTCGCAACCCTCAACGGGACGCTGTGCGCGATGACCCGGATGATCATCATGCTGCTGGAGAACCACCAGCAGGCCGACGGTTCGGTGCACGTCCCCGCGGCCCTGCGCCCCTACATGGGCGGTCTGGACAAGCTCGTCCCCAAGGCCTGACAGACCCGGGGCGCGCGCCCGACCGGCTCAGAACCAGCGATTGATCTCGGCGAGGGTCCCGCCCTCGTCGAACAGGCCGGTGACGTGGTCGGCGACCTCCTGCACCTCGGGCGGGGCGTCGCCGATCGCAACCCCTCGGCCGGCCCACTTCAGCATCTCGACGTCATTGCGTCCGTCCCCAAGTGCCAGCACGCGCTTGCGCTTGACACCCAGCCAGGCCGCCACCTGCTTGAGCGCGGTGGCCTTGGTGACGCCCATCGGCGCGATGTCGAGCCACGCGGACCAGCCGATGAAGTAGCTCACCTCGTGCATGCCGAGCTGCTTGGCCAGACCCTTGAAGTCGTCGGACGAGCCATTGGGGTCGCGGATGATCACGCGCACCACGGGCGAGGAGCACAGCTCGTCCAAGCGCTGCAGGTTCATCGGGCCGTGCAGCTCACCGTCAGGGAAGGGCTGGTTGAGGCGGTAGCCACCGTTCGGGTCCTCGACGGCTATGTGCAGGTGTGGGGCGAGGGTCGCCACCTTCCGGATCACCGGTGACGGGTCGAAGGTCACCTGCTTGCGCAGGCGAAAAGGTGGGTAGTCACAGATCACTGCGCCGTTGGAGACGATGTTCGGGCCAGCGGGCAGGTTCAGTGCCTCGTGGATCGGCAGCGCGTCGATCCAGCTGCGGCCGGTGGCCAGGACGATGGGGGTGCCGCTGCGCTTGATGCGCCCCACGGCCTCCACCAGTTCGTCCGGCAGCCGCCCTTCGCGGTCGACCAGCGTTCCGTCGATGTCGAAGGCGACCAAGTGTGGTCGAAAGGTCATGGAGACCACAGTGCCACGGCCGGGTTTCCAGAAGGTTGACGTGCGGTGGCCCGGACGTGACCCCACTCGGATGTGACCCGGCCGGAGCCGCCTCAGGCGGCCCGCTGGGAACGGACCGCTTCGGGGCGTCCACCGCCCAAGACGACGCGCGCTGCGTGCAGGACCTGTTCCCGGCTCGGTTGCACCGACTGCAGGTGGGGCGCCGGATGGGTGTTGTTCGACAGTTCGCGGGCGCGGCGAAGGTGACGCTTGACGGTTGACAGGCTGCAGCCGAGGCGGTGCGCCAGGTTCTCGAGGCTCTCGTTCGGGTTGGACAGCCGCATCCGCAGCACGGCCAGGTGGTCGAGACCCCTCCCGCCGGGCGTGCTCGCGAAGGCGTCGAGGTGCTCGTCGGCCACGTGGAGACCCAGGTGGGAACGGATCAGACTCCGCTGGCGCGGGGTCGTCCCACCCGCCACGCCCGAGACATTGTGCTCGGCCACCGCCTGGTAGAGGCACTGCTGGACCAAGGGGCAGCCGCTGCACACCTGGAGGGCGCGGGTCACGAGTTGCTGCTGCTCGCGACGCTCGCCGGGGCTGCCAGCCGGCCGTGCGTCCTCCACCAGGGGATGCCAGAACAACTCGTTGTTCGTGGCGCAGGGCGCGGGCCCGTCGTGGGTCATGCTGCTCACATCCGTGGTGATCTCAAGGCTCATGACTGCTCGTCTCTCTGTCGGTGCAGCAGGGGTGTACCGCACATTCCGACGAGAAGGAGCCCTGCTCCGTTCCCGACATTTCGCCCCCGCATTCCTAGACTTGCACGAAGTCCTTGGGCCAATCGACTCACGCAAAACCCCTTCCACCGAGCGGGGTTGGTGCTCTCACCTACGCTGATCTGAGTATCTATACTCATGCTCTGATGGGATGATTGATTGAACATTTGATGGACTCACGCTGAACCCCCAATGGGCAAAGGCGAAACGCGTTAGGGCCGTACATGTTCCGTTATGCGAGGGTCATGGCTGCGCAATTGCTGCGAAGTTCTGGCCGAAAGTGAATATGGAGTCTCAGTCAGTGGACAAGTGTCGACACGGAGGTGGGGCCGTGGTGGGTTGGCGGAGGCTAGTCTCCTTGCATGGCTGGTGTACGACCCGATGAGGCGCTCGTGGCGTTGCCCGACGGCACCACCAAGCAGCGCAATCCCTTACGGGGACGCAGGTGTGGACCGTCCCAGGGCGAGGCAACAGGCCGCTGGCGAGCCCAACCATCGACGCGCGTCCCTTGCTCGACGGCGAGGAACGCCGCTTCTGCGCCTTCTGCAGCGAGCGCTACCTGGACACGCCCCCAGAGAAGTCACGAGTGGTGAACGCGTCCGGCGCCATGATGGAGGTCAAGGGCTTGATGGCCCGTGAACTACTGGAGACCGTGGCCGAGTTTCGGCGCATTCCCAATCTCTTCGAGATCCTGCCCCTCCACTACTGGACGCAGAACCACGGTTTTCAGCCCCCGGCCGAGGACGAGCAGCGGGCGCGCGATTATGTGTCCGACGAGGCTGGAGAACGCCACCTCACGGCCCTTGTGGAGGCACGGGCAAAGGCTGCGGGCATTGAAAAGGAGAATGGTCTTGAGGAAATCGTCAAGATCTCACTGGGATGGTTCTCCAGTGGCCATGAGCTCGTGGTACCGCGCCGCCATTTCGTCGAAGAGGCCGTCTCCACCGACCAGTTGGCGTCCTCGGGAACCCTTGCTGTCGAAGAGCACCGGCAGTACCTGCGGATGACGCTGGACGCGATGGCGCACCTCTACCGGGCCAACTCACACGTCCGCTACGTCGCCACCTTCCAGAACTGGCTCAAACCGGCCGGGGCGTCCTTCGACCACCTGCACAAACAGGTCGTGGCCATCGACGAGCACGGGCAGGACGTCGAAGCCATCGCCGCAGCACTGGCCCGGGACGCGAATGCCTGCAATGTGCTGGGTCTCGACATTGCCCTCGAGCATGGTCTGGTGCTGGCCGAGAACGACCATGCGGTCGCCTGGGTGGGGTTCGGGCACCGCTACCCGACCGTTGAGGTCTGGTCACGGTCCAGCCGTCGTCCGTGGGAGCAGTCGGACGAGCAGGTCGCCGCCATGTCGGACCTCGTCCATGCGATGCACGCGGCGTCCGGGCCGGAGGTCCCGTGCAATGAGGAGTGGACGCACCGCCCTCCCGATGTCGCCGAGCTGGTGCCCTGGCGGGTGGAGGTCGTGTGGCGCATCTCGACGCTGGCCGGTTTCGAGGGCAGCACCGGGATCTACCTCAACACCATCTCGCCCTGGTCGCTGCGTGATCGGTTGTTGCCCAAGCTGCGCGCCCTGCGGCAACAGGGAGCGATCGCGGACGTCCGACTGGGGGATGAGTGCGACATTCAGCGGGGGGCATTGCCCACGAGTTGCTCGATGGCTTCGCCGTAGGGCTTGCAGTCGTACCTCTCGGACGCTCCGCAGCTGACCAGCTGGTTGGTGCTGATGGGCTGGCTTCTGGTCGGCATGGTGCTGCTGGTCGGCCACCACCGCGACGACGAGGTCATCCACATCCAGGGTGCCGTCGAGGCCGAATGAGCCTGTTTGGCAGGCCCCTGAAAACCCGGTGAAAAGTGTCGGGGCCCGCCTCTAGGGTGGGCCCCGACATGAAGACATTCCCACCGATCACCGAAGCATTCAGCGTGCGCTCTCGCACCCAGCTGGATGGCGCCCGCCCGCACCCTGACGACCCCGACACCCGCTCGCCGCAGGCCTTCCTTCGCTGGGTGCTGCGGGGTCAGAAGGACCTGTTGGCGCTGTGCACCGTGCTTGGGCTGATGTGGTTCGTCCCCAGCGCCGTGAACCCCTGGCTGCTCGGCCAGGCGATCGACAACGGCGTGATGCGCCACGACATGGTGGCCGCGCTCAAGTGGGCGGCCTGGATGGCCGTGGCGATCACCGTCGGCGTCGTCGGTGGCGTCGCGATGCACAGCGCGGTGGTCACCGCCTGGCTGGTCGCGATGTACAAGACCATGAAGCTGGTGCTGCGCAAGGTGGTGCAGATGGGCCACGTGGCACCGCGCCGCACCCCCGCCGGCGAGATGCTCTCGGTGGCCTCGGGTGACGCCGACACCTTTGGCGCGCTGGCCGAGATCGTCGCCCGCACCATCGCCGCCGTGGTGGCCTTCATCTTCGTCGCGGTGCTGGTGCTCAACGAGTCCTTCGTGCTGGGCATCGTCACGCTGGTCGCGGCGCCGGTGCTGGTGGGCGCTGCTTCCCCGCTGCTGCGTCCGCTCCAGCGCGCCCAGGCCACCGAGCGCGGACGGTCGTCCGAGCTCACCGGCATGGCCACCGACATCGTCGCCGGCCTGCGCATCCTGCGCGGGATCGGCGGGGAGCAGACCTTCGGGCAGAACTACGCGGCGCAGTCGCAGCGGGTACGTTCCGCGGGCGTGCGGACGGGTGCCTGGCAGGCCGCGGTGGACTCACTCGGCGTCCTGCTCTCCGGGTTGCTGCTGGTGACCCTGACCTGGCTCGGCGCCCGCGAACTGATCGCCGGACGGCTGACCATCGGGCAGCTGGTCAGCTTCTTCGGCTACGCGATGTTCCTGGTCTGGCCCATCTCGACGATCTTCGAGTTCGCGCAGAAGTGGGTGCAGGCCACCGTCGCCGCGAAGAAGACGATCGCCGTGCTGGGGCAGCAGCCGCCGTGGAACCCACCGGCCGACCCGGTGGCGATCCCGCGCGCCACCCAGATCATCGACGAGCCATCCGGGCTGCGCATCCAGCCCGGTCGGCTGACCGTCCTGGTCAGCGCCGTCCCCGACAGCACCGCAGCGCTGGCTGACCGGCTCGGACGCTATCTTCCTGCCGCCACCGAGCCCGTCAGCCTCGAGATCGAGGAGGGGCTCAAGGGACGCGCTGCCAAGCGCGCCCGTGCCGAGAAGGCCGAACTCCGTGCCCAGATCGCGGCCGAGGACGAGCAGGCCGCCGACCAGGAGTGGGGCGTCAGCATCGGCGGCGTCGACCTGTCGCGCGTCGACCTCGCCGAACTCCGCCGCACAGTGCTGGTCAGCGACACCGGTTCGCTCGTCTTCGCCGGCACCCTCCAGGAACTGCTCGACCCCCACGGACGATGTACACGCGAGCAGGCCGAGGCCGCGTTGCGGGCGGCCTCCGCCGAGGACGTCTACGACGCGCTCCCGGGCGGCTGGCAGGGACGTCTGGACGAGCGCGGACGAGGGCTGTCCGGCGGCCAGCGCCAACGGCTCGTGCTGGCCCGTGCGCTGCTGGCCGAGCCGGAGGTGCTCGTCCTGGTGGAACCCACCTCGGCCGTGGATGCCCACACCGAGGCCCGGATCGCCGAACGCGTGCCGGGGCTCCGCCGGGGGCGCACGACGGTCGTCACCACCGTCTCCCCGCTGTGGCTGCACCACGCCGATGACGTCGTCCTGGTGGCCGATGGGCGGGCCGTTGCCCACGGCACCCACGAACAGTTGCTCGCCCGCGACGACTACCGCGCGCTGGTGGCGCGCGGCACCGAGGGCCCCGAGCACTCCGCACACACCGACGAGACCGAAGGAGGCCAGCGATGAGCCCCGCGAGCATCGACCTGCTGGCCAGCTCCGCCGAGACCTGGCGCGACGACCGCCGCCCGGTCGACCGGGTGCCAGACGACCTGCGCGTCGACCTGCACAAGGGCTATTTCGGACGGATGCGGCGGTGGCACCAGCGATTCCTCACGCGGCGCGAGCGCGCCGAGGCCTTCTGGGCCACCAGCCGCAACCCCGAACGTGGTCTTCCCGTCGCCGATGACTCGGCCGTGGTGGCCTTCCTTCGGCGGCTGCTGGCCAAGCGACGTGGTGTGGCTGTGCTGTTGGTGCTGCTGAACGCCCTGGCCGGTGTCGCCGGACTGCTGGTGCCCAGGCTGTTGGGCAACCTCGTCGACCGGGCCGGACGCGAGGGAGCCGGGCTGGCCAACAGCCTCAACCAGGTCGCACTGGTCGTCGTCGCCGTCGTCGTGGCGCAGGCGCTGCTCACCTATGGCGCCCGGTTCACCTCGTCAATCTTCGGGCAGGACCTGCTGGCCGAAGCGCGCGAGTACGTTGTCCGTTTCGTGCTGCGGCTGCCGCTGTCGACCGTCGAACAGGCCTCCACCGGTGACCTGGTCACCCGCGTGACGCGCGACGTCAGCACCATGTCTGAGGCGGTGCGCTGGGCGCTGCCGCAGTTGGTGATCTCGGTGGTGACGCTGGTGCTCACCTTCGTCGCCGTCTTCTGGAACTCCTGGTTGCTGGCGTTGCCGTCGCTCGCGTCGGTGCTGTTGCTGGTGGTGGTCGTGCGCCCCTACCTGCGCCACGCGCCGAAGGGCTACATCACCGAGGGCGGCACCTACTCGCGGATCAACACCGGCCTGACCGAGTCCATCGAGGGCGCCCGGACGATCGAGGCGCTGGGACTCGACCGGCAGCGCACCGAACGCACGGACGAGGACATCGAGAACTCCGCCCAGGCCGAGCGCTACACGATGACGCTGCGGAACCTGATGTTCCTGAGCATGGACTACGCCTATCAGGGGCCCTTGGCGCTCATCGTCCTGCTGGGCACCTGGGGTCACGCCAACGGCTGGGTGACGCTGGGGCAGATCACGGCCGCGGCGCTGTACACCCAGCAGCTGATCGAACCGATGGACCGGATGATCCAGACCATGGACCGGCTGCAGGTCGGTATGGCCTCCACCACCCGACTGCTCGGCATCGCGTCCGTGCCGCAGGATCGCACCTCGACCGATGAGGTTCCCGCGGGCGAGCACCTGGTCGGCCGTGACCTGCGCTTCGCCTACCGTGAGGGCCACGACGTGCTGCACGGCGTCGACCTCGACCTGGTGCCAGGGGAGCGGCTCGCGATCGTCGGGCCGTCCGGTTCGGGCAAGTCGACGATGGCGCGCCTGCTGGCGGGCATCAACGCCCCGCGCACGGGGGCGGTCACCGTCGGCGGTGTGGACGTGATGAATCTTCCGCTGGACCGGCTGCGCACCGACGTGGCCCTGGTCACCCAGGAGCACCACGTCTTCGTCGGGAGCCTGCGCGACAACATCGTGCTGGCCCGGGAGGAGTCCGCCACTGACGACGAGGTGTGGTCGGCGCTGCGGGCGGTGGACGCCTCCGAGTGGGTGGAGCGGCTGCCCGAGCAGCTGGGCACCAAGGTGGGTTCCGGCAACCAGGTGCTCACCCCCGCCCAGGCTCAGCAGGTGGCGCTGGCCCGGCTGGTGATCGCCGACCCGCACACGCTCGTCCTCGACGAGGCGACCAGCCTGATCGACCCGACCACCGCGCGGCACCTGGAGGGCTCGATGGCCTCGCTGCTGCACGGACGCACGGTGGTGGCGATCGCGCACCGCTTGCACACCGCGCATGACGCCGACCGGATCGCGGTGGTGATCGACGGCCGGATCGCCGAACTGGGCAGCCACGACGAGCTCATGGCTTGCGACGGCGAGTACGCCGGTCTGTGGCGCGCCTGGACCAGCTGACCTTCCGCGATCCCCGAGCCCTGTCGAGGGGGCAGGAGAACAGCGGGCCTGCCCCCTCGAAGGGAGCGGACCCGCTGTCGTGGATCGTCAGTTCTGGGTGATCCGTTCGGTGTGGACGAGTTCGGGGTCGATGCCACGCTCGGCAACCGACTCCTCCAACGCCTTCACCATCCCGGGCGGACCGCAGACGTAGATGTCCGGCAGCTGCTCCGGATCGTCGACGGCGTCCAGGTCGTGCGCCAGCACGTCCACCGAGGAGCCCTTGACGTAGCGGATCTGGCCCTCGTCGTCGGGCACCTCGCCCTCCCAGACCGCCAGGGTGACGGTCAGCTCGGGCAGCTGGTCGGCTAGCTCGCGCACCTCGTCCAGCGCGAAGACGTCGTTCGTGGTGTTGACACCGAGTACCAGCCGGGTGGGCTGCGGGTCGCCCCACTCGGCCATCCGGCGCAGCATCGACAGCAGCGGCGCCAGTCCGCACCCGCCGCCGACGAACCAGCGCGGCCGCATCCCGTTCTCGACCAGCGCGAAGGTACCCTGCGGCCCCACCGCGCGCAGCTGGTCGCCGACTGACGCCTGCTGGTCGAGCCAGGTGGAGAACAGGCCCTGGTCACGGATGTGGATCAGGAACTCCAGCGCACCATCCCAGTTCGACACATTCGACATGGAGTAGGCGCGCAGCACGTCCGTCCCGGGCACCTGCAGCTGCATGTACTGCCCGGCCTCGAACTCCGCGGCGGCGCCCATCAGCTCGTCCGGCTCCAGCTGCGCCTGCAGGCGCACGATGTGCGGCGTCAGGTGGGTCAGGTCGGTGACGCTCACCGTGCGCTCGGCGGGGGCCTGTTCGACCAGCTTGGACGAGTCGAAGGGCAGCCCCACCTCCAGGTCGCCGGTCGGCTCGGCGCAGCACAACAGCACCGCGTCCTCACCGGCCGAGGGGCCCAGCGCGTCGTCCTCGAAGGGACGCATGTGGACCTCCCCCGACCACAACCGGCCGACGCAGGTGCCGCAGGTTCCCTTGCCACACAGCGACGGCAGGATGATGCTCGCCGCCGCAGCGGCCTCAACCACCGACTGGCCGGGCATGGCCTCGACGATTCGCTCGTCACCGTCGGTGGTGACCAGCCGGACGCGCGGGTTCACGCCCGCGTCGGCCAAGACCTCGCTCATGCGCCCGCCATCGCATTCGCGAGGTCTTCGGTGGGGTCACCGAGCGGCTTCAGCGCGAACTTCCGTACCAGGATGTCGACCACGGCCGGGGTCAGGAAGGCCGGCAGGGTCGGGCCGAGGCGGATGTTCTTGATGTCCAGTGCCAGCAGCGTCAGCAGCACGGCGGCGGCCTTCTGCTCGAACCACGACACGAACATGCTCAGCGGCAGGTCGTTCACGCCGCACTCGAAGGCGTCCGCCAGCGCGAGCGCGATCTTGACGGCCGTGAAGGAGTCATTGCACTGGCCGATGTCGAGCAGCCGCGGGATGCCGCCGATGGTGCCGTAGTCGTGGCCGTTGATCCGGAACTTGTTGCAGCCCATGGTGAGCAGCACGGTGTCGGGGCCGGACTTGTCGGCGATTTCGGTGTAGTAGTTGCGGCCGGGCTTGGCGCCGTCGCAGCCGCCGATCACCAGGAAGCGGCTGATGTCGCCGGCCTTCACGGCCTCGACGATGGCGTCGGCCTGGCTGAGCACGCTCTCGTGGCCGAAGCCGACGGTGATCGTCCGCTCGGGCTCCGTGGCGGTGAAACCGGGCAGTGCGGAGGCCGCCTTGACCAGCACCGACAGGTCGTCGTGGGTGAGGTGGCGGACGCCGGGCCAGCCAACCGGACCCATGGTGAAGATGCGGGCGCGGTAGGAGGGCTGGGGCTCGATCAGGCAGTTGGACGTCATGACGATCGGGCCGGGGAATGCGGCGAACTCGGCGTGCTGGTTCTGCCAGGCCGAGCCGTAGTTGCCGGCCAGGTGCTCGTACTTCTTCAGGCCCGGGTAGCCATGGGCGGGCAGCATCTCGCCGTGGGTGTAGACGTTGATCCCGGTGCCGGCGGTCGCCTCGAGGATCGCCACCAGGTCGCCGAGGTCGTGGCCGCTGACCAGCAGCGCCTTGCCCACGACCGGCGTCACCTTCACCTGCGTCGGGGTGGGGGCGCCGAAGGTGCCGCCGTTGGCGGCGTCCAGCATCTCCATCACCTTGAGGTTCACCTGGCCCAGCGTCATCGCGTGCGCGAGCAGGGCGTCCAGGTCGGTGGGCGGGTTGCCCAGGAAGGCGAGCGCCGACTCGATGCCGGCGTCGGTCTCGTCGGTGCGATGTCCCAGCACGTGGGCGTGGTGAGCATAGGCGCAGGTGCCCTTGAGGCCGTAGAGGTTGAGGTTGCGGACACCGACGACGTCACCGCCGAGCACGTCGATGTCGGCGTCGACGCGCACCAGCGGGGCCTGGGCCAGCAGGCCGGCCATCCCGGTGGCCGGGACGAACTGGGCGGCGCCGGTCAGCTCCGGGCCACCGGTCGCCTCGTAGCGCTCCTTCAGCTCCAGCTCGAAGGCGTAGGCGTCAGCGATGTAGCGCTGGAAGGCGGTGGCGTTGAAGTTGACATTGGTGAGGGTGGTGAACATCCACTCAGCGCCGCGGGCGGCGGCATGCTCGTCCGGCTGGCCGAGGGCCCGCAGGGCGGTGGCGTACTGGCCGATGCCCTCGCAGATGCGCACCAGGATGTCCTGGAGCGCCGCGGTGCGGTCGTCCTTGCCGCAGTTTCCCTTGAGGGCGTGGCAGCCGAGCAGCAGGTTGTCGCTGCGGTCGGTCTGCTCGCACTGGTAGCAGAACATGGGAATCCTCCGAGTCGTTGGGGGTGCAGTCGACCCGAGGCTAGGAGGTGATGAGGGGTCTACGCCTTGACCTGCGTCAAGGTCCGGCGGGCTGGCAATTCCTGTTCCAGCAGGGATCAGCCCAGCAGGGGTCAGTCCAGCAGGACGACGGCGCTCCCGGCTGCGGCGAGCAATCCCTCGTCCGTGAGTTGGCGCAGGGTGCGCGAAAGGGTCTCGGGGGTGATGCCCAGACGGCTGGCGATCGCCCGCTTGGAGGGGCTGAAGACGACCCGTCCACTGGCATCGGCGTGCTGGCGCAGGTGCCCCAGCACCCGTTCACGGGCCGGCTGGACGGTGTACATCTCGACGTCCTGGACGAGCTGGTGCAGCCGGATCGACAACGAGGCCAGCATCGCGCGCGCTGCCGATGGGTCGGTGGCCAGCAGTTCGTCGACGGCCGACGCGGGGACGCGCAACACCTCGGCCGCCTCGGTGACGACGGCGTCCACGGGGAAGGGACGTCCGACGAACATGACGGCCTCCCCGAAGGTCTGGCCGGGGCGGATGATCTCGACCACCTTCTCGGTGCCCTGACTGTTGCCGACCTGCAGCTGGACGGCGCCCCCGGTGAGCGCGAAGAAGCAGTTCGCCGGGGTCATGCGAGTGAAGACGAGCTCACCGACGCCGTAGGTCTCCACAGTGGTGGTGGCAGCCAGCTTGTCGAGGGCCGCATCAGGCAGGCTGGTGAACAGGGGGAGGCGTCGCAGGTGTTCGCTCACGGTAGTGCTCATCGGGAACGATCAAACCATGCCAGGTGGCTGTTTTCCCCGGTAGCGCAACCCACCCGCGGGTGTTGGGCGGGCCTGTGCTGCGACATAGCGTGGAAGTCATGAAGCTCGCAGAACAGATCGTTGCCCAGTTGCAGACCGCCGGGGTTCGCCGCATCTACGGGATCGTCGGTGACTCGCTGAACCCGATTGTGGACGCCGTCCGACGCACTGGAGGCTCCGAGAAGGGTGGCATCGACTGGATCCACGTCCGGCACGAGGAGGCGGCTGCCTTCGCCGCTGCCGCCGACGCGCAGCTGACCGGGGAGCTGGCCGTGTGTGCCGGTTCGTGCGGTCCGGGAAACCTTCATCTCATCAATGGGCTGTACGACGCGAACCGCTCGCACGCTCCCGTGTTGGCGATCGCCTCGCACATCCCGTCGTCCCAGATCGGTCAGGCCTACTTCCAGGAGACGCACCCTGACCGGTTGTTCGTGGAGTGTTCGGTCTACTCGGAGATGATCTCCACCGCGTCCCAGTCGCCGCGGGTGGTGTCGGCCGCGATCCAGCACGCCGTCGCGATGCAGGGCGTCTCGGTGATCACCGTCCCCGGCGACATCACCGACCTGGACGTGACCAACGAGCCCCCGCTGTACACGCCCTTCGTGCGGGGTGCGCTGACCCCGGCTCCTGAGTCCCTCGCCGCGCTCGCCGACGCGATCAACGCCGCCGACAAGGTTGCCATCTTCGCCGGTGCCGGTGTCGAGGGCGCCCGGGACGAGGTGCTGAAGCTCGCCGAACTGGTGAAGGCCCCGGTCGGGCACACCCTGCGTGGCAAGGACTTCATCCAGTACGACAATCCCTACGACGTCGGCATGACCGGGCTGCTCGGCTACGGAGCCGCTGCTGCGGGCATGGAGGACGCCGACCTGCTCGTCCTGCTCGGCACCGACTTTCCCTATGACCAGTTCCTGCCTGACGTTCGCACCGCGCAGGTCGACCGGCACCCCGAGAAGCTCGGACGACGCACGGACGTCGACGTGGCCGTGCACGGGGACGTTGCGCCCACCCTCGCAGCGTTGCTGCCGCTGGTGAAGAGGAAGCGCTCGGACCGCTTCCTCAAGCAGATGCTGAAGAAGCACCACCGGATCGTCGACAAGGGCACGAATGCCTACACGCGCAAGGTGGAGCACCTGACGCCGATCCATCCCGAGTTCGCGGCCGCGGTGCTGGACGACATGGCTGCCGACGACGCCGTCTTCACCGCCGATACCGGCATGTGCAATGTCTGGACCGCGCGCTATGTCACCCCGAACGGTCGGCGCCGGCTGATCGGGTCATTCCTGCACGGCTCGATGGCCAATGCCCTGCCCCACGCCATCGGCGCTGCGTTCGCCTACCCGGGCCGCCAGGTGATCGGCGTCTGCGGGGACGGCGGGCTGTCGATGTTGATGGGGGAGTTGCTGACCGTGGCCACCTACCGGCTGCCGGTGAAGCTCGTCGTGTTCAACAACTCGACGCTGGGCATGGTGAAGCTGGAGATGCTGGTGAACGGCCTGCCAAGCACGGGGACGGACGTGCCGATCGCCAACTACGCCGCGGTCGCGGAGGCAGTGGGAATCAAGGGCATCCGGGTGGAGCGTGGGGAGGACCTCGCCGACGCCTACCGGCAGGCCTTCGCGGAGCCCGGCCCGGTGCTGGTGGAGGTGATCACCGACCCGAATGCGTTGTCGATCCCGCCGCAGGTGACCCTCGATCAGGTCTACGGTTTTGCGACGGCGATGAGCCGGACGGTGTTCAACTCAGGCGCCGGCGAGGTGGTCGCGATGGCCAGGTCGAACCTGCGCAACATTCCGCGCGGCTAGGGCTTTCGTCCAGACCGGTGTTCTGACCTAGCTAACCGAGTGTTCATCTTTCCCCTTTGCGGTGGTTTCATCTCTTTGGCTTTGCACGAAATGCCATGAAGATCAGGGTCAATGCGAGGACAAGGCCGACGGCAAGCAGGATGTAGCTCTGCGTCGACCAGGTATAGGTGCAGAACGAGGCACATGCGGAAGACCGCGACTTTAGTGCCAGAATGTATCCGCCTACGAGCGCCAGCAAAGCTAAACCCGAGTACATCGCCGACCGCATCTACATCAGCCTCTCCTGAGAACTTCTGCCGTAGCTCAAATACAGGCACGCGAGTCTTCGCTCGTCGAGCATACGAGCGCAAGCCTGTTCACGGGAAGGCTCGGCGCAACTGATCTGGCCAGAAGTTGGCTAGGGAATCTGCTGGCGAGCCGTGCTCCTAAAAGGGCTCTTCACACCTGCGGTGGGGGCACGGTGAGTCCGCCGCCGATGAGGAGCAT
>NHCFI05602__coassemble_1009_pt1 | contig 15509 bp, 9 predicted proteins | sample NHCFI05602__metabat2_high_PE_006 | metagenome-assembled genome bin NHCFI05602 | reverse complement strand
AGGCCGGAGCTGACAAGAGCCTCGAGGGCGTCGGCCGCGCGTCCGGTCTCGAGCTCGAAGTCGGAGCGCAGGGACGCCGGGATGGGGGCCAGCACGTAGTCGGCTGGCTCCTGGCGGCCGGGCGGGCGCCCGATGCCGTAGCGGACGCGCAGGAAGTCGCCACTGCCCAGGTGTTTGCGCAGGGACTTCAGCCCGTTGTGGCCGTTGTCGCCACCGCCGAGCTTCAGGCGCAGTTGGCCAAGATCGAGGTCCAGTTCGTCGTGGACGGCGATGACCTGGCCGGCCGGAACCTTGTGGAAGGCAGCGAGCTTGCCGACCGACTGGCCGGACTCGTTCATGAAGGTGCGGGGCTTGACCAGCACGATGCGGTCGGCCTCGACGCCGGCGGTGCCAATGCCTGCCGAACCCATCCGGGTCTCGGCGACGTCGGCGCGCATCCCCCTGGGAGCGGACCAGCTGACGCGCGCGCGGCGCGCCAACTCGTCCACGACCATGAACCCGACATTGTGCCGGGTGGTGGAGTAGGTCGGGCCCGGATTCCCGAGCCCGACCACCAGCCACGTGCTCACGTGGTTGCTCCCTCAGACCTGTTCGGTCACTCGGCCTGGGTGGCCTCGTCGTCGCCCTCGGCCTCATCGCCCTCGGTCTCCGCGTCCTCGGACTCGGTCGACAACTCGGCGGCGACGTTGATGCCGACGATCAGGGTCTCGGGCTCGCCGTGGAAGGTGGCACCGGCCGGCAGGGTGATGTCGGCCACGGCCACCTGCGCGCCAGCCTCCAGACCCTCGATCGAGACCTCGATCGACTGCGGGATGTGGGTGGCCTCGACCTCAAGGGCCAGGGCGGTGAGGTCCTGGTTGACGGTGACGTCCCCGGCGGCCTCACCCACGAGCACGACGGGCACCTCGACGGTGACCTTCTCGCCGCGCTTCACGATGAGCAGGTCAACGTGCTCGATGAAGCCCTTGATCGGGTCGCGCTGAACCTGCTTGGGCAGGGCGAGCTGATTGGCGCCACCCTCGATGTCGATGCTGAGCAGGACATTGGCCTGGCGCAGCGCCAGCAGGGTCTGGTGGCCCGGCAGGGTGATGTGCACGGGATCGGTGCCGTGGCCGTACAGGACGGCGGGCACCTGGTCGGCGCGACGGATGCGGCGGGCAGCGCCCTTGCCGAACTCGGTGCGCTGGGTGGCGGTCAGCTTGATCTCAGCCATGTTCTTCCTCAACCTCTCGAAACGGACGTGGGCCGGGGAGGGAGGAGCAGCTGGGCTGCAACACCGTGTCGATCACGGACGAGCAGTGCGCTCGTCCCTCGCCAGGCAACCCGGCAACAATACCCCACGGCAGCCACGCCCGAAAAGCCGACGTGGCGCACCGGTCAGTCGGCTTCGGTGTAGCTGACCCCGAGCTGGCTCAGCCCCTGCTCCATCGTCGCCATCACCGACAGCGTGTCGTCCAGCGGCAGCAGCGGGCTCTCGGTGAGGCCCTGCTGGATGCAACGGGTGACCTCGGCGATCTCGTGGGAGTAGCCCAGGCCGTCGGGGTTGAGCTCAATGCGCTCGTCGTCGTGACCATTGCGGTGGACGATGATGACGCGCGGGTGGTGGAAGCGGGGCTCCACTTCAATCCAGCCACCCGTGCCGATGACGACCTGGCGTCCGGGGCCGGGCGCCTGGAGCGCGGCCATCAGACTGGCCTGGGCGCCGCTCTCGTGGTCGAGCAGAATCGCCACCTGCGCATCCACACCGTTGTCGTAGAGCTTCCCGCGAGCCTGAACCTCGCTGGGGTTGCCCAAGAAGTCCTGCGCGAAGTGGGTGACGTAGACACCGAGGTCGAGCATCGAGCCGCCGCCCTTGGCGGGGTCGAAGAGCCGGTCGTCCGGTTCGAACTCCCGCTGCGCGAAGAGGTCGCCCATCACGGCGGTCAGGGTACCGATCTCACCGGCGTCGACGATCTCGTGCATCCGGCGGACGACCGGCTGGAAGCGCGTCCACATCCCTTCCATGCAAAAGACCTTCGCGGCGCGGGCGGCTTCGACCACCTCGGTCGCACCGGCGAGCGTCGCGGTGAAGGCCTTCTCGACCACGACGCCCTTGCTGGCAGCGATCGCGGCCAGCGCGATCTTCTTGTGCTGGGGGTGCGGGGTGGCGATGTAGACCACGTCCACCTCCGGATCCGCGCACAGGTCGGCGTAGGAGCCGTGGGCGCGCGCGATGCCGTGCTCGTCGGCGAAGGCCTGGGCCCGCTCGAGGCTGCGCGAGCCGACGGCAACCAGCTCCGCGTCCGGGACATGGCCGAAGTCCTTCACGAAGACCTCGGCCATGCGACCCGGACCGGCGATTCCCCAACGCACTGTGCTCATGACCCCAGTCTGGCATGGGGTGGAGCTCAGGCCTTGGCGACCTTCACCCGCAGCCCCAGGTCGACGTCGCCGGCCCAGGACTCGTCCGAGGATCCATGCGTGATCGTGGTGGCCAGCACCTCGTCCGCGATCAGCTGGGAGTGCTCAGCGATGGCGGCGCGCAGCTTGTCGTCCGTGGTGTCCCACTCCAGACTGATCCGGTCGCTCACCTGGAGACCGGAGGCCTTGCGGGTCTCCTGAACGGTACGAACGACCTCGCGGGCCAGACCGGCGAGCTCCAGCTCGGGGGTGATCTGCAGGTCGAGCGCAACGGTCTCGCCCTGCTCGTTGACCACACTCCAGCCTTCACGCGGACGCTCGGACACGATCACCTCGTCAGTGGTCACGCTGACTTCGGGTTGATCAAGCTCCGGGACCATGATCAACGCGCTGCCGTGCGCCTCCAGGTCGGCGGCCAGCTTGGCGGCATCTGCCGCGGCGATGGCATTTGCCACCAGCGGCGTCTGCTTCCCGAAGCGCTTGCCGAGCGAGCGGAAGTTGCCCTTCGCGGAGTGGTCGACGACATCGCCAGCAGACCGGAAGGACTCGACCGAGACCACGTTGAGCTCCTGGGAGACCTCCGACAGCAGTTCGTCCGAGAGCTGCGCGTGCGCGACCGAGGGGACGAGCGCGCGCGACAGCGGCTGGCGGGTCTTGACCTTGGCCTCGGCACGGGCCGAACGGCCCAGCTCGACCAGGCGACGGGTCAGGCCCATCGCGTGCTCCAGTTCGGCGTTCACAAGCGACGGATCACCGACGGGCCAACTGGCCAGGTGTACCGACTCAGGCGCGTCGGGGTTGGTGGCCACGAAGAGGTCCTGCCAGACGCGCTCGGTGATGAAGGGCACCAGCGGCGCCATCAGGCGGGTCAGCACGTCCAAGGTGTCGTGCAGGGTCTGCAGGGCACCGGACTCGCCGTCCCAGAACCGACGACGCGAGCGGCGGACGTACCAGTTGGACAACTCGTCGACGAATTCCGCGATGCGGTTGCCGACGTGCTGGGTGTCGTAGCGCTCCATCGCCTCGGTGACGTCAAGGACGAGCTCGTTGGTCTTGCTGACCAGCCACCGGTCCAGGACGTGGCGGTCGGCGACGGCAGGCGCTGACCCCTCGACAAGCTCGGGCAAGGTGGAGCGCTCGGGAGACGTGGCGGGCTTCCAACCATTCGTGCGTGCATAGAGCGCATGGAAGGCGACCGTGTTCCAGTAGGTCAACAGCACCTTGCGGACCGTCTCGGTGATGGTCGTGTCACCGACGCGACGGGCGCTCCACGGCGACCCGGCGGCGGCCATGAACCAGCGCACCGCGTCCGCACCGTGGGTGTCCATCAGCGGGATGGGCAGCAGGATGTTGCCCAGGTGCTTGCTCATCTTGCGGCCGTCCTCGGCCAGGATGTGGCCCAGGCACAGCACATTCTCGTAGCTGGAGCGGTCGAAGACGAGCGTGTTGACCGCCATCAGGGTGTAGAACCAGCCGCGGGTCTGGTCGATCGCCTCGCAGATGAAGTCGGCCGGGTAGTTGGCCTCGAACTTCTCCTTTGAGCCCTCGACCCAGGGGTAGCCCCACTGCGCGAAGGGCATCGACCCGGAATCGAACCACGCGTCGATGACCTCGGGGACGCGGCGGTAGATGCCACCCTCCCCCGCCACGGTGAAGGTCACGTCGTCCACGAAGGGACGGTGCGGGTCCATCGTCGCGACCGAGGGGTCGCCAGCCAGCTCGGCCAGTTCGGCCCTGGAACCGACGCAGATGATCTTGGTCGGGTCCTCCGAGTTGCGCCAGACGGGCAAGGGCGTGCCCCAGTAACGGCTGCGCGACAGCGCCCAGTCGATGTTGTTCTCGAGCCAGTCGCCATAGCGTCCGTGCTTGATCGACTCGGGGTACCAGTTGGTCTTCTCGTTCTGTTCGATCAGCTGGTCCTTGCGCTGCGTGGTGCGGATGTACCAGCTGGGCATCGCGTAGTACATCAGCGGCGTGTGGCAGCGCCAGCAGTGCGGGTAGGGGTGCTCGTGGTCGAGCGTCTTGAGCAGCAGGCCCCTCTCGCGCAGCTTCTCGATGATCACCGGGTCGGCCTTCTTGAAGAAGAGTCCGGAGACGAAGCCCTGGCCCGGCTTGAAGCAGCCGTCGACGCCGATCGGGTTAACGAACTCGACGCCATTGCGCTTGTTGGACTCGTAGTCGTCCTGGCCGAAGGCCATCGCCTGGTGCACCAGGCCGGTGCCCTCGCCGATCGCGACATAGGCCTCGTTGACCACGAAGAAGGCCTTGCCCGGCTGTTCCATCTCGTCGAAGGGGCGCTGGTAGGTCCAGCCCAGCATGTCGGCACCGGTGAACACGTCGCCGGTGGTCCAGCCCTCGCCGAGCGCGGTGGGGACGTTCTCGAGCGCCAGCACGACGGGACGCTCGCCGGGAGCGCTTGCGACGGTGTACTCGAGCTCGGCGCCGGCGGCGACGGTGACATTGGCGATCAGGGTCCACGGGGTGGTGGTCCAGATCGCGAGGTCTGCCTGCCCGGCGTAGGGCCCGGAGGTCAGCGGGAAGCGCGCGAAGACGGTGGTGTCGACGGTGTCCTCGTAACCCTGCGCGAGCTCGTGGTCGGACAGCGCGGTCTGGTCATGGGGGCAGTAGGGCGCGACGCGGAAGTCCTCGACCAGCAGGCCCTTGTCGAAGATGGTCTTGAGCGCCCACCACTCGGAGTCGACGTACTCAGGGGCCATCGTCCAGTAGGCCTCGTCCATGTTGACCCAGTAGCCCATCCGGCTGGTCAACTCGGCAAACTGGTCCACATTGCGGCTGACCGACTCACGGCAACGCTGGTTGAAGGCCTCGACCCCGTACTCCTCGATCTGGTCCTTGGAATCGATGCCGAGTTCCTTCTCGACGGCGAGCTCGACCGGTAGCCCGTGACAGTCCCAGCCAGCCTTGCGCTCCACGTGGCGCCCGCGCATCGTCTGGAAGCGCGGGAAGACGTCCTTGAAGACGCGGGCCTCGATGTGGTGGGTGCCAGGCTGGCCATTTGCGGTGGGCGGACCCTCGTAGAAGGTCCAGGGCTCGCCACCGGCGGTCGCTTCGAGTGTCTTGTCGAAGGTCTTGTTGGCGGCCCAGAAGTCGAGTACCTCATGCTCCATGGCCGGCAGGTCGACCTGTGCTGGGATCGCCTGGTAGAGGCCGTCCGTGCTCGCGCGGTCTGAGGTATTGCTGGAGGTGGTCATTGCGTCCTCGGGTGCATCACAGGGACGAAGGGACGAGTGCGCCTGGTCGGACGCCCCGCGGTACCACCCTTCTTGGGAATCTCGGACGATTGGCCCGGGCTCCCCGCTCTTGCTCGCCGCGGCCGGTTCTAGTGGGCTGACCGGATGATCCGGCTGGCTGTTCTTCCGACGGCTCCGGGGTGATGGCCCCATCAGCGCCTTGCGACATCGTCATTCTAGGGGCTGGGCGCGCAGGCCCCCAACCGGGTTTCCACGCGAGCAGTTCCTCGCCCCGCTGGACATGTCGCCCAACTTCTCGCGTGACGGCCGCTGGGGCCTCGTGGGGAGAAGTTGGGCGACGATTCCAGCGTCTGGCGGAGGTCAGGAGGCGATCTTGCCCTGGCCTGCCGCCAGGTCGACGCGGACGAAGCCGGTGGCGGTGGTGCGATACAGGCGGGTCACGCCGGTGGACGTGCGGGCGACGATGTCGCAGCGGCCGTCGGCGTTGATGTCGCCGACCGTCGCGATGGAGGTGAAGCCGGACCATCCGCTGCCGATCTTCCTGGCGCTGGTGAGGCGGCCGACGCCGTCACCTGCCCAGACCCACAACTCGCCGGAGCTGGTGCGCACCACCAGGTCGGAGCGGCCGTCGTTGGTGAGGTCGCGCACCCCGAGCATCGCGGTCACCCTTGCGCCGGGCCAGCCCGTGGGCGAGACCACCGTTGGCTTCGATGAGACGAGGCCACCCGAACCCGTGCCCGTCCAGCGCACGAGAGCCCCGTCGGAGGTGCGGCGGGCCAAGACGACGGGCTTGCCGGACGAGAACGCCGGGACCACGGTGAACCTGTCGTAGCCGCCCATCCCGGACGCCAACACGGTGGGGTCGGCGAAGTTGGTCCCCCGCGCGGCGTGCAAGCGCAATGACCCGGTGGCGTCGACGGACAGCAGGTCTGCATAACGGTCGGAGTTGAACTGCCCGGCCATCACGGCGCGCAGCCCGCCCCAACCGGCACCACCCGTTCGCGGCGGGGCGAAGCCAGCACCCGTCCAGGAGTTGACCTGGACGTTGCCCGTCGCGGTCACGGAGGCAAAGTCTCCGCGTCCGTCGCCATTCAGGTCATGGCTGATCGCCGTTGGGCCAGCGACCACGGTGAAGTAGTTGGACTTGAGCTTCTGGTCGGTCAAGGTGGCCAGCTGCGAGACGGTCACGGTCACCTTGCCCTTGGTGCCCTCGACGCGCAGACCGGTGACACGTCCGCCCCACTCCCCTCGCCCGTCGCGATTGGTGACGACGAGGCGGGTGAAGGTGCCGATGACCGGCCAGCGCTTCTGCACGTCCGCGACCTTGATCGACGCCTGCCAGGTGTTCTGGTGGGGCAACAGCCGCGGTTCGAATGGGTCCGGGGCGATGGTCGTCCAGCTCACTCCCCCGTCGGCGGGCTGGCCACCGTTGGACGAGCTGAACTCGCTGCGCAGGGCCGCCCCGTTGGCGGTGAGGACCTGCCCAGCCGACAGGGCGATGCCATCGCGGGTCTGGGTGGTCTCGCCGGTGATACCGCCCATCACCTGGCAGCTGGTTGTGTCGCAGATGTCGTAGAGCGACGACCTGGGATGATTGATGTGCCAGGCGCCGTAGCTGCGAGCGGCCACGGCCTGGGCGGCGTGCGCCTGCACCGGCCAGGAGGGAATGTTCTCGTAGGGGACGACCTGCCGGGTGTAGTTGTCCAGGCTCGTCACCAGGACCGGGACGATGATCGACCCGGAGCGGTTGCCGACGAGCCTGCCCAGGTAGGTTGCCACGGTGGTGCCGCGGGAGTTCTGCGCCGACAAGGAGCCGTCCGCCGCGGAAATGGTCCAACGGCCCGATTCGGTGGAACGCAACGCCTTGCGTCCGGCGGCGGTGCGGAACCACAGCGTCGTCGTGGTGGCGGTGCCACCGGTGCTGGGACGGGCGACCTCCCAGCTGGTGATGGGCGTGGTGCCGTCGACGACCGGGAGCACGATCGTCTGGCCAGCACCGTCGGTGGCAGTGAGTCCGGGCTCGATGGCGACGCGGGCGACGCTGCCCGTCCGTCCGGTGGTGGAGACGCGGATCGTCCGGCGGGCCTGGTTCTGCAGCGTGGCGCCCGGGTAGTAGAAGGCGACGATCTGGCGCCAGGTCTTGCCCTGGGTGGCGGCTGCGTAGGAGCCGTACTGGCTCATACCGCGACCGTGGCCGTGACCGCGCCCGACCAGCGTGAGCTGCCCCCCGGCGGCGCGGTAGGACTGTTCGGCCGCTTGCGCGGCAGGGGTGTGATCGGGGAGTCCCGTGAGCACGAGGGCACCGGACAGGACGGCAACCAGCGGACGGTTAAGGTGGGTCATCTCGAACTCCAGTGGACGACGAAAGGCCCTCAGCCCGAGGGCGTGACCACCATATGCATCCTTCCGTGCACTCGGCGGTGTCGTCGTCGTGAACCCTCGAGGCCCACCTCAGGGATTTCGCCGGAAGTACGGCTGCCCCGATCGTGGGCTGCCCAGCAGTTCGTCCACCGTCACCAAGGTGAACCCCAACTTCCGCAGGCCGGTGATGATGCCGGGAATCGCCTCGACGGTGGACGCGTGGATGTCGTGCATCAGGATGATCGAGCCACTGGTGGAGTCGTTCAGGGCGTGCTTCGTGGTCTTGGCGGCGGAGTGGGTCTGCCAGTCGCGGGTGTCGACGTCCCACAGGACGAGCGGCATGCCCGCCACCTGCCGGGTCGCCTTGTTGAAGGCGCCATATGGCGGTCGCAGCGTCGTGGGACGCACCCCGCTGGCCTGCTCGATCGCGTCCGCGGCGCGGGTGACCTCGTACCTCTGCTCGGATGCGGACAGGTTGGTGAGCTGTTTGTGGTCGAAGGTGTGGTCGCCGACCTGGTTGCCCTCGGCGACAGCCCGGCGGACGAGCTCGGGATAGGCCAAGGCGTTCTGGCCCAGCATGAAGAAGGTGGCGTGCACCTCATGGGCCTCGAGGGTGTCCAGCAGGTGCGCCGTGTACTGGCCCGGCCCGTCGTCGAAGGTCAACGCGACGCACTTCAGCTTGGCACAGTTGATCTTGGTCGTCGGTGATGCGGGGGGCGCGGTGGCCGAGGGGGTTGCAACTAGTGTGGACCTAGCAATGCTCCGCCCGGTGGCGGCGTCGCGAACAGCCCGTCCGGCTTCGGAGAGCAGCGGCCCGGCAGTGGCACCGTCGAGGACGACGTCGACCTGCCCCTCGCTCGCGGCCAGCAGGACCCCCTGCCCGATCCGAACGATCAGTGACCCGTCGGGAGTGAAGGACAGGTCGTCCAGGAGGTGACCATCGGCACGAGCTTCGGCCAGGGCATCCGCGTCGACCTCGAGGCCCTTGGCCTGCATGGCCTTGACGACTGCATCGATGGCCAGGTTCTGGTCGGCGACAAGCTCGGCGGACGGCCAGACGGCGTGGCTGGCGCGGTCTTGGTAGATGGTGGTCGAGGAGGTCAGCCCGGACGCGCCGCCGAACTCGAGCAGGGCTTCACGAACACCGACGATGCCGCCGGCGTGGTCGAGGACGGCCTCCCAGGAGGCATTGAGCTCAGGCGGTGAGCCCTCGCTGGGCTCGTAGTCGCGCTCGAAGACGGCGCGGTGCTGGGCGATCCAGTCGGAGAGCGCCGCGGTGAGCGCGGAAGCGTCCGGGACCACCGGCCACTGCAGGAAGACCGGGAAGGTCTTGTCGTTCACCACCTGCTGTTCGACCCGCCAGTTGGTGGTGACCGAACTGCCGACCGACGCGGACGACGAGCTGCTGGCGGCCGGCCCGGGGTTCCCGGAACAGGCCGCCAGCAGCCCACAGGCAAGCACGAACACGACGGGCCGAACACAACGCATGGGCCCCATCACAACGGATCGCGGATCATCGAGGGGTTTCACACCCGTCCACTTGGCGAATCTTTCCGGACCGTTCAGTCAATTCTCACCGAACGGGCCTGCGGCGGCCGCGGGACGACGAAGGCGCTCGCCGCTGCGAGCAAGGGGACGGCCACCAGCAGGACGATCAACCAGGCCCACGGGATGCCGAGGCTGACCCCGCCGCGGGTCGCAGCGACCACGGCCACCACCGGCACGGCACCGACGACCAGACCCAGCGCCACACCCAGGCCGACGCTGACCAGCATCTGGATCGCCGCCATGCCCCGCAGGGTCCAGGTGGAGGCGCCGATCGCTGCCAGCCCGGCATGGGAATCGCGGGCATCACGCAAGGCCAGGGCTCCGGCCACGGCCGCGACAGCCAGCATCAGCACGGCGCCGACCAGGCCGAGGTAGTCGACCAGTCTGGGGGTCGAGGAGTGCGGGCCCTGTTCGACGTATACATTCTGGGACAGGTCGCCCAGCCGCGCCTTCTGGAGGATGGCCTGCAGCTCGTCCGCCTGGTGTTGGCTGGGCGTGGTGTTGGTTGACCAGATCACCGTCGTCGTCATGGGCTTCGCGTGGGGCATGAGCTTGGACAGCACCGCGGCCGGCACCAAGGTGTAGAGCGACAGGTCGTCGTCCACCAACGCCGGGACAGCGTGGGAGCTGTTGTCGTTGCCGCTCTCCGACATGACGGTGAGCTCCCCCCTTCCGTCCTTCACGTAGGACGCCGGGGCGATGACCCCGCCCGAGTTGATCATGCCCGTGACCTGTTGGCTTGGAGCCTTGCCGGTCACCATCCGGTACAGCTCAGGGCTGTACGCCGCGGTCGCGTTCTGGCTACCCATGCACGCACCATCGTCCGTGCACGTCGGCACCAGCTCTACGGCCTGCACCGCGCTGCTCCACCAGCCACCAAAGGGTTCGACGAACTCCTGCACCGTCGCCTCCTGGCTGATGGGCCCGAGCGTCGCCTCGACGAGCTCGCGGGCCTTCGCCAGGTCAGCAGCCGACAGTTCACCGCCCGTCTCCGCATTGAGGGTTGTCACCTGGACCGCACCCGTGGGGATCGACTGCTGATAGCGCGTGACCTCCGTGGCGCCCAGAGAGGCGAAGGCCACCAGCAGCGAGCTGATCAAGGTCGTGATGGCCAAGGATGCCGCGACACCCGCCGTGGCCCGGGAGCGGTTCCGCGAGCCGTCCCGCACCGCCATCCGCAAGGCCAGGGGCCCAGCGGCACGACGTCCCAGCCGGTCGAGCAGGAAGGGGACGGCCGCCAGGCTGCCGAGGAAGAGGAAGAGGACGCACATCATCGCCGGCCCGATGGCACGCTCCTCGGGCACTCCCCCATTCCAGGAGACCTTGGCCCCGGGCCAGAGCTGCGGTCCGACAAGTGCGGCCACAAGACCCAGCGCGACGAACACGAGCGCCAACCACGGAGTCTTCGCGCTGGTCTGCGCGGCCTCCGCGGAACGGACGGCGGTCAGCACATCCTGCTGGGCCACCTGACGAGCGGGCAGCCAGGCGGCGATGACGGCGGCGCTGGTGCCGACAAGCACCAAGGCCAACAGCACCAGCCACGGCACCGAGATCGGAACCGGGAGGTTGGTGCCCTTGGCATTCATCCAGGCCTGCAGACCGGCCCCCAGGGCCACTCCGGCCAACGCCCCCACGATCGTCCCGGCCAGACCGAGCAACAGTCCTTGACGGGTGACGACCTGCTGCAGCGTCCGGGCCGGGGCGCCGGAGGCGCTGAGCAGTGCCAGCGAGCGACGTTGCTGACCGATGCCGATGGCGAAGGCCGCGCCGGCGATCGTGGCCGTGAGCAAGGTGACCACCATGCCGGAACCGACCAGGATCGCCTGCATCATCGCGCCGCCGGTGCCGTTGCCCAACTGCATCGCTTCATAGGCTTCGCGGGTGGTGTAGGCGATGCCCACCTTGTTGAGGGAAGCCACCTGGGCCTCCTCCAGTGCTGGCCCGTCGAGGAAGGCCACCGTGGTGGCACCTGTCGCGGTCTCGGCCACGTCAGCCAGCGGGTGGCTGGGCCCGACGACCACGGCGGTGCCGGAGCTGTTGCCGCGGAGGGTTCCGGAGACGCGGTAGTCCTTGCCGGCGACCTGAACGGTGTCACCAACTGCGACGCCGAAGCGTTCGGCGGTGTAGCGCGGCAGGACGACCTCGTGGTCCGCGGGCAGAGCGGCGTCGGTAGCTACCCACTGGCCAGGCGAGGCAAGCACGGAGAGGCCGCTGACGATGACGTCGCCCGCGTACTGGGCCCCGTCGAACCCCAGCGTGATCGGTGCCGTGGTCTCCATCGAGACGGACACCCCGGCCGGGAGGCTGAGGTTGGAGAAGTCGGCCGTCACCTGGTGCGCCGTGGGGTCCTGGGTGGAGCTCTCGTCCTGCGGGCAGCTCCAGTCGGTCAGGCTTGCCTGACGGCAGGTGCCGTCGGCGCCGTAGAGCTGCTGCAGCATCGCCGTCCCACCACGAAACATTGCGTCGGCGCTGGTGTCGCGATACTGCGGGACCAAGATCATCGCCAGCGCCATTACTGCGGCGACCGGCAGCCCGATCAACGCCATGATCAACGCGGATCGCCCCTTGTGGCGGCCCAGTTCACGGCGTGCCATCCGGGTGGCCACACCGCCGGCACCGCCGGATGCGCGACCGGGAAGCCGGAGCATCATGATGCCCGCCGCGGGGAGTTGAGCAGCACACGCGGATCGGTGACGACCTGGGTCTGGTCGACCTGTCGTCCATCCCGGAGGAAGACGACCCGATCGGCCCAGCCCGCGTGGCGCGCCTCGTGGGTGACCAGGACGACAGCCACACCATCGTCGGCCAAGTCGCGGAGCAGGCCCATGATCTCGTCCCCGGTGTTGGAGTCGAGGGCGCCGGTGGGTTCGTCGGCGAGGATCAGGCGCCGGTCGCCGACGATGGCGCGGGCGATCGCGACGCGCTGCCGCTGGCCGCCGGACATCTGCTCGATGAAGCGGTCTGCGAGCTCGGGCAACTGGACGCGGGCCAGAGCCGTGTCGGCCAGGCCACGGGCGTCCGCGGGCGAGACGCCGTCCAACTCCAGCGGCAGGGAGATGTTCTCGATCGCGGTCAGGGTCGGGACCAGGTTGAAGTCCTGGAAGACGAATCCCAGGCTGCGGCGGCGCAGCCGGGCCAGTTCGTCGCGGGACTTTCCGCCCAGCGGCACGCCCGCGACCAGCACCTCGCCATCGGTCGCGTGGTCGAGTCCGCCAGCGATGCCCAGCAGCGTGGACTTGCCGGAGCCGGAGGGCCCCATCACGGCGATGAACTCTCCGGGATGGACGACCAGGTCGAGGTTGGTGAGCGCATCGACGGCGGTGTCACCGGAGCCGAAGCTTCGGCAGACCTGCCTCATCTCGAGGGCGGCGGTCATGGGTGGGTCCTTTCCGGGGAAGACGGGACGCTGGTGGTGTGCTGAGCGGTGCTGGTCTCGCGGGCGGCGCGTGTGTCCTGGGACGTGCGTGGGCTGCGCTGGCCGCGGGCCTTGCGGGCGGCGCGAACCGCTGCGGCCTCGCAGTGGTCGAGCCAGCGGACCTCTGCCTCGCACTGGTGGATCAGGCTCTCGATGACGAGTTGCCAGGCGAGGTCGTCCCGGTCGGCGTCGCGGCGGGCCCGGGTGTAGTCCTGCAGCGTCTCCATGGAGGCGCGGCGCTGCGTCTGGATGAGCGTGGGGACGTCGATGCCGTCGAGGGTGACTGCGATGGCGATCTTGATCGCGAGCTCGTTGCGAGGTGGGTTGTTCATGGCCACGGGGTTGGCGAACCAGTGCTCGACCTCGCCGCGGCCGGTCTCGGTGATCCGGTAGATCACGCGTCCGTCGGCGTCGGCATCCCCGCGCTCGACCAGACCATCGCGCTCCAGCCGGTCGAGCGTGGTGTAGACCTGCCCGATGTTCAGCGGCCAGGAGTTGCCGGTGCGACGGTCGAACTCGCTCTTGAGCTCGTAACCGTAACGCGGCTGCTCCCCCAGCAGGGCGAGCAATGACTGACGGACGGACATGGGGCCTCCTCGACTCACCAGGCATACCCGGTATGCGCGATAGCGTCGCATACGGAGTATGCATACGCAATAGGCACGCGAGCGCACCCCTCCCCCCATCCCCTGCATATCGCCAACCGGGCGGATCCCTGCGAATGTTTGCCCGCGACGCTTGGGGAAGGCCCGGTTCCTCGTCCACCCCGAGGAACCGGGTTCCGCCGCCTTCAGGCTGGGCGGAGACCCGTCACCAGGCGGATGGGTCACGCAGGAAGGCCATCACCTGTCGCGCCACACCGTCGTCCATGTTGGAGACGGCAATGCCCTTGGCCGCGTCCCGCACGGCGTCGCTCGAGCCCTCCATCGCCCAGGAGTGACCGGCCCACCGCAGCATCTCGATGTCATTGAGGCCGTCGCCGAACGCCGCCACCTCCGACTGCTGCACGCCGAGGTGGCGGCACAGTTCGTCCAGACCGGTCGCCTTGGTGACTCCGGGCGCGACGACCTCGACGAAGTCCGCGCCCGACCAGGTGGCCTCCAAGCCGCCCGTGCCGACCTGCAGGACGATGCGCAACAAGTCGCGGGGGTGCACCCACGGGTGCCGCAGCACGAGCTTCAACGCCGGATCGGCGACCACCTCGATGAGCTTGGCGCGCCCCATCTGCTGGGGGTCGCGGCCATGGTCGCCCGGGGCGGTCATCGCGGCGTATCCGTCCTGCGCAACAAAGGTGTCGCCCCGGTCGCGGACGGACGCGAAGCGGGTCTCGGGAAGTTCGGAGGCGACAGCGGCCGCAAGGTCGGCCATCGCGTCCGGCGGGAGCAGGTGCTCGAACAGCACCTCGCCTGTCTCGAGGTGGTACCCCAAGCCTCCGTTGCAGCCGATGGCCCAGTCAACCAATCCCGCCTGCTCGGCAATCTGGACCAGCCCGAGCGGCTGGCGTGCGGTCACCGGGATGACGTGGATGCCGGATTCTCGGGCCGCGTCCAGCACGCTGCGCGTCCATGCACTCACGGTCTTGTCGTGGCGCAGCAGCGTGCCGTCGAGGTCGGTTGCCACCAACTTGATCATGGCCTGCTCCCTCGGTCAGCCCTGGACGTAGCGGCGGCCCTCGAAGGCACGCCCCAGGGTCACCTCGTCGGCGTACTCGAGGTCGCCTCCGACGGGCAGGCCGGACGCGAGCCGCGCGATGCGCAGGTCCATGTCCTTGAGCAGGCGGGACAGGTAGGTGGCTGTCGCCTCGCCCTCGGTGTTCGGGTCGGTCGCCAAGATGATCTCGGTCACCGTGCCGTCGGCCAGGCGCGTCAGGAGCTCCTTGATGTGCAGGTCGGCTGGCCCGCGCCCGTCGATCGGAGAGATGGAACCGCCGAGCACGTGGTAGAGCCCACGGAACTCCCGGGTGCGCTCGATCGCGGCCACGTCCTTGCTCTCCTCCACGACGCAGATGACCGCTTGGTCACGCCGTCCGTCGCGGCAGATGCGGCAGGTCTCTTCCTCGCTGACGTTGAAACAGATGGAGCAGAACTTCGCGCGCGCCTTGACGGTGCGCACGACGTCGGCGAAGCGGTTGACGTCCTCGGCTGGCTGGTCGAGCATCCAGAAGGCGATGCGCTGGGCACTCTTCGGCCCAACGCCGGGCAGGCGGCCCAACTCGTCGATCAGGTCCTGTACGGGGCCTTCATACATCTCAGAAACCCAGCGCGCCCATGTCGGGCACGTCGGGCATGATGTCGGCGGCAGCCGACTGCACCTGGCTGGCGGCATCGCGTACCGCGGCCATCACCAGGTCGGCGAGACCATCGGCGTCTTCGGGGTCGATGGCGGCGGGCTGGATGACGAGGCCGGTGAGTTCACCCTGGCCGCTCATGGTTGCCTCCACCAGGCCTCCGCCGGAGGTGCCGGTGAAGCTGCTGTTGGCCAGCTCTTCCTGCGCTGACTGCAGCTGGGCCTGCATCTGCTGCGCCTGCGCCAGCAGGGCCGACATGTCCATACCCTCGGGGAACATCGCGTCC
>NHCFI05602__coassemble_999_pt1 | contig 15843 bp, 12 predicted proteins | sample NHCFI05602__metabat2_high_PE_006 | metagenome-assembled genome bin NHCFI05602 | reverse complement strand
GCGTCCGGGGTGCTGCGCGGACGCATCCAGCATCATCCCCACATGCCGGGCCGGGTTGGGCAACTCCACGTACTTCTTGCCGAGCACGCGCGCCGATCCCTGCGTCACGGGGGTCAGCCCGCACAGCATCCGCATCAGCGTCGACTTGCCGGCGCCGTTCGGCCCCAGGAAACCGGTCACCCGCCCAGGCTGTGCGCTGAAGGTCACGTCATCCACGGCGGTGAAGGTGCCGTACCTCTTCGTCAACTGCTCCACTTCGATCATGGGTCCATCCCATCCGACAACGGCCCGCGGCGCCTCCGTCCTGAGACTGAACCACCCCCTACCTCAGTGGGGGATCTGACCGCCTGAGGTCGGGGGCCAAGGGGCGCCCATCTTCCTAGACTCGACGTCATGACGAGCACCGCAACCCGCCCCCGAGCGCAGCTGCTGTGGGCGGAGACCTGGCGGTTGCTGGCCTGCTGGCTGGTCGGCTTCATCATCTTCGCGATCGCCTGGAGCGCCCCGCTCAACGGCACCCCAACCCCGCACCAGGACGCGTGGATGGGCATCGACATCGTCGCGGGTGCGCTGCTCAGCCCGCTGGTTCTGTTGCGCCGCCGGTTCCCGCTCGCGACGACGATCGTGTTGACCGCGCTCAGCATCGTCTCCGCGGTGGCGGTGCCCGCCCAGACCCTGGCGACGATCTGGCTGGCCGGACGACGACGCTTGCGCGAGCTCCTCATGGCCGGTCTGGTCTGGCTGGTGGGGGTGGCCGTGAATGACCGCTACATCACCCCGATCATGGGCGACAACGCCACCAGCTCCGGCCCCGTGGTCACCATCGCGTTCAGCATGTTCGCCTTCGTCGCCGTCGCCGCGATCGGCTGGAGCCTCGGCGCACGGCGCGAGCTCCACGATTCGTGGCGCATCAGCGCCGAGTCCGCCCGCCGGGAACAGGTCGCGCGCGTCGCCCAGGCCCAGACCGCCGAACGCGCCCGCATCGCCCGCGAGATGCACGACGTGCTCGCGCACAAGATCAGCCTGGTCAGCATGCACGCCGGTCTGCTGGCCTACCAGGACGACCTCACCGCCGACGAGCGCAAGCAGACCGCGGCCGTCATCCAGACCACCGCCCAGCAGGCGCTGTCCGAACTCCGTCATGTGCTCGGGGTGCTTCGGGAGGACGACCACGAGGCCCTCCAGCCGCCGCAGCCCTCCCTCCTCGACCTGCCCACCCTGCTGGCTCAGGAGGAAGCCGCCGGTGCGCAGGTCACGCTGCGGGTGCCCGAGGGTTTCTGGGCCGAGGTCGCGCACCTGGCGCCCACCACCTCCCGGCACGCCCAGCGCATCGTCCAGGAGTGCCTCACCAATGCCCGCAAGCACGCGCCCGGTCATCCGGTGACCGTCACCGCCGGCGGCGCTCCCGGCATTGCGCTGGACCTTTGCGTGAGCAACCCTCTGGCGACCCAGGGGTCTGGGGTGCCGGGCGCGCAGCTGGGGCTGGTCGGGCTGGCCGAGCGGGCGCACCTGGCGGGCGGGACGTTGACCGCCGAACCCGAGGGCGGACGATTCGTCGTCCGCGCACATCTTCCCTGGCACGGCAGCGACGAGCAGTAGCGACGAGTAGTGAGGACGGACATGACCGAAACCCCCGTCAGGGTGGTGATCGTCGACGACGACGCGCTGGTGCGCCAAGGCCTGCGCCTGATGCTGCGGGGGTCGGGCGTCGAGGTGGTCGCCGAGCACGCGGACGGTGAGGGCGCGGCCGAGGTGGTGGCGCGCGAACACGCGGACGTCGTGCTGATGGACATCCGGATGCCTCGTCTGGACGGGATTCACGCCACCGCCCAGGTGCTCGCCGCCCGCCCGTCGGCGCGGGTACTGGTGCTGACCACCTTCGATGCGGACGAACTGGTCGTCGAAGCCATTCGTGCCGGGGCCGCAGGCTTCCTGCTCAAGGATTCAAGCCCGGAGCGGATCGTGGCCTCCGTCCGGCAGGTCGCGGCGGGGGAGCCGGTGGTCTCCCCGTCCGTGCTGGCCCAACTGATGGAACGTGCTGCCGGGGCGTCGGCCAGCGGACGTGGCGATGACGCCAGGCGCCGGCTGGCGCAGCTCACGGCCCGGGAGCGGGACGTCGTCGAGTGCCTCTCGTACGGGTTGTCGAATGCCGAAGTTGCCGAACAGTTGGTGCTCTCGGTGCCGACTGTGAAGGCGCACGTGTCGAGCATCCTGGCCAAGTTGGGTGCGGAGAATCGGGTGCAAGTGGCGCTGTTGGTCCAGGAGGCGCGGGGCTGACCCCGGACAGAATCGGGGGTCGTGACGGAAAACGCTGAACACAACGTTGACACAGTGAACCGCCCCTGTTGATTGCTCGACAGGGGCGGTTCGTTCAGGTGTGGCCGCTGCGACGAATCGGGGGTTTCGTCGAGGGCCTTCTATTGTCCTCGGCCCACACGATTCGGGGGATCATGGAGCCAAGGTTCCGCTGGTCCGATTCGGGGGTTCGGACCAACAAGGAAAACTCAACCAGCTCGGGCACACTTGGAACAAGTGAAAAGGGTGAATCACGCCCGTTAAGAATTAACTCTGTGCATCGACAGGGTTTGAACCGTCAAGCACCGCTTGGCGCAGCACGTCAAGGCCCACCCCGCCCACGTCCAGGGCCCTGCGGTGGAAGGACTTGAGGTCAAAGGCCTGGCCCTCTCGCTCACGCACCTCGTCCCGCAGCCGCAGCCACAGCTGCTCCCCAAGCTTGTAGCTGGGCGCCTGCCCGGGCCATCCGAAATAGCGGTTCACCTCGAAGCGCCCGAATGCCTCGTCCATGTTCACGTAGTGGTTGAAGTATTCCCACGCCTTCTCGAAGGTCCACTCCCCGCCGCCCACCAGCTCTGGCGCCTCGAAGCCACAGTGGACGCCGATGTCGATCACCACGCGCACCGCGCGCAGCATCTGCCCGTCCAACAACCCCAGCCGGTCGCCCGGGTCGTCCATGTAGCCCAGGTCGGCCATCAGCCACTCCGAGTACAGCGCCCAGCCCTCGCCGTGACCCGACACCCAGCATCCGTGCCGGCGCCAGCGATTGAGCAGTTCGCCGCGGTAGGCCGTCTGCGCGATCTGCAGGTGATGCCCTGGAACGCCCTCGTGGTAGACCGTCGTCAGCTCCCGCCAGGTGCTGAACTCGGTCACGTCGTCCGGCACCGACCACCACATCCGCCCGGGACGGGAGAAGTCCTCGCTCGGGCCGGTGTAGTAGATGCCGCCGTCGTGGGTCGGCGCGATGCAGCACTCGATCCGCCGCACCGGTTCGGGGATGTCGAAGTGGACGTCCGCCAGCTCGGCCAATACTGCGTCGGCGCGCGACTGCATCCAGCGCTGCAGCTCGTCCGTGCCATGCAGGGTGTACTTCGGGTCGGCATCAAGGATCGCCACGGCCTCCTTGACGCTGGCACCGGGACGGATGCGCGCGGCCGTTGCCAGCATCATCTGTTCGATGCGCGCGACCTCCTCCAGGCCCCACTGGTAGGTCTCGGCCAGGTCCACCTGGGCGCCCACGAACTGCCGCGAGTGCAGGCGGTAACGATCGATGCCCACCCCGTCCACCTCACTCGACAGCGGCGCGACCTGTTCACGCAGCCGGGTGGCGCTGTCCGCGTAGGACTGCTTGGCGACCTGGGCGCCCGCCCAAACCTGCTCGCGCACCGTCTCGGGCGCGCCTGCAGCGAGTTCGTCGAAGAAGCCCCCGTCGGCCGACCACTGGCCCAGTTGCTCGGCCAGCAGGTTCACCTGGCGTCTGGCCGGCAGTAAACCCCGCTCGATCGCGGCGGACGTCGATTCGAAGGCCTGCTCCACGGCGGTCGGGACGACGTTGAGCCGGCGCGCGATCGTCAGCCACTGTTCGTCGGTGTCGGTCGGCATGGCGTCGTAGACCTCGCGGATCGCGTGCCAGAAGGAGGCGATGCCGTTCAGGTTCAGCAGGCTGAGCCCGGCCTCGTGCGACTCCACCTCGAGCCCCAGTCGCTCGCGCATCGCGGCGATCGTCACCTTGTCGACCTCGTCGGCGGGCTGCAGGGAATCCAGCGCTGCGAGGGTCTCGCGGCTGAGCTGCACCTGCGCCTCGATCCCGGCGGGGGACAGGTCGTCGTACTCGTCCTGACGCTCGGTGCTGCCCATCTCGGTGAGGAACATCGGGCTCATCTGCAGGGACCTGTCGAAGTGGGCGTCCGCGAGTTCGTCGACAGCGGTGCGCGTACGTGGTGTGGTCACCTGCGGGACTCTAGCCACGCGCCGCGCCGCCGTGAACCCGACGACCCCACGCCCTGGGCCAATTGTTACACGCTGGTCAAATTCTGTGAGCAAGCATTTACATGCTCTCAGCCCACCCTTAGGGTTCCCACATCCGGGGTGACAGACGCCCCCGGCACCCCACGTGCCGGCCCCGCCGGCATCCCACTCAGCCGGCCCGGGGACCGGCCGAAGAAGGAGAACCCATGAACCACCGCACCGGGCGCCCCGTCCGCGGGTTCGGCTGCGGCCTCGCTGCCCTCGCCATGATCGCGGGCGTCTCGCTCGCACCCGCCCACGCCGCTCCCACCAGCGCCGCCGACCTTGGCAAGCTGAGCGACTACATCACCCAGGTGAAGGCCGACGGCAAGGGCGCCACCATCGTGCCCAACCGCTACTTCGTCGCGGTCGCCGGCAATCCGACCGCGAGGGGCGGCAGCGCCGCTGTTGTCAAGTCGCGCCAGGCCGCCGTGAAGCAGGCCTCGAAGGCGAAGGGCCTGGACATCACCGTCACCAGCTCCTACGACAGCCTGTGGAATGGCCTGGCCGTGCGCACGTCCGAGGCCGACGCCGTCCAGCTGCAGGCCATCGACGGCGTCACCGGCGTCTTCCCGATCGTCGCGATCGACCAGCCCGTGACCTCCAGCACCGCCAAGCCCGACATGTTCACCGCCGGCAACCTGACCGGCGTCAACATCGCCCAGAGCGAGCTCGGCTACACGGGCAAGGGCATCAAGGTCGGCGTCATCGACTCCGGCATCGACATCGACCACCCCGACCTGGGCGGCACCGGCACCAGCGGCACCACGGCCTTCCCGAACGCGAAGGTGGCCGGCGGCTACGACTTCGTCGGCGATGCGTACGATGCCGGGACCAACCCGGTGCCCGCCCCCGACCCCATCCCGGACGACTGTGGCGGCCACGGCACCCACGTCTCGGGCATCATCGCGGGCCAGGGTGACCCGGCCAAGAACGGCGTGCGTGGCGTGGCGCCGGACGCGACCCTGTACGGCTACCGCGTCTTCGGCTGCGAGGGCTCGGTCGACACCGAGATCATCATGCAAGCGCTGCAGAAGGCCGGCGACGACAAGATGGACGTCGTCAACATGTCCCTCGGCGCCTCCTTCATGAGCTGGCCCAACTACCCCGACGCCGTGGCCAGCGACAACCTCGCTGCCCGCGGGACGATCGTGGTCGCCTCGGCCGGCAACGAGGGGGAGTACGGCGGCATGGCCGTCGGATCGCCCAGCGTCGGCTCGAAGACGATCAGCGTCGGTTCGGTCGACAACACCATGAACACCGCCTGGGGTTTCTCGGTCAACGGCAAGTCGATCGGGTACACGCCCGCCGAGGGCGCCGCCGAGGCTCCCACCGGCGGCACCATGCCCATCGTCGTCGGTGATCCGCTGAACGGGTGCCTCACCATGAGCCCGGTTCCGGCTGGATCGGCGGTGCTGGTGCAGCGCGGCGAATGCTCCTTCCGGGACAAGGCGTTGGCCGCGCAGGCCGCCGGTGCGTCCGCGCTGGTGATCTACAACAACCAGCCGGGGGTCATCTCGCCCACCGTCGCCGGCGACCCGGCCATCACCATCCCCGTGGTGATGATCACCAAAACCGACGGCGATGGGCTGAAGGTGACCATCGATGCCAACGGCCCGCAGACCATCGACTGGGCAAGGGTCGTCGTCTCGTCCAAGAGCGAGACCGCCGGTCTGGCCAGCGACTTCACCAGCTGGGGCCTGGCAGCTGATCTCTCACTGAAGCCCGACGTCGCCGCCCCCGGTGGCAACATCTGGTCGACTGTCCCGCTCGAGCAGGGTGCCTACGGCTCCAAGTCGGGCACCTCGATGGCCGCCCCGCACACCGCCGGTGCGGTGGCTCTGCTGCTGCAGGCGCGCCCCCAGCTGAAGGGTGACTGGGAGGCCGTCCGCAACCTGCTGCAGAACACGGCCGACGAAGAGCGTCCGTGGTCGTTTGCGCCGTCGGCCGGCGTCCAGGAGATGGTCACCCGTGAGGGCGCTGGCCTGATCCAGATCGACCGCGCCATCTTGTCCAAGCAGTCCGCCGCCCCGGGCAAGATCAGCCTCGGCGACGCCGACATGACCCCGGCCAGCACGAAGGTCACCGTCCGCAACGACTCCGACGAGAAGGTCACCTACTCGCTGTCGAACCTGACCGGCGTCGGTTTCGTCGGCAACTCCAACCCCGAGTTCGACCTGGTGGACGCGCAGGTGACCATGCCGGCGACGCTGACCGTCCCCGCCCACGGCACAGTCTCCTTCGACGCGGCCATCTCCGCCCCCGCCGGTGCGCCCTCGGGCTACCAGTACGGCGGCTGGCTGCAGCTGAAGGCCGACAATGCGCAGGAGCTGTCCATCCCCTATGCGGGTATGGCTGGCAACTACCAGGACCAGCAGATCCTGGCCGACGCGGCCGACGGCACCCCGCTGCCGAGTCTGGCGCGGACAGTCGGTGATCAGATCCAGCTGATCGACAAGCAGCAGGCACGCCCGCTGTACAAGATGAAGGGCGACGACGTCCCGATCGTCGTCTTCCACATGGAGTACCCGGCCGCCGCGCTCAAGCTGGACGTCTACGCCGCCAAGGCCGACGGGACGAAGGGTGCCCGTCTCGGCACCGCTTTTTCTGACGGCGTCAACGGCCGCGACACCTCATACGTGACGCTGGCCTGGGACGGCAGCTTCATCGACTCCAAGGTGAAGAAGAACGGCAAGACCTCGGTCAAGGCCGGCACCTACATCCTGGAGCTGAAGGCACTCAAGGCCCTCGCCGATCCGGCGCAGGCCAGCAGCTGGGAGGTCTACGACACCCAGGCCTTCTCGGTGAAGTCCGCCCACGCCAGCACCAACCAGACCCGCTTCGACAAGGTGGTCTCCGAGCGGCTCTCCTGAGCTACCAGCCGCACTGCACGTCACCTCACCACCAACACCGGCACGACACCAGGAGGGGCCCCGCATCAGCGGGGCCCTTTCTCGTACAGCAACGGAATCTGGCTGCCATGGTGACGGCGCCATGACGGTCCGCAGAACATCCTCACCCCGACCTCGGGGGTAGGTGTGTGGCCTAGTAGAGTCGCTCGCGAACTGGCAACCAAGGGTCAAGGGGGGCGGCATGCTCGACTGCATCGTCGTGGGCGCAGGGCTCGCAGGTCTGCGGACGGCTACCGAGCTGGTCGCGGCCGGACGTGAAGTGCTCGTCCTCGAGGCCCGTGACCGGGTCGGTGGACGGGTCGAGACGATCCGTACCCAACACGGTGCCGCCCTCGAAATGGGCGGACAGTGGATCAACGATGGCCATGAGCGGATGCTCGCGCTGGTCGAGGAACGCGACCTCACCCTGGTCGACCACGCGGACGGCGCCGTCGTCGTCCGCCTGGGTGGAGGTCGGCGCCATGTGCCAACCAAGGACGAACTGAACGAGAACCTGAGCCCCTTCGAGCTGGCCGATCTTGGCCAGGGACTGCTGCGCTTCCGCCGCCTGGGGGAGCGCATCTCCCACGACGCCGCCTGGGCGGACGCGAACCGGCCCTGGTTCCAGCAGAGCGTCGAGACCTGGGTCTCGGCCAATGTGCGCACCCCCGGCGGGCAGCAGTGGTTCGGACGGGTCTTCGAGGGCGCCTTCGGACGTCCCGGCGACGAAATGACCCTGCTGGAGGGCCTGCAGCGCTCGAACAACGGGCTGGATCTGGAGTCGCTGGTGACCGTGAACGGCGCGCTGAAGCAACGCCGCGTCGCGGGCGGCATCGCGCAATTGTGCGAGGCGATGGCAGCCGACCTCGGTGATCGCCTCCAGCTCGGTGCACCCGTGGTCGCCGTTCAGCAGGACGATGAGCAGGTCGTCGTCGTGCTCGCCGATGGGACGCGACACCAGGCCGAGCACCTGGTCTTGACCCTGCCGCCCAGACTGGTCAATGGTCTCGAGTTCACCCCCGACCTGCCCACGTGGCGTCGAGAGACGGCTGAGAAAGTGCCCGCCGGGAACGTGATCAAGGCCGCACTCATCTACGAGTCGCCGTGGTGGCGGCGTGAGGGTATGTCCGGCCAGGTCGGCTCCGACGAGGGCGCGATGCGCGTGATCATGGACAACTCGGGGCCAGATGGCCACGGCGTGCTGATGGGCTTCTTCGAGGGTCCGGACGCGCCGTCAATCGCCACCCGCTCTGAGTTCCTCAGGAAGCGGGCGATGGAGGATGTCGTCAAGCAGGCCCTCGGCCACCACGGTGGCGAGCCGCTGGCCTATGTGGATCGGAACTGGTCCATCGAGCAGTACACGGGTGGTTGTCACGGGGCGCACTTCGCTCCCGGGGTCTGGACTGCCTCTGGTCCGGTGCTGGCCGAGCCCGAGGGACGCGTGTACTTCGCGGGTTCCGAGTACTCGTCCAAGTTCAACGGCTACATGGAGGGAGCGGTCCGTTCGGCCGAGCGGATCGCCAAGCTGCTGCTGCGCGGCTGACCAGCAACTCCCCGAGCCGGGCGCTTCCCGTTCCCCGAGCCGGACCTCACCGCCTCCGCGGAGCAAGACAGTCCAGCGCAGCGGCCGAACTGGTCTCAGCTGAGTGTGGCGGGCGTGTCCCTCAACAGGCAGGGATAGTGGGTGGCTTGAGGAACGTGGATGGCTCGTGAGCGTCAGCGATCCAGCCCGGGGGCCAGCGCGTCCAAGATCTCGTCCAGCATCACCAGCGCCTCCTCGCTGGTCTGGGCGAGGTTGACGGTGGCTGCCACTGCCCCGAAGGTGGTTGACGCGAGCATCGCCGGTAGCCAGCTCGTCCCCGTGCTGTCGCCCAGCCGCACCTCCAGCGCCAGGCGCAGCGTCGCCTGCGCATCGCGGTGCTGGCCGAGCATTGAGCTGGCGAGTTCGGGATTTTGTCGGAGCACCTCGCGGCGCAGGCGCCAGCCCTCCTCATCCCTGGTGCCCAGTTGGACCATCCGGCGCGCCAGACGGCGGCACAGGCCGAAGGCCGACTCATGAGGTGCCGATGACTCGAAGAACTGCCCGATCCGCTGCGCCAACAGGTCGATGCTGCCGGTAAGGGCGGTTTCCTTGGTAGGGAAGTAGTTGAAGAAGGTGCGCGGCGAGACCCCGGCCGCAGCAGCGATGTCGTCGGTGGAGACATTCCCCAGTCCTTGTTCGGAGACCAACCTCAGCGCCGCGAGGTGGATCGCGTGCCTGGTCTCCTTCTTTTTTCGCTCCCTGAGCCCAAGCGCAGCCCCGTCGTCCAGACCTGTTTCGTCGGCGGGGGGAAGGTCGCCAGAAGTTTCCTGAGGCACTTGGGAATTATTGCAGTCTCTGCAACATTTCTCTACAGTGGACGAGCTGCCGCACCGACGCTCACCGTGTCGACACGACTCAGGCGACCCCCGGACGCAGCCGCTCACCCAGACCACTTCGTCCAGGAGCACCCATGACCTCAACCTCGGCCACCACGGCCCCGCCCTCCTCGGCAGCCGCCGAGTTCGATGGGCTCTCTTCGGAAAACCGCCGCATCTTCATCGGCCTGATGCTGGGCATGTTCGTCGCGTCCATCAGCCAGACGATCGTCGGCCCAGCCATGCCCCGCATCGTCGCCGAACTCGGCGGCATGGACCACTACTCGTGGGTGGCCACCGCCACCATGCTGGTCAGCGCGATCACCGTCCCGATCGTCGGCAAGCTCTCCGACCTCTACGGACGCCGCGGGTTCTATCTCGGCGGCCTCTTGGTCTTCATGCTGGGCACCGCCCTCGCCGGACTGTCGCACAGCTTCGGCTTCCTGATCTTCGCCCGCGCCGTGCAGGGCCTGGGCACCGGCACCCTGATGCCGTTGTCACAGACGATCATCGGCGACATCATCCCGCCCCGCCAGCGTGGCAAGTACCAGGGGCTGATGGGCGCCGTCTTCGGCATGAGCTCGGTAGCCGGACCGTTGGCGGGTGGCTGGATCACCGACCACTGGGGCTGGCGCTGGCTCTTCTTCGCGTCCATCCCGGTCGGCATCGCCGCCTTCGGCGCGATCTTCCGCTTCTTGCACATACCGCACGAGCGTCGCGAGGTGACGATCGACTGGGCGGGCATGGCCACCCTCACCACCGCGCTCATCTGCCTGCTGCTGCCCACTTCGATGGGCGGCACCACCTGGGCCTGGAGCTCCCCACAGGTCATCGGCCTCTACGCCGCCGGTGCGGTGCTGACGTTCGCCTTCGTCCTGATCGAGCGCAGGGCGGTCGAACCGGTCATCCCGCTTCGCCTGTTCCGTTCGCCGATCTTCACCCTGTCGAACATCGCCGGCTTCTTCATCTCGATCATGATGTTCGGCGCCATCATCTACATCCCTGTCTTCGCGCAGGGTGTGCTGGGCGTCTCGGCCACCAACTCCGGCCTGATCCTGATGCCGATGAACCTGGCCCTGATCGGTCTCGGCATCCTCGGCGGCTTGCTGGTCACCCGCACCGGCCGCTACAAGGAGCTGATGCTCGCCGGCGTCGCCATCATGGGCGTCGGCTACTGGCTGCTCAGCAGGCTGGGCGTCGACTCCAAGCAGAGCGAGCTGACCCTCGCGATGACCGTTATCGGCATCGGGCTGGGCCTGTGCATGCAGCTCTACACCCTGGTGGTGCAGAACAACTCCGCCCGCCGTGACCTGGGCGTGGCCACCGCCGCCACCCAGTTCTTCCGCAATGTTGGCAACACCATCGGCGTCGCTGTCTTCGGCACCATCATGACCACCGAGCTCAAGGACGCCATAACGCGCCACCTGACGCCCGAGGCCATGGCCTCGATGCCTGCCGGCACCAAGCTGTCGACCGGATCAGTGCTCGACCCGACCGTGCTGGCCAAGCTGCCGCCCGCGGTGGCCGCCGCGATCCGTGCGGGCCTGTCCGACGCACTGCACTCCGTCTTCGTGATCGGCATCCCGCTGGCCGCACTGGTCTTCCTGATCACCTTGGGCATCAAGGCCGTGCCGCTGCGTGACACCGTCCACAATGCCGACCAAGCTGGCGTCGAACTGCTCGACGCGATGGGCCAGTCCAGCGGCGCGGACGCGCGGGTGCCGCTCGGCCGCCTCGGTGGCCACACCCGCTCGGGGGAGCGCCTGTTGGGTATGCAACTGGAGCTGTTGGCCGGTCAGGCCCGCCGCGACGACCGTCCGCTGCTGCGCAGGGCCATCACCGACCTGGGCAATGGCAGCTTCGACGACGGTGTGTTCATCCTCAGCCAGACCGGCCGGATGCTCACCAGCGAAGACTCCGACGAGGTCGCGAAGCTGGAGACCTATGGCGCCGAGGTGGCGCACCGGGCCGGGCGCAAGGGCGGCATCCTGGGCTCCGCGCTGCGTGAGGAGCTGGCCGTCCGGGTCGCCGACGTGGAGCGCGAGCACGTCATTGCCGGTCAGGAGCCGACCATCGCGGAACGCTTCGAGGCCGTCGACATCACCCGCCTGCGCGAGGCCAGCCACGACCTGGTGAACGCGCTGGTGATGGACCTCAACGACTCGCCGTCCCAGCGTGGGGTCTCCCCGCGACGCGCTGCCGAGGAGTAGCCCGGCGATCAGCCGCTGGAGCGGCCCCACACGCAAGGATCGCCGCCCGATTTCGGGCGGCGATCCTTCATGTGTGTGTGGGTTGGTCAGATGGCCTGTTCACCTCGCTCACCGGTGCGGATCCGCACCACCTCGTCCACGGTGGAGACCCAGACCTTTCCATCGCCGACGGTGCCGGTGCGGGCTGCGCGGCAGATCACCTCGACGACACCGTCGGCCTCCTCGTCGGCGGTGAGCACCTCGATCTTCACCTTCTCGATGAAGTCGATGACCACCTCGTGGCCGCGGTAGACCTCCTTGTGGCCGCGCTGGCGGGCGTAGCCGTTGACCTCGGTGACGGTCATCCCGTTCACCCCGTGCGTGGCGAGGGCGATCTGGACGTCGTCCACGGCCTCGGTCTGGACGATTGCGGTGACGAGCTTCATCGGGTGGCCTCCAGGTCAGCGGCGGTGTTGGAGAGGTTGGTTGCGTCGACCGGGCTGGCGGGGGAGGCTGGCAGCACCAGCGACTTGGCGACGCCATAGCTTGAGTACTGCACCTTCGACAGGTCGTAACCGGTCTCGGCGTGCTCGCCGAGGTCGATGCCGGTGGCCTCGCTGCGTCCGTCGACGCGCAGCCCGATGGTCATGTCGATCAGCTTGGCGATGACCAGGCTCACGACCAGCGAGTAGGCCAGGACGGCGAAGGCGCCGATGGCCTGGCGTCCGAGCTGTTCCAGCCCGCCGCCGTAGAACAGACCGGCGCTGCCGCCGGAGAGCACGCCGTCAGCGAAGAGCCCGACGGCAAGGGTGCCGACCAGGCCACCGACGAGGTGGACGCCCACCACGTCGAGCGAGTCGTCGACGCCGAAGCGGTACTTCAGCTCCAGGGCGCAGGCGCACGCCGCACCGGCCAGGACGCCGACCGCAATGGCACCCATCGGGGTGACCACCGCGCAGGCGGGGGTGATGCCAACCAGGCCTGCGACGATGCCGGAGGCGGCGCCGAGGCTGGTGGCGTGCCCGTCGCGGATGCGTTCGACCGCAAGCCAGGCCAGCATCGCCGCGGCGGCAGCGACCAGGGTGTTGATCCAGGCCAGGCCCGCCAGCGGGCCGGCGGACAGGGCAGATCCGGCATTGAAACCGAACCAGCCGAACCACAGCAGGCCAGCGCCAAGCATCACCAGGGTGAGGTTGTGCGGACGCATCGGGGTGCTACCGAAACCGACGCGCGGTCCCACGACCAGCGCAAGGGCCAGGGCGGCCGCGCCGGCATTGATGTGGATGGCCGTGCCACCGGCGAAGTCGAAGGCCTTGACGGTGTTGGCGATCCAGCCGCCGTGTTCTGCGACGTAGCCGTCGAAGGCGAAGACCCAGTGTGCGGCGGGGAAGTAGCACAGCACCGCCCATGCGGTCGCAAATGCGATCCACGCGCCGAACTTCATCCGGTCGGCGACCGCGCCGGAGACCAGCGCGACCGCGATGATGGCGAAGGCGGCCTGGAAGCCGGCGAAGACGAGAAGCGGGATCTGGTGGCCGTCAGCGCCCACGGCGATGTCAAAGGTGCTGCGCAGGCCGGCGAACTGCAAGGGGTTGCCGACCAGGCCGCGCCAGGACTCGCCAAAGGCCATCGAGAAGCCGAACAGCACCCACAGCACACCGACGATGCCCATGGTGACCACGGACATCAGCATCATGTTGAGCACGCCCTTGGCGCGCACCATCCCGCCGTAGAAGAAGGCGAGGGCGGGGGTCATCAGCAACACCAGCGCGGCGCTGACCAGCACCCACGCGGTGTCACCGGTGTTGATGTCGAGGAGGTTCATGGCGGCAACAATGCTCGTGGCGTGTTTCGGGGCAATGTCTCGTGCGTTACGGGCGGGTCACACATGTTCGCCGGACATTGCGATCGTGTTTCCGGAGCGCTCCCGTTGCCAGCGATGGCTCCTGACGTACGGCAGCAGGGCGGCTATGGTGTGAGCAACCGGGACGAGGTGGTGCCCGGCCGAGTGGGTGGCCGATGTTGTGCACACGGTGCAGTGCCGAGGTGGATGCTGATGCGCGCGCATGCCCCGAGTGCGAGGCCGCCCTGCGGGGTTCCGGGGCGCTGCGGGCGACCTCGGCCCAGGAGCCTGACCAGCACCACATGGATGTTCTCGCGACCCGCCAGCCGCCGGCGGAATGGTTCAGCGACCCGGTCGTCACCCGCACCCAGCCGCGTGTCGTGGCGCCCGGTGCGGCTGCGGTGCCGCGCCAACGATTCGTACCCGTGCCGGACCCGGACCAGCAGCCGTGGGTACGCGCACGTTCGGCGATCGTGATCGGGGCTGCGATCGTCGTGGTCGCCGTGCTGCTGGGGGCCTTCCACCACCTCCTGACCAGCACCTTCCCCAGCTTCGGGAGGGCCGGGGCGTCGGTGACGCCGTCGACAGGGGCGTCGGTGACGCCGTCGACAGGTGCCTCGGTCGCCCGTCCGAGCGCGATGACCGCTTCTGCCAGCGCGTCCGCCAAGCCCGCCGCCACCAAGTCCTCGCGTCCGGTGACGGGTTCGATCCCGGCCAGCGCCGCTCACTGCGGTGCGGGGGTCGGGGCTGGCTCGGGGACCTCCTGTGGACTCGCGCGCGCGGTCGCGGCCAAGGTCCCGGACTGGCCCAAGGACTCCTTCACGGTCACCGCGACCAGCCCCAGCTCGGGCAAGACCTACACGGTCAACTGCGTTGCAGCGGCGATCACGGTCTGCACCGGCGGACGTGCGCTGCTGGTCTACGTCATGAAGTGACGCAGCGACAGGCTCGGGAGCGGGATGCGGCTCTGGGAAGGCGGGTCAGTAACCGATCCGCTGGACCCCGGCCAGGCGCAGCGACTCGTCGTCGGCCAGGTCAGACCAAGATCCCTCGAGGCTGAACTCGCTGTAGGCAGCGGTCGGGAACCAGCACTGCAGGTCGTCCGCCTCCTGCGGTGACGACGCATAGGCCAGTTCCGCGCTCAATGACGGGACGCCCGGGGAGTGCGCCACCACGAGCAGCACCTGCACCTCGTCCGGCACCTCCCCGATGCGCTGCGCCAGGGTGACGGTGCCGCAGTTGTAGAGGGCCTCCATGAACTCGGCGGGGGCGGCGATGCCCAAGCACTCCCAGGTCTGGCGGGCGCGCGTCGCGGCGCTGACCAGGGCGAGCTGCACCCCCTTGCCAGCCAGATGCGTCCCGACCTCGGCGGCCTCCCGACGTCCCTGTGGCGTCAGGTGGCGCCCCTTGTCGCCGTCCGGGCTGAAGCCCTCGGCCGAGGCGTGCCGCATCAGGATGAGAGTCCGCATGGCGATGAGCCTACTGTCGAGCGGTTCAGCGGGGCTTGGTGGCCACCATCAGGTCACGATGGATGGACGAGTCGACGCGGTGCGCGAATCCGTTCCAGGCTTCACCTTCACAGGGAACCAACCCGTTGGCGCTCAGTTCGGCGGCCAGCGCTTCACGGGTCATGCCAAAGGTGTTCCACGACAGGCCCAGGGCACCGCCGGGCTTCAACTGCTCGACCCACACCGGCAGCGCCTCCCCGAGCAGCCCAGCCGGGGACCGGTCCCGCTTGCCGGCGTGGCCGCGGACGTCGGTCTGCTGCGCCCCATGCACGACGCCATAGGGGGCATCGGTGACGATCGCGTCGAAGGTCTTCTTGCCGTACAACTGCTTGGACGTGCGGGTGTCGCCGGTGAAGACGGCCATCGTCAGGTCGCCGCCATCCTCGGCGGGGCGCTTCAGCGTCGCGTCGAAGCGCTTGCCGAGCACCTTGCCCTCACGTCGCACGGGCGTCGTGTCGGCGGTGTGCTTGACGCGCTTGCGGCGCAGCCAGGTCTTCAGGTAGGCCGACATCTGCTCCACCGCCTTGGTGTCGCCCTCCACGCCGTAGCCGTTGTGGCCCAGCATCCAGGCCACCATCAGCGTCGTGCCGCGGCCGGCCAGCGGGTCCAGCACCGCCAGCGCACCGGTGGTGCGGGTGGTGACCTGCGACAGGGTCACATTGAGCAGCAGCTGGGTGAACTGCTCATTGGTCTTGCCCGGGTACTTGGGGATG
>NHCFI05602__coassemble_993_pt1 | contig 16116 bp, 15 predicted proteins | sample NHCFI05602__metabat2_high_PE_006 | metagenome-assembled genome bin NHCFI05602 | reverse complement strand
GATCGACGACGGCATCACCAAGCTCCCCGCGCAGGTGGACGCGTCCATGAAGTCGGTGACCGAGCAACAGGTCGCGACTGCGCTGGCGGGCTACCAGCAGGAGGCCGCCGCCGTCGTGAACAAGGAGGTGGCCGATGCCGTCGCCGACGCGTTGGTGGAGCAGCAGATCCTGACGGCCGACCAGGCCCAGCAGGTCGCCACCCAGGTGGCCGGTGCGGTCGCGACGCCGGTCTCGAAGGGCGTCGTTTCCGGGATCACCACGCAGGTCAACCAGGGCCTGCCCGCTGAGCTCACCTCGCAGTTGACCACCGCCCTGCAGACCCAGGTGGACAGCGGTTTCGAACAGGTGCAGGGCCAGATCGGCGACCAGGTCGCAACCCAGCTGGACGGCATGTGCGGCCAGATCGGCACCGCCGTCACCCAGTCGGCGACCGGTGGTTTCTCCGGCGGCGCGCAGGCGGCCTCGACGGCCCTGTCGTACAAGGATGCCGAGTCGGGGCAGAGCCTGCGCAGTGGCGCGACGGCGCTCGCGTCCGGCGCCGGGCAGCTCTCCAAGGGCGTCGCGCAGCTGGTCGACGGCCTGCCCGCGCAGATTGCCTCGCAGATGAAGCAGCTCTCGGACGGCGTGGGCAAGCTCGCCGACGGCGCTGCCCAGCTGGACTCCGGCGCCAAGCAGCTCACCGCCAACTCCTCGCAGCTGACCAGTGGTGCCAGCCAGCTCGCCACCGGAGCGACCACGCTGGCGGGTGGCGTCACCCAGTACACCGGCGGCGTGCACCAGGCCCGGGTCGGCATCGAGCAGCTGGCCAGCGGCATGGGGCAGCTGGACGATGGCTCGACCAAGCTCGCGTCCGGCATGAAGACCTTCGCCGACGGCGTGGCCAAGGGCTCGACGCAGGTTCCCAGCTACACCCAGTCCGAGCGGGAACAGCTCGCCAAGGTCGTCGCGCAGCCCGTCGAGGGTGACCAGCGGATCGTCACTCCGCTGGCCGCGACCACCGCGCTGATCGACGTGCTGGTGCTGTGGCTGGGCGCGCTGGCGACCTACCTGCTGGTGCGGCCCATCTCCCGGCACGCGGTGAGCTCGTCGCGCTCGTCGGCAGCGCTGCTGGCCGCGGCCCTGGCTCCCGGGGCGGCGGTCACGACCGTCCAGGCACTGGTGCTGGGGTTGGTGTCGGGTGGTCTGCTCGACCTCTCGGCCGGGTCGACCGCGAAGCTCACCGCCGTGCTGGCGCTCTCGGGCCTGGCCTTCGTGGCGCTGAACCACGCGCTCGCGGCCTGGTGGGGCCAGGCCGGACGGGCGGTGGCGGCGCTGCTCGCGGTGCTGACCGGAATCGTGGGCATCACGACGGCCGTCCCGTCGGCGCTCACCGCCCTGGAAGGGTTCGGCCCACTGCACCCGGCCCTGGCTGGCATCCGGGGAGCCATCGCCGAGGGTCCGGGGGTGACCGGTGCGATCGGCATGGCGCTGTTCTGGGGCCTGCTGGCTCTGGCGCTCGGCCATGTCGCCGTGGCACGATCCCGGCAGTTGAAGGCGAGCCAGGTGGCGGTTCGTAGGCCTGACTAGGCGAGAGGGGTTTCATGCCCGAGGGTGATGCGGTGTGGCGATCGTGCCGGTCGCTGCACCGCGCGCTGGCCGGGCACGAGCTGGTCCGCGGGGAGCTGCGGGTGCCGCAGGCGGCGGCCAAGTCGCTGGCGGGACGCTCGGTGCTGGAGGTCGTCCCGCGCGGCAAGCACCAGCTGACGCGCCTCTCGGATGGCCTCACCCTGCACACCCACCTGCGGATGGACGGCGTGTGGAAGATCGTCGGTGCTGGTGACCGGACCCCGGGGCCGGCGCACCAGGTGCGCGTCCTGCTGGCCACGGCCGAGAAACAGGCGACCGGGTTGCGGTTGGGGATGGTTGACCTGGTGCGCACCGTGGACGAGTCGTCCGTCGTCGGGCACCTCGGCCCGGACCTGCTGGGGGACGACTGGGACGCGTCGGTGGCGGTCGCGAACCTGCTCGAGTTCCCGGAGCGGACGATCGGTGAGGCGCTGCTCGACCAGCGGAACCTGGCCGGCATCGGCACCATCTGGCGGGCGGAGACGCTGTTCGCACAGCGGGTCAACCCGCGCACTCCGGTGGGGGAGGTCGCCGACCTCACCGCGCTGGTGAGCAAGGCGCACGAGCTGTTGCTGCGTGCCATCGATGTCGAGACCTGGCGGGAACAACGCTGGGTCTACAACAAGGCCGGACGCCCGTGCCCCCGCTGCGGCACCAGGATCGCCTGCGACGAGTACGGTCCCACCACCCAGGAGCGCCTGGTCTGGTGGTGCCCCCGCTGCCAGCCCAGTTGACCCCCGAGCCTTTCGAGGGGCCCCTTCGGCCAGATTCCGCCAAAATGCGCGCGTCAGAGCAATCCGGTCCCACCACGGGACCGGACCCGACTGGGCTGCGCGTTTTGGTGGCAGCCACGACCCGGGAGCTGCTGAGGGTTGACAGGCCCGCCAGCCAGCGGACGCTTCCGGGTCGCGGCGCTCGGGGAGGCCCTGTCGGGCGAGGTGCGGGACCGCTAGGTGCGCAACGTGCTGGGCAGGCTCTCCCGCAACCAACCTCCGCTACATGACGACCTGTTGGCCCACCTGGACGACCCGAGGGGGCCGCGCGGGCCGGTTTGGAGATGCCAACCGCCTGAGCCCACGAACAGGTCAAGCGTCCGGACACTGTGTCCACACGGGGTTCACGCAGTTTTCACCCGACAGTCCACAGTTTTCTGACAGGGTCGGAGACATGCGTACCCCCCGCCTGTTCGCGGCCAGCTTCTGCTCTGCCGCCCTCCTAGCCTCCGTGCTGCCCAGCCATGCCCTCGCCTCGGGTTCCGTGGCGCCGTCCCCTATGCCAGCCCCCGCGACGGCCGCCAAGGACACCGCGAAGGTGGTCGTCCCCACGCTGTCCGCCCGCGCCCAGATCGATGCCGACCTCGTCACCTCCGGGCCTCCCTCTGGCGCGCAGGCGAGCGCCGCGAACGGCCGCCAGGGCCCCTTCGACGGCCAGATCATCCCCGACTTCTCGGGCATGCTCGACAACGGCGACGGCACCTTCTGGGGCCTGCCCGACAACGGCTTCGGTGCCAAGAATAACTCATCGGACTTCCTGCTGCGGATGTACAAGATCCGTCCCGACTTCGAAACGGCCCGCGGCGGCACCGGCGAGGTCGCGATCCAGAAGTTCATCGAGCTGCGCGACCCCAACCACAACATCTCGTGGAAGATCGTCAACGAGTACACGAAGAAGCGCCTGCTCACCGGCGCCGACTTCGACGTCGAGTCGGTCGTCCGTGCCCAGGACGGCTCCTTCTGGATCGGTGACGAGTTCGGCCCCTACCTGCTCCACTTCAGCAAGGACGGGGTGCTCCTGCAGGCACCGGTCCCGATGACGCTTCCCGGTGGGGCGGCCGTGAAGTCACCCTCCAACCCCACGCTCGGCGCCAACGAGACAGCCAACCTGCGCAACTCCAAGGGTTTCGAGGCGATGGCCGCCAGCTCGAACGGCCGCTACCTGTACCCGATCCTGGAGGGCTACCTCAACGGGGACGACAAGCGGCTGCGCCGCATCAGCGAGTTCGACACCCGGCTGAACCGCTACACCGGGCGCACCTGGAGCTACCAGACCGACACCGACGACAACCTGGTTGCCGATGCCTTCACCGTCTCCGGCCGTACCCTCCTCGTGCTCGAGCGCGACGACTACTGGGGTTCCAAGGCCGTCACCAAGCGGGTCTACAAGGTCAACCTGAACAAGACCGAGAAGTCGGGCTTCCTGGCCAAGGAGCTCGTCGTCGACCTGCTCAAGGTCGACAACCCGGCAGGCATCGGGACGAAGACCGACCCCGCGCCTACGGAGTCGGTACCACCTTCTCCTTCCCCTTCCAGAGCGTCGAGACGATCGTCCAGCTCAAGGACGGGCGCCTGCTGACTGCCGTCGACAACAATTACCCCGGCAACGATGCCCGCCACCCGGGGGAGCCCGACAATACCGAGATCGCGATCATCGACCTGCAGAAGAAGAAGGTGGCGGCCAACCCCGCCGGCCACATCGTCTTCTCCCATCGCGGCGCCTCCGGCTACCGTCCCGAGCACACGCTGGCCGCCTACGAGCTGGCGATCCAGCAGTGCGCCGACTACATCGAGCCCGATCTGGTCTCCACCAAGGACGGGGTGCTGGTCGACCGCCACGAGAACGAGATCTCGGGGACCACGGATGTCGCCACTCGTCCGGAGTTCGCCGAGCGCAAGACCACCAAGGTCGTCGACGGCGCCAAGCTGACCGGCTGGTTCACCGAGGACTTCACTCTCGCCGAGCTGCGCAGCCTGCGCGCTGTTGAGCGCCTGCCGCAGCTTCGCGCGGCGAATGTCGCCTACAACGGCCTCTACCAGGTGCCCACCTTCGCCGAGGTCGTCGACTACGCGCGGCACTCGGTGAGCTGTTCCGGCAAGCCGATCGGCGTGATCCCCGAGATCAAGCACGGCAGTTACTTCGATCGACTGGGCCTGTCGATGGAGGAGAAGACGGTCGCCACGCTGGAGGCCGCCGGCTATGGCAAGAAGAGCTCGCCCGTGGTGATCCAGAGCTTCGAGGTGGGCAACCTGCAGGAGCTCAACAAGATGACCAAGGTGCAGTTGGTGCAGTTGGTCGACTGCTCCGGCGCCCCCGCCGACTGGGTCGCTGGCGGCAGCACGAAGACCTACAAGGACATCACCACTGCTGCCGGTCTGCGCCAGGTCGCGAAGTACGCCGACTCGGTCGGCCTGTGCAAGGACGTGATGTTCCCCAAGGCGGCAGATGGGTCCATCCGCAAGCCCAGCTCGGTCATCGCGGACGCCCACGCTGCGGGCCTCGACGTCACCGGCTGGACCTTCCGTGCCGAGAACAACTTCCTGCCGACCAACCTGCGTTCCTCGGCCAACCCGGCCGAGCAGGGTGACCTCAAGGGCGAGATCAAGACCTTCCTCGCCGCAGGCATGGACAACGTGTTCAGCGACCAGCCCGACATCGCGGTGGCCGCGGTGCGCGAGTTCGCCGCCGAGCAGGACTGAGCACACAACCACCCACCCCCAGCAGCGCCACGACGCCCGTCCCCCTCGAGGGGACGGGCGTCGCGGTGTCTTGATCCAGATCGGCTGCTGGTCCCTCGGGGGCTGGACCAGTCGCGCGCTCGTGGGTGGTTGTGTGGGTCAGGCGATCCAGATGATGCGGCGGCCGAAGTCGCGGTAGGTGCTGTCACTCGACGCCGTGATGGACGTGGTGGACGTCGTGGTCAGGGCCGCATTCGCGGGAGCGAGGGCGACGATGGTGGACAGGGTGAGGGCGGACAGGATGGTGGCGCAGGCGCGCTGGAAATGTGTCATGCAACGAATGTATGCCGAAAAGTTTCCCGCGTCGAAAATTGACGGACATTTGACCAACAATCGGCTCTCAGCGCACTTCTAGAGCTGCGGACGCACGAGTCCGGTGTCGTAGGCAAGCACCACCATCTGCACCCGGTCGCGCAGGCCCATCTTGGCCAGCACATGCCCGATGTGCGTCTTCACCGTCGCCTCGGCCAGGAAGAGGTGCCCGGCGATCTCGGAGTTCGTCATCCCTTGCCCGACGCAGGTCAGCACCTCACGCTCGCGCTCGGTCAGGGGGGTCAGCCGCTCGTCCCCGGTGCGGCGGTCCGCGCTGCCGACCGGCAGCGAGGGGACGAACCGTTCCAGCAGCCGACGCGTGGCCGACGGCGCGACCACCGCCTCCCCCGAATGGATCGCCCGGATCCCGGCCAGCAGTTCCGCGGGCCCAGCGTCCTTCAGCAGGAAGCCCGAGGCCCCGGCCTGCAAAGCCGAGAAGACGTATTCGTCCAGGTCGAAGGTGGTCAGCACCAGAACCTTGCACTCGGGGTGCTCGGCCGTGATGCGGCGCGTGGCCGCCACGCCGTCCATCACGGGCATCCGGATGTCCATCAGGGCGACGTCCGGGGCCAGCTGGGCGACCAACTGGCAGGCCTCGTGGCCGTCTCCGGCCTCCCCGACCACGCTCATGTCGGGCTGCGCGTCCAGCACCATCCGGAATCCGGCACGGACCATGGCCTGGTCATCGGCCAGCAAGAGGTTGATCATGAAGGATTCCTATCAGTGGTGGGGATCGTGGCGACGACCCGGTAGCCGCCGCTGAATCGTGGGCCGGCCTCGAGGGTGCCACCCCAGGCGGACATGCGCTCCCGCATGCCAACGACGCCATGGCCCTGGCCGTCGGTGCTGGTGGTACCCGCTCCGGTGTCCAGCACGTCCAGGCGCACGCCGCCGGTTGAATGCGCGAGCGTGACCTGGACCGTCGCCTCGGCTCCGGCGTGCTTCATCACATTGGTCAACGACTCCTGCACCACGCGGTACAGCGCCATCTGGGCACCGGTGGTGAGTTCGGGATGGGCCGACGCATCACCTGTCACCTCGTAGGAGGCAGGGATACCGGCCGCCCGCACCCCCTCGACCAGCTGCTCGATCTGGTCCAGTGTCGCGGCCGGGGCCAGTGCGGTCATCTCGCCCGGCTGGCGCAGCACCCCGACCAGGCGCCGGGTGTCGCCCAAGGCCTGCCGGGCGGTCTGGTTGATCGTCTCGATGGCGGTGCGCACCTGCGCAAGCCGCGCTTCCGCGTCGCCCAGCTCGGTGGCACCGGCCAGATATCCCGCGCCATCGGACTGCACGACGATGACCGAGAGGGAGTGGGCGACGATGTCGTGCATCTCGCGGGCGATGCGGGTGCGTTCCTCCTCGGCGGCGAGCTGTCGGTCCCGTTCGCGCTCGCGGGTGAGGGCGTCGATGCGGTCGAGCTGGGCCTGCGTGTTCAGGCGGCGCTGGCGGGCCCACTGGCCCATGAACCAGCTGGCCGCGATGACGATCAGGTTGAACAAGACCCAGGCGATCGCGCGCAGGATCTTCTGGTTCAGGCCGATCGCGCCCAGCTCGGGGGCCTCGTACCAGCCCCAGCGCGTACCACCGGCGACCGCGCCGACCACCGCCACCACCAGCCACAGCCGATGCCAGCGGGGGTTCCCGTACAGCAGTACCGCGTAGATCATGATCGGGACGGCGATGTTGCTCGGCGACATCGAGTCCATGGCGAACAACTGCACGACGTGCGCCGCGACCACCACGCACATCGCCGCGTCGGCGTTCGTCCGGCGGAAGATGAGCGGAGCCAGCGAACCCACCCCGATCACCACCGCAGCCCGGAGGCTCATGTCGCTGGTGCCGACCGCCATCATGATGGTCGGCAACATCGCGAGGGGCACCAGGAGCAAGGTCCAGAACCCGTCGAGCAGCCGCAGCCGGTGAACGGCCTCGGCATCGGCGCGCAGGAGCGTTGACCTGTTGCGGGCCGACAGGGAACTCATGCCGAGAACTGTAGGCAGGTGGTAGGTGCCTGCACCTCCGCCCCGAGTATCGCCCACGGCTCATCCCAGGATCTGAGGTGCACTGCTCTGCTTGGCCGAGACGTGGGTCGCTTCGGCGATGCGGTCGGAGCTCTTGGCTTGGCGAGCATGCCCATGGATCGAGCCGAGCAGGTCTTCCGTGAGGCCGTTGCCTTCATGTCCAAGGCTGCCGGGATGGGGTTCGAGGCCGGCGGCACGACTCGACGCCGCTCGAGGTGCTTGACTTGGAAGGTCCCGAGCACAGGAGTTGCCGATGTCCCTTGCAGAGCACGCCATTTGGTGGCAGGTCTACCCGCTCGGTGCGACCGGAGCCCCCATCCGCGACCCGGGCGACGACACCGGGCACCGGCTGGGGCGTCTGGAACCCTGGCTCGACCCCGTGGTCGAGCTTGGCTGTTCCGGCCTGCTGCTCGGGCCGGTATTCGAGTCGTCCTCCCATGGTTACGACACCCTCGACCACTTCCGACTCGACCGGCGGCTCGGTGACGACGCCGACTGGGACCACTTCGTGCAGCAGTGCCGCTCGCGCGGGTTGTCGATCATGCTGGACGGCGTCTTCAACCACGTGGGTGCGCAGCATCCCTTGGTGCAGCAGGCCGTGACCGGTGGCGGCATCGTGAAGGTCCGTGACGGACGTCCGGTTGGTTGGGAGGGCCACGACTCGCTGGCAGAACTCGACCACGACGACCCCCGCACCGCCGACCTCGTCGTCGACGTGATGACGCATTGGCTGCGCCGCGGTGCGGCAGGCTGGCGGCTGGACGTCGCCTACGCCGTGCCGGCCGCCTTCTGGGCGCACGTACTACCGCGCGTTCGAGCGGAGTTCCCGGAGGCGCTCTTCCTGGGCGAGGTCATCCACGGCGACTACCCGGCGATCGCGCAGTCGTCCACGCTGGACTCCATCACCCAGTACGAACTGTGGAAGGCGGTCTGGAGCTCGATCCAGGACCGGAACCTGTGGGAGTTGGCGTGGGCGCTGCAGCGGCACGACGAGTTCTGCCGCGTCTTCGTGCCGAACACCTTCGTCGGCAACCACGACGTCGCCCGGATCGCGTCCCTGGTCGGGGACTCCGGGGCGGCGCTGGCGGCGGTCATCCTGCTCACCGTCCCCGGGATGCCGAGCATCTACTACGGGGACGAGGAGGGCTTCCGGGGCGAGAAGCTGACCGGCTACGAGGCGGACGACCAGATCCGTCCGCCCCTGCCCGACTCACCCGCGGACCTTTCTGACATGGGGGCCTGGCTGCTGCGGCACTACCAGGCGTTGGTGGCGCTGCGCCGCCGCAATCCCTGGCTGGTGCGCGCCCACCTGCACGTGGACGAGAAGACGAACACCTCGATCATCTACTCGGTGACCAGTGACGAGGGACGTCACGTGCGGGTCCGGCTGGCGTTGGAGCCGCAGGCGTCGGCCACCGTGGAGGTGAGCGACGTTATGGAGTTCCGCTGGCCCCAGTAGCGCGCGCAGAACGGACGCGTTCGGGGTACTCCCCGGTCGCGACGTCCTGCAGGGTCACGTCGTCGAGGCAACGCCCGAGGCCAGCCCGTGGGTCGCGCCAGGCTCACGGGGCCGTGGGCACGGACGCCGACTCCTGGAGGCCTTGATCGCGGCCGCCGGAACCGCCGGGCTGCGACGGATCAGCCTGTCGGTGGCGGGTGACGACCACGCCCGCGGGCTCTACGAGTCACTGGGATCCGTCGTTCTCGTTGGCCCTGAGCACGACGGGGTCATGCTGCGTACCATCAGCCAACGCACACCGAAGGAGTTGCACCGCTGATGACGAGACACGCATTCCACGGCTTCATCGCCGGGATGGGGACGGCCGAGGGCACACGGCTGGTCGTCGGGCACTGGCCGGAATCACCCTTGGGCTCGTTCACCGATGTCATGGTGGAACGCGCCGATGGTCACCGGATTCTCCTGGCCCCCAACGAGGAGGTGGCTGGCTTCGTCACCGCGACCTACCACTTCGACGAACTCGTCCTCACGCCCGTCACATGCAGCGTCGACGCATCTCTCGAGGGCCCGACCCGGCTGTGGCGCGTCGAGGCCGGGCCGCTGCGCCTGCGGTTCACGTCCGGTCGTCGCACCGCGCTGGGATGGCTGCTCGCCGCGATCCCGGGCCAGATTGCCTCCGCGCCAGCCTTCTGTCGCCTCACCGATCTCCCGGCGCGTGCCGTGGGACTGCGCACGGCAGGCACCGCTGGCAATGGTCGACGTGAGTTCTACGGCGCCCGGGACGTGCACGAGATCACCTCGCTCGAGGCGACCTGGGCGGGTGAGGGCCTGGGGGCCTTGCGCCGGGTGAGTCCGCCGGTGCGGTTCGGGTTCGGCTCGACCCCTGCGCGTCCGAGCGTCACGTCCGTGACGACCACGGTGGAGGAGCCGTCTGGCCTGCCCACCACGTGGGGGTGGTTCGGAGTTCGCTGAGCGGACCGCGTCAGAGGCACATCAGGTCTAGCGTGCTCGCATGAACACCGTTGCCGTGGTGGTGAACCCCACCAAACTGGACGAGCCCGACGCCGTCCGGGAAGCCCTGGCGAGCGTCGCCGCACGTCACGGCTGCGGTCTCGCCTGGTATCCCACCGACGAGGCCGACCCCGGCACTGGTCAGGCCCGGCAGGCCCTTGACGAGGGGGCGGCGATGGTCTGCGCGCTGGGCGGCGATGGGACGGTGCGAGCCGTGGCGACCGCCCTGGCCGGGGGCGACGTGCCCTTGGTGCTGTTGCCCGGCGGCACCGGAAACCTGTTGGCACGCAATCTCCACACCCCGGTGGACTCGCTGACCAACGCCCTCGACGCGGCGCTCAGTGGCACCACCCGTCGGATCGACGTGGGCCGGGTGGCCGTCGACGGCGCGGATGAGCAGGTCTTCCTGGTGATGAGCGGCATCGGGCTGGACGCGGAGACCATGGCCGCCACCTCGGAGGAGACCAAGGCCCGGATGGGCTGGATGGCCTATGGCATCACCGGACTGCGCAAGGTCTCGGGCAAGGGCTTCGCCGTCGCGGTTGGTTGCGATGGCATGGATTCCAGCCATCGGCGGGCGCGCAGCGTGCTGGTGGGCAACTGCGGCTCGGTTCAGGGCGACTTCGAACTCTTCCCCCAGGCGCGCGTGGACGACGGGGAGCTGGACGTCCTCGTCTTCGCTCCGCGTGGGTTGCTCAGCTGGGTGCAGGCGCTGCAGCGGTTGGTCGCCCAACGGCGCAAGAACGGTGGGCCGCTGAGCCAGCGCGCCGGCCGGGAGATCGAGGTGACCGTCCGCCACCCTGTCCAGGCACAGATCGACGGCGATCCGCTGGGCATGGCCAGCAGGCTGGTCTTCCGCGTGGAGGCAGGTGCACTACCGGTGCGAGTGACGGGAGATGGCGATGTCATCTGAGGCACGCGGGGTGGTCGAGGGGCTGGGTGACGCGGTGGACGAGGTGACTGCGCCTGTCGCACTACGACCCCTGCGCGCGGGCGAACAGGCGCTGCTGCAACGGGCAACGCTCGGGAACATGAACTGGTGCGGGGAACGGTTCACCATGGGCGACGTCATGACGCGTCCCGAGTTCTCGCACTACACCCGGATTGATCCCGAACGCGGCGACTTCGGGGTGGTTGCCGAACGAGGAGACGTCATCGCCGGGGTTTGTTGGGCACAGTTCCTGCCAGCCAGTGATCGGGGCTACGGTTTCGTCGACGAGGCCACGCCCGAGGCCAGCCTGTGGGTCGAGCCAGGTTCACGAGGCCGTGGGCACGGACGTCGACTCATGGAGGCCTTGATCGCGTCCGCCAGAACGGCTGGGCTGCGACGGATCAGCTTGTCGGTGGAGTGCGACAACCACGCCCGCGGGCTCTATGGGTCACTGGGATTCGTCGCGGTGCCCGGCCGCGAGGGCGACGGGGTCATGCTCCTCGAACTGTGACGCGCGTCCGCCGCCATGTGGCCCGCCCGTTCCGAAGCCAGTCGGAAGCCGGGAATGTACGGATTCCTGTACAATCCACCCATGAAGACGATAACCTATACCGAGTCCCGTGCGCGCTATGCGGAGGTACTTGACGGGGTGGTCAATGACCGCGAGGAGATGGTCGTCACGCGGGCCGGACACGAACCCGTGGTGATCGTCTCCCTTTCCGACTATGAGTCGCTGCGCGAAACCGCGTACCTGATGCGTTCGCCAGCCAATGCGCGGCGGCTCCTGGATGCCATGGAGCAGCTCGAGAGCGGGGGCGGTACGCCACGCGGTCTGGTCGAGGGCGACTGAGGTGCTGTTGGTCTGGAGCGAGAACGCCTGGGATGACTACCTGTGGTGGCAAGTACAGGATCGCAAGGTCCTGAAGCGGATCAACACCCTGTTGGTCGACGTCACGCGCAATGGCAACGAGGGCATTGGCAAGCCTGAGGCACTCAAGCATGACTTCGCCGGGTATTGGTCGAGGCGCATCACCGATGAGCATCGACTCGTCTACAAGCTCGTGGACGATGGGGTGCGTGTTGCCGCCTGTCGCTACCACTACGGGTGACTGATCCCTGGACGCGTGTTGGCAGGCATGGTGATGCCTATTCGGGAGCCAGCCAGAAGATGTCCGCCACGGGGCCTGGAACAGTGCCGAGATGCGCAGGGCCAGCGGGAGGCTGGGATCGAAGCGTCCTGCCTCGATGGCGTTGATCGTCTGGCGCGAAACCCCGAGCTCGACGGCGAGCTGCTCCCCAGGCGAGCGTTTGCTCAGGACTCGAAGAGCGTCTCGCCGACGTAGCCCTGGTCCCCGACGCCGGGGGGCACCGCCCACAGGCCGGAGCCGGTGTGGCGCAGGTACTCGTTGAGCCGGTCGTTCTTTGCGAGGCGGTTCTGCACCGGGATGTAGTGCGTCCGCGGGTCGCAGACATAGGCCAGGAAGAATAGGCCCGCGTCCAGGCGCCCGAGCGCGTCGTTGCCGTCCACGTAGTTGTAGCCACGGCGCAGCATCTGCGCTCCGTCATTGGCGGAGGGGTGCGCGAGCGCCATGTGGGAGCGGACGTCGATCATCGGCGCACCGCCACGACCCTGGAGGGCGAAGTCGGGAGCGGTGAACTCCTCGCCACCAGACAGCGGGGCGCCCGCGGCCTTCGTCCGTCCGAAGACGGTTTCCTGCTCTGACAAGGATGCTCGGTCCCAGGTCTCCATCAGCATGTGGATCCGGCGCGCCACCAGGTAGCTGCCGCCGGCCAGCCAGTCGGCGGCCGGGTCGGCGCCCTGTTTCACCCACAGGTGCTCGGCGAGCAGGTCCGGTGATTCGAGCTTGAGGTTGTTGGTGCCGTCCTTGAAACCGAACAGGTTGCGGGGGGTGTCCTGGGTGGTCGAGGTGGACGAGGTGCGGCCGAAGCCCAGCTGTGACCAGCGGATGTGCGCGCGGCCGAAGGCGATCCGGGTCAGGTTGCGGATGGCGTGCACCGCCACCTGTGGGTCGTCCGCGCAGGCCTGGATGCACAGGTCGCCGCCGGTGCGGGAGGCGTCGAGCAGGTCGCCGGGGAAGTGCGGCAGGTCCTCCAATGCCTCGGGTTTGTTGTTCGCCAGCCCATAGCGGTCCTTGCCGTTGGCGGTGAACAGCCCCGGACCGAAACCGAAGGTGATGGTCAGCCCCGCCGTCGACAGCCCGACCGCCTCGCCCGTGTCCGACGGCGGCGCCTCGTACTGCTCCGGACGTCCCTCGCCGACCTGCTTGCCCTGGGTCATCAGCCGGGCCGCGGCCGTCCAGTCCTTGGGCAGCTGGACGACCTGTCCGCGCTCGCCGGCGTCCAGGTCCAGGGACGCGAAGTGCAGCCGGTCCTGGGCCGGGGTGACGATGCCGGCCTGATGCTCGCCGGTGAAGGAGTAGCTGGCTGCCGCCTGCTGGTCGTCGTCCCCGCTGGCGCTGTCCCGGCCCGCGAGGAAGCCAGTGCCCAGCGCGGCGGCACCAGCCGCCGCGCCGCCCAGCACTCCCCGCCGCGACACCATCTAGATGACCGCCGCGGTGAGCCGCGACAAGGGCTCCGACAGGGCGTTCACGCCGGACGCCAGGGCCTTGACCTGGGCTGCGGTGAGCTTGTCGTAGCCGACGAAACCATCACCGGACTTGTGGGCATCGAGCAGCTTCTGGACGGCCGCGAACTGCGTCGCCAGCTCCGTGTCGAGCTCCGGGTTGCGCAGCTTGAGGATCGGGCGGAGGCCCTCCCAGGCGACCTTCGCGCCGTCGAGGTTGCCCTGGAAGTCGACCAGGTCGGTGCGGCTCCAGTACTCCTCCTCGCCGGTCACCTTGCCGGAGGCCACCTCGTCCAGCAGCGTCTTGGCGCCGTTGGCGATCTGATCGACGGTGAAGGTCAGCTTCTGGGTGCGCTCGGCCAGCGTCTTGGTGTCCGCGACCAGCTTGTCGGCCATCGCCGCACGCTCCGCGGTCGTCATCGCGGTGTAGTTGGTGGCGCGGGCCGGCCACAGGTCCTTCTCGATCCGGTGCCAGCCGGTCCAGGTCTCGCCCGGCTCGAGATCGGCCTCACGCGCGTCCAGGATCGGGTCCAGGTCACCGAAGCTCTCGGCGACGGGCTCGATCCGCTCCCAGTGCAGACGGGTGGGGGCATAGGCAGCGCGGGCCTCGTCGTCCTTGCCCGCCTTGTAGAGCGCCGCGAAGGCCTCGGTCTTGGTCACCAGCGAGGCGACCTGGTCTTTCACATAGCTCTGGTACTGGGTGTTCGCGGTGTCGACCAGGGCCTGAGTGTCGGCGTCCACGCTCGGGGTGACACCGGAGTCGGTGACCGTGAACTGGTTGCGGATGCCGTCGCCCACCATGCCCGGCTTGCAGGCGGTGAAGTAGGTGCCCGGCTGGGCGGTGAGCACGAGATCGCGGGTCAGGCCGGGGCCGATGTTCTCGACCTCGCCGATGATCCGCAACCCGTCCTCGGCCAGCAGGTAGAACTCGTTCACCTTGGACGAGGAGTTGGTGACGCTGAAGCTGATCACGCCCGACGGCGCCTCGGCGGCGTTCACCGCGCACTCGGTGTCGGTGGCCTTGACGGTCAACGCGCCCGAGCTGCCCTGCGCGGCGGCGTTGTTGTCGGTGCATCCGGCCAGCCCGCCCAACGCCAAGGTGGCGCCGAGGACGGGAGCGAGGGTGCGACGGATCATGCGGGGACTCCTTGCGTGGAACGGTTCTCGGCCGGCAGCGGAGCCGGCTTCGGGGTGGTGGCTGGGGCGGACGGACGGTGCGTGCGACGCCAGAAAAGCGGCAGGACGATGCCGACATAGGCGACCCAGGCGATCGCCTCGGCCCAGGTCGGGTTCGGGGTGAAGTTGAAGATGCCCTTCATCACGCTGGCGAAGACCGAGGTCGGGGGCACCTGCGCGGAGATGTCGAAGGCGGTCGCGCCGAGGCCGGGGATGATGCCAGCCTCCTGCAGGTCATGGACGCCGTAGGCGAGCACCCCGCCGGCGACCAGCACCAGGAAGGCGCCCGTCCAGGTGAAGAACTGCGAGAGATTGATCTTGACCACGCCGCGGTACAGGGCGATGCCGATCGCGATTGCGGTGGCCAGCCCGAGCAGCGCGCCGACCAGCGGGGTGGTGGAACCCTCGGCCTGCTTGGTGGCGGCCCACAGGAACAGGGCGGTCTCGAGGCCCTCGCGTCCGACCGACAAGGCGGCGATCACGGCCACGGACGCGGGGTTGGTGGCGGCGTCCAGGGCCGAGCGCAGGTTCGTGGAGATGGTCCGCGCGGCGGTCGCCATCCAGAAGACCATCCAGGTGACCAGGCCCACGGCGAGGATGCTCAGCGTCCCGCCGATGATCTCCTGGGCCTGGAAGGTGAGGCCCTTGGGTCCATAGGTGAGCAGCGCGCCGAAGCCGACGGAGACGAGGACGGCAGCCGCGACGCCGGCCCAGATCGGGGCCAGCAGGCTTCGTCGTCCGCCCTTGACGACGTAGGCGATCAGGATCGTGACCACCAGCGAGGCCTCGAGTCCCTCGCGCAGGCCGATCAAGAAATTCGCAAGCATCTCGTCTCCTATATGTATGAGGCGAGCCTTACCTAATCACATGGCGCGGAGCTGCGCCACCTCGTCCGGTGTTCGAGAGACATGGTGGCGACCGATCGGGAGCACGATCGGCTTGCCGCTCACGGCGTCGGGGATGACCTGGCTGGCCAGCCCGAAGACCTCCTGGACCAGTTCCGGGTTGAGGACGTCGGCAGGGCTCCCGACGGCGGCGATCTCGCCGGCGCACATCGCGACGATCGTGTCTGCGTAACGAGCCGCCAGGTTGAGGTCGTGCAGCACCATCACGACGGTGGTCCCGCGCTCCCGGTTCAGGTCGGTGACCAGGTCGAGCACGTCGACCTGGTGGCGCAGGTCGAGGAAGGTGGTGGGTTCGTCGAGCAGGAGCAAGTCGGTCTGCTGCGCCAACGCCATCGCGATCCAGACCCGCTGGCGCTGTCCGCCGGAGAGTTCGTCCACCGCGCGGTCGGCCAGTTCCGCGGTGTCGGTGAGCTTGAGGGCCCGGGCGACGGCGAGGTCGTCGTCGCTCGTCCAGCGGGTGAAGATGCCCTGGTGGGGGCTGCGACCGCGGGCCACGAGATCGGCGACGGTGATGCCCTCGGGCGCGGTGGGTGACTGCGGCAGCAGCCCCAGCACCCGTGCGACCTGCTTGGTGGGCAGGGTCGCGATGTCCTGCCCGT
>NHCFI05602__coassemble_992_pt1 | contig 16117 bp, 13 predicted proteins | sample NHCFI05602__metabat2_high_PE_006 | metagenome-assembled genome bin NHCFI05602 | reverse complement strand
GTTGCCGCGGGTCGCGTTCGAGTAGGGGCACACCTGGTGGGCCTGGTTGGCGAGCTGCTGCGCCTCGTCGTGGGGCAGGTCGGGGATGACGACCTCAAGGGTGACTGCCAGGCCGAAACCCTCACCGGCCTTGCCGATGCTCACCTGGGCACCCACCGACGAATCGCCGAGATCCTTGTGCGCCTGGCGGGCCACCAGCTGCAGGGCGGAGTGGAAGCAGGCGGCATAACCGGCGGCGAACAACTGTTCAGGGTTGGCGCCCTCACCGCTGCCCCCCATCTCCTGCGGGGTGGCCAGGTAGAGCGAGAGCCGGCCGTCAGCGGTCTGGACGTGGCCGTTGCGGCCTGCGCCGGTGGCGATGGCCTCGGTGGTGTAGACGGGTTCGATCTCGATCATGGTTCCTCCTGGGTGGCGTGGCGTGTGTGCGAGGGCTCGGCTGCCCCGCGGTTGCTAGACAACGTAGCGCGCAATTGGATTGCACACAATCTGATTGTGCCTGAGGTTATGCTTGGCGTGTGAGTGACCAGATCCCCGACCTCGAGCAACAGCTCTGCTTCTCCCTGTACAGGGCCAGCAGGGCGGTGACGCGCGCCTACCGGCCACTGCTCGAGGACATCGGCCTCACCTATCCCCAATACCTCGTCATGCTCGTCCTGTGGAACGCCGACAAGCCCGTCGGTGTCAATGACATCGGAGCTCGGCTGCACCTCGACAGCGGCACCCTGACCCCCCTGCTGCGACGGCTGGAGCAGGCTGGCCTCGTCACCCGGTCGTGGAGCGACAACGACGAACGGCGCCGCCTGATCAGCCTGACCCAGGAGGGGAGTTCGCTGCGGCGCAGGGCAACCGGAGTTCCCGCAGAGATGCTCGCGCTCTACCCGGGCCCACCAGAAAAGCTCGTCCAGGTGAAGGCATTCCTGGACGACCTGTCCACCCAACTCGAGTGACAACCACCATCCAGGAGGTTCAATTCCATGCCCACCACCACCACGCCCCGCTTCCAAAAGCTCGCACGGATCGGGCTTGGAGCGTTCATGGTCTACGCCGGCGTCTCGCACCTGAGCTTCAAGCGTCAAGAATTCCAAGCACAGGTGCCCGACTGGTTCCCCGTGGACAAGGATTCCGTGGTCATCGGCTCCGGTGTCGCCGAAGTCCTTGCCGGCACCGCGATGCTGGCGCTGCCGCGTCATCGCAGGCTGACCGGTGTTGCCCTGGCGGGGTTCTATGCCGCGATCTTCCCCGGAAACATCGACCAGTATGCGGCGCGTCGAGACGGTTTTGGCCTCGACACCGATGGCAAGCGACTCGCGCGGTTGTTTGGCCAGCCCGCCCTGATCGCCGCGGCGCTGTGGTCGGCCGGCCTGCCCCGGCCGTAGCAGAAGACCTACTCCCGGCCCCGCGCCCGGGGGTCAGCGCAACGGGTCGTCATCGCGACGTGGAGGTGCACGCGCAGCGCACTCCCTGTCAGGGCGGGGATGAGGCGCAGGTGCCTGGGGTGGAGCTACTGATGTGACAGGGCTCATGGCGGCCGGAGGGCCGCGCGTGCCCCCGACTCCTCATCCGGGACGACCGCCTGGGCCGAGGTGTCTACCGAGAAGCAGTTCACCAACGCGTGGTTCGTCTCGACCAGCTCAGCCGGGAGCGTCGTCTGGTGGTGGTACCACTCCGATTAGAGGATGCCGCGGAAACTGCAGCCCAGCATCGTGGAGATCGCCTGGTGCTCGGCCTCGTGACTGTCTTCGATGTTGGTGACGGGCAGGATGAGCCCGTGTCGCCAGGCCTCGTCCTTCGCCCCGCGGATGATCTGGCCCGTAGATCATCGCCTTGTCCAGGACAACGTGGTTAAGCGTTTAATCAGATCGTTATGTTCGGTGAGGAATCCTTCGCTTGCGCCGCGGGAACCGCCCGCGCGTCGCTGTTCGTCCTACTCGTCAGCACACCCGACTCAGGAGGAACCATGAAGTGCGACAAGTGCGGCAGGTCGATGCTCAGCGCCGGACGACCCACACCCCTGGGCCAGAGCGTGTGTGCCAGCCGCAGCGACAAGGTCAACGGCCTCATCATCGGTGGGGCGACCGGCGGTCTGGGCGGGGCAGTCGCGGGTCCCGGGATCATGAGGTGGATTCGCACCTCCATGAGCGGACGGCCCAAGCAGTAGCCCCGCCCGCCGCGCTCAGCCCTCGATGAGGAGCGGCGCACCGAGCGTGGGCGGGCGCCGCCGGACCCTCGTCCGACGGCGCCCACCGTGCTCTGGTTGGGTTGGCGACGATCAGGTGATCGACGCCTGGTAGATCTCGTCGATGGAGTTGGCGAGCATCTGGTCGAACTCCTCCTCGCTCTGGTCGACCGACAGACCCTCGGTCAGCGCGCGGGAGAAGGACGCGATCAGCCCGTGGTTGCGGGCCAGGCGCTCGTTGGCCTCCTGACGCGAATAGCCGCCCGACAGGGCCACCACCCGCAGGATCCGCGGATGCGCGATGAGGTCGGCGAACAGATCGTCCTTGGTCGGGATGGTGAGCTTGAGCATCACCTGCTTGTCGTCGCCCAGGGCATCGAGATGCGCGAGGAGTTCCTCGTGCAGCAGGTCCTCGGCCACCTCCTTGTCGGGGGCGTTGATGTCGACCTCGGGTTCGATGATCGGCGCCAGCCCGCGGGCCAGGATCTTGTTCGCGACGTCGAACTGCTGCTCGACGATCGCGTGGATGCCGCCCGGGTCGGCGTTCTGGATCACCGAGCGCATCTTGGTGCCGAAGATGCCCTTGTCGACGGCCCGCGCCAGCAGGTCGTCCAGGTCGGGGATGGGCTTCATCATCCGGACGCCCTCGGACGCGTCCTGCAGGCCCTTGTCCACCTTCAGGATGGGCAGGATCTGCTTGTTCTCCCAGAGGTAGGCGGCGGTGTCCTTGCCCTCGACCTGGGAGTCCATCGTCTTCTCGAAGAGGATGGCCGCCAGGATCTTCTCGCTCGTGAACGACGGCGAGGTGATGATGCGTTCGCGCATCTGGTGGATCAGCTCGAACATCTCGGCTTCGCTGCCGTACTTGCTCTCGTCGATGCCGTACAGCTTCAGTGCCTTGGGGGTTGAGCCGCCGCTCTGGTCGAGCGCTGCGACGAATCCCTGGCCAGAGGCCATGCGGCTGGTTTGCGTACTCATGATTCCTCCTGCCTCAAGGCTACGCCGGAAACTATCGTCGGACCCATGAATGCGACTCCCTGCCTGGTGATCGACCCCGCCGTGCTGCAGCGCACCATCGACGCGATGGCTGCACTGGTCGGCGGGCAGGGGTTGGACCTGCGGCCGCACGTCAAGACCCACAAATGCCTCGAGATTGCCCGTCTGCAGCGTGACGCCGGCGCCCGCGGGATCACTGTCGCGACGCTGGGGGAGGCCGAGGTCTTCGCTGCCGCCGGTTTCGACGACATCACCGTGGCCTACCCGGTCTGGGTGGACGAGAAGTCCGGTGCCCGGCTGCGATGCTTGCGGGAGCAGGCATCCGTCCGGGTGGGTGTCGACTCCGTGGACGGTGCGCGCCAGATCGCCCGGCACTGCCCCGCGGCCCAGGTGCTGGTCGAGATCGATTCCGGGCACCACCGGACGGGTGCCGGCCCGGCCGAGGCGGGAGCGGTCGCCGCAGCGGCGAACCAGGCCGGGTTGGAGGTGGCTGGTGTCTTCACCTTCCCGGGGCACTCCTACTCGCCCGAGACCCGCGCCCAGGTCGCCGCCGCCGAACAGGACGCGCTGTCGGCCGCCGTGGGCTCCTTGTCGGCTCAAGGGATCGCGTCCCCCGTTGTCAGTGGCGGATCGTCGCCCAGCGTCCAGTTCGTCCGTTCCGGTGTGCTGACCGAACTGCGTCCCGGCGCCTATGTCTTCAACGACGCCCAACAGTGGGAACTCGGTGCCTGCACGGCAGGCGACATCGCCCTGACCGTGCACGCGACGGTTGTGAGCCATGCCGGCGGACGACTGGTGCTGGACGCCGGGTCCAAGGTCTTGGCAGCCGACCGTCCGGCGTGGGCCAGCGGATCGGGACGCCTGCTCGACCACCCGGACGCCCGCATCGTCATGCTCTCGGAGCACCACGCCGTGTGCGAGCTGGATGGCCCGCTGCCGCCGCTGGGCAGCACTGTGCGCGTGGTTCCCAACCACTGTTGCAATGCGGTGGCCCTGGCCGATGAGTTCGTCGTCGGGAACTGGGACGGGGAACGACTGGACGAGGTGGACCGCTGGCAGGTGGCGGCGCGCAACCGCAACCACTGACCTGCCGAGGCCATGGATTGTCGCCCAAGATTCTCCAGCGGGGGTGCTGGGAGCGCTCTCCACGGATTTGGGCGACTCATCCTGCGCTTCCAGACGAGCATCTGCCTTGGGATGAAGTGGCAGAGTCGCTGGTGACGAGCATTTCCGGCCCTAGCGGACGTCGACAACGACGAGCAATGGAGGAAGCATGGAAACCATCACCCTTGGCCAATCCGGCATCACGATCCCCCGGCTGTGCATCGGCGGGATGAGCTTCGGTGAGGTCTTCCCCGACTTTCACCAGTGGGTGATCGGCCAGGACGAGACCCAGGCGGTGATCCAGCGGGCGCTCGAACTGGGCGTGAACTTCATCGACACCGCCAACACCTACGCGCGTGGCACGAGCGAGAAGTTCATCGGCGAATCACTACGACGGCTCCAGGTGTCCCGGGAGAGCGTCGTCCTCGCGTCCAAGGTCTACTTCAACGACGGACACCTTTCCAAGGAGGCGATCGAGCGGGAGATCACCGGCACGCTGGAGCGGCTCGGCACCGACTACCTGGACCTCTACATCATTCATCGCTTCGACTACGAGACGCCGATGGAAGAGACGATGGAGGCGCTGCACTGTCTGGTTGCCGACGGACGGGTGCGCGCGCTCGGTGCATCGGCCATGTACGGCTACCAGTTGCACAACCTTCAGGCGGTGGCCGACCAGAACGGCTGGACGCGCTTTGCCAGCCTGCAGAACCACTACAACCTCCTCTACCGCGAGGACGAGCGCGAACTGATCCCGGTGGCGCGCCAGTACGCAATGGCGCTGACCCCCTACAGCCCGCTCGCCTCCGGACACCTCACGCGCCCGACCTGGCATTCCGACTCGGTGCGCTCGACCACCGACGGCACGATGAAGCAGAAGTACGACCGCGGACGAGAGCTGGACATGCCCGTCATCGAGCGCGTGGCGAAGGTCGCGCGCGGCCACGACGTCCCCATGGCCGACGTGGCACTGGCCTGGCAGTGGGCCCGCGGTGTCGAGGCGCCGATCGTGGGTTGCTCCAAGCCGAGCCGGGTGAACGAGGCCGTGCGAGCTCTGGATCTCCAGCTGTCCGAGGATGAAGTCTCGTTCCTGGAGGAGCCCTACGTGGCGCACGAGTTGGTCGGTCCGCTGGCTCGTCCGGGCGAGAAGGAACCGGCTGGGACGGTCACCAAGCGGAACTGACGAGCTACGGCCCCGGCCTGACCGGCCACGACCCCGGCCTGACCGGCCACGATCCCGGCCTGACCAGGCACGATCCCAGAGCCTATTGAGGGGTCCTCAAGCCAGCTGCACTGAAAAACGGACAACTCGGCGCACTTGAACGTTCCAGTCGCGGATGTGGTTCGCTCACGTCCGATTCTCAGTGGGATGGAAGCGCTCGTGCCCCTCGACGGTGACGCACGTGGTCCCCTTGGGAGGGATAGGCAGGAGGGCGGGGCCTGCCGGGCTGCCACGCGCATACAGGCGTTGGTTGTTCAGGCGGTACAACGGGTAGTCGATGCAACCGGCCTTCGCCATCGGTCCCGCAGCACTCGGTGTATTGCCCGGGGAGGCTGGTCGCACGGCCGGCGGCCACGGGCCAGTCAGCTAGCCGCGGGACCCGACTCCCGTTTCAGAGAGCCACTCGGGCGGCAGGGGTTCGAGCTCAGACTTCCAACCGTGCTCGCGTGCCGGAAGTCCGGACGGTGCCGTGGGGCCGTCGTAGTACCAAGGAAGGGCGTCAGGCTGAGTCGCCCCGATCGCGAACCAGTAGCCGCTCGGGCACTCGCGAGCCGCGAACCAGGCTTGGCCGTCGTCTGCCACAGATAGCTGGATGCCATGGTGTTCGGGCAAGCCGCTGCGGCTGGCGCTGAGTGCGAACTCGAGGAGATCGGCTCGGTAGTGGCCCAGCTGCCGGTGCCACCCCATCTGACATGTGCTCAGCCAACGAAGTTCCGACTTCGTCTCCTCGAACTCGCGCCTGTCGAGTTGCCGCCCCAGGGGGTCCGTCCCGATGCGCCCCGCGTTGCGTTCGAGGGCGAGGCGTCGCTGCAGTCTCGCCTCCTCGGCGGCTCGACGCGTGGCCAACTCGTGTCGCGCGGCGGTGCGGCCCTGGGTGAAGGAGTGGGCCGAGTGGAGTTCGCGCCACGGGCCTTCCAGTAGTTCGCGAAGTTGGCGTCTTAAGGGGCCCGTGATGCTCATCAATCCCAGCCATGCCATGGGTTGCGGCTGTGCTGGGTCGTGACTCCATCTGAGACGGTTCCACAGGACTTCGTAGCTCGCAACGAGTGCGAACGCGTACACGTACGGCAAGGTCCAAACGGTTAGCCACACAGGGTGAGCGAGCTGCTGGAACAGGTCCCACGCGTCCAGACTTCGCCACTCTCGGACCACTCTGTAGGTGACCGTGAAGAGAATGCCGAGGCCGATCACATTGAGGATCCCCCCGAACAGGGTGCGCGCGGGTCGGTACTGGTCCTCGTGATCTGCCACTGTCTTGAGGATCACCAGGGCTGCGAGGAGGGCTTGGAGCGGCACCTCTATCCACCACCGGAAGACGTAGAGGTTGAGGTACATCTCGAGGAGGACACCTGCGGTGATGAGCTGCCTGAGCTTCGAGGTGAAGAAGTCAGCCTTCCGGCTGTTGTCTGGAGACACCAGCCACGCCAAGGCGTTGGTGAAGTACCACGCGACGGTGGCGAATGTGAGGCTCTCCGCCCACAAGTGCAGGCGGCTGGCGGCAACGATTGCCAGCCCAATCCATGCACCGAGGCTCGCGATCGGGACGAACAGCTTCGGCTTTGCCAGTGAGCGCAAGACCGCCCAAGCGGAGGACCGGGTGCCTGGGTGCGCGACCGTCAGTAGGAGGCCGACGGTGAGCAGGAAGAGGGTTGCGCCCTCGCGTGCATTCAATGCTGCAGCTCCCCAGTCCGGCCGGGTAACCAGACGGTCAAATGTTCAGACTCCTCTTATGTTAACTACGGGGCCCGATTTTTAATCTGCGCTGCATCTCGACAGCGAGCGCATTCAGTGCTGCATGTCGACGAAGCGCGAGTAATGCCCCTGGAAGGCGGTGACGATCGTCGCCGTCGGACCATTTCGGTGCTTGGCGACGATCAGGTCCGCCTCACCGGCGCGAGAGGAGTCGCGGTCGTAGACGTCCTCCCTGTTGAGAAGGATGACCATGTCGGCGTCCTGCTCCAAGGAGTTGTGGACGATGATGCCATCCGCGATGAAGTTGTGGGTGCCCAGCACGGTGGCGTCGTAGACCTCCTGCTCCCCGATGGGCTCGATGCTCTTCACGGCATCCCAGTAGACGTCACTGGTCGCGAGCGCCTGCAGGTGCTCATCCGCGAGCAGGGTCGCGACCCGGGCGAGGCGCTGCCTGCTTGGCGCGTGCTTCCACAGGGTTGATCCGCAGAACTGGATGGACATGGCGGACGCGAACTCACGATGGGTCATGCCCTTTGCGGTCAGACCAGTGCGCACGGACTCCCACACTTCGCGCGGCACGGTGTCGAGGTTGCTGTTGGCCTTGACGTTCGTGAGTGCCAGGTAGACCTCGTCGCACTTGGCCCCTCGGTTGCCGTGGACTCCGATCTGCTCGCAGAAGGTCCTCTGCTGGTCCACCCCGTTGATGATCAGGTGGTAACCGTCCCGATGGGCTCCTTGCTTGACGGTCTTGATTCTGGCGACGATGCCGAACCGCAGCAGTAGTCGTGCGACATCGTCGACCAGACGCCGACTCGTGGACGCGAAGTAGATGCGTCCCTGTCCGGCACGGTCGTCCCAGCGCACCGATCCGTCCGTCGCCCACAGGTGGCGCAGGAACAGTGCGACCTGCTCGTTGGGAGCCCCGAACACGCGCTCAGGGACGAACTTCTCGTGGCTCCGCAGACCAAACAGTCCCAACTCGTCCAGCCACGCTGCGATCGGGTTACGGCGCCCATGCGTCAGTCGGTATGGGGCGGGCAACCGCAGGGTGGTGACCCTCGCAGCCGCGTACTCATCACGGATGCCGGTGATGCCGAAGCGGCGCTTGGCGGCCGCTGATACGGCGGCGAGGTTGTGCTCGTCGATGGACGCGTAACGGATCGGCTGGCGTCGTACGAACGACCCGTCCCCGATCAGGTGTCCGAGCAGCACCACCTCGTCCTCGTCCATGGTCTGAGGCTGAATCGGCTCTGGGGACGTGCGGGGTGTCGCCAGTCGGGTTCCCTCCACCAGCTCACCAAGGGGCATCCATCCCTCCCAGGTGAGGAAGGGATGGTTTGCCGTCGCGTCGATGACGCGACCGGAGGTCAGTGTCAGGCGAAAGACCGGCTTCGTTCCACTGGGGAAGGCATGGGTCATCGTCGCTGGCACCAGCCGATGGTTCTCGTCGAGCGACCACACGGGGATGTTGCGTTCGGCGCCCGCCAACAGCTCGCCCATCGTGATCTCGGCGCCCGTGTCCGCGCGCAGAACCCGCGTTCCAGCGGTGAGGCAGCCTGACTCGCGAAGGTCGGACAGCATCGGCTTCTTGTCCGTGCGCTGTTCGGGGCCACGGTTGAGTTGCGACAAGGCGATGACGGGAAGCTCCAGCTCCTTGGCCAGCAGCTTGATCTGGCGGCTGAACTCCGACACCTCCAGCTGACGGCTCTCGACCTTCTTGCCGGAGGTCATCAGCTGCATGTAGTCGATGATCACGAGCTTGAGGTCGTTGCGCTGCTTCAGGCGCCTGGCCTTCGCGCGGATCTCCATCATCGTCAGGTTGGGGGAGTCGTCGATGTAGAACGGTGCCTCCGAGACCTGCGCGGTCTTGCGGACGACGCGCGACCAGTCCTCCTCGGTCATCTTGCCGCCGCGGATGTGGTTCAGCGCGACCTGTGCCTCGGCCGAGAGGAGACGCATCACGATCTCGGTCTTGCTCATCTCGAGCGAGAAGAAAGCCGTTGTCAGATGGTGTTTGATGGCTGCCGCTCGGGCAAAGTCCAAGGCCAGCGTCGAATTGTGCGTGGGAATCATGGACCGAGTGCAGAGGTAGAGGTGCTCCTCGTTGTCCACCTGCACGCACCGCACGGGCACCGACGCGACGGGTTCAACAGCCGTGACGTAGCGGGCGGACAGTGAGGTGGATGGGTGAGCGTTCAGGCGCAGGGCCTCCTGCTTGCGCGCCAGCCCGAACACCTCGGCCCCGGCGGTGAAGTTCAGGATGTGGGCGGTGCTGGTCTCCTGTGAGCGATCCTTCACCGCCCGGATGCGACGGCTGCACCGCATGCCCAAGCCGACGATCAGTTCGTAGGCGTCGTCGGCGAGCCTGGAGCTCGTCAGGACGAGCTGGACGGACCCCTTGTTCGTCACGGTCCCATCGGTGTCCAGCAGGCCGCGCAGCATGTCCAGACGTTGCTCGGACGAAGCCCGCAGGTAGGCCATCGGGATGTGCTTGTTCTTCAACAGGCCGTGTTCGCGCAGCAGTGCCTGGATCGTGGTGCCGGACGAGGCCGGCAAGGACGCCCCGTAGTCCAGTCCGCTCTGCTGCCTGACCACCAGCCCACGGTTCGTGAGGTGGTCTGCGATCTCGGGATCCGCCGACGTGAACCTGGCACCCGCAGAGTGGCCGTCCCCCAGCCATACCCCGAGGAAGTAGGGATCGATCGGCAACGGCGCGACCGGCAGGTCGAGCGCCTTGGCGACCGGGACCGACCAGTTGGAACGCCCGTCGCCGACCCGCACGGACGCTGCCATCTCCTCGGTGGTCACGGTTGGCGCATGCACCATCCGGCGGTCATCCTTCGTCTGGACCGACTCCCAGAGCTGGCTCAGAACGGGCGCCGGATCGTACGCGGGCTTGTGCCAGATGTAGCTTCGTTCGGGCCCGCTCACGGCGACCGGCACCTTGGTCGACGAGCCAAACTGGCGAAGGGTGGACCCCGGGTAGAGGCCCCCTCGGGAAGCTCGCTGACGACGCGAGGCCCGGCAGTCGGCGCGCCACTCGTGCTGGGCGTCGGCGATGACTTGGGTGCCATCCGAGAAGGTCACCCGGTAACACGGACGCTCGTGCATCACCTCGGTGGCAGCTACGACCCGAGTCGCCCTGCCGGAGGCGTCCAACAGTTCGTCGCCCACTTGGACCTCGCCCATCGTCGTCCAGCCGGTCGGGGTGGGCAGGGGAGTGTCGAGAGCGAGCGCCTTTCCCATTGCTGGCCTGGCGGCAATGATGATCATCTGACCAGGATGCAGACCGTTGGTGAGCTCATCGAGTTCCGCGAATCCGGTCGGGACGCCGGACATCATGCCGCCGCGGTTTCCGATGGCCTCCATCTCATCGATGGTGGGCTCGATCAGCTGGGACAGGGGTGTGTAGTCCTCGGAGGTCTTGCCCTCGGACACCTCGTAGATCGCCTGTTGCGCCGCATCCACGATGTCCGTGACGTCGCCCTGGCCCTGGTAACCCAGCTGGGAGACCTTGATGGAGGCCTCAACCAACCGTCGCAGCACCGCCTTGTCGCGGACGATCTCGGAGTAGTAGCCGGCATTCGCTGCGACCGCGACCGATGCCAGCAGGTCGTGCAGGTACAGCGCGCCGCCGACCCGCTCCAGTTCGCCTCGCTTGCCGAGTTCGTCGGCAACGGTGATGGGGTCGACCGGCTCACCGCGTCCGTACAGGTCGAGCATCGCGTCATAGATCAGTTCGTGCGCGGGACGGTAGAAGTCGCGACCCTTGACCACCTCGACGACGTCGGCGATGGCGTCCTTGCTCATCAGCATCGCCCCGAGCACGGACTGTTCGGCCGCCAGGTCCTGCGGCGGGGTGCGGTCGATGCCGGCCGGTGCCTGACCCATGCCGGGGTTCTCGCCCATCACTGCTCCTCGCTACGTCCTGCGCCCGGCGTGCCCAGACCTTCGACGACAGTCTTGCGGAGGCCACTGACAGGTTTTCGGCATCGGCAGGCTCCCGCGAAGGGAAACGGTACCCGCTCCGGGTGCATGGCAGCACTGCCGCATGTTCCTGGGCTGAAGACTTTTCCACAGGCCCTGTGGAGAACCGGAAAGCGGTTGTGGAGTGCCCTGGGGGCCCCCTGTGGACAAGCCAGTCCGGCCTGTGGGCAACGTGCTCTCGCAAACGCCCAACTGCGCGCCGACTAGGAGAAATGTCCGCCTGGGCGGAATCTCCCAACAATGCCGGGCTGTGCACAATGTCACAGGCCGAGAACGGGGCAAGGGTTTGACACACACCCCATCAGGTGCGCTATAGGGCACTTCGTGGGCCTGTTGTCCACAGCGGGTGTGCACAGGCCGGACGCCAGGCTGTCAAGCTGATCAAGCACTTCCCTGCTCGGAGCCTGATGATTTTGGATTGCGCCGCTGTTTGGGTTTGGGTACCCCCAAGGGGTATGGTCGAGCCATGTCCGAAGAGCATCCCACCCATGGCTACATCCACGACAAGGATGCCTACCTCAAGCGGCTGCGCCGCATCGAGGGTCAGGCGCGTGGCCTGCAGAAGATGATCGAGGACGACAAGTACTGCATCGACATCTTGACGCAGATATCTGCCACCACCAGCGCACTTGAATCAGTGGCCCTCGGGCTGCTGGACGAGCATCTCAACCACTGCGTCCGCCATGCGGCTGAGCGGGGTGGACCGGTGGCGGACGAGAAGATCCGCGAGGCCAGCCTGGCGATCGCCCGGCTCGTCCGCTCCTGAGGGTCTGCATCCAATCAAGCCCAACCAGCACGATCAACGAACAGCACCAATACGGAGGATTCCATGATCAGCAACTACATCGTCACCGGCATGACCTGCGGTCACTGCGTCAACCACGTCACCGAGGAGGTCTCGGCCATCGACGGCGTGCAGTCGGTCGACGTCCAGCTCGAGGGCGGCAGCATGGCCGTCACCTCCGACGCCCCGGTCGACCTGGAGCTCGTCAAGGACGCCGTCGCCGAGGCCGGCGAGTACACCGTCGTCCCCGCCTGACACCGACTGATAAGCGCCTGACTGGCCCCGAGCCTGACTCCGGGGCCAGCCCCTCTCGCGGGGGCCAGGCGCACACCCCTCCAGCACGGAAGAAGTAGCTGTTGCCTACCATGACCACGGACGCACGCCACACCGTCGAACTCGACCTGCAGGGCATGACCTGCGCGTCGTGTGCTGCCCGCATCGAGAAGAAGCTGAACCGAGTCGACGGCGCCCGCGCGACCGTCAACTACGCCACCGAACGGGCCACGGTGCTGGCGCCGGAGACCGTCAGCAGCGATGACTTGATCAAGGTCGTGGAGAAGGCCGGCTATGGCGCGAGCATCCCGGTGCCCGATGCCCCACTGCCCGACCACGCTGCCGATCTGAAGCGCCGGATGATTCGCTCGATGATCTGGTCGATCCCGGTGGTGGCGATGGCCATGGTCCCCGCCCTGCAGGTGCCGGGCTGGGCCTGGGCCTCTTGGATCCTCGCCACGCCGACCGTCTTCTGGGCGGGTTGGCCATTCCACAAGTCGACCTTCGTCAACCTCCGGCACGGCACGGTGACCATGGACACCCTGGTCACCATGGGCACCTTCGCCGCCTACTTCTGGAGCATGTACGCGCTCTTCTTCGGCTACGCGGGCTACCTGCCCTACAAGCACGATTTCGAGCTCCACCTGGGGCACAGTTCGCCGTCCGGCAACATCTACTTCGAGGCTGCCGTCGCGATCATCTCCTTCCTGCTGCTCGGACGCTGGATCGAGGCCCGCTCCCGCCAGCAAGCAGGCTCTGCCCTGCGGTCGCTGCTGGAGATGGGCGCCAAGGAGGCGACCGTCCTGGAGGACGGCGTCGAACGCCTCGTCCCGATCGGCGCCGTGCGCGTGGGCGACGAGTTCGTCGTCCGTCCTGGTGAGAAGGTCGCCACCGACGGCGAGGTGGTCGAGGGCCACTCCGCCGTGGACAACGCAATGGTCACCGGCGAGTCCGTGCCGATCGAAGTGGGCCCCGGCGACACGGTGATCGGTGCCACCACCAACACCTCCGGACGACTCGTCGTGCGCGCCACCGCCGTCGGTGCAGACACCCAGCTCAGCCACATCGGACGACTCGTCGAGCAGGCCCAGACGGGAAAGGCCGCGGCCCAGGCGCTGGCCGACCGCATCTCCGGGGTCTTCGTCCCCATCGTCATCGCGATTGCGCTGGTCACCTTCGTCGGGTGGAAGTTCGTCGCAATGACTGGCACCGCCTTCGCCTTCACGTCCGCGGTCGCCGTCCTGATCGTGGCCTGTCCCTGCGCCCTCGGCCTGGCGACCCCGGTCGCCCTGCTGGCGGGCACGGGACGCGGCGCCCAGCTTGGCATCGTCATCCGCGGCCCGCAGGCGCTGGAGCAGGCCAACGACGTCAAGCAGGTCTTCCTCGACAAGACCGGCACCCTGACCACCGGCGAAATGTCCGTCGCAGCAACCACGCCCGCCGAGGGCACTGCCGTCGACGAACTGGAACGCGTCGCCGCCGCCCTCGAGGGCCACTCCGAGCACCCGATCGCCCGCGCCATCGCGTCCCTTGCCGATGCCAGTGGGGCGCAGGTCACCGAGTTCACCAACATCCCCGGACGCGGTGTCCAGGCCACCGTCGACGGACGTCCCTCGCTGGCCGGCAACCCGGCCCTGCTGCGGGAGCAGGGGTACGAGATCCCGGCCGAGCTGACGGCCGAGGTGGCAGCGGCCGAGGCAAAGGGGCAGACGGTGGTCCTCGTCGGATGGAACGGGCAGGCTCGCGGAGCCCTGGCTGTCAGCGACACCCCCAAGGCCGACGCGGCCCAGGCCATCGCCGCCTTCAAGGCACTCGGCCTCACCACCACCATGCTCACCGGCGACAACGAGGCGGCGGCGCGCGCGGTCGCCGAACCGCTGGGCATCGACCACGTCCGCGCCGGCCTGATGCCAGCCGACAAGGTCGCCGCCGTCGAACAGGGCCAGCGCACCAGCCAGGTCGCCATGGTGGGGGACGGGGTGAACGACGCCGCTGCCCTGGCCCAGGCCGACCTGGGCATCGCGATGGGCTCGGGAACCGACGCGGCCATCAATGCCAGCGACATCATCTTGATGCAGCACGACCTGCTGCTGGCCGCGGACGCGATCCGGCTCAGCCGCCGCACCCTCGCCACGATCCGCGGCAACTTGTTCTGGGCCTTCTTCTACAACCTGATCGCGATCCCGGTGGCCGCCTTCGGGCTGATGAACCCGATGCTGGCCGGCGCGGCAATGGCGTTCAGTTCCGTCTTCGTGGTGATGAACTCCTTGCGTCTGACCACATTCCGTCCCACCCACTGAAGGGGGCTCGGGGCCCCCGGCCACTGTGTTGATCGAGCCGCCGTGGTAGGCGGATTGCTTCTCGTCGTCGGGCGAGTTCAGCGTCCGTAGACGGCCTTCGCCTTCTCCAACGCCGCCACATAGCCGGCGCGCTCGTAGGCGTCCACTGGAATGTCCCGCGGCACGGCCAGCATCCCGCGCGCCTGGTCGAGCGTCAGCTCCTTGCGGCGAAGCCAGGTCTCCAGCCCCTCGACCAGCGTGGTGGCGTACTCGGCTCCATGCCGCACGAGCGCCGAGGTGGTCATCACGACGTCCGCACCGGCGAGGATGTACTTCACGACGTCTTCGCTGGTCTCCACGCCCGTGGTTGCGGCGAGGGAGGCATTCACCCGTCCACGCAGGGCCGCGATCCAGGTGCGGGGGAGCCGCGCCTCGAACGGGCTCGAGAGCACCAGGCCCGGCTGGACGACCAGCTTCTCGATGTCGATGTCAGGCTGGACGAAGCGGTTGAACAGCACCAGGCCGTCGGCTCCCGCCTTGTCCAGCTGAACGGCCAGGTGGCCGAAGGAGCTGAAGTAGGGCGACAGCTTCACAGCCACCGGTACGCTCACCGCGTCCTTGACCCCCTGCAGGATCTCCAGATGGCGCGCCTCAACCTCGGCGCCGGAGATGTTCACCTCACCAGGCACCAGGTAGATGTTCAGCTCGATGGCCGCGGCACCCGCGTCCTGCATGCGCCGGGCCACCTGCACCCAGCCGCCGGAGGTGGCGCCGTTGACCGAGGCGATCAGCGGTACGTCCACCGCCTTCGCGCTGGCCTCCACAAGTTCCAGGTAGCGGGAGGTGATGCCACCCTCATTGGCCGGCACGGTGGGGAAGTAGCTCATCGCCTCGGCGAAGCTCTCCTCGTGCACCTCGGTCAGCTGCTCCGCGCGGGCCTCCTCGTGGCGCAGCTGCTCCTCGAACAACGAGTACATGACGACCGCTCCCACCCCGGCATCTGCGAGCGCCTTCACCCCGTCCACGTTCTGCGACAATGGGCCGGCGGACGCGACGACGGGGCTCTTCAGCTGCAGACCGAGGTAGTTCGTGCTCAGGTCGACCTCACCCGCCGCGATGGAGCGCCCCGAGGAGGGCTTTGGCGTCGACTGCCGCTCGACGATCGGGACGATGCCCGGTCGCAGCTGGTCGGTCGCATTCGACCCGGCCGCCGACTTTGCAGCGGCGGAGGCCATGGCGGCGCGAAGCGCCTCACTCATCTCGACCATCAGGCGTCCTTTCTGGCATCGGCGGCGAAGGCCTCGGCGGGTGCCGTGGCCATCTGTTCGTACTCCATCCAGCGGCGCTCCACCTGGCCCTGGGCCAGCTCCAGCAGGCGCTGGGCCTCCTCGGGATCGGTGCGCTGCAACATCTTGAAGCGCAGCTCGGCCTGGTGGTACTCCTGCAGCGAGAGGCGCGGACGCGGGGAGTCCAGCAGGAAGGGGTTGCCCCCGTCGTTGCGGATCACCGGGTTGTAGCGGATCAGCGGCCAGTGGCCGGAGTTCACCGCCTTGTACTGCTGCTCCAGGCCCTTGCGCATGTCGATGCCGTGGCTGATGCAGTGG
>NHCFI05602__coassemble_989_pt1 | contig 16238 bp, 15 predicted proteins | sample NHCFI05602__metabat2_high_PE_006 | metagenome-assembled genome bin NHCFI05602 | reverse complement strand
GGACGTGGAGTCGTCGGAGCCGGTTGCGCAGGCGGCCAGCCCGGTCAGCGCGGCCAGGGAGACACCGCCCAGGAAGGCGCGTCGGCTGACCTGCGAGAAGTGGGACTCGGTGCTCATGGTTGGTGCCTTTCGTTGTCTGCTGCAACGACGGTAGGAGCCGGGTCCATGAGTTCGCTGTGCGCGCCTTGTGCGCCTGCTGGGAGTCGAAGGCCCGCCTGGACACACCAGTGGGGCACGCCTGCGGGCGTGCCCCACGCGGGTCGGTGATGGTCAGAGGGCGTCGGCGTCGATGCGCTCCAGCGCCGTCTCCCAGTGCTGCGTCAGCCACTTGCGGTCGGCTGCCTCGGGGAGCCTCGAATGCTTGATCTCGATGGCGGTGCGGTCCGTTCCATCCGGACGCAGGTTGACCTCGACCAGTGAGCCGGGCCCCTCGTCGGTTCGGTGGAAGGTGAACCGGATCTGCTCCAGGGGGTGGTAGCTGCGGGTCACGCCATGCGTGCCGTCCTCAGCCTGCCAGTTGGCGCCCTTCTCGGTGAGGCGACCACCGGGGCCCAACAGGGCGGCGCTGCCGTCGTCGGTGAGCAAGGCATCCCAAACGCTCTTCACGGGATGGTCGACGACCTTGCCCACCACCAACTCGCTGAGGGTGTCGGTGGCCTCGCTTGTCTGCTCTGACATTTTCCAGCCTCGATTCGTGCTCGGTGTTCTGCTGCCACCGGCCCGGCAGGGCCGGTGTTGGAATGACTCTAGCCCGGCTGGAAGAGGCAGGGAAGGGAAACGAGAGACGGGTGAGCAATGTCACCGAAACCAAACCCCACAAGGATAAATACGGCTCGCGCGCCAGCTCGCCCGGTCACCCTTGCGGCGCTCGGGGACTCCGAGCGTAGCGCGACACGGAGGGCTCTGCAGGGATCCAGAAACGCCAGTCGACCTCGTGCGCGAGACTGACACCGACACGAGGTCCGCAGGCCACCTCCACCTGCCCCGACCGGCCGTCCGCGAGCACGAAATCTGACTCCGTCTGCCCATCTGACGACTGCTCCACGACCGCTCCACTGTCACCGATCACGAGACCCAGGGCCCGTCCCAGGTTGCCCGGCCCGCGGGCCAGATCGACGTCCGGGACCGGCGCCGATCCGGGACGGCGCGCACCCTCGCGTCGTCTCCGAGCCACCTCGGCGCCGTCGACGACCCGTCCGCTGCGCAGCAGGACGGCGCCAGCGGTGCCATCGGGCGCGCACACGAGGTTGGCGGCCAGGTGCACGCCATAGGAGAGGTAGACGTAGAGGTGCCCCGGCGGCCCGAACATCACCTGTGTGCGAGCGGTGGGGCCGCGAAAGGCATGCGAAGCCGGGTCGTCCGGGCCCAGATAGGCTTCGACCTCGGTGAGTTCGACGGCCACCTCACCGTGGCGCAGCACGGCCCCCAGCAGCAGTGGCGCCACCTGGAGCGGCGAGTGGGACAGGTCGATCACCTACCCATCGCACCACAGCGCGGATCGGTCCGAAAGCCCCGCCGGGATAGGCTCATCGGGTGAGCAGAGACCCCAGTCCCAGCGCGGTGCGGTTGGTGGCCGGTCTGTGCGGCGCAGTGGTGTTGCTCACGTCCTCGTGTACTGCCAGCGGAGTTGCCCAGTCACCGAGCAGCAGTGCCGGCCCGTCGACTGTGCAGCCCGCGGCCAGCGCGTCCGGCAACTCGGACCTGACCCGCCCGGGGCGGGCCCAAGCAGCGGTGGCGAAACTGGCCCAACAGGCAGGGACGCTGCCCATCATCAAGGTGGACCTGAGCTCCACCACCGCGTCGCTCAGTGCGGTCAAGGACGGCAAGGTCGTTGCGTGGCAGTGGGAGGACGGCGTGGTCACGCCGACCGACAGCGACATTGAGTACGTGGAGCAGGCCAGCTTCACCCCCGCCGACTTCGCACTGGGTGACCTGGGCTCGCTGTTCCGCACCGCCGCGCAGATCTCGGGCAGTTCGTCGAACCAGGAGTTGCAGATCGTCGACTACAACGCGGGCCAGGTGCTGATGACCGTCACCACCCGTCCGGAGTCCATGCCGGTCTTCTTCCGTCGCGATGGTACGGCGATCAACCGTTTGGACTTCACCACGACGGCAGGCTTCACCGAGGCCATCCGGGACGCCGCGGGCGACGACCGGGTGTTGGCGATTGGTTGGTCCCCGAACGAGGGACTGTGGTCCAACGCACCCGGCAGCGAGGCGGGCGTGGTGGTGCGCACCACGCGCCAGGCGAAGGTGCCCGCCTGGACCTCCAGCCGCAAGGCCAGCGCGACGGGGCTGCGCTTCCCCGCGTCCATCGTGGATGCGGCGGTGCTGGCGAGGCTGGCCGTCCAGTTGCCGCAGCGCTACCAGGCCGACGAGCAGGACGTCTCGTTCACCATCCACCGCGTCGACCGGATGGTCTCACCGGTCATCGAGTGGACGGTGGGGGGTCGGCGCGTCATCACGACGCTGTCGGGCACCGACATCAGCGACCAACTGCCCTGAGCGACCAACTGCCCTGAGGGACCAACTGCCCTGAGGGACGACGAACCCCGCACCATTCGGTGCGGGGTTCGTCGTTGCAGCCCAGGCCTTGCCCATGCCTTCGATGGCTTGGGTCAGCCCTCGAGGTTGTTCGTGGTGAAGGTCTCGGAGCAGACATTGGGGTCGCCCGAGTCGAAACCGCGGCTCACCCAGTAGTGGCGCATCTTGGCCGAGCCGTGGGTCCATGACTCGGGGCTGACGCGACCGCTGGACGACTCCTGGATGCGGTCGTCACCGACGGCCTCGGCCGCATCGGCGACGCGCAGCAGGTCGTCCTTGGTGATGCCGGAGATGATGGCGTCGTTGCCGGAGGCGGCGTTCTTGAACCAGACGCCCGCGTAGCAGTCGGCCTGCAGTTCCAGACGCACCTGCGGGGAGGTGGGGCCGGTTTGGTTGCCGGCGGCCTGAACCTTGCCGAGCTGACCGGTGAGGTCGGAGATGTGGTGGCCGTACTCGTGGGCGAGGATGTAGGCCTCGGCTGCGTCCCCACCCTGCGCGCCGAGCTGCTGCAACAACTGGTCGGCGAACTCGGTGTCGATGTAGACCTTCTTGTCGCTCGGACAGTAGAAGGGGCCCACTTGCGAGCTGGCCGTGCCGCAGCCGGTGCTGACCTGGCCGGAGAAGGCGATCGTCGGGCTCTTAGTGTACTGGCCATCGGCGAACTGGCTGGCCCAGTAGGACTGGATCGAGTTCACGTAGGCGGTCCAGCGGCACTCGCGGTTCGTCGCGATGTCGGCACCCGAGGTGCAGTTGTTGTCCGAAGCGGAGGTGGTCTGCGTACCGGTGTCGCCCGTGGCGCCCAGCAGGTCGGCCGGATTGAAGCCGAAGATGAGCCCCAGGATCACGATGATGATGCCGAGGCCACCACCGATCGCGACGCCGCCACCGCTACCGCCACTGCCACCGGCGTTGATCACCTGTGACGGGTCGAGCTGGGCATTCTGGTTGAAGTCCATCCGAGGGGCCCCCTTGCTGGGTTGAGCACTGCTGACGCGGCTGCACTGCCCTGCTGCGCGCGGGATCAGCGTAGCGAACCGGCGCGTCGGGGTGTCGCACGCCTCCGCCATATTGCGATCGGCGAACAGCCCCCACGGGTCGCCGCACTGGTCAGTGCGGCCACGGATGCCATGATGGAGGAATGCGCATCGTGGGAGTGGGACAGCCGGGGAAGGGTGAGGCCGTCCGGCTCCACGTCGACCACGGCGCCCACCCGCACCAAGTGCTGTGGCGGCGCGGCTTCGTGCTCAATGAGCTGCTGTCGGCCCGACTGGAGGGCGGCGAGGTGGTGCTCACCGTGCGGGTGAGCCCCCGCGCACCCGGCTCGCGTCCACCGCGGGTCAAGCATCGCGGCGCCGACCCCGACCTGCTGGTCGCCGACGGTGAGGAACCCGTGCTCAACCAGCGCCTCGCCGCCTATGCGATCGTCCGATCCTCGCGCGGGGTGCTCGGCACCGAGTGCTCGAACCGAACGGCCGTCCCCGGCCTGTGGCAGCTGCCCGGCGGCGGTCTGAACCCCGGGGAGTCCCCCTCGGACGCGCTGATGCGCGAGATCGCCGAGGAGACCGGGCAGAAGGTACGGATCAACCGCCTGATCGACCTGCAGTCCGACCATTGGATCGGACGGGCGCCCAGCGGCGTGCTGGAGGACTTCCACGCCCTGCGGATCATCTTCACCGCGACCTGTCTGGAACCCACCACCCCGAATGTGATCGACATCGACGGGACGACCGAGCGCGCGGCGTGGGTGCCCTTGCGCCAGTGGCGTTCGCTGCCCTGGACCTCGGGTGCCCGGTCCCTTCTGGACAAGCACCTGGACCAGGTGCCAGTCCACTGACGGCCTGATCACCCCCACAACACGGGAAAGCCCCCGCCGGTGGCGGGGGCTTTCGTCGTCCTGCAGTGGCGGGTCAGTCGCGACGGAAGAAGCTGAGCAGACGCAGGATCTCGGTGTAGAGCCACACCATGGTGACCGTGATGCCGAAGGCCGCGCGCCACGACTCGCTGGCTGGCGCACCGCCGGCGATACCGCGCTCGATGGAGTCGAAGTCGACCACGAGGTTGGACACGCCAAGCCCGACACCCAGCAGGGCGGCGACGAGGCCGAGGCCACCCATGCCGCGCAGGCCGGTGTCGATGCCCATCAGGGCGAGCACGAAGTTCACCAGCATGACGCCCGCGAATGCGGCGGTGCCGATGAAGACCATCCGACGGAACCTCGGGGTGACGCGGATGTTGAAGTATCGGTAGGCGGCGAGCGTGGCGCCGGCTGCGGCGAAGGTGCCGAGCACGGCTTGCTGGACGATGCCCTCGAACTGCACCTCGAACATCTTGCTGAAGGCGCCGATGAAGACGCCCTCGACAACCGCGTAGAACAGCACGGCGGCAGGGTTCACCACGCGGCGCATCGAGACGAACAAGACGGTGATGAGGCCGACGATGGAACTGCCGATCAACGCCGTGCGGGCGGAGGTGTCAAAGGGGTTGACCACCGTGAAGGTGGCGGCAGCAGCGGCAACCAGCACAAGCATCGTGACGGCGGTCTTGCTGATCACGTCCTCGATGGTCATCCGGCCAACGGGCGCCTGGGCACGCGGGTCGGGCTGGAGGCCGGGCACCGGCTGCCACTGCGGCTGGGTGCGAGTGAACGCGTCCGGTCGGGACAGGATGGGATTGGCCATGGGTGGGTTGTTCTCCTTGCGCCGTTCGCTGACGGCCTTGGCAGGTTGGTCTTGCTGCCTTCTCAACACGAGAAAGCACTGGCTTGTTCCGTGTGAGCTCAGGCCCAGTGTACGGGCGTGCCAGAATGTGAGCCCGGCCCCCGTGGCCCAACTGGCAGAGGCAGGCGGCTTAAACCCGCCCGAGTGTGGGTTCGAATCCCATCGGGGGCACCACCGGGCACCGCTCAGCTGGCGATCAGGCCCATCACGACGCCGTCCAGGATGTCGTTCTCGCTGACCACCATCGGACGTCCGACGCGCTGGGCGATCGCGTCGCAGACCAGCGCGCCACCGCAGATCACCTCGGCGCGCTTGGCGGGCAGGCAGGTGGTGGTGAGCACCTCCTGCACGGTCGATGCCAACAGCCGCTCGGCGAGGACGTGAACCTGCTCCGGCGCCAGCACCGAGCCGTGCACCTTGCGCCGGTCGTAGGCCATCAGGTCCTGCTCGATGGCCGACAGCGAGGTCGTCGTCCCGGCGACACCGATGAAGGTGTCGATGCCGTCCAGCGGCACCTTCGAGCCTTCCAGCAGGCCTTCGACGAAGGCACGCGCAGCACCCACCTCGGCGTCCGAGGGAGGGTCGGAGTGCAGGAAGCGCTCCCGCAACCGCACCGAACCCATGTCCAGGCTGACAGCCTTCTCGACCACTGCACCGGTGGGCTCCACGGAGCCGACGACCAGCTCGGTCGAGCCGCCCCCGATGTCGATCACGAGCACCCGCCCGCTGGCCTGCGTTACGCCCGAGAGCGCGCCACGGAAGGATAGTTCGGCCTCTTCCGGCCCGGAGATGATCTCTGCATCAACGCCCAGACGCTCGCGCACGCCGCTGAAGAAGTCCTCGCGGTTGCGCGCATCCCGGGCGGCGGAGGTCGCAACGAAGCGCACCTTCTCCACGCCGAGCTCGCCCACCACGTCGGAGAACTGGTCGATGGCAGTCATGGTTCGCACCAGCGCATCCGGCGCGAAGGCTCCGGTGGCATCAACGCCCTGGCCGAGCCGGACCAGCTCGAGGCGGCGGTCCAGTTCGGTGACCTCGCCCCCGGGAACCTTCTCGACCACCAGCAGGCGGATGGAGTTGGTCCCACAGTCAATCGCTGCAACGCGCATCAGGCGGTCTCCTGTGTGGTGTGGTCGGGGGTGGTGTGGTCGGGGGTGGTGCGCTCGGCAAGGCAAGGACGGGCCCAGAACTCGCCCAGGGTCGCCACCGCCTCGTCCCCGAGCGGGTTGACGCCCGGCCCGGCAGCCAGCGAATGCCCGACCAGCACGTGCAGGCACTTCACCCGGGTGGGCATGCCGCCAGCGCTGATGCCATCGATCTCGGGCACCTCGCCGAGGCGCCTCCGGTCAGCGAGGTAGGCCTCATGGGCGCCCCGATAGGCGGCGGCCAGTTCCTCGTCGACGCCCAGACGTTCGGTCATCTCGGCCATCAGCCCACTGGCCTCCAGCGTCGAGACGGCTGAGGTCGCGCGCGGGCAGGTGAGGTAGAAGGTGGTCGGGAAGGGCGTGCCGTCCGGCAGGCGGGGCTCGGTGGCGACAACGCCGGGCTTGCCGCACGGGCAGCGCCAGGCCACGCCGGCGACGCCGCGCGGCATCCGTCCGAGCTGGTCGTGGATCGCCTGCTCGTCGACAGCCGTCATCGGCTCGAACGGGCTCATGGGTTCGAGGTCAGCCATGGGTCTCCTTCAGCGGGTGGGGCTGGATGTCGGGGTGGCGCTGGCAGGGCCTGCGCTGCTCGCGGCGGAAGGGCTGACGCTGGCCGAGGGGTCCGCCGAGGAAGGCGCAGTGATGGGGGTGGGATCGGCGGACTGGGCAGCGACCGGCTCATCAGCAGCCGAGAGGGAACCCTCCAACCGCTCCCACCAGGTGGTCGCGTGCTCGCCGCTGGGAAGGGTGCCGGCACCGGAGATGGTGGCTCCGCCGCCGAGCGGCTTGCCATCGGCGCCGATCACGCGGAAACCGACCTCGCCGGGCATCACCCAGCCCAGTCGGTCGCGTGCCTGGGCCTTCACGTAGTCGTCGTCCTTCCAGCGCTCCACTTCGTCCTGCAGGGACGCGATCGCCGCGTCCCGCTCGGCGATCTGCTGGCGGGCGGTTGCGGCGTCCTGCTCCTGGCGCAGGTAGACCCGCAGGCTGGAGGCGTAGCTCAGCATCAGCATCGCCATGATCACGGCCAGCGCGATGGCGCGGCGGGTCAGGCCGACGCCCCGGCGCAACAGCGGAGTCGCGGCTGTCGCTCCCCCGCCGGAAGTTGGGGCGGGGGCTTCGTTCGTGAGCCGGCTCGGACGAGCAGCTCGCTCGCCGGCGCGGCCCGGGGTCCTGGGGGTGCGGGACGGCGGAACGGCCCGGGAACGCGAAGTGCCGCGTCCCGGGCCGTTCACCGGAGAATTCCTGGACGGCATGTGACCAGTCTGTCAGGTCAGCGAAGCCGTCCGTTCAGTGAAACGCCCTTGCGTTGGCTCTCAGGCCTTGAAGCGCGGGAAGGCCGAGGCACCGGCGTACACCGCGGCGTCGTCCAGCTCCTCCTCGATGCGGAGCAGCTGGTTGTACTTCGCGACGCGCTCAGTGCGGGCGGGCGCACCGGTCTTGATCTGGCCGCAGGACAGCGCGACGGCCAGGTCGGCGATGGTGACGTCCTCAGTCTCACCGGAACGGTGCGACATCATCGAACGGAAGCCATTGCGGTGCGCGAGGTTCACGGCGTCGATGGTCTCGGTCAGCGAACCGATCTGGTTCACCTTCACGAGCAGGGCGTTCGCGGCGCCCTCATCGATGCCCTTCTGCAGGCGGGTGGTGTTGGTGACGAACAGGTCGTCGCCGACCAGCTGGACCTTCTCGCCCATCTGCTCGGTCATCTTCTTCCAGCCGTCCCAGTCCTCCTCGTTCAGCGGGTCCTCGATGGAGACCAGCGGGAAGTCCTCGACCAGCTGCGCGTAGTAGGCGACCAACTCGTCGGACGACTTGGAGCCGCCCTCGAAGTTGTAGGTGCCGTCCTCGTTGTAGAACTCGCTGGCGGCGACGTCCAGGGCCAGGGCGACGTCCTTGCCGGGCTCGAAGCCGGCGATCTTGATGGCCTCGACGATGAGCTCGAGGGCCTCACGGTTGGAGCCCAGGTTGGGGGCGAAGCCGCCCTCGTCGCCCAGACCGGTCGACAGGCCCTTCTCCTTCAGGACCCCCTTGAGGGCGTGGTAGACCTGCGCACCCGTGCGGAGCGCCTCCTTGAAGCTCTCGGCGCCGATCGGGGCGATCATGAACTCCTGGATGTCGACATTGCTGTCGGCGTGCGAGCCACCGTTGAGGATGTTCATCATCGGGACGGGCAGCACATTGGCAACGGGGCCGCCGATGTAGCGGTAGAGGGGCAGCTCGGCCGAGGCAGCGGCGGCCTGGGCCACGGCCAGCGAGACGCCCAGGATGGCGTTGGCGCCGAGCTTGGCCTTGTTGTCGGTGCCGTCGAGCTCCAGCATGGCCTGGTCCAGCAGGCGCTGCTCGGAGGCCTCGAAACCGAGGACCTCTTCGGCGATGGTCTCGTTGACGTTCTCGACGGCCTTCAGGACACCCTTGCCGCCGTAGCGAGCCTTGTCGCCGTCACGCAGCTCCACGGCCTCGAAGGCGCCGGTGGAGGCACCGGAAGGAACAGCAGCGCGGCCCTCGGTGCCGTCGTCCAGGACGACGTCCACCTCGATGGTGGGGTTGCCGCGGGAATCGAGGATCTCGCGAGCCTGGATGTATTCGATGGTTGCCATCGTTGTGCCTTTCCAAGACGTTTGGGTTGCAGGCTCAGCCTAGCCAAGCCCTCTGGGCCATGTGTCGTGGGCCCGGGTGAATTGTGGAAGACAGACCAGGGGACGTGCTTCTGGGCGCTGCCGGCCTCGGGGAGGCCTCGACAGGCTCGCGGCCACGCAATGGGCGCTCGGGGAGCGCGATCAGCGACGGTGAGGCCAGTGCGGCAGGCGGTGGTGGCCGACCCTCGGGGCGGGGCCTGCCACCTCGGAGAGCACGGAGAGCACTTCCGCCGGGATACGCGCGGAACGCAACCGGTCCATCGTCCGCGCGTCGGAGATCAGGTGGGCCAGCTGGGAGATGGCCACCTGGTGCTGGATGGAGTCATTGACGGCCATCGCCACCACCAACTCGACGGGGTCGTTGTGCCGGTGCCCGAAGCGGACGGGCGTCGCCGGCCGCAGCCACGACAGGGCGGCGCGATGCACGAACTCCGAGGGACGGGCATGCGCGAACGCGAAGCCGGGCTCGAGGACGATGTAGGGGCCATTGCGGAAGATGCTGTTGACCATCGCGTCCGTGTACTCGGAGTCGATGGCGCCGACACCCTCCAACAGCCCGCCAGCCTGTCGCACGGCGTCCTCCCAACCTCCGACCGCAACATCCAGCGCGATCGCCTCGGGGCGCAACCAGTCAACCAAGGATCCCACGTCGCGACCCTAACAACCGTGCTGCTCGGCAGACACGACCAGGGTCTCGAAGTGGCGCAGCGCGTCCCGGGTGGCCTGATCGGCGTCCACACCGCTGGCGTGGGCGCGCTGCACCAGGGCGAGCACCTGGCGCCCGACTTCGTCGGCGGTGATGGGCTGGTCAGCCAAGGGCACGTCGACGCCGTGGCTGCGCACCCGGGAGGTGACCTTCGTGGCGCGGGCCAGCGCGGAAAGGTTGTCAGCGATGCCCTGCAGGGAAGACGAACGGCCCTTCTCGGCGCGCTTGCGTGCCTCCCAAGAGGACATCAGGTCGTCCGGGACGCTGGAGTCGGCATAGACATAGGGATGGCGGCGGACGAGCTTGTCGGCAATCCCGCGGGCCACGTCATCGAGGTCGAAGCGGCTCTCACGCGAGGCGATCTCGGAGTGGAAGAGCACCTGCAGCAGCAGGTCACCGAGCTCCTCGCACAGGTCGGCGTCGTCGCCCGACTCGATCGCGTCCAGCACCTCGCCGGTCTCCTCAACCAGATAGGTCGACAGACTGCGGTGGGTCTGTTCCGCGTCCCAGGGGCAAGCCTGGCGCAGGGTGGTCATCACCCCTGCCAGCCGTACCACCTGGTCGCAGCTGGGCTGCCCGTCCACGAGCTCGCCATCTGCGGGCCCGGTCACGTCAGCCGCCGAAGACCTGACCGTTGCCGAGCGCCTGGCTGGACAGCGAGCCGGTGCTGGAGGTGAACGACGCCTTCGATGGGTCCCACTGGCCGAAGCGCGGGTTGACCTTGACGTCCAGGGCGCTGATCTCCTTCTGCAGCTGCTCGGCGCCGAGGCGCTGCTGGGCCACGCTGAAGTCACCGAAGGAGCTGATCGCCGTCGCACAGTCGGCATTGGTCATCAAGTCGTCACCCTCGAGCTGGGTGATGGCGGCCGAGCGGGCGGCACCGTCGATCTCGAAGTCGTTCTCGGCGGCGACGGTGCGCGCCAGCTGGCCGACCAACAGCATTCGCGCGATCTGGCTCTTGATCGCGCTGGCCTGGATCTGGCCCTGGCCGACGGCCTCGCATCCCTTGGCCGCGCTGTCCACAGCGGACATGCCAATGCGCTCCCCGTTCACCTCGAACGCGGTCTGGCCCGATGGCGTGCAGCCGGCGAACAGGGCGATCGCGAAGGCCGGGGCGGCCAGACGGACGATGGGCTTCATCGGAGGTCCTTCCGAGCGGGCCCGGCGTGGCCAGGCAGGTTCGAGCCCACGATAGCGGGTCGGGACGAGATCACTGGGCCGGGGTCGACGTGGTCATCGGCGCCTCGGCCGGTGCGACATCGAACAGGTCGGTGACCACGCGGGTCGCCCACTCCAGCAGGTCGTTGCCGCCGACCGGCTGCCCCAGCACCGGTGCCGTCTTCGGCCGCGGGACGAGGATGAAGCCTGCCGTGTGCTTGACGACGCTGCCGGGGTAGAGGCGTTGCAGCCGCATCTGCTTGCTCTCGGGCAGGTTCGCCGGGGAGAAGCGGATGTTGCTGCCCTGCGCGACCACCTCGGTGATCCCGGCACGACGGCACAGTAGCCGGAAGCCGGCCACACCCAACAGCAGCTCGGTCGGTGCCGGGAGCACGCCGTAGCGGTCGGTGAGCTCGGCCCGCACCTCGTCGATGTCGGCGACCGAGCGCACCTCGGCAAGGCGCTTGTACATTTCCAGACGCAGCCGCTCGGACTCCACATAGTCGGCGGGCAGGTTCGCGTCCACCGGCAGTTCGATGCGCATCTCCGGTTCGGGTTCGACGTCCTCGCCGCGGTAGTCGGCGACCGCCTCCCCCACCAGCCGGATGTACAGGTCGAAACCGACGTCGGCGATGTGGCCGGACTGTTCACCGCCCAGCAGGTTGCCGGCACCGCGGATCTCAAGGTCACGCATGGCGATCTGCATGCCCGCACCGAGGTCGGTGTGGGCGGCCATCGTCGCGAGCCGGTCGTGCGCGGTCTCGGTCAGCGGCTTCTCCGGCGGGTACAGGAAGTAGGCATAGCCGCGCTCACGGGAACGTCCGACGCGTCCACGCAACTGGTGCAGCTGGGACAGGCCCAGCAGGTCGGCGCGCTCGATCAACAGCGTGTTTGCGGACGAGATGTCCAGGCCCGCCTCGACGATCGTGGTGCACACCAGAACGTCCGCACGGCGTTCCCAGAAGTCCTGCATGACCTGTTCCAGCTGATGTTCATTCATCTGGCCGTGGGCCGTCGCGACCCGCGCCTCGGGCACCAGCTCGCGGATCTTCTTGGCGGTCTTCTCGATCGAGTTCACCCGGTTGTGGATGTAGAAGACCTGGCCCTCGCGGGCCAGTTCGCGGCGGATCGCTGCGGTGACCTGCCCCTCGTCGTAGGGGCCGGCGAAGGTGAGCACCGGGTGGCGCTCCTCCGGCGGGGTGGCGATGACGCTCATCTCGCGGATGCCGGTGACAGCCATCTCGAGAGTGCGCGGGATGGGGGTCGCGCTCATCGCCAGCACGTCGACGTTCAGACGCAGCCGCTTGAGCGACTCCTTGTGCTCGACGCCGAAGCGCTGCTCCTCGTCGATGATCACCAAGCCCAGGTCCTTGAACTCCACCTCGCCGGAGAACAGGCGGTGGGTGCCGACGACGACGTCCACCTTGCCTGCCTTGACCGCCTCCCGGACGGCCTTCGCCTCCGAATCGGACTGGAAACGCGACAGCTGCGCGACGTTGACCGGGAAGCCTGCGTAGCGCTCGGCGAAGGTGTTGGCGTGCTGGGTGACCAGCAGGGTGGTGGGCACCAGGACCGCCACCTGCTTGCCGTCCTGGACGGCCTTGAAGGCGGCGCGGACGGCGATCTCGGTCTTGCCGTAACCGACGTCGCCACAGATCAGCCGGTCCATCGGGATGACCTGCTCCATGTCGTGCTTGACCTCGTTTATGCACGCCAGCTGGTCAGGGGTCTCGACGTAGGCGAAGGCGTCCTCGAGTTCCCGCTGCCAGGGGGTGTCGGGCCCGAAGGCGTGGCCGCGGGTGGCCTGGCGGGCGGCGTAGAGCTTGATCAACTCCGCGGCGATCTGCTTCACCGCCTTGCGAGCGCGGGACTTGCGCTGGCGCCAGTCGGCGCCACCCATCCGGTCCAGACTGGGTGCCTCCCCACCGACATAGCGCGTGACCTGGTCGAGCTGGTCCATCGGGACATAGAGCCGGTCGCCGGGCTGGCCCTTCTTGGAGGACGCGTACTCGATCACGAGGTACTCACGGGTGGAGTTCGCGACGGTGCGCTGGACCATCTCGACATACCGTCCGACTCCGTGCTGCTCGTGCACGACCGGATCGCCCGGGGTCAGCTCCAGCGGGCTGATCTGGTTCTTGCGTCGCGAGGGCATCCGGCGTTCGGACTTGTCGGCGCCCCGCGCGGCAGACAGGTCGTTGGAGGTGAAGAAGACCAGTTCCAGCCCCGGCCAGCGGAAACCATGCCGCTGCGCGGTGGGGACGATCGTCACCACGCCCGGTTCGGGCGCGACGGCCAGCCCGTCGACGACCGTTGCACTGACCTCACGGTCGCGCAGGAGTTCGGCCATGCGGGCGGCCATGCCCTTGCCCTCGACCCCCAGCACCACGCGTGCCCTGGCCCTGGCCGACTCGGTGATCTCGGTGATGGCGGCCTCGGTGTCGCCGCGCCAGGAGTCCACGGCCTCGACACCCAGGGTGTGCGACTCCACGCCCGTGACGCCGATGCCGGACAGGTCGACCCGTTCACCGTCCTCGGCATACAGCGGCCCGCGGCTCTCGTCGTCCGGGGCGGCGGAAAAACTGGACAGGCTCCACCAGGACTGGCCCCGGGTGAGGGCATGCTGGCGGACGTCGGAGAGCTCCCAGTAGGCGGCGCGACCCAGGTCGATCGGCGCCTTGCCACCGGCCGCCGCAGCCGCCCAGCTGACGTTGAGGAATTCGTGCGAGGTGCGCACCAGGTCGGCGGCGCGCCCGCGGACCAGTTCAGGATCGGAGACGACAACCAGCGCATCGGCCGGGAGGACGTCCAGCAGCAGTTCGAGGTCGTCCACCAGGGCAGGCGTGAGGGCCTCCATGCCCTCGACGGCATGGCCCTGGGAGACCTTCTCCAGCAGCTCGGCCAGTTCCGGGTGGTGCGGCACCAGCGCGGCGGCGCGCTCGCGCACCTGGGCGTCCAGGAGCAGTTCCCGGCAGGGGCTGGCGGTGACCTCGGGCAAGGTGGTGGGCGTGGAGCGCTGGTCGGCGACGGTGAAGTAGCGGATCTCCTCTACCTGGTCGCCGAAGAAGTCGATGCGCACCGGGTGCTCCTGGGTGGGCGCGAAGACGTCCACGATGCCGCCGCGGACGGCGAACTCCCCGCGGCGCTCGACCAGGTCGACCCGGTTGTAGGCAGCGGCCACCAGGTCGGCGGCGAGCTGGGCGATGTCGTAGTCCTCGCCGGCGACGACGTGGACGGGTGCCAGCTCCGCCAATCCCTTCACCTGCGGCTGCAGCACCGATCGGACGGGCGCGACGACCACCTTCGGGATGCCGAGCGGGTCCCTGCCGGCCAGCCGCCGCAGCACCTGCAGGCGACGTCCGACGGTGTCGGAGCGTGGGCTGAGGCGCTCGTGCGGCAGCGTCTCCCAGGCCGGGTAGTAGGCCACTTCGTCCTCACCCAGCCACCCCTGCAACTCGGCGGTGACCTGCTCGGCCTCGCGGTAGGTGGAGGTGACCAGCAGGACGGGACGCCGGGTCTGTTGCGCCAGGGTGGCCACGAGAGCACAACGGACGGCCGGCGGGGCGGTCAGGTCGAGGGCCGTGGTAGCACCAGCGCGGGCGAGGGCTTCGGAGACCACCGGGTCGGTGGCGATCAGGTCGACGAGGGCGCTCAGGGTCACGTCCGCCCAATCTACCGTCGGCACCCCAATCGACATGCGCCCCAACCTCCGCCACGGGTGAAATCACGCCGCCGACGGGGTTGGTCGAGCTGCAGGAGCCTAGGCTCACACCGTGACCGAGAACAGCGCGAACACCCCCGCCCCTGATCGCACCCAGCAGGGCACCTCGTCCGATGCCCTCACCAGCAGCGTCGTGACGAATGCCACCACCCAGCCGGCTGAGGCGACCCCTCCAGACGCCGACCAGCCGACGACCCTGGTCATCCTGGGCGCCTCGGGCGACCTGACCCACCGGCTGCTGCTGCCCGGTCTGGGCACGCTGATGAAGCTGAAGGCTCGCCCGAACCTGACGCTGGTGGGAGCGGCCTTCGACGAGATGGGCCAGGACCAGTGGAAGCAGATCCTCCAGACGGCGATGGAGGAGGCCAAGGCGCCCACCTCGCGAATCGAACAGATGGTCTCGACCACCCGTTACCAGCAGATCGACGTCACCAATCCCGCGGAGCTGAAGGCGCTTCTGGACTCACTCCCCGGTGATCCGGTGCTCTACTTCGCCCTGCCGCCGGCCATCACGATCAAGGCGTGCGAGGCGCTCACGCAGGTCGACTTCCCCAAAGACCTGCGCCTGGCGCTGGAGAAGCCCTTCGGTTCGGACTGGCAGACCGCCCACGACCTGAACGAACTGCTCGCCCGTCTGGTGCCCGAGAGGCAGATCTTCCGGGTGGACCACTTCCTCGGCAAGGCGACGGTGCTGAACCTGCTCGGGCTGCGCTTTGCGAACCGGATCTTCGAGCCGGTGTGGAATGCCAACAACATCGAGCGGGTCGAGATCATCACCGACGAGACACTCGGCCTCGAGGGCCGCGCCGGCTACTACGACAAGGCGGGCGCGCTGAAGGACATGATCCAGAGCCACCTGATGCTGGTGATGGCCATGTTCGCGATGGAGGAGCCGGCCAAGCTGCACGAGCAGGAACTGCGTGACCTGATGGCACACGTACTGCGCGCGACCGAGCTGTACACGGGTGACGCGACGACCAGCTCGCGCCGGGCCCGCTATACGGCCGGGAAGATCGGCGACAAGGACCTTCCGAACTACGTGGACGAGGAGGGCGTCGACCCGGCAAACAACACCGAGACGCTCGCCGAGATCACGGTGCAGATCAACAACTCCCGCTGGGCCGGGGTCCCCTTCCGGCTGCGTTCGGGCAAGGCACTGGGCGACCAGCGCAATGGCATCACGGCGGTCTTCAAGCCGGTCGGGCACGTTCCGGAGGGCTTCACCAACACGCCCGTCCCGAATGTGATCAGCATCGGCATGAAGCCGGAGAACCTGGCCGTGGGCATCACGACTAATGCCGAGGGTGACTCGCTCGACCTGGAGGATTCGGTGCTGTTCACCGAGTTCGGCAGCTCCGCGGTGCGGCCCTACGGCGAAATCCTGGAGGGCATCCTGGACGGGGACCCGCTGCTCAGCGTCCGCGGCGACATCGCCGAGCGCTGCTGGGAGATCCTGGGCCCGGTCGTCGAGGCGTGGAAGTCGGGCGCCGTCCCGCTGGACGAGTACCGCGCCGGGTCCACGGGTCCCTCCAACTGGCGCTAGTCGGACTGCCATGACCGGCCGGTCTTGGCAGTCCCGGTGGGGCTAGGAGTTGTAGCGGTTCTGGG
>NHCFI05602__coassemble_971_pt1 | contig 17131 bp, 13 predicted proteins | sample NHCFI05602__metabat2_high_PE_006 | metagenome-assembled genome bin NHCFI05602 | reverse complement strand
GGACGACCGGCGCGGATGCGGTGGTAGTTCTGCTCGACGGCGGCAACGCGGTCCTCGGCCAGGCGGGTCAAGGCATCGGGACCCGCGGCGCTGGCGAGCTGGCGCAAGGCGGCGATCGCCAGTTCGTCATAGGCCTGGTAGAAGTGCGTCCGCCCCGCGTCGGTCAGGGCGAACACCTTCGCCGGACGACCGCGGCCGCGGGTGCCGTAGACGCGCTGCTCGGAACCAACCACCTGGCCCTGTTCCAGCAGCACGCCGAGGTGCCTGCGGATGGCTGCGGGGGTCAGGCTGAGCCGCTCCCCCAGCGCTGCCGCGGTGCTGGGGCCGTGGGTCAGGATGGAGCGCGCCACGCGTTCGCGGGTGGACGAGTCGTCGTCGGTGTTCTCGACAGGCCCGACCAGCCGCCCGGCGGGCACGCGGAGGTCGTCGTCGTTTTTCACAACGCCATGTTTACCTAATGTCGACGCTGTGGACAAACCCATCTCCCCGAAGCGCACGTGACAGCTTTCCACCCGGCCATCGCTGACAGACGCGCAGATGAGTTTGGTGACACGTCACTCTTCTTGTGGGACAAGTGTCCAAATCTGGGACTTCTGCCCTCGGGGCTGTTCAATGGACCCGACGCATCACGACGCCGGCAAGGGCTGCCGGACGGGTGCTGAGACAGAAAGGCACACCATGACCTATTCCGTTGGCCGCCGCGGCTTCCTCGGGCTCGCGGGCCTCGCCGTCGGGGCGACCGCCTTGAGCGCTTGTGGCAATGACTCGACCACCCCGGCCGGCTCCGCCAGCGCCTCGGGCTCCGGCTCGGCTGCCACTGGCGCCGGCACCATCACCGTGTGGACCGACTCGAACCGCGAGCCGGTACTGAAGCCCGTGGCCGCGCAGTTCAAGGAGGACACGGGCTTCACGGTCAAGCTCGTCGTCAAGGACTTTGGCAAGCTCGCGGACGACTTCGTCACCCAGGTGCCGACGGGCAAGGGGCCCGACGCCTCGATCATGCCTCACGACGCGACCGGTCGCCTGGTCCAGAACGGCGTGGCCGCCCCGATCGAGCTGGGCGACGCCAGCGCCTTCCAGGACGTCGCAGTGGCGGCCTTCACCTACGGTGGCCAGGTCTACGGCGTGCCCTACTCCACCGAGAACATCGCCATCCTGCGGAACACGGCGCTCGCACCGGACGCCACCCCCGACACCTACGACGAGATGATCGCAAAGGGCAAGGAGATCGTCGCCGCCGGCAAGGCCAAGTACCCCTTCCTGGTCGGTCTGGACCCGAAGGCTTCCGACCCGTACCACCTGTACCCCTTCCAGACCTCCTTCGGTGCTCCGGTGTTCAACCTGACCGACGAGGGCTTCGATGCCTCCGCGCTCGCGATGGGCGGGGACAAGGGTGACACCTTCGCCGAATGGCTAGCGGCACAGGGCAAGGCCGGAATCCTCAACCTGAACATCACGGGTGACATCGCCAAGGCGCAGTTCTACGCCGGCAAGGCGCCCTACTTCCTCACCGGGCCCTGGAACACCGCCGATGCGAAGGCCAAGGGCATCACCTACGCCATCGACCCGCTGCCCAAGGCGGGTGATTCCGACGCCCAGCCGTTCGTGACCGTTCAGGGTTTCGTGATGAGCGCCAAGACCACCAACTCTGTGGCCACCCAGAAGTTCCTGGTCGAGTACATCGGTTCCGAACAGGTACAGACGGCCCTGTACAAGGCGGGCAATCGCGCCCCCGCCAACAAGGCTGCCTACGAGGCTGCCAAGTCTAACGCTGATGTCGCTGCTTTCGGTGAGGTGGGCGCCTCGGGCGTCCCGATGCCGAACATCCCGCAGATGACCAGCGTGTGGGAGGGCTGGGGCCAGGCCCAGGCCCAGATCATCGGGCAGAAGGCCTCAGACCCGGCCAAGACCTGGGAGTCGATGGTCACGGCCATCAATGCCAAGATCAAGTGATCGAGACCCAGTGACCACCCGGCGTTAGGCGACTAGGCCCTGGGGCGTGCACGGCACGCCCCAGGTCCGCCGCCGTCGATTCGCCCAGACCCAACGAAGGGCCATGAGTACCGCAACCACCAACCCCAACGGCGAGACGCGGGAGAGGGCCATCCACAAGGCCCAGACCACGTACTCGGCCGGCGCACTTCCCTGGATCATCAAGATCGCCGTTCTGGGCGCACTCGACGCCTTCCTCGTGATGGGCGCCTTCACCGCAGTGGCGCACGGCGCGTGGTGGATCCTCGCGGCGATCGTGTTCCTGCTGCTGACGCTGAACCTGATCTACCTGCCGCCCAATCGGATGCTCCCGGCCAAGTACCTGTACCCCGGCCTGGTGTTCCTGACGATCTTCAGCCTCGGCGTCATCCTCTACACCGTCTACATCTCTTTCACCAACTACGGCGATGGGCACAACTCGTCCAAGTCGGACGCCGTGGCCGCCATCCAGGCCAACAACACCACCCGCGTGCCGGGATCGAAGGCCTACAAGTCCGCTGTCGCCCTCAGGGATGGCAAGCTCCAACTGGTCGTGGTCGACCCTGACACCAAGGACGTCGAGGCCGCACCCGACGGTGAGGTGCTGCAGAAGGTCGAGGGTGCCGAGCTGACGAGCTTGGGGGCGGTCAAGACGCTACCCGGGTACCAGGTGCTCACCTTCTCCGAGGTGACTGCCCGCACCCAGGAGGTCGCAGCCCTGAAGGTCAAGGTCGACGACGACACCAATTCCGGCTTCATCCGCACCACCACCGGCTCGGCCGCCTACCTCTACAAGTCGACGATGACCTATGACGAGGCCGCCGACACCTTCACCGACGCCAAGGGGACCACCTACCACGACTCCGGTCGCGGATCCTTCGTCAGCGACACCGGCCAGCGGATCGAACCGGGCTGGAAGGTCGGTGTGGGCTTCGAGAACTTCCAGCGGGCCTTCACCAACCAGGACATCCGTGGACCCTTCCTGAAGGTCACGCTGTGGACATTCGCCTTCGCATTCCTCTCGGTGTTCACCACCTTCGCCCTGGGCCTGTTCCTGGCGATCATGTTCAACGAACCGCGGATGCGTGGCCAGAAGATCTACCGCGTGCTGATGATCCTGCCCTACGCCTTCCCCGGCTTCCTGTCTGCATTGGTCTGGGCGGGTCTGTTCAACCAGGAGTTCGGCTTCATCAACGAGGTGCTGCTCAATGGAGCACGCATCCCTTGGCTCACCGATCCGGTGTGGGCCAAGGTCGCGGTGCTGCTGGTGAACCTGTGGCTCGGTTTCCCCTACATGTTCCTGGTCGCGACCGGGGCCCTGCAGTCCATCCCGGACGACGTGCTGGAGGCGGCCCGGATGGACGGTGCAAGCGCCTGGCAGACCTTCCAGCAGATCAAGCTGCCGCTGCTGATGGTTCCGCTGGCTCCGCTGTTGATCAGCTCGTTCGCCTACAACTTCAACAACTTCGTGTTGATCTACCTGCTCACCAACGGCGGACCGCAGTTCACCGGGACCTCGCTCAATGTGGGCGCCACTGACCTGCTCATCTCGATGGTGTTCAAGGTCGCCGGTTTCGGTGGCGGCAACCATGACTACGGCTTGGCCAGTGCCTTCGCCATCATCATCTTCTTCATCATCGGCGGTGTCTCATACCTTGGCTTCCGCCAGACCAAGACCCTGGAGAACCTGAACTGATGTCCACGATCACTGCACACGACGGCAGCGCAATCGAGCTGCCCCCTCAGCCGAAGACGGGATTCGGGAAGTGGATGGCGCGCATCGGGTGGCGGCACCTCATCGGCTTGCTCGCCGTGGTGTTCTCCGCGTTCCCGCTGGTCTACGTACTCTCCGCCTCGTTGAACCCGGCTGGCACGCTGACCGGTTCCAACAAGTTGTTCGACGCGGTGAGCGCCGAAAACTATCGCAAGCTTCTCGCCGACGAATCACGGCCCTATCTCAAGTGGTACCTGAACACGATCGTGATCGCGGCGGTGAGCGCCGTGTCCACGGTGATGATCGGCGCCTGCGCCGCCTACGCATTCAGCCGTATGCGGTTCAAGGGCCGTCGTCCGGGCCTGATGGCCCTGCTGCTGGTCCAGATGTTCCCCGCCCTCCTCACGGTGGTGGCCATCTTCCTGCTGCTCACCAACCTGGGCGACGTGTTCCCGAGTCTGGGCGTCGGCTCTCGGCTCGCCCTCATCCTGGTCTACCTGGGCGGCGCACTGGGCACCAACACCTACCTGATGTACGGCTTCTTCAACACGGTGCCGACCTCGCTCGACGAGGCGGCCCGGGTCGACGGCGCCGGTCATGCCCGGATCTTCTTCACCATGATCCTCCGGCTGGTGGCGCCGATCCTCGCCGTGGTGGGCCTGCTGAGCTTCAACGGCACCTTCACCGAGTTTGTCATCGCCTCGGTCATCCTGGGCACCGACTCCTCGAAGTCCACGCTGGCCATCGGCCTCTACCAGTACGTCTCGACCGAGAACAACACCTATTGGCCCATCTTCTCCGCAGGAGCCGTGCTGGCGGCCATCCCCGTGATGGCACTGTTCCTGTGGCTCCAGAAGTACATCGTCGGTGGCCTGACCGCGGGCTCCGTCAAGTAGCTCTGGACCTTTCACCCAACGACCCGTCCCCGCTTGTCGGGGGCGGGTCGTTGGCTGTGTGAAGCTATGTGAGCAATGCCCCACCCCGCCTGCCCGGGCCCATCGGGGCAGGCATAGGGTCGAGTCGAGACGGTGTCAGAACCGCCCCAGCCACACGGCGTCCGGCAAGGGCGCCCCGCACGTGACTGCACGACTCAATGAAGAGGAACATCGTGACCAGCACTGGATGGGACCACACCCCCAGCGAAGAACGGGCGCGCCGCGGCGTGCGCCGCCGCCTGCCCACCCTGCTCGCCGCTGCGCCCTTGCTGGCGTTGGCTGGCTGTGGTGACGGAGGAGGTTCGCCGGGCACCACCGAGCACGCGGGCGGTGAGGCCAACCTACAATTGCCCGACCTCTCCCTAGCCCACTTCTTCGGCATGTCCGGGCGCACCCTGCTGATGTTCGGTCTGGTCGTCTGCCTGGCCGGCATCGCCTTCGGCGTCGCCACCTTCGCCCAACTGCGCAACATGCCCGTCCACCGCTCGATGCGAGAGATCAGCGAGCTGATCTACGCCACCTGCAAGGCCTACCTGGTGCAGCAGGCGAAGTTCCTGATGCTTTTGTGGTGCTTCATCGCGGCGGTCATCTTCGTCTACTTCCTGTTCCTGATGCACATGCCGCTGTGGCGGGTGCTGGTCGTCCTGCTGTTCAGCCTGATCGGCATGGCCGGCTCCTTCGGCATCGCCTGGTTCGGCATCCGCGTCAACACCTTCGCGAACTCCCGCTCGGCGCACGCCTCGCTGGCCGGCAAGCCCTACCCCACCTTCGACATCCCGATGCGCTCTGGCATGAGCGTCGGCATGGTGCTGATCAGCGTCGAACTGCTGATGATGCTCGTGATCATGCTCTTCCTGCCCGGCAACCTGGCTGGCTCCTGCTTCATCGGCTTCGCGATCGGTGAGTCGCTCGGCGCCTCGGCCCTGCGCATCGCCGGCGGCATCTTCACCAAGATCGCCGACATCGGCTCCGACCTGATGAAGATCGTGTTCAAGATCAAGGAGGACGACGCCCGCAACCCCGGCGTCATCGCGGACTGCGTCGGTGACAATGCCGGTGACTCAGTCGGCCCCTCCGCGGATGGCTTCGAGACCTACGGCGTGACCGGCGTCGCGCTGATCACCTTCATCCTGCTCGCCGTCAACGAGGCGACCGCTGGCGCGAACTACCAGACCACCCAGGTCACCTTGCTGGTGTGGATCTTCTTCATCCGCGTGGTCATGGTGGTCGCCTCCTTCCTGTCCTTTCTGGCCAACCAGGCCATCTCGAGGGCCCGCTATGCCGATGCCGACGAGATGGACTTCGAGAAGCCGCTGTCCAACCTGGTCTGGCTGACCTCAGCGGTCTCGATCGTGCTGACCTACCTCACCAGCTTCGCGATGATCCACTCACTCGGCGACGGGACGCTGTGGTGGAAGCTCGCGACGATCATCTCCTGCGGCACGCTGGCCGGCGCCCTGATCCCCGAGCTGGTCAAGGCCTTCACGTCGACCAACTCCCGCCACGTGCAGGAGGTCGTCGTCTCGGCCAAGGAGGGTGGTTCCTCGCTGGACATCCTCTCGGGCCTGGTGGCGGGCAACTTCTCCGCCTATTGGATCGGCACCGCGATCATCGGCCTGATGGCGGTCGCGTACGGCATCTCCACCCTCGGCCTCGGTGCGCTGATGGTGGCCCCCGCCGTGTTCGCGTTCGGCCTGGTGGCCTTTGGCTTCCTGGGCATGGGCCCGGTCACCATCGCCGTCGACTCATACGGCCCGGTCACCGACAACGCGCAGAGCGTCTACGAGCTGTCGACCATTGAGCAGATCCCAGACGTCGAGGACGAACTGAAGCGTGACTTCGGCTTCGACGTGCAGTGGGACCGCGCCAAGCACTTTCTGGAGCTCAATGACGGCGCCGGCAACACCTTCAAGGCGACCGCCAAGCCCGTCCTGATCGGCACCGCCGTCGTCGGTGCCACCACGATGATCTTCTCGATCATCATGGGCCTCACCAAGGGCATGACCGATCAGGCCGCGGTGGCCTCGCTCTCGCTGCTGCACGCCCCCTTCCTGCTCGGCCTGATCATGGGCGGCGCGATCATCTATTGGTTCTCGGGCGCGTCCATGCAGGCGGTCACCACCGGCGCCTACCGGGCCGTGGAGTTCATCAAGGACAACATGCACCTGGACGGGGTGGCCAAGGCCTCGACCGAGGACTCGAAGCGCGTCGTCCAGATCTGCACCCAGTACGCGCAGAAGGGCATGTTCAACATCTTCATGGGCGTCTTCTTCGCCACCTTGGCCTTCGCCTTCGCCGACCCCTACTTCTTCATCGGCTACCTGATCTCGATCGCGCTGTTCGGTCTGTACCAGGCCATCTTCATGGCCAATGCCGGCGGGGCCTGGGACAACGCCAAGAAGATCGTCGAGGTCGACCTGGCCGCCAAGGGCACCCAGCTGCACGATGCCTCGGTGGTCGGCGACACGGTCGGCGACCCCTTCAAGGACACCTCCTCGGTGGCGCTGAACCCGGTGATCAAGTTCACGACCCTGTTCGGCCTGCTGGCCGTCGACCTCGCCGTCTCGATCACCAACAAGTCGATCACGCACGTGCTCGCGGCGGTCTTCTTCGTTGCCAGCGCCTGGTTCGTCTACCGCTCCTTCTACGGGATGCGGATCGGCAACACGATGGCCCAGGTGCACGACTCGCTGGCCGATGAGATCGCCCACATCCACGAGTTGGAGGCCGTGGAGGAGGCGGCCCAGCGCGGAAACTGAGCCATCCGAAGCACCAATCCAATCCCAGCAGTGGCCAATCCCAGCAGTGGCGGAACGCACGTCCATTTCCCGTCGTACCCTGCTTGCTCGGCGCCAGCAGTTGGACGGCACCAGCGTCCAGCCGTCCACCTCCTCGGTGGGCGGCCGGTCGCCGTCCAGGCCCGGATAGGCTCAAGACGTGCGTTACATCTCCACGCGATCGACCTCCGGTGAGCCGGGGCTACCCTTCTGCGACATCCTGCTCGAGGGCCTGGCCCCGGACGGTGGCTTGTACCTGCCCGAGAGCTACCCGCAGATCGGCGACCGGCTGGGCGAACTGCGCGAGACCCTGGAGCGCGACGGCTACGCCGAGGTCGGTTTCCAGTTGCTGAGTGAGTTCATCGACGACATCCCCGCCGACGACCTGCGCGGCATCTGCCAGCGGGCGTGGAGTCCTGAAGTGTTCGGAACCACCGACGTGGTCCCGGTGACGCGGCTTGGCGAAAGCTCGTTGTGGCTGGCGCACCTGTCCAATGGCCCCACGGCAGCCTTCAAGGACATGGCGATGCAGCTGCTCGGGCAGCTCTTCGAGTACGAACTGGCCCGCCGTGGCCGCGAGCTCACGATCGTCGGGGCCACCAGCGGTGACACCGGATCTGCCGCCGAGTACGCGATGCTCGGACGACAGGGCGTGCGCGTCTTCATGCTCTCCCCCAAGGGCCGGATGAGCCCTTTCCAGCAGGCGCAGATGTTCGGCATCGACGACCCCTCGATCGTCAACATCGCCGTCGAGGGTGTCTTCGACGACTGCCAGGACATGGTCAAGGCCGTGAGCAATGACCTGGTCTTCAAGGCCAGGCACAACGTCGGTGCGGTGAACTCGATCAACTGGGCACGGCTGGTCGCCCAGGTCGTCTACTACGTCGTCTCCTGGTTGCGCGTCACCACCGCCGACGACCAGGTCATCGACGTGTGCGTCCCTTCCGGCAACTTCGGCAACATCTGCGCCGGCCACATCGCCCGCCAGATGGGCCTGCCGATCGACGTGCTGCTGCTGGCCACGAACGAGAACAATGTGCTCGCCGAGTTCTTCGACACCGGCGTCTACCGGGTGCGCTCGTCGGCCGAGACGCACGAGACCAGCTCGCCGTCGATGGACATCTCCAAGGCGAGCAACTTCGAGCGCTTCGTCTTCGACCTGCTGGGTCGCGACGGCGCCCGGACCAACGACCTGTTCGGCGTGCAGCTGGCCCATGATGGCTTCTTCGACCTGTCCGACACGCCGCAGTTCGCCTCCGTCCGGGAGCGCTATGGCTTCGTCGCGGGCTCGTCCACCCACGCCGACCGGGTGGCGACGATCCGCCGGACGCTGGACGAGTACGGCGTCCTGGTCGACCCGCACACCGCCGATGGCGTGCACGTCGCCAGCCAGTTCGTGGCGCGTCATGGTGACGCGTTGCCGATGGTGGTGCTGGAGACCGCGCTGCCGGTCAAGTTCGCGGGCACCATCCGCGAGGCGATCGGGCGTGACCCCGAGGTGCCCCCGGGCTTCGCCCACCTGGCCGGGCTCGGACGCCATGTCGTCGAGCTGGAGGCCGACGCGCAGGCACTGAAGCAACTCATCGCCGAACACGCGTAGGCTGTGGCGGTGCCTGAACCCCTCGATGTCGCGCTGGACCTGAGCGACGTGGTCGTGACGTTCGGTGACAAACCCGCACTCAACGGCATGTCCCTGACGGCCCGCCGTGGCCGCATCACCGCGGTTCTGGGCCCGAATGGCGCCGGCAAGACCACCATGATTCGCTGCTGCACCGGCCTGGTGACCCCCGATTCCGGGACGATCGACGTGCTGGGTCACCCCGCCGGCAGCACCGAAGCCTCCACCCGGATCGGCGTGATGCCCCAGTCCACAGGCGCGTGGTCCGGGATCGGCGCCGGTGAGCTGCTTCACTACCTTGCGGGTCTGTACGCCGACCCCCAACCGGTCGACCAGGTGATGCGCCTGCTCGGCATCAACGACTTCGCCACCACCCCCTACCGGCGCCTGTCCGGCGGGCAGCAGCAGTCGGTCAACTTGGCGGGCGCGATCATCGGACGTCCGGAACTGGTCTTCCTCGATGAGCCCACCGCAGGCATGGACCCGCACGTGCGACGTCACACCTGGGGCGTGATCCGCGCCCTGCGCGACGCTGGCGTGGCGGTTTTGCTGACCACCCATGGGATGGACGAGGCAGAACGGCTGGCCGACTACGTATGGATGGTCGACCAGGGCCACGTCGTCGTCCACGGGACGGTGCCCGAGATGACCAGCGGACAGGGTCTGGAGGACGTCTTCCTGGCCAACACCACCCCCCGCGTCGGAGGCGCGCGATGAGCCTCGACTTCACACCCCGTCCTACCGCCGCCGACCGCGCGACGATGATCCGCCGGCATGGCCTGACGGAGGCGAAACTGATCCTGCGCAATGGGGAACAGTTGCTCGTCGCACTGGTCGTCCCGCTCGGGTTGCTCGTATTCGGACGCTTCGCCGGTGGCCGTTACGGCATCACCGAGGAGAACATCGCTCCCAACGTGCTGGCGCTGGCCATCTTCAGTTCCTGCTTCACCTCGCTGGCCATCGCCACCGCCTTCGAACGTCGGTACGGCGTCCTGGAACGGCTCTCGGCCACGCCCCTGGGACGCACCGGGGTGCTCACCGGCAAGGCGCTGGGCATCACCATGATCGCCACCGGACAGGTCGTGCTCCTGGCAATGGTTGGCCTGGTGCTGGGTTGGCGTCCACACCCCACACTGGCGCAGTCGGTGGTTCTGCTGGTGTGCGCGCCCCTGGCAATGTTCGTCTTCGCGAACCTCGCGCTGACAATGGCCGGAGTGTTGCGCGCCGAGGCGACCCTGGCCCTGGCCAACCTGCTCTACCTGGCCGGCATGATGGCCGGCGGCATCATGTGGCCCGTGGCCAGCTTCCCGGCGGCGGTGCGTCCTGCCGTCGCCGCGCTGCCAACCGGAGCCCTGGGTGAGGCCCTGCGCAACTGGAGCAACGGAGCGACGAACTGGTGGTCTCTGGCCGCCCTCCTGCTCTGGGCCGTGGTCTCGTACCTGCTGGCCCGCAAGACCTTCCGCTGGACTTCCTAGGAGCATCTCAATGGACAAGCTGTTCGGCACCACCGGTGCGCTGCGCAATTGGGCGATCGCCTCGCTGGTGGCCAACTGCGCCCTGATCGTCACCGGCGCGGTGGTGCGGCTGTCGGGGTCCGGGCTGGGCTGCCCGACCTGGCCGAAGTGCGACCAGGCCTATGTGCCCAAGGGCGTCGACAGCTACCACCCGCTCATCGAATTCGGCAACCGGCTGCTGACCTTCGTGCTGATCGCGCTGGCCATCGCCGTCCTCGTGGCCGCCTATCGCACCCACGCGTCGCGTCGGGTGAAGCTGCTCAGCTGGTATGCCCTGGCCGGGCTGCCACTGCAGGGGGTCGTCGGCGGAATCACTGTGCTCACCCAACTCAACCCGTGGGTGGTGGCACTGCACCTGCTGCTGTCGATCTGGCTGATCGTGGTGTGCACGCGGCTGGTGCGGGCCATTGCAGGCTCGCCCGTCGAGGCCCTCCCCGAGGGGCTGCGACGACTCGTCCAGCTGCTGTTCTGGGTGATGATGGTCGTGATCTGGCTGGGGACGGTCGTCACCGGCGCCGGACCGCACGCGGGTGACCACGGCGCCCAGCGCAATGGCCTGGAGATCTTGTCGGTGGCCCGTCTGCACGCCCTGTTCGTCTGGGTGGTCGTGGGGCTGACGCTGATCCTGCTGGTGCAGGCCTCCCGCCGTGGCTTCGCGCTGACCCGCAAATACCTGCTCGTGCTGCTCGGAGCGGTGCTTCTGCAGGGCGCCATCGGCTACGCCCAGTTCTTCCTCGGCGTGCCGGTCGGATTGGTAGCGCTGCACATGGTCGGCATCGCTGCGGTCACCGTCGCCGTCGCGTGGCTGGACGACGGGTCAATCGTCGCTCGATAGCTGACCCCCCGGCGCTGGTCACGCCAGCGTCGTGGCCAGCCTCGGCAGCGTCCGTGCAGGTGTGCGAACACGCCCCGAGAACCTACGTGGCCGCCCGGCAGGTCAGAAGACGAGCGGGTCGATCGCGGCGGCGATGAACACCAGCGCCAGGTAGGAGTTGCTCCAGTGGAACAGGCGCATCGGCTTCAGCTGGGCGTCGGTCAAGCCAGCCCGGGCGCGGACCAGCAGCTGGATCGCCTCCCAGATGAAGACGAGTCCCGTGCCGCCGGCGATGGCCGGGTAGAGCCAACCGGTGTGCGCAGCAGGCCACAGCCCCAAGGAGGTCGCCACCGTGAGCACCGAGTAGAACAGGATCCGCCAGCACACGCCCACCGCGTCCATCACGACGGGAAGCATCGGCACCTCGGCGGCCGCGTAGTCCTCGCGGTATCGGAAGGCGAGCGCCCAGGTGTGCGGCGGGGTCCAGAAGAAGACGATCAGGAAGAGGATGATCGGGGGCCAGGCCATCGCACCGGTCACCGAGGTCCAGCCGATCAGGGGCGGGAAGCAACCGGCGATACCGCCCCAGACGATGTTCTGGCTGGTGCGACGCTTCAGCAGCATCGTGTAGATGAAGACGTAGAAGGCATTGGCAGCCAGGGCCAGACCGGCCGAGAGCCAGTTCGCTCCGAGCCCCAGGATCAGCGACGAGACGATGCACAGCACGGCACCGAAGACGACGGCCTTCCAGGTGTCCACCTGGTGGCGTGGCATCGGGCGGCGCCGGGTGCGGCGCATCACCTCGTCGATGTCACGGTCGAGCACGCAGTTGAAGACATTGGCGGAACCGGCCGAGAGCATGCCGCCGACCATGGTCACCAGCACCAGCGTCAGCTTGGGAACCCCACCGGCAGCAAGGAACATCGCGGGCGCGGTGGTGACCAGCAGCAGCTCGATGATCCGCGGCTTCGTGAGCGAGACATAGGCCTTCACCACGTCGCCGAAGGTGGCGGGACGATCATCCTCGATCGTCACGTCCGGCCCCGCCGGACGAATGGTGTCGTGAAAGCTCAACTCGCGGTCCTCCCAGTCTCCGCAGAAGTCTACGCCGAAACGCCCCCGGGACCGATTTGATGGTTCAACCACCTACCGGGACGGGGCCATGGCTGGGTTGGGTGCACGGCCCTAGAGTTGGTGACACGGTCAGCCACGAGTGATGGAGGAAGTCCATGAAAGACCAGAACCGCCTGCATGATTCGAGCCAGCTGAATGACCCGAGCGGACTGCCTGATCAGACTCAGAATGCGCGGCTGCAGGCCCTGGCCGAGGCGGGGGTGTCCATCTGGCTGGACGACCTGTCCCGCGACCGGCTCAACACAGGGAACCTTGCCGAGCTGATCGCCAGCTCCAGCGTCACCGGCGTTACCACCAACCCCACGATCTTCGCCGCCGCCTTGGCCAACGGCCGGGCCTACGCCGAGCAACTGGCCGGCCAGTCCGACGTCACCGAAGCCATTCGCACCTTGACCACCACCGACGTCCGCGATGCCTGCGACCTGTTCGCCGACATCAGCGAACAGACCGACGGCGTTGATGGCCGCGTCTCGATCGAGGTGGAGCCGGGCCTGGCCCGCGACACCGAGGGAACCGCCACCCAGGCCAAGGAGCTGTACGAGCTCGTCGACCACCCGAATGTCCTGATCAAGATCCCCGCCACCCGCGAGGGCCTTCCCGCGATCCGCCGGACGCTGGCCGAGGGCATCAGCGTGAACGTGACGCTGATCTTCTCCATCGAGCGCTACAAGGAGGTCATGGACGCGTGGCTGGGCGGGCTTGAGGATGCGCTGGAGGCTGGCCGTGACATCGACGAGATCCACTCGGTCGCGTCCTTCTTCGTCAGCCGGGTGGACGCCGAGGTCGACAGGCGCCTGGACGCCATCGGCACCGACGAAGCCATTGCCCTCAAGGGCGAGGCCGGGATCGCCAATGCCCGGATCGCCTATGCTGCCTGGCTCGAGGTGATGACCTCCGAGCGCTGGGGGCGGCTGAAGGCTCGCGGTGCGCACTCCCAGCGTCCGCTGTGGGCATCGACGGGGGTGAAGAACCCCGACTACGACGACACCATGTACGTCACCCAACTGGTGGCCGACGGCTGCGTCAACACCATGCCCGAGAAGACTCTTCGGGCGGTCGCCGACCACGGCGAGGTCATCGGCGACACGATCACCAACAACGTCGACGACGCGATCGACGTCATGGGCAAGCTGGCCGAGGTGGGCATCGACCTCGACGACGTCGTCGAACAGCTCGAGGACGAGGGCGTGTCCAAGTTCATCACCAGCTGGGACGAGTTGGTCGCTACGGTGGGTGCGGCCATGGGCCAGGCCCACTCCTGAACTGCACGCCTGAGCCCCGCACCTTCCCCACCCGGTACCACGAGGAGAACGATGAGCGACACCGCTCGCACCAACCCCCTGCGCGACCCGCAGGACCGACGGCTTCCGCGCATCGCCGGACCCTGCGTGCTGGTCATCTTCGGCGTCACGGGTGACCTTTCCCGCAAGAAGCTGATGCCGGCCGTCTACGACTTGGCCAACCGGGGGCTGCTGCCCCCGGGCTTCGGCCTGGTGGGCTTCGCCCGCCGCGACTGGGCCGACCAGGACTTCGCCAAGGTGGTGCACGACGCGGTCAAGCAGTACGCGCGAACGCCCTTCCGCGAGGAGGTCTGGCAGCAGCTGCTCGAGGGCATCCGCTTCGTCCCCGGAGAGTTCGGGGACGACGCAGCCTTCGAGACGCTCAAGGAAACCGTCCAGACCCTCGACGAGGAACGCGGCACCGGGGGCAACCATGCGTTCTACCTGTCCATCCCCCCGGGCTACTTCGACGACGTGGTCAGCCAGCTGCGCAAGCACGGGCTGGCCGACCAGCGCCAGGGCCAGTGGAGCAGGGTCATCATCGAGAAGCCCTTCGGTCACGACCTGGACAGCGCCCGGGAGCTGAACCGCGTCGTCTCGGATGTCTTCCCGCCGGAGTCGGTCTTCAGGATCGACCACTACCTGGGCAAGGAGACGGTGCAGAACATGATGGCGGTGCGGTTCGCCAACCAGATGTTCGAACCCTTGTGGAACAACAACTACATCAGCCACGTGCAGATCACGATGGCCGAGGACATCGGCATCGGTGGCCGGGCGGGCTATTACGACGGCATCGGCGCGGCCCGCGACGTGATCCAGAACCACCTCTTGCAGCTGATGGCGCTCACCGCGATGGAGGAGCCAAACTCCTTCGAGGCCAGCCAGTTGCGCGTCGAGAAGCAGAAGGTGCTGGCGGCGGCCCGCACCCCGAAGGATCTGGCCGCGCACACCGCTCGGGGCCAGTACCTGGCTGGCTGGCAGGGTGGGCAGAAAGTGGTCGGCTTCTTGGAGGAGGAGGGTATCAAGCACGACTCGACAACCGAGACCTATGCGGCGGTCCGCGTCGACATCGACAACCGTCGCTGGGCGGGCGTCCCCTTCTACCTGCGCACCGCCAAGCGGATGCCACGCCGGGTCACCGAGATCGCGCTCAACTTCAAGCGTGCCCCGCACCTGCCGTTCACCGACACCGAGAAACTGGGGACCAATGCCCTGGTGATGCGGATCCAGCCGGACGAGGGCATCACGATGCGCTTCGGCGCCAAGGTGCCGGGCACCCAGATGGAGATCCGCGAGGTCAGCATGGACTTCGGCTACGGCGGAGCCTTCACCGAGTCGTCCCCGGAGGCCTACGAGCGCCTGATCCTGGACGTCCTGCTGGGCGACCCGCCGTTGTTCCCGCAGCACGAGGAGGTGGAGCTGTCATGGCAGCTGCTCGACCCCGTGCTCGACTTCTGGGCCGACCAGCCCGGGCGGCCCGAGGGATACCTTTCGGGCACCTGGGGACCGAAGAGCGCGGACGAGATGTTGGCCCGCGACGGCTTCGCCTGGCGTCGTCCCTGACAAGGAGAGACATGATCATCGAACTCACCCAGACCAGCGCCAGCCAGGTCAACCAGTCGTTGCTGAAGGCCCGGAGCCAGTCCGGCACCTCGGGGCTGGCCTTCACCATGGTCGTCGTCACCGATTCCACCAACTACGACAAGGTGCTCACCGCTTGCCTCGAGGCAGCACGGGAGCACCCCTCCCGCATCCTCGTCGTGGTCGAGAATGCCCGCCGGAATGCTGCGCGGCTGGACGCAGAGATCCGCTGCGCCGACGGTTTCCCTGGGGACGTGGTGACGCTGCGCGTCAGCGGTGAGCTGGTGGAGCACTCCGGATCCATCGTGCTGCCGCTGCTGCTGCCCGACTCCCCCACCGTGGTGTGGTGGCCCAATGAGTCGCCCGTCCGCCCCGCCGATGACCAGATTGGTGCCCTCGGCACACGCCGGATCACCGATGCATCCGGCGACAAGGACCCGCTGGCGGCGCTCCAGGTGCGCGCCGACAACCTGACCCCCGGCGACACGGACCTGACCTGGACGCGCCTGACGCCATGGCGTGCACTGCTGGCCGCCTCCTTGGATCAGTTTCCCGCCACCATCAAGAGCGCCGTCGTCGAGGCCGACCGGGACAATGCCCCGGCCGAGCTGATGGCGGCCTGGCTGGAGGCGCGGCTGCGGGTGGACGTGGTCCGCAAGGACACCGAAGGGCCGGGCATCACAGGCATCCGCCTGGCCACGCCCGCCGGTGACATCGAGGTGCTCCGCGGTTCCAGCGCCACCGCTGCGCAGTACTCCGTCCCCGGCCAGCCCCAGCGGATGGTCGCCCTGAAGCGGCGCGACATCAACGAGCTGATCACTGAGGAGCTGCGGCGGATGGACGCTGACGGCATCTTCGAGCAGGCGGTTCAGATGCTGCGCACGCGCAGCGAGCGCGCCTCGCGGAAGGCACCCGTGAAGAAGGCTGCCGCCAAGAAGAACCGCGCAGGGAAGGCAGCCGCGGGCACATCACCGGCCCGCACGACGGACAAGCGAACGGGGCGGAACTGATGACCAGGGTGCTGCGCCACCAGAGCGCGGACGAGATGACCGAGGCGGCCGCCCGTCGCCTCTTGGATCGCCTGATCGCACTGCAGCAGGAGCAGGAGACCGTGCACCTGTGCCTGGCCGGTGGCACCACCGCACTGCGAGTGTATGACGCCTTCGCCGACCTGGCCCCCGAGTCGGGCCTGCAACCGGGAAAACTGACGCTGTGGTGGGGCGACGAGAAGTACGTTCCCCCGACCGATGCCGAGCGCAACTCGCTGCAATCCTTGGCAGTGTTGGCACGGACTTTGCCGATCAATGTCTCGCAGACGCACCCGATTCCCGCCCCCACGGGTTCGGATGATCCCTCCGAGGCGGCCTTTGCCTACGCCCAGGAGTTGGGCGACGTGACCTTCGACATCTGCCTGCTGGGCATGGGAGCGGATGGCCATGTTGCTGCCCTCTTCCCGCACAGCCCAGCACTTGAGGCAGCGGGACTGGCCTATGGCGTCACCGACGCCCCGGTCGAACCAGCCGAGAGGGTCACTCTCACGCTCAATGCCATCAACCGCTCCAAGAGCGTGTGGCTCTTCGTGGAGGGTGAGGCAAAGGTTGAAGCCCTGCGGAGTGCCCTGGCCGGCGACCCAGACCTTCCCGCCTCACACGTCCGTGGGACGGACGAGACACTGTGGTTCATCGACCCGGCCGCCAGCGGAGATCTGCCGTCCTTCCGTTGCGCCTTCTGAGGCCTCCAGCACACCGTCCCATGAACCCACGCAGGACAACGAACTCCCAACGATGAACGAA
>NHCFI05602__coassemble_969_pt1 | contig 17200 bp, 19 predicted proteins | sample NHCFI05602__metabat2_high_PE_006 | metagenome-assembled genome bin NHCFI05602 | reverse complement strand
CGCCGGGTTCATCGCGACGAGCACGTCGGGACGGTCGCCGGGGGTGACGATGTCGTAGTTGGCGAAGTGCACCTGGAAACTGGAGACGCCCGGCAACGTGCCCTGTGGCGCGCGGATCTCGGCCGGGAAGTTCGGCAGGGTGGAGATGTCATTGCCGAAGGTGGCGGAGTCATGAGTGAACCGGTCGCCGGTCAGCTGCATGCCGTCGCCTGAGTCGCCGGCGAACCTGATGACCACTCGGTCCAGTACTCGCACGTCAGCCACGCGTTGCCCCATTTCCTCGCTCGGGTATCGGCTGTCCACCCTACCCGCCGGAGATGTACCCACATAAGCCTGTCCGTTGCTGATCGCCACAGGATTTCGGGCAGGATTCTTTGGGCGGCTCGGCACTACGGCCATCGGTTCCCACGAAGCAGGTGGACGGGCCGCTCGCGTAGTCTGGCCAGCATGTCCGTCACGTTGCCCTCACCCGCGCCGCGTGCCCACCTCGACTGGTACGGCGACGGACGGGTCGTGGTCGTCGACCTGGGCCTGGCCTGCTGCGCGATCGAGAGCGAGTTCGCAGTGCCCGCGTCCGCGACCCATGTCGACCAGGTGCCCGACGGTGCGCAGGTCGTCGCCGTGCTGTCGGGGACGCTGACCGACGTGCTGGCACCGCTGGTCGCCGCCCGGGTCGCCGCGCTCCCGGGCGCGCACGTCGTGAGCTTCGGGGCCTGCGCCTGCGCCGGTGGGCCCTACTGGGACAGCTACTCGGTCACCAAGGGCGTTGACCAGTTCGTGCGCGTCGACACCTATGTCCCGGGTTGCCCACCCCCGCCAGCGGCGTTGGCGGGAGTCGTCGACGGCCTCGTCGGAGGTGCCGTGGGCACCGAGGAGATGGGGGCATGAGCGCGCATGGAGCAGCGGACGAGATCCTCTCCGTCAACCCGGATGGCTGGGTGACCTCGGTCGAAGCCGCTCGTGCCGACGGCTTCACCACCTTCGACTTCCTGGATGCCGTCGACGAGGTCGGACGAACCGAGGAGTTCCGCGTGGTCGTCCGGCTGGTCGACTGGACGATTGGTCGCGGACGGCAGCTGCACGTCCGCATCCCCCGGGACGAACCACGCCTCGACACCATCTCCGGTGTCTTCGCCGGTGCCAGCTGGCACGAGCGGGAGGTGCACGATTTCTTCGGGGTCGAGTTCACCGGCGGCGACCCTGCGCCCCTGCTCAACCACCCGGTGTCCGGGCAACCGGCCGTCCGGTGGCTCCGCAAGGACCACGTCCTGGCCGCCCGGGCGGCCCAGCCCTGGCCCGGCGGCAAGGAGCCAGGTGAGGGCCCGGGGGCTGCCCGCCGCCGGATGGCCCCGCCGGGGGTTCCCGACCCTGCCACCTGGGGAAACCGGGACCCCGCACTTCCCCCGGCCGCGGCGGACGAGATCGCTGCGTCGGTTGCCGGTGGACGCGTCAGGAGGCGCCGATGAGCGACCGCACCCACGGATCCATCCGCCTGCTGCCCGACAAGTGCACCTCCTGCATGATCTGCGCCCGGGAGTGTCCCGCCTGGTGCATCCACATCGACTCGCACCCCGAGGCCGCCACCGATCTGCCCGCCGGGGCCAGACAGCGGACGGTCAACGTCCTCGACCGCTTCGAGATCGACTGGTCGCTGTGCATGTACTGCGGCATCTGCATCGACGAGTGCCCCTTCGATGCGCTCGAGTGGGCTGGTCCGCACGTCCCCAACGAGCGGGAACTCAGCACACTGCGGCACGACGAGCTGCGGCAGGATGAGCTGCGGCACGATGAGTTGCGGCACGCTGAGTTGGGCCACGAGGCGTTGCCAAACGACAAGCTGGGACGCCAGTGAGCGGCGCCGGGAGCGTGTGGCAGAAGCTGGGCCTGCACTGGAGCAGCGTCAGGGGCGCCTGGGCCGTGCGCAATGTGCGGCGCGGCTTCCACGGCACCCTGCTGATCGCCCTCGGTTCACTGACGCCGGCCTACCTGCCCCGCAGTTCCGCCCTGATGGGCCCGCTGCGCGCCGCCCATCTCACCGGCGCCCCCTTCCGGCTGCTCGGCACCGTCGCGGTGCTGGCCGGGCTGGCGTTGCTGGTGGACGCGTGGTTCCGGCTGCGTCCGTCCGACGCCGAGGGGACGCCCGTCGCCTGGCGTGACCTCAAGCACTGGGCGGTGCTGGGCATCTGGGGAGCGCCCTTCCTGCTGGCGCCCCCGATCTTCAGCCACGACGCCTACTCCTACGCGGCCCAGGGCTGGATGGTGCACAACGGGACGAATCCCTACCAGGCGGGTCCGGGGACGCTGCCCGGTGGCTTCGCCGACCAGGTCGCCTGGGTGTGGCGGTTCACGCCTGCCCCCTATGGACCGTTGAGCCTGCAGATCCAGCACGGGCTGGTGCACCTGGCCGGTTACGACCCCTTCATCTCGTCGCTGCTGATGCGGGTGCCTGCCCTGCTCGGAGTGGTGCTGATCGGCCTGCTGGTGCCACGGATCGCCGTCCGATTGGGCATCGACCCGGCCCAGGCGGCCTGGTTCGCAACCCTCAGCCCGGTGCTCGTGATCGACTTCATCGGCGGCGCCCACAACGACGCGTTGATGGTCGGGCTGGTCGTGCTGGCGCTCTGGCTGGCCTACCAGGGCAAGTGGTGGTGGCTGGCATCCGCCGTCATCGTCGGCGTGGCCGCGACCATCAAGCAACCCGCGATCCTGGCCGCCTATGCGCTGCCCTTGATAGCCCGTCCGTGGGTGGGCTGGCACTGGCGCGAGGTGCTCACCGTCGTCGCCCGCGCGGTGGTGAGCTTCGCGCTGGCGTTGGGCGCCTTTGCCGCGATCACCTCGATGACCGGCCTGGGCTACGGCTGGCTGAACGCGGTGGGCGTGCCTGGCCTGGTCGTCACCGTCTCCCCGTCCACGATCATTGGCCAGGGGCTGCAGTTCGTGCTCAACCTGTTCGGGCTCGACTCGACCGGACACATGGCCGTACGCACCGTCCGGCAGATCGGCCTCGGCGTCAGCGGTATCGGCATCGCCGCGATGGCACTCACGATCGCTCGTCGGCGTCCGATCACCTTCTTGTCCTGGAGCTACCTGCTGTTCGCGCTCGCGTCCCCGGCCCTGCATTCCTGGTATGTCCTGTGGGGAGGGGTGTTGCTGCCGCTCACCAAGCCCTCGAACAAGATGGTGCGCGCCGCGGTCTGGGCCACGGTTATCCTGCTCAGCTACGCCGCCATCAACCTGGCCTGGCGCAACTCCGTGAGCGCGACGCAGGGCAACAATGGGGCGCTCGCACTGGGGGTGGCGGCCGTCGCCGGCTACGCCTGGCAGGTGCACACCCATGACCGTTCCACCGAAGCTCGACGACGACACCGGCGAGGAGACAAGAAGTGAGCGACAACGTCCAGTTCGAGGTCAGCGAAGGGAGCGGCATCGTCCGGCTGAACCGGCCGCGGGCGATCAATGCGCTGAGCCCGCAGATGCTGCAGGAGGTGGACGCACAACTGCGCGCCTGGATCGACGAGGATGCCATTGAGCGCGTCGAACTGCGCGGCGAGGGAGAGCGGGGCTTCTGCTCCGGCGCAGACGTGCGGGCGATTCGAGAACTGGTGTCGACCCAGCCCGAGGAGGCGGTTGCCTTCTTCGAACACGAGTACGAACTCGACGCGCTGATTGCCACCTACCCCAAGCCGGTGTCGGCCCTCATCCACGGCATCTCGATGGGTGGCGGGCTGGGGCTGGCGCTGCATGCCGCCGAGGTCGTCTCCGCCCCCGACCTGGTGCTGGCGATGCCCGAGACAACGATCGGCCTGTTCCCCGACGTCGGCATCGACTGGCAGCTCTCCCGCGCTCCCGGCCAGACCGGCGCCTACCTGGCCATGACCGGTACGAGCATCGACGCTGGCTCTGCACTGTGGGCCGGCATGGTGGATCGGGTGGATGGCGACCTGGCCGAGGGTCCGTGCCAGCTGGAGACCGACGCCGTGTGGGTGGACGAGTGCTTCGCCGGTGACGACGCCACCGCGATCGTCGCGCGGTTGGAGGAGCACTCGGACGATCGGGCACGCGAGGCCGGGGCGCTGCTGCGCACCAAGTCGCCGTTGAGCGTCTGCGTCGCGCTGGAGGCGGTGCGCCGGGCGGAATCGATGTCGGACGTCGGCGAGGTGCTTGCCCAGGACCTGGTGCTGGCCCGGAACTTCGTCGCCGACTCCGACTTCTGTGAGGGCGTCCGGGCCCAGCTCGTCGACAAGGACCGCAACCCGGTCTGGTCCATCGCCCGCATCGAGGACGTCAGCCGCGAGCGCGTGGAGCAGATGTTCCGCTGACCGTTCCCCGAGCCTGACCCTTGACGTTTTACGAGCTTGTCGAGGGATCCCTGCGGCCAGCTTCCGCCAAAATCGCCGTCACAGAGCAATCCGGTCCCAGCCAGGGACCGAACTCCGCTCACAGGGCGTTCTTGGCGGTCACCCGAAGTCGTAGTCGACCACAACGGGCGCGTGGTCGCTCATCCGCTCCTGGTAGCTCGCCTCCCGGTCGGTGCCACCCATCACGGCCGTCCGCGCCAGCCTGGGGGTGGCCAAGTGGTAGTCGATCCGCCAGCCCGTGTCCCGCTCGAAAGCGCCACCCATCCAGCTCCACCAGGAGTAGGGACCCTGCTCGTCCGGGTGCAGCCGGCGCACCACGTCCACCAGGGTCCTGGGGGAGAGCAGGCCGGAGAACCACTCGCGATCCTCGGGCAGGAAGCCCTCGCTGTTCTTGGCGCTGCGCCAGTTCTTGAGGTCTAGCTCGGTGTGGGCGATGTTGAAGTCGCCCAGCACCAGGAACTCGCGTCCCTGCGCCGCTGCCGCCTTGCGCGCGCGGGTGAGATGGCGCGCGAAACCCGCCAGGAAACGCATCTTGCGCTCGTACTTGGCGCCGCCATCGGGCTCGGTTCGTCCATTGCCGTACTTGGCCTGGAGTTCGGCCGAGGTACCCCCCTTGGGCAGGTAGAGGCTGGCGACGGTCAAGGGGGCGTCCGCCAGGTCGACCTCGACATAGCGTCCTTCGGTCGCGAAGGCCTTGAGTTCTCGCGCCATCTGGTCCGTCCGGCCCGGTTCGCGCTCCTCGACGTGCCCGTCACCAGGTGCGCGGACGAGTACGCCGGCACCCCAGGACCGCACGTCGGCTGGCTGTTCCCGCGTGAGCACGGCCACGCCATTGCGTCCGGCGAGCTGACCCGCGTCGTAGGTGAGGTGGTACTGGCCGAACACCCCGTCGGGGAGCATTGGCACCGGGCAGCGGATCTCCTGCAGTGCCACCACATCGCACTCGCGCGCTGCCAACCATCGCTCGAAGCCGCGTTTCTGGGTGGCCCGGATGCCGTTGACGTTGAAGGTGGCGACTCGAAGCATGGCGGAAACCCTAGCGGGACATGCCGACGGGGCCCCGAGTACGTCTCGAGGCCCCTTCGGTGAGGTTCAGCGGTAGTTGACGAACTGGACCGCGAAGTCGTAGTCGGCGTCCTTGACCATCTTCTGGACCGTCTGGAGGTCGTCGCGGCTCTTGGAGCTGACCCGCAGCTCGTCGCCCTGGATCAGGCACTTGACGCCCTTGGGGCCCTCATCGCGCACGAGCTTGGAGATCTTCTTCGCGTTCTCCTGGGTGATGCCCTGCTTGGTGCTGCAGGTGATCTTCCACATCTTGCCGCTGAGGCGCGGTTCTCCGGCGTCGAGCGCCTTGAGGCTGACGCCGCGCTTGACGAGCTTGGACTGGAACACGTCCAGCACTGCCTTGGCGCGCTCCTCGCCGTTGCTCTCGATCTCGATGTCCTCACCCGACCACTTGATGGTGGAGTCGGTGTTCTTGAAGTCGAAGCGCTGGCTGACCTCGCGGGCCGCCTGCCCCAGTGCATTGTCGACCTCCTGCCGGTCGACCTTGCTGACGATGTCGAAGGAGCTGTCAGACGCCACGTGTTGCCTCCTGTGTCGGTGGTTCAGTCGCAGGCCATTGTGCCGGATTCGCGGCCACGGGGACGCCCTGCTACAGTTTCTCCTCGCCGGGAAACCGGCTTGGCAGGTTGCCCGAGCGGCCAAAGGGAGCAGACTGTAAATCTGTCGGCATTGCCTACGTAGGTTCGAACCCTACACCTGCCACAAGGCCCCGGATCTGAAAAGATCCGGGGCCTTGATGCTTGTCATGGGCACTTACGTGCGCCAGCCATCCAGGCCGTACACAGCTCAGGCCAGCAGTCCCGCCGCCGCGATCTGCAGCGCATTGCCGAAGCTCGTCTCGCGTTCCTCGGCGCTCATGTCACCTGAACCGTCCTTGAGGTGGTCGGAGACGGTGAGCACGGTCAGCGCTTCCGCGCCCTCCAGCGCGGCGCAGGCGTACAGCCCGGCGGCCTCCATCTCGACGCCAAGGGTGCCGACGCGGTCCAGGCCCTCGGCGACATCAGCGCGGTTGAGGTAGAAGAAGTCGGACGAGTACACCGGCCCCACGTGCACCTGCGCACCCTCGGCGAGCTCCATCGAACGGGCCTGGTCGACGGCCCCCCGCAACATGTCGAAGCTCGCCGCGAGTGACATGGTCACGCCGGGGGTGTAGAGGGTCGAGACATTGGAGTTCGTGTGGGCGGCGTTGCCGATGATGACGTCGCGCACCTTCACCGCGGGGGAGATGCCGCCGCACGTCCCCACCCGGCAGATGCGCTTCACGCCGTAGAAGCGGAACAACTCGGTGGCGTAGATCGACAGGGATGCGATACCCATCCCGGAAGCCATCACGCTCATCGGGCTGCCCTGGTAGGTGCCGGTGTAGCAGCCGATGCCGCGCACGTCGCTGACCAGCTGCGCGTCGGTGAGGAAGGTCTCCGCGATTCGGGCGGCGCGCTTCGGGTCGCCGGGCATCAGGACCAGTTCGGCGATCTGGCCGGGCTCTGCGGTGATGTGGGGAGTGGCCATGGGTCCACCTCTCGTCGGGGCCTTTGAACGGCCGTCTGCGCGTTTAGCCTAGTGCCGCACTGGTTGGTCGTCTGCCCTTCGCCTCGGTCCACAACGCCGCGCTGCGGGTGAGGGCGGTGCGGTGCCAAGGACCTCTCGGCCGCAATCGCTGGCGGGATGATCATGCCGGGTCAGACGGGCAGGCTGGGCCGCAGGGGCTCGATTTGTGGCTGGCGCGCGCGTCCCCTACCATGGTGCGGGTCGCCCAAACGCCGAGAGGTGCGGACGGTGACAGCAGGACGAGATTTGGACGATCCCTCCGGGGCCGCTAGATTTGTCGGTCGGCAAGCCCCTATAGCTCAGTAGGTAGAGCGTCTCCATGGTAAGGAGAAGGTCAGCAGTTCGATTCTGCTTGGGGGCTCTGATTGTCCACGGATGGCCGTTCACCCAGCGGCCTCGGTTATCCGAGCGGTCCACGGACAACCTGGCGGGGTAGCTCAGGGGTAGAGCAAGCGGCTCATAATCGCTGTGTCGCGGGTTCGATTCCCGCCTCCGCTACCAACAACCAGTCGTCGAAACGCTGTCGCCCGACAGCGCGCACCAAGCACACGAAGGAAACACCATGGCCAAGAAGGGCGGGGACATTCGTCCCAAGATCACGCTTGCCTGCACCGAGTGCAAGGAGCGCAACTACATCACCAAGAAGAACCGCCGCAACGATCCCGATCGCCTCGAGCTGAAGAAGTTCTGCCCGAAGTGCAGCACGCACACGGCGCACCGCGAGACCCGCTGATCTCGTACTGAGTCTTCACGCCAGGCCGTCGTCCCCCCCGGGGACGACGGCCTGGTGCTGTTTGCCCCCGCTTGCCGACCCACATGTCGACTCGCCTGGGTCGTCCTCGTTGGGCCCTTGTCGACATGGGTGTCCCTGCCAACCGTTGAGCCAAGATGGGGCGGTTCCCGTGGCGCCCTATCGTCGATACGCTCCGATCGTCAGCGTCCGAGGGCCTCGCCCTCGCGTCGTTGGTCATGCCCTCGGGCGTCGCGTCCGTGGCTTCGCGGGCTACCCGGCCGGCAGCGGCACGTCACGCAGCACCCGCGCCGGCAGCGTCGACCAAGCCGATCCGTTGGCCAGCACGGCCGACGCACGGGTGAACCGGCCGTGAACAGGTAGCCTCGTGGCATGCCGATCACGCCAGAGCACGTGGGCCGCACCTACCCGCCCACCGAGCCCTATGTCGTCAGCCGCGCCAAGATCGCCGAGTTCGCAGCGGCCCTCGGTGGCGTCGAGGGCGGTGACCACAACCCGGCCTATGGCGGGGACGATGCGATCGCACCGCCCACCTTCGCGATGGTGATCGGCTCGCAGGCCTGGGCCGCGCTCTTCGATGACGAGGAACTGGGGCTGGCCCTGATGCGCACCATGCACGCCGACCAGCAGTTCACGTGGCAGCGTCCGCTGCACGTCGGCGACGAGGTCGTGGCCCAGCTGACGATCGAAAAGGTCCGCAACCGCGGCACCACCGACATGGTCACCGTCTCGGTCGACCTGCGGACCGTCGCTGGCGAGACCATCTGCACCGCAACCTCCCAGCTGATGCACACCCGTCCGGAAGGAGCCTCGGCATGAGCGATGCTGCCATCTTCGACCCCACGCGCGTCGCGGTCGGGGACGTATTGCCAGCCCTCGACGTCCACGTCACCCGCGAGCGCGTCGTGCGCTACTGCGGCGCCTCCACCGATCTCAACCCGATCCACTTCAGCGACCGCCATGCCCAGGCCATCGGCCTGCCCGGGGTCGTGGCCCACGGCATGTGGACGATGGGCACTGCCCTGCGCGTCGTCACCGACTGGTGCCAGGACCCGGCCCGGGTCCGCACCTACTTCGTCCGCTTCACCCGCCCGATCCAGGTGCCAGACGATGACGAGGGCCTGCTCGTGCACTTCGGCGGCGCCGTGACCGCGGTGGCCGATGGCATCGCGACGATCGCGCTGGAGGCGACCTGCGGGGACGACAAGGTGCTGGGCGCCGTGAAGGTGGAGGTTGAGCTGTGACCGAGCAGTTCGGCGTCACGATCTCGGCCGGCCCGGACGTCGACTCCGGGTGCGACGTGGCTCGCATCAAGGCCCCCAGCACGCCGGCCACCGACCTCTCGTCCTCGCTGGTGCTGGCCGACCACACCACCTTCCGTCTCGGTGGACCGGCCACCAAGCTGGTCGTCGCCACCACCGAGCAGGAACTGTGCGACGCGGTCCGCGCCGCCGACGCCGCGGGGGAGCCGCTGCTGGTGCTGTCCGGTGGCTCCAACCTGCTGGTGGCCGACGAGGGCTTCGCGGGCACGGTCGTGAAGGTAGCCACCCGTGGCATCTCGGCCGATGTCTCCTCCTGTGGCGGCGCCTATGTGCGCGTCCAGGCGGGGGAGAACTGGGACGACCTGGTGGCCTACGCCATCTCCCAGGAGTGGTTCGGGGTCGAGGCACTGTCCGGCATCCCCGGACTGGTGGGCTCCACCCCGATCCAGAATGTCGGCGCCTATGGCCAGGACGTCAGCCAGACGATCGCCCGGGTCCGCACGCTCGACCGCGAGACCGGCGAGTTCCGCACCTTCGTCTCGCAGCAGTGCGAGTTCAGTTACCGCGACTCGGTCTTCAAGCGCACCCGAATGCCCGGCGGTGGCCCCACCGGTCGCTATGTCGTGGTCGAGGTGCACTTCCAGTTCGAGCTCGGCAGCCTGTCGGCTCCCATCCGCTACCCCGAACTGGCCCGTCGTCTGGGCGTCGAGGCCGGGCAACGAGTCCCCTCGGCGACGGTCCGCGAGACGGTGCTGGCCCTGCGCGCGTCCAAGGGCATGGTGCTCGACGCCACCGACCACGACACCTGGAGCGCCGGCTCCTTCTTCACCAACCCCCTGCTTGACGAACAGGCCGCGGCGGCGCTCCCGGCCGAAGCGCCCCGCTTCCCGGCCGATGGGGGACTGGTGAAGACGTCTGCAGCCTGGCTGATCGAGCACGCCGGATTCAGCAAGGGCTACGGACATGGCCCCGCCACCGTCTCCACCAAGCACACCTTGGCCCTCACCAACCGCGGCGGCGCGCACGGCAGCGACGTCGTCGCTCTTGCGGACGAGATCCGGGCGGGCGTCCAGGAACGCTTCGGGGTGACCTTGGAACCCGAGCCGGTACTGGTCGGATGCGCGTTGGGCACGCGCTGACCAGCCCTCCCGCCGCGGGGGCGCAGGCGCCGGTTCGACGCGACCGGGCAAAGCGCCTACACTGTTCATCTTGGTGGCACCTGCAGGTCGGGTGTCATCGAAGGGCAATAGCTCAATTGGCAGAGCAGCGGTCTCCAAAACCGCAGGTTGGGGGTTCAAGTCCCTCTTGCCCTGCGAAACGGGTCTCCCGTTGACCAGGCAGGTCCGCCCGGACCGTGACGCACCACCGAGCAAGCCGAGAGGCACCAGAGCGAAGGAACACAGTGGCTGACGACCAGCGCCCCGAGCCTTTTGGCGACGACGAGGCACAGCTGAGCGACACGACTGACCCCGCTGGTGAGCAGCTTGCCGCCGAACTCCACGGCCAGGCCGACAGCTATGAGCTTGTCGACACCGAGGCTGAGGAGATCGAGTTCGCAGACGTCGAGCTCGACGAGACCCCCTTCGAGGCTGATCCCGGCGACGTCGTGATCGACGACGCGGCCCAGCTGGCCGCGGCCGAGCAGACCGCCAGGAAGGCTCGCTCCAGCCGTCCCGTGAAGCGTCAGACGCCCCAGGTCGAGGATTCGGCTTCCGTGTCTTCCAGCGCTGGCGACACCGCCGATGAGCAGCCTGCCGCAGATCTTGCCGAGCAGGCAGCGATCGCGGCCCAGGTCGCCCGCCGCCGCCCCGTCAAGCGCGTCGCCCCCGAGCCTGAGGTGGCCAGCGCCCGTCGCGCCGTCCGTCGCAAGCCGGTCGACAAGAGCGAGACCGGCACCCTCACGCCCACCCGCCAGGCCGCGTCCGCGGCCGCCGTGGCCGAGCACGGACGCACCACGCCGATCGGTTTCGTGAACCAGGCCATCGGCGAGCTGCGCAAGGTCATCTGGCCCACGGGTGAGCAGCTCGGGAACTACTTTGCAGTCGTCCTCGTGTTCGTGTTGTTCATGATCGCGTTCGTCGGCCTGCTCGACTTCGGTTTCGGCTGGCTGCTTCTCAAGCTGTTCGGCAAGTGACCTCTGTATCTGACAGGGAGTGGATTGTGACCCAGAATTCTGACTTCGACCCGTCCGTGGACGCGGTTGACGAGGTGGAGATCGACCTCGGCCAGCTCGGCCTCGACGACTCCGAGGCCGAGGAGGCAGAGGAGGGCGAGCTCAACCTCGACCTCGGTGCCAGTGACGAGCCCGAGGCTGCCGACGCGCTCGACCTGAACCTTGACCTGGGGGACGAGCAGCCGGAGGAGGCTGACGACGAGCTCGAGGACGGCGACGACGTCGAGCTCGAGAAGGCGATGGACGAGCTGCGCAGCGAGCTGCGCACCAACATCGGCGAGTGGTACGTGGTGCACACCTACTCCGGCATGGAGAACCGGGTGAAGCAGAACCTCGACGCCCGGGTGGTGACCCTCAACATGGAGGACTTCATCTACCAGACGATCGTCCCCACCGAGCAGGCCGTGGAGATCCGCAAGGGCGAGCGCAAGACCGTCACCCGCACTGTCCTGCCCGGCTACGTGCTGGTCCGGATGGACCTGACCGACGAGTCGTGGGCCGCGGTGCGCCACACGCCTTCGGTCACCGGCTTCGTCGGGAATGCCACCGCGCCGGTCCCGCTCAGCCTTGAAGAGGTCGAGAACATGCTTCGCCCCTCGGTCGTCGCGCGCGTCGCCGCCGAGACCTCGGGCGTCCCCGCGGCCAGGAGCCGCAAGAAGGTGGAGGTCATGGACTTCCAGGTCGGCGATTCCGTCCAGGTCGTGGATGGTCCCTTCGCCGGCGTCCACGCCACCATCACCGAGATCAACGTGAACACCCAGCGGCTCAAGGCCCTGGTCGAGATCCTGGGTCGCGAGACCCCGGTCGACCTGACCTTCCCGCAGATCGCCAAGATCTGAGTTCACGCTGCGGGCCGCCTCTCACGAGGGGGTCCGCGCCGGTCGTCCCGCCAGGGCGACCACCCCACCGGGGGACGAGCAACCAGCTCGTCCCCAACACCACAGAAGGACCCAAAGAATGCCTCCCAAGAAGAAGGTGGCGGCCCTCGTCAAGGTCGCTCTCCAGGCGGGCGCTGCCACCCCCGCTCCGCCGGTCGGTACCGCACTCGGCCCGCACGGCGTCAACATCATGGAGTTCTGCAAGGCGTACAACGCCCAGACGGAGTCCCAGCGCGGCAACATCATCCCGGTCGAGATCACGATCTACGAGGACCGCACGTTCACGTTCATCACCAAGACCCCGCCGGCTGCCGAGCTGATCAAGAAGGCCGCTGGACTGGCGAAGGGCTCCTCGGTTCCGCACAAGGACAAGGTCGGCAAGCTGACCAAGGACCAGGTGCGCGAGATCGCCCAGACCAAGCTCCCCGACCTCAACGCCAATGACGTCGAGGCTGCCATGAAGATCGTCGAGGGCACCGCCCGTTCGATGGGCGTCACTGTCGAGTGACACCCGGGCGCGAACCAATCGCGTCCACATCCATTCCCTGGGAGGGCCTGCGCGGCCCGTACCAGACCCTGGTGGACCAGCCCGCGAGGCTGGCTGCAACACAGTTAGGAACCAGACATGAAGCGCAGCAAGGCATATCGCGCCGCAGCTGAGAAGCGCGACGAGAACCAGCTCTACTCCGCCGAACAGGCCCTCGAGCTCGTGAAGGCGGGCGCGTCGGCGAAGTTCGACGAGACGATCGACGTGGCCATGCGCCTCGGCGTCGATCCCCGCAAGGCGGACCAGATGGTCCGTGGCACGGTCAACCTCCCCCACGGCACTGGCAAGACGGCAAGGGTCCTTGTCTTCGCCCAGGGCCAGAACGCCGAGGCCGCCAAGGCCGCCGGGGCGGACGAGGTTGGCTCGGACGAGCTCATCGAGAAGGTCGCTGGCGGCTACCTTGACTTCGATGCCGTCGTGGCCACCCCGGACCTGATGGGCAAGGTCGGCAAGCTCGGACGCGTGTTGGGCCCCCGTGGCCTGATGCCGAACCCGAAGACCGGCACCGTCACCATGGACGTGGCCAAGGCCGTGTCCGACATCAAGGGCGGCAAGATCGAGTTCCGCGTGGACCGTCACGCGAACCTCCACTTCCTGATCGGCAAGGCGTCGTTCGACCAGCAGCAGCTGGCCGACAACTACTTCGCCGCACTGGACGAGATCCTGCGTCTGAAGCCGTCCGCCGCGAAGGGTCGTTACCTGCAGAAGGTGACCATCTCCTCGACGATGGGCCCCGGCGTCAGCATCGACCCGCAGCAGGCCAAGCCCGCCGAGGCCACTGCCTGAGTCCGTGGCAACTGCCTGAGTCGGCTGAAGCCACCTCTGGACGACGAACTCCCCGCCACCTCACGGTGGCGGGGAGTTCTGCTTGCGTAGGAGCGGAAAGGGCCAGGGCCCGACTCCGTGGGGGAGAGTCGGGCCCTGGCCAGGGACGCCGTGAGGTCCGGATCAGGCGGGGCGAACCGCCGAGGTCGGGCGCATGCTGGACAGCTTCGCCTTGCGGACGACGTCGCCGGTGCGCGGGGCGTGGATGACGTAGCCGTTGCCGATGTAGATGCCGACGTGGCCACCGCCGTAGAAACCGAGGATGTCGCCGGGCTTCAGGTTCGACAGGCTGACGCGGCGCAGGCCACCCAGCTGGGAGTAGCTGGTGCGGGGGATCGAAACCCCAGCGGCGCGGTAGGCCGCTTGGGTCAGGCCCGAGCAGTCGAAGGAGTAGGGGCCGGTCGAGCCGTAGCGGTAGGGGCTCCCCAGCTTCGCGTAGGCGAAGGACACGGCCTGCTGCGCGTCGCTGCTCGCCGAGACGCTGGAGGTGACCGAGGTGACCTTGACGGCCGCCTTCTTGACCGGACGCTTGCCGGTGCGCAGGGCGCTGAGCGTGGCGGCATCGACACGGCCGTTCACGGACAGGCCGCGCAGGGCCTGGTACTTCTTCACGGTCGCGCGGGTCTGCGAGCCGAACCGTCCGTCGACGACGATCTTGTAGCCGACATTTCGCAGCGAGATCTGCAGCTGGCGCACCGAGGCATTGCTGGCCCCGTAGACGGCCTTGCCGGCGACGATCTTCTTGGCGGCGGTCATCGAGCACACGCGCATGGACGAGCAGGCGGCCTCGGCCGAGGGCGCGGCGCCCATCGTCATGCCGGCGCCCAGTGCGACGGACGCAGCGAGGGCAACGGCGGACTTCGAGATGGTGGACATTCTTCCCCTTGATTGGTCTCGGTGCCCCGAAGGATCTCGGGGACCGTTGTCGTTCGTGGGTGTCGCCCGTGGGGAGCGACTGCGCAGACACTACGTGGGCTGAGTGTTCTGGGACAACTCTCAGATTCTGTTAAGACTCGTCAAGTCAAGGCCATTGGTCTTCGCTGAGCGTGAAATGCCAAGTCAGGGGCCAAAATGGCCCCAACCTGTGAGTTTGCCCGGGCCGGGGCTTGACGGCGCGGGCGAAGCCCCTCGGCCTGACTGCTCAGGGACGTGGCGTCGATGGACGCGACATCGGCACAAGGCCTGACTCCAGGTTGCATGGTGCGGGCACTTGCGTCGCCCCCAGGCGGTGGCCCCCTCCGATTTGATGCTCGCGCAGGGAGTCGTCTAGTCTGTGAGCACCGAAGACCGCTGGTAACAGTAATGGCCGGCCAGTTCGCTGGACCGGACGCCCGCGCAGGTGAAGCAGATCGAGTTCTCGCCATCATCACGATGGCTTGAGGTTGCCCCGCGTCACGTGTGCGCCGGGGCCTTTTTCTTTCTCCCGGCCCTTCGGTGCGGACGCTGACTGGCGTCCGATGATCACAGGAAGTGGGAAGGAGACCCAATGGCTAGGCCTGACAAGGCAGCCGCAGTTGCGACGCTGAAGGAGCAGTTCTCCAGCGCCGACGCAGCCGTGCTGACCGAGTACCGCGGTCTCACCGTCGCGAGCCTCAAGGAACTGCGTCGCTCGCTTGGTGAGAACGGCACCTACGCCGTGGCTAAGAACACTCTGACCCAGATCGCGGCCAAGGAGGCTGGTATCGAGGGGCTCGACGAGCACCTCTCCGGCCCGACCGCCATCGCCTTCATCAACGGTGATGTTGCCACCGTTGCGAAGGGTCTGCGTGACTTCGCCAAGGCGAACCCGCTCCTGGTCATCAAGGGCGGTGTCATGGATGGAAAGATCCTTGGCGCCGAAGAGGTCAAGAAGCTCGCCGATCTCGAGTCGCGTGAGGTCCTCCTCGCGAAGCTCGCCGGCGCGATGCAGGGTTCCCTGCAGCAGGCCGTCTTCCTGCTCGCCGCTCCGCTGTCCCAGGCCGCTCGCGTCCTCGGTGCACTGGAGACGGCCGCGCAGGCCGATCCCTCCCTCATTGCTGGCGCCGGCGAGGCGCCCGCTGGCGAGGAGACCACGGAGCCCGCAGCCGACGAGGCTGCTCCCGCCGACCAGGCGGACACCGATGCAGCTCCCGCTGCTGAGGAGGCAGCAGCCGCTGCCGACACCACCGACGCGGCTGATGCTGCATCAAACGAGAACTGAAAGGACGGCTAACCATGGCCAAGCTCAGCACTGAAGAGCTCCTTGATGCCTTCAAGGAGATGACCCTGATCGAGCTCTCTGAGTTCGTCAAGCAGTTCGAGGACGCCTTCGGCGTTACCGCCGCTGCCCCCGTGGCCGTTGCTGCTGCCGCCCCGGCTGCCGGTGGCGCCGCTGCTGGCGACGACGCCGCTGAGGAGAAGGATTCGTTCGACGTGATCCTCGAGTCGGCTGGCGACAAGAAGATCCAGGTCATCAAGGAGGTGCGCGCGCTCACCGGTCTGGGCCTCAAGGAGGCCAAGGACCTGGTCGAGGGTGCGCCCAAGCCGGTCGTCGAGGGCGCCAAGAAGGACGCCGCCGACAAGGCCAAGGAGCAGCTCGAGGCTGCCGGCGCCAGCGTCACCGTCAAGTGACGCATGCCCCCTCGGGGGCACGCCGGTGGGCACAGCTCACCTGATCTGCAGCAGGGCGGTCGACTCGAGTCGACCGCCCTGCTGTCAGTTTCGCCGCCGGACGGGGTTGACCCGACACGCTCGCCGCGCCAAGTACGGACGCGGTGCTTGCCTGTTCGCGCACAGTGCGTAGGATGTTCAACAGCAACTCGGGGTCCTCCCGCGCAGAGTGGCGCAGGGGAGGTCAAATTTACTGCCTTGGCTGGGCTTTGCTTTTCGCACCCGTGGCACGTATTGTGGCTACTTGCCCCATCGAGTAATCGGCGACCCGTGGCTTGACACGGGTCGTTCAGCATGCACAGAACCTTCTCGAGTTCTTGGAAGGACCAATATCTTGGCCGCCTCGCGCACCGCGTCGAAGAACACCAATGTCGTCTCCGCTTCGGGTCGTATCTCGTTCGCGAAGATTCACGAACCCATGGAAGTCCCAAACCTGCTCGATCTGCAGGTGGACTCCTTCAACTGGCTGCTCGGCAACGAGGTCTGGCGCGCAAGCGTCGACGAGGCCCTGGCTGCCGGCCGCACGGATGTGAACACCAAGTCCGGCCTGGAGGAGATCTTCGAGGAGATCTCCCCGATCGAGGACTTCTCCCAGACGATGTCGCTGAGCTTTCGCGACCACCGCTTCGAGACCGCGAAGTACAGTGTCGACGAGTGCAAGATCCGCGACGTCACCTACGCCGCACCGTTGTTCGTCACCGCCGAGTTCATGAACAATGACACCGGCGAGATCAAGAGCCAGACGGTCTTCATCGGCGACTTCCCGCTGATGACCGACAAGGGCACCTTCATCATCAACGGCACCGAGCGTGTCGTCGTCTCGCAGCTGGTCCGCTCCCCGGGCGTCTACTTCGAGCAGACCCCCGACAAGACGTCCGACAAGGACATCTTCACCTGCAAGGTGATTCCCTCCCGTGGCGCCTGGCTGGAGTTCGAGGTCGACAAGCGCGATCTCGTCGGCGTGCGTCTGGACCGCAAGCGCAAGCAGAACGTCACCGTGCTGCTCAAGGCGCTTGGCTGGACCGATGAGCGCATCCTCGAGGAGTTCGGCGAGTACGAGTCGATGCGACTCACCCTGGAGAAGGACCATGTGTCGACCCAGGACGAGGCCTTGCTCGACATCTACCGCAAGCTTCGCCCGGGCGAGCCGCCGGCCCGCGATGCC
>NHCFI05602__coassemble_960_pt1 | contig 17677 bp, 16 predicted proteins | sample NHCFI05602__metabat2_high_PE_006 | metagenome-assembled genome bin NHCFI05602 | reverse complement strand
GCCCTCGCCACCGCCCGACTCGACGACGTCCGGGTAGAGCGTGCCCTGCACCAGGAACTCGATGTCCTTGCTGTCGTTGAGCTGGCGGGCGACGTCCTCGAAGGTTCGAATGAACTCACGTCCGATGATCTTGCGTTTGGTCTCGGGGTCGGTGACCCCGGCCAGGGCGCCCAGGAAACGCTCGCGCTCGTCGGCGACGACCAGTTCGACGCCGGTCACCTCGACGAAGTCCTTCTTGACCTGGTCGGCCTCCCCCTCGCGGAGCAGCCCGTGGTCGACGAAGACGCAGGTGAGCTGGTCACCGATGGCGCGCTGGACGAGCGCACCTGCGACGGCTGAGTCGACACCACCGGACAAGGCGCACAGCACCTGTTTGTCGCCGACCTCGGCGCGGATCCGCTCGACCTGCTCCTCGACGATGTTCTGGCTGGTCCACAAGGCATCGCATCGGGCGATGTCGCGCAGGAAGTGCTCAAGGACGGCCTGGCCATGCTCGGAGTGCAGCACCTCGGGGTGCCACTGGACGCCGGCCAGTTGGCGCGAGCAGCACTCGAAGGCCGCTACGGGGGCGCCAGCCGTGTGCGCCAGGGCCGTGAACCCCTTCGGTGCCTCGGTGACCGAGTCGCCGTGACTCATCCAGATGTTGAGGGCATCAGGCATCCCGGCGAGCAGGGTGCCGTGCTCGGTGATGCTCACCGGGGTGCGGCCGAACTCCGACAGGCCCGTCTTCTCGACGGTGCCGCCGAGCGCTGCGGTCATCGCCTGGAAGCCGTAGCAGATGCCGAAGACGGGCACGCCCGCCTCGAACAGCGCGGCCTCGACCTGCGGCGCGTGATCGGCGTAGACCGATTGCGGACCGCCGGACAGGATGATCGCCTTCGGCTGGCGCTCGAGCACCTGCGCTGCGGTTGCCGTGTGCGGCATGATCTCGGAATAGACATTCGCCTCACGGACGCGTCGGGCGATGAGCTGTGCGTACTGGGCGCCGAAGTCGATGACGACGACAAGGTCCTGGGGTGATGCCATGGGGGTGATTCTATGGCTTCAACGGCGTGCCCTTGACCGGCTCGACCGCCCGGCTCGTGGATGGCCCGCCAGAGATGGTCCCTTCTGCGAGATGATCTGCCTGGTTCCGGGAACAAATTGCCCGGACGACGACTTGAGGTGTTATGCAGATCTTCGACAACGTAACGGCGGCTGTGGGCCGCACTCCCCTCGTCCGCGTGAACCGCGTGACGGGCGCGAACGCCGAGGTGTTCGCCAAGCTGGAGTACTACAATCCCGCGAACTCGGTGAAGGACCGGATCGGTGTCGCCATCATCGACGCTGCCGAGGCCTCCGGTGCGCTGAAGCCGGGAGGCACCATCGTCGAGGGCTCGTCGGGCAACACCGGCATCGCCCTGGCCATGGTGGGTGCTGCCCGCGGCTACCAGGTGGTCATCTGCATGCCCGAGACCATGAGCCTCGAGCGTCGCGCCCTGCTGCGCGCCTACGGCGCGGAGCTGGTGCTGACGCCGGGCGCCGAGGGCATGAAGGGTGCCGTCGCGAAGGCCCATGAGATCGCCGCCGAGCGTGACGGCGTGCTGGCCCGCCAGTTCGACAACGACGCCAACCGCACGGTGCACCATGAGACCACCGGCCCGGAGATCTGGAATGACACCGAGGGCCAGGTTGACATCTTCGTCGTCGGCATCGGCACCGGTGGCACCGTCACCGGTGCGGGCGGTTACCTCAAGGAGCAGAACCCCGGCATCACCGTGATCGGCGTCGAGCCGGCCGAGTCGCCGCTGCTGACCGAGGGCACCGCCGGACCGCACAAGATCCAGGGCCTGGGAGCCAACTTCGTACCCGGCATCCTGAACCGTGAGGTCATGGACGAGGTCATCGACATCCCCGGCGAGCAGGCGATGGACTTCGCACGTCGAGCCGCCCGCGAGGAGGGCCTGATGGTCGGCATCTCCGCCGGTGCCGCCCTGGCCGCCGCCGAGCAGGTCGCCAACCGTCCCGAGAACGCTGGCAAGAAGATCGTCGTCGTGCTCCCCGACCTCGGTGAGCGCTACCTGTCGACGATCCTGTACGCGGACCTGCTCCGCTGATGAGCGCCCGCGACCTGGTGGGGGCCGCACGACAGCGAGTCCTTGAGGACCTCGGCGCCGCGATGCGCGAGGATCCGGCAGCGACCAACCGCCTCGAGGTGGCCCTGCTGTACTCGGGCGTGCACGCCGTGTGGGCCCACCGGGTCGCCCACCGCCTGTGGAACACGCACATCGCCTACCGTCCTCTTGCGCGGGCGATCAGCCAGGCGGCGCGTTTCCTGACCGGCATCGAGATCCATCCGGGCGCCACGATCGGGCGTCGCTTCTTCATCGATCACGGCAATGGCGTGGTCATTGGTGAAACCGCGATCATCGGGGACGACGTGCTGATGTACCACCAGGTGACCCTTGGCGGACGTGCGCGGGGACGCTTCAAGCGCCACCCCACGATCGGAAACCGCGTGCTGATCGGTGCCGGCGCCAAGGTGATCGGCGACATCACCATCGGGGACGATGTGAAGATCGGCTCCAACGCCTTGGTCGTCAAGGACGTCGAGCCCGGCGCCGTCGTCGTGGGCATCCCCTCGGACGTCCGCGCGGGCGACGTCATCGCCTGACCTGCACGAGCAAAGCCCAGCAGCAGACGAGCCCCGAAAATCTCCCCACGGGAGGGTTCGGGGCTCGTCTGCGTACCGGTGTCAGGACTGCTGACCGCGGGCGATCTGCTCGTGGTGACGGACAACCTCTGTGACGATGAAGTTGAGGAACTTCTCCGCGAACTCGGGGTCCAGCTGCGCGTCCATGGCGAGCGCGCGCAGCCGTTCGATCTGCCGCTTTTCGCGCTCCGGGTCGGCCGGGGGCAGGCCCTGGGTCGCCTTCAACTCCCCCACCCGCTGGGTCACCTTGAAGCGCTCGGCCAGCAGGTGGACGAGGGCCGAGTCGAGGTTGTCGATCGAGCCGCGCAACCGCACCAGCTCCGGGTGCACCTGCTCCGGATTCGCGCGCTCGGGATCGGTGTGAACGGGGTTCGTCGACTCGGACATCAGCTGATGACCACGTCGATCCGCTGGAACTCCTTGACCTCGGTGTAGCCAGTCGAGGCCATCGAGCGACGCAGGGCGCCTACCAGGTTCATGGTGCCGTCCGCGATCCGCGAGGGGCCGAGCATGACCTCCTCCAACGTCCCGATCGGGGCGAACCTGACCCGCTCGCCGCGCGGCAGGGTCTCGTGCCACGCCTCGGCACCCCAGTGCCAGCCCTGGCCGGGGGCCTCGGTCGCCCGCGCCAGCGGGGAGCCGACCATCACGGCATCAGCGCCGCAGGCAATTGCCTTGGCAATGTCACCGGAGCGTCCCACCGAACCGTCCGCGATGACATGCACGTAACGGCCACCGGACTCATCCATGTAGTCGCGCCGCGCCTCCGCCACGTCCGCCAGCGCGGAGGCCATCGGGACCTCGATGCCAAGCACGTCGCGGGTGGCGTGGCTCGCGCCGCCGCCGAAGCCGACGAGCACACCAGCAGCGCCGGCCCGCATCAGGTGCAGGGAGGTCTGGTAGGTGGCACAGCCACCGACGATGACCGGCACCTCGAGGTCGTAGATGAACTTCTTCAGGTTCAGCGGCTCGGTCGCATCGCTCACGTGCTCGGCCGAGACGGTCGTCCCGCGCACCACGAAGAAGTCCATCCCGGACTTTTCCACCACGTCGACGAACTGCTTGGTGTTCTGGGGGCTCAACGAGCCGGCCACCGGCACGCCGGCCTCGCGGATCTGGTTCATCCGCTCGGTGATCAGCTCACCCTTGATCGGCTCGGCGTAGACCTCCTGCATGCGCCCGGTCGCCTCGAAGGGGTCGCTGATGCTGGCGAGCTCCTCGAAGATGGAGCTCGGGTCCTCGTAGCGAGTCCACAGACCCTCAAGGTTGAGCACACCGAGGCCGCCCAGACGTCCCATCTCGATCGCGGTCGCGGGGCTCATCACCGAGTCCATCGGCGCGGCGATGATCGGGAAGTCGAAGGTCACCGCGTCGATCTTCCAGCCCAGGTTCACCTGGTCGATTCCCCGCGTGCGGCGCGAGGGGACGATGGCGATGTCGTCGAAGCTGAAGGCCTTGGTGGCGCGCTTGGAGCGTCCGATGTCGTACATGTTGCCGTCCTTGGTTGTTGCTCGCGTCAGCGCGAGTAGTTGGGGGCGTCTGCGATGTTCTGGACGTCGTGCGGGTGGCTCTCGGTCAGACCCGCGGAAGTGATCCGCACGAAACGTCCCCGGTCCTGCAGCTCGGGGATGGTGCGCGAACCGACGTAGAACATCGACTGGTGCAGGCCGCCGACCAGCTGGTGGATGACCGAGGAGACCGGGCCTCGGTAGACCACCTGGCCCTCGATGCCCTCGGGGATCAGCTGGTCGTCGCTCGTGACGTCTGCCTGGAAGTAGCGGTCCTTGGAGTAGGACTTCTTGCCCCGGCTGCTCATCGCACCCAGCGAGCCCATCCCACGGTACTGCTTGTACTGCTTGCCGGCGATGAAGACGGTCTCGCCGGGGCTCTCCTCGCATCCGGCCAGCAGCGAGCCGACCATCACGGTGGACGCACCGGCGACGAGCGCCTTGGCGATGTCGCCGGAGTATTTGAGACCACCGTCGGCGATCACGGGGACGCCCGCCTCAGTCGCTGCTGCAGCGGCCTCGTAGACGGCCGTCAACTGGGGAACGCCGACGCCGGCGACGATTCGGGTGGTACAGATCGAACCGGGCCCGACGCCGACCTTGACGGCGTCCACCCCGGCCTCGACCAGGGCGCGCGAACCGGGGCGGGTCGCGACATTGCCGCCGATGATCTGGACGTGCTGAGTGGCTGGATCGCCCTTCAGCTTGCGAATCATGTCAAGCAGCAGGCGGGCGTGGCCGTGGGCGGTGTCGACCACCAGCACGTCCACGCCCGCCTCGATCAAGGTGGTGGCGCGCTCCCAGGCCTCGCCGAAGTACCCAACGGCCGCACCGACCATCAGGCGTCCCTGGGCGTCCTTGGTGGCATCGGGGAACTGCTCGGACTTCACGAAGTCCTTGACCGTGATCAGGCCGCGCAGGCGTCCCTGGTCGTCGACCAGCGGCAGGCGTTCACGCTTGTTCTGACGCAGCAGCGCGGTCGCGTCCTCGCTGGAGATGTTCTCCGGCGCAGTGAACAGCGGCATCGGGGTCATCACGTCGCGCACCAAGGTCGTGCCCCACTCGGCGACCGGGGTGAAACGCAGGTCCCGGTTGGTGCAGATACCGAGCAGCGTGTCGTCGGCGTCGACCACCGGCAGGCCGGAGACGCGGTACTGGCCGCACAGGTTGTCGAGGTCCTCCAGGGTCGCGTCCGGCCCGATGGTGACGGGGTTGGTGATGCGTCCGGTCTGGGTGCGCTTGACGAGGTCGACCTGGTAGGCCTGGTCCTCGATCGAGAGGTTGCGGTGCAGCACGCCCAGGCCGCCCTGGCGGGCCATCGCGATGGCCATCCGTGATTCCGTGACGGTGTCCATCGCGGCGGAGATCAGCGGCACGCGCAGGCTGATCTCGCGCGTGAGGCGGCTGGTGGTGTCCACCTCGGACGGGATGACGTCCGTCTCGCCCGGCAGTAGCAGCACGTCGTCATAGGTCAGGCCGAGGGGTGCGAACTTGTCGGGCACCCCCGCGCCGGTCAATTCGCTGTACTGGTCGGGCAGGGTCACGTGGCACACCTTCAATCGCGCTCGGGAATGGGTCGAGTCTATCGACTCGGGCCAGTGCCCCCGCCCAGTCCCAACCGCACTACGGTGGTCGCCATGCTTTCGGCCTGGATCACCGGTCTGTTGACCGGGCTGTCCCTGATTGTGGTAATCGGGGTGCAGAACGGGCTGGTGCTTCGCCAGGGGCTGCGTCGGGAGCACGTGTGGCTCGTGGTCGCGGTGTGCGCGCTGGGTGACCTGGTGCTGATTGCCGCCGGCACCGCCGGCATGGGCGCCATCGCCCAGGCGCACCCGACCGCCCTTCGGGTGATGTCATGGCTCGGCGCCGGCTACCTGCTGTGGCAGGCGGTGAAGTCCGTCCGGTCCGCGGCCCAAGCATCCGCCCTGACGGCGGGTGAACCACCGGGCCGCGGCGCCGTGCTGCGGACGGTGCTGGGCGTGACCTGGCTCAACCCGCACGTCTACCTGGACACCGTGGTGATGCTCGGTTCGGTGGCCGCCAGCCACGGCGCTCTGCGCTGGTGGTTCAGCGCGGGCGCGATGAGCGCCTCGCTGCTGTGGTTCGGTTCGTTGGGCTTCGGCGCCCGCGCCCTGTCGGGGCCCTTGGGACGTCCCTCGGTGTGGCGCGTCGTCGACGTGGTGATCGGCATCGTGATGGTGCTGGTCGCGATCCAACTCATCGTCCGTGGCTGAGGGTCACCCGCCAGGAACGACAGGTCCCCCGCTCCGCCAGGGAACAGGGGACCTGTCGTCCGTCAGCAGTCAGTTCATTCGGCGTCGGTGACCGCCAGGTCGAGTGACCGGGTGGCCTGTGCCTGCTTGACCTGCTCGACGACACCCACGAAGAGCGGGTGGCCGGCGTCGAGACCGGTGAAGGTGGTTGCTGCCTGCTCGGCGTCCTGCGTCGCCAGCACCTCGCCGACCTGCACGGCCTCGGCATCGTCCGCGACGTCGAACAGCATCGCGCCCAGCATGGCCGACTGCAGGGCGTCGGACGACTCCCCCTTCTCAGCCAGCTCGGCAGCCGGGCCGACGAAGCGCTCGTGGCGTGAGAGCTTGCGCATCGGGGAACGGCCGACGCGGGTGACCGTGTCGGGCAGTTCCGGGTTGGCGAAGCGCTTCAGGATCTTCTGGATGTAGGCCTCCTGGACCTCGTCCGCGAACCCGTACTTGGCGACCAGCAGCTTCTTGGTCTCGGTCAGCACCGCGTAGATCTTGGCCTTGAGGGCCGCGTCGGCCAGCACGTCCGAGATCTTGTCGATCCCCGCCTGGTAGCCGAAGTAGGCGGTCGCGGCGTGGCCGGTGTTGACCGTGAACAGCTTGCGCTCGATGTACGGCGCGAGCGAGTCGACGAAGCTGGCTCCGGGGATCACTGGCGGGTTGCCCTGGAAGGCCGGGGTCTCGACGGCCCACTCGAAGTAGGGCTCGACGTTGACGTCCAGGCCCATGCCCGCGGGCTGGTTCGGGACGATCCGGTCGACGGCCGTGTTGGCGAAGATGGCCTTCGCGTCCACGTCACCAGCGTCCTCGCCGCGCACGAACACGGCGAGGTTGTCGGTGGCGTTGATCGCGTTCTCGCAGGCCATCACGACCAGCTTGGGCGCATCGGCAGGACGGGCGTCGATGCCCTGGCGGATGGCGGGGGCGATGAACTTGAGGATGTTCGGCCCGACCGCGCAGGTGACGACATCCGCGGTGGCGATCTCCGCCACCACGGCGTCGAGCTCCGAGGACGAGTTGAGCGCACGGAAGTTGTCGACCGTGTGCGCCTGGCCGCCCTCACCGACCTCGTGGACGACATAGCTGTCGGCAGCCTTGAGCAGGTCGATCAGCGCGTCGGAGACGTCGGCGAAGACGATAGCGTAACCCGCCTGGTGCAGCAACAGACCGACAAACCCGCGGCCGATGTTGCCTGCTCCGAAATGGACAGCCTTCAGACGCGACTGCGTTGCAGTCTCGTTTGTCATGAATTGACCTTTCCGAGGATGTCGGCGACCTCTTGGGCCGTCGAGGCGTTTTCCAGAGCAGCCACGGAGTCGTTGTTCGAGAAGATCTTCGCGAGCTTGCCCAGGATCTGCAGGTGTTCCTTGTTCTTGCCGGCGATGCCGACGACGAACTTCACCGGGTTGCCATTCCAGTCGATGGGCTGGTCGAAGCGGATGAAACTCATGGCCGAGCTGGAGATCAGCTCCTTCGCCTCGTTCGTACCGTGCGGGATCGCCAGCAGATTGCCCATGTAGGTGCTGACGGTGGCCTCACGGGCATGCATGGCATCGACGTACCCGGCTTCGACCGCACCGCGGCTCACGAGCAGGTTGCCCGCTTGGGTGATGGCGTCGCCCTTGTCGGCGGCCACGGCACCCAGCTTGATCGAGTCGAGGGCGAGGATCTCGGCCTTGGGCTGGTCGATGCTGGACGCTGCGGCGGCTGGCGCCGTGGTGCCGGAGCGCTGGGCGCGGATCATCTCGACGACCTCGTCATACCGCGGCGAGTTCATGAAGTTGTCGACGGTCAGGACGGTCGCCGAGGGGACCTTCGGGATGGCGCGGGTGGCCAGGGTCTCCTGGGTGACGACGACGTCGTAGACGTCCTTCAAGTTGGCGATGGCCTCGTTGGTGACCTTCACGTCGCCGAAACCGGCCTCCTTGACCTTGTTGCGCAGCACGGTGGCGCCCATCGCGGACGAACCCATGCCGGCGTCGCAGGCGAAGACGATGCTCCTGATCTCGCCCTTGGGGGCGGCCACCAGGTTGCTGGCGACGGCGGACTTCTTGCCCTTCATCGCCTCCATGTCGGCGGTGGCCTTGCTGAGGTCGCCGTCGTCGCCCTTGTCCATCTTGATGAGGGGTGCCGCGATGGCGAAGGTGACCGCGGTGGAGACGAGGATGGCCAGCAGGATCTTGAACAGGTCGCCGGGGGCGGCCATCATCATGTACGCGAAGATCGAGCCGGGGGCGGCGGGGCCGACCAGACCGGTGTGGAACATCTGGTTGACGGCCACGCCGGAGGCGCCGCCGGCGATGGTGGCGAGCAGCAGGATCGGCTTCATCAGGATGTAGGGGAAGTAGATCTCGTGGATGCCGCCGAGGAAGTGGATGATCGCCGCACCGGGGGCCGACGCCTTGCTCATGCCCCTGCCGAACAGCATGTAGGCCAGCAGGATGCCCAGGCCAGGGCCGGGGTTCGACTCCAGCATCAGCAGGATCGACTTGCCGGTCTGCTTGACCATGTCGGCGCCGAGCGGGGTGAGCACGCCGTGGTTGATGGCGTTGTTCAGGAAGAGCACCTTGGCGGGCTCGATGATGACAGACGCGACGGGCAGGGCATTGTTGCTGACAAGGAAGTCCACGCCCTTGCCGAGCATGCGGATGACCCAGTGCACGATGGGGCTGACGGCGAAGAAACCGAAGATCGCGATGATCATGCCCCAGATGCCGGCGGAGAAGTTGTTCACGAGCATCTCGAAGCCAGCCTTGATCTTGCCGTCCCACAGCTCGTCAAGCTTCTTCATCGTCCAGCCACCCAGCGGACCCATGATCATGGCGCCCAGGAACATCGGGCTGGAGGGGACGCCCACGATGACACCGAGGGTGGCGATGGCGCCGATGACGCCGCCGCGGGTCGGGTTCTTCTCGTAGACCATCCGGCCGCCCTGGTAGCCGATCAGGAGCGGCAGCAGATAGTTGATGGCGGGGCCGACCAAGCCGGTCCACGGCGTGTCGACCATCTGCTTGGTGGCCGGGTCCCAGACGTCGTGCGAGCCGAAGCCACCGATCGCGCCGATCCAGTTCGGGACCGTTCCGTCACCGATGTGGCGGAAGAGGATGGGCAGCCAGCCGACCTGGATGAAGAGGGCGGTGATCAGGCCCCAGGCGATGAGCGCGCCGATGTTGGGCATGATCATGCCCGAGAGGAAGGTGCCGAAGCGCTGGACCTGCGCCTGGGCCTGCTTGGCCGCCGATGGGGCCTGCGTTGTGGACATGAAGTTCTCTTTCATCCGGGCGCGAGGCGCCGTTGATCGCGGTTTGCGCGTTCTATCCAGTGGGGGCAGACGCGAGCAATCCGTTGTGAAGCCTAGGGCATGCACGCACTCGCGTATGGTAAGAGGTCTTCTTCGTTGCCCTTTCGTTGTGGCGGCCTTGATGATGACGGCGAGGACCCCGCCCGGCTGCTGCCGGACGGGGTCCTCGGGTAAGGCTGTCGTGCTGTGGTGCGCCGTGGCGGGACGACTCAGTGCTGGTGGCCAGCCTCGTCGTCGTCCTCGGGCTTGTCGACGACCAGCGTCTCGGTGGTGAGCAGCAGCGAGGCGATCGAAGCCGCATTCGCGAGCGCGGAACGCGTGACCTTGACCGGGTCGATGACGCCGTTCTCGATCAGGTTCTGGTACTCACCGGTCTTGGCGTTGAAGCCATTGCCCGGCTCGAGCTCCTGCACCTTGGAGACGATGACGTAGCCCTGCTCGCCACCGTTCTCCGCGATCCAGCGCAGCGGCTCGACGACGGCCTTCTTGACGATCTGGACGCCGGCCTTTTCGTCGCCCTCCAGGCCAAGGCCACCCTCCAGAACCTTGGCGGCGTGGACGAGGGCGGTGCCGCCACCGGCGACGATGCCCTCCTCGATGGCCGCGCGGGTTGCCGAGACGGCATCCTCGATGCGGTGCTTCTTCTCCTTCAGCTCCACCTCGGTGGCGGCGCCAACCTTGATCACGCAGACGCCGCCAGCCAGCTTGGCAACGCGCTCTTGCAGCTTCTCGCGGTCCCAGTCGGAGTCGGAGCGGGCGATCTCGGCGGAGAGCTGCTGCACGCGGCCGGCCACCTCGTCCGCCTCACCGGCGCCGTCGACGATCGTCGTGTTGTCCTTGGTGACAACGACGCGGCGGGCACGGCCCAGCACCTCGAGGCCGACCTGGTCGAGCTTGAGCCCGACCTCGGGGGCGACGACCTGGCCACCGGTGAGGATCGCGATGTCCTCCAGCATGGCCTTGCGGCGGTCACCGAAGGCCGGGGCCTTGACGGCGACCGAGGTGAAGGTGCCACGGATCTTGTTCACGACCAGGGTCGACAGCGCCTCGCCGTCGACATCCTCGGCCACGATGAACAAGGTGCCCTTGGCGGCGATGACCTTCTCCAGCAGGGGCAGCAGGTCGTTCATCGAGCTGATCTTGCCCGAGTTGATGAGGATGTAGGGGTCGTCGAGGACGGCCTCCATCCGCTCGGAGTCGGTGACCATGTAGGGCGACAGGTAACCCTTGTCGAACTGCATGCCCTCGGTGAAGTCGAGCTCGGTGCCGAAGGTGTTGGACTCGTCGACGGTGATGACGCCGTCCTTGCCGACCTTGTCGAAGGCGTCGGCGATCAGGGCGCCGATCTCCTCGTCGCGGGAGCTGATCGTGGCGACCGACGCCATGTCGGAGGTGGTCTCGATCTGCTTGGCGACGCTCTTCAGCTCGGCCTCGACGGCCGCGACGGCCTGGTCGATGCCGCGCTTCAGGCCGACGGGGTTGGAGCCGGAGGCGACGGCGCGCAGGCCCTCGTGCACGAGCGCCTGGGCCAGCACGGTCGCGGTGGTGGTTCCGTCACCGGCGACGTCGTTGGTCTTGGTGGCGACCTCCTTGGCGAGCTGCGCGCCGAGGTTCTCGTAGGGGTCGGAGAGCTCGACCTCACGGGCGACGGTCACGCCGTCATTGGTGATGGTGGGAGCGCCCCACTTCTTGTCCAGGACGACATAGCGGCCCTTCGGGCCGAGGGTCACCTTGACGGTGTTGGCGAGGGTGTCGACGCCACGCTCGAGCGAGCGGCGGGCCTCCTCGTCGAACTGCAGGATCTTGGGCATTCAGAACTCCTGTGGAGTAAGAGACGTGGATGTGGTTCGCGCGCGGCCAGCACGGTGGCCGGCCGCGCGCGGGAGTCCTTCCGAACTCTGCGTGCCCGTGAGCAAGCCACGAGCGAGCGGTGAACGCACGCAGAGCGCGGGGTGCGATCTGGAATTCGCTCCAGAGTCGCTCAGGGGGTCGCCCCCCTCGCGGTCACTTCTGGACGATGGCGAGGATGTCGCGAGCGTTCAGGAGCAGCAACTCCTGGCCGTCGTACTTGACCTCGGTGCCGCCGTACTTGCTGAAGATGACAACGTCGCCCTCGGCGACGTCCAGCGGGACACGAGCGCCCTTGTCGTCGAAGCGGCCGGGACCGGTCGCGATGACCTGGCCCTCCTGCGGCTTCTCCTTGGCGGTGTCCGGGATCACCAGACCAGACGCGGTGGTCTGCTCGGCCTCGAGCGGCTTGACGAGGACGCGGTCCTCGAGCGGCTTGATCGTGGCTGCCACGACAAACCCCTTTCTAGGTTCACGGCGCACGAGGCGCCGGTCGGGTTTCAACGTTCAGGAAGCGGTTCGGACGTCGTCGCGGGTGCCGTCCGGGCCGTTGGCACTCAACCATGTCGAGTGCCAGAACCCAAGATATCCCCGGGCTGGCACTCGTTCAACCCGAGTGCCAACCGTTGGTCGCATCCCGCCAGTCAGACCCGCTCGACGTGCCAGGCACGGGCTCCGCCCGGGGTGCGTCCGATGACGAGCGTGGCAGCCACCCGGCCCTTGGGCTTGAGACGCCGGCGCAGTTCGGCCGGGTCGAGGTCGACACCTCGCTTCTTGATCTCCAGTGTGCCGATGTCGTGGGCGCGCACCCAGGCGCGCAGGGTCTTCTCCCCCGCGTCCATCTCGTCGATGATGCGGAAGCTGGCGAGGAAGGGGGAGGTGATCGCCTCGTCAGAGGTCAGGTAGGCGGTCTCCGCATCCAGCAGGCGCATCCTGGGGTCGATCGCGTCGAGCGCGCGGGCGCGGATAACCGCCCCGTCGGGTTCGTGCAGCCAAGCTCCCGCTGGACCGACCGGGAGCACCTCGCCGGTGGACGCGATGACGTGTTCCCCGGGCAGCAGCACGGCGCGGTGTCCGCTGGGGGATCCGGGGAGCCGCCACAGGGACGCCTCGACGACGTCCCCAGCGTGGCTGACGAAATCGCAGCAGACGCCCTCGGGCAGAATCTCGCGCGGGACGCCGGGGCCGAGCTTGCCGACCGTCGAGTGGTGGCCGGCCAGCAGGTCGAGCACGAAGTCCCACGGCGGGGTGAACTGGTCGACCCGCCAGGTGCGACCGGCACCGGTGCGGCGCGCAGGGTCGATGAAGACGCAGGTAGCCGGCCCCGCCCCGGCCAACAGCTCGGGGGCCAGTTCGACGGCATCTGCGTGCAGCACCGTGGCGCCGGGCAGGTTGGCGCGAGCATGTTCCGCGGTGGTCTGGTCCAGCTCGACGGCGACGACCTCGAGCCCGGCATCGAGGCATGCCATCGAGTCGGCGCCGATCCCGCAGCCGAGGTCGACGACCCGGGTGGTCCCGGCGGCGACCAGTCGTCGCGCCCGCCAGTCGGCCACCTCGGGACGGGTGGCCTGTTCCAGCCCGTGTGGGGTGAAGAAGAGCTCGTCCGCTGCCTCACCGAACTTGGCGCGTGCCTTGCGTCGCAGCACCGCCTGTCCCAGGGCCTCCGCAGCCAGGTCGGCGTCGAAATGCTTGCGCAAGCGGGTCGCCGCAGCCAGTGACGATGGGTCCGGCTCGGCCATCGCAGCGGCCAGCGCAGCCCGTCCCCGCTCGGTGTGCAGGCTCACAGGGTGCTCACCGACCAGCCCTGCGGCACCCCGTCCCGATAGGGCAGCACGCCATGGAACTGGGCGATGGACTCGTCGAAGACCAGCGGCAGGAAGTGCCGGTCGCCCTCCCACATGGGCAGTTGGTCCAGGGCATCGATGCGCTCCCAGGCCAAGGGACCCTCGTCGTTGGCCTGGGGCACTTCGCCGGTGAACTCGTCCACCACGAAGACGAAGCCGAAATGGTCCTCACCGTTGCGGCCGAATCCGGGCCAGCTGACGGTCCCCCGCAACCGCAGGCAGACGGCTTCGATCGAGGCCTCCTCGCGCAGCTCGCGGCGGATGCAGGCGACGACGTCCTCGTCGGCTTCGAGCTTGCCGCCCAGGCCGTTGTACTTGCCGAGCTGGTCGTCGGTGGATCGCGCGACCCGGTGCACCATCAGCACCCGCTCCCCGTCCGGGTGCCGGACGAAGGCGAGCGTGGTCATGATCGGGGTCAGCACCATCGCAAGACCTCAGCCCTGGCTGGCGATCCGGGCGCCCTCGACGAGCGCGTCCAGCTTGGCCCAGGCGACTTCGGGGTGGATACGTCCGCCCAGGCCGCAGTCGGTGGAGGCGATCACGTTCTCGTCCCCGACCAGGTCTGCGAAGCGACGGATCCGCTGGGCGACCAACTGGGGGTGCTCGACGATGTTGGTGTGGTGGGTCACCACGCCTGGCAGCAGCACCTTGCCGGCGGGCAGCTGCACGTCCTTCCACACTGCCCATTCGTGCTCATGGCGCGACCCGGCGGCCTCGAAGGTGTAGTACTTCGCGTTGATGGTGAGCATCAGCTCGGCCAGGTCGGCCATCGGGAAGTCGGTGGTGTGCGGGCCATTCCACGAACCCCAGCACAGGTGGAAGCGCACCTGCTCGGCGGGAATCCCCGCCAGCGCCTTGTTCAGGGCATCGACGCGCTTCTGGGTGAAGGCCAGGTAGTCGGCGGTGCTCGGCTCGGGATCGATCTGGTCGAAGTTCTCGGCGATCGCGGGATCATCCACCTGCACGATCAGACCGGCGTCGGTGATGGCCCGGTACTCCTGGTGCAGCACCCCGGCCCAGGCGTCCATGAACTCCTCGTCCGAGCCGTGGTGGGCCGAACCCACGCGGCTGGCCGAACCCGGCGCGATGGCGCAGATGAAGCCCTCCTCGGCGCCTGCGGCGCTCATCGCGTGGCGGAGGTTGGCGATGTCGGCAGCCACGGCCTCCTGGCCGATGTAGCCGATCTCGGAGACCGCCTGCGGGCGCTGCCGGGTGGTGGGGTGTACGGCGGACGCGTCGTCGTAGACCGCGCGGAAGAGCTGGCGGTCGCGACGGTCGTTCATGCCGGTGAGCACGATGTTGCCCGGCTCGGACTTGGCGACGCGGGTGTCCCAGACGTTGTCAGGGCGCAGTTCCAAACCGCTGGTGCGGTCAAAGCTGTAGGTCCACCAGCTGCCGAAGTCCTGGCTCTGGGTCGTGGCATGGCCGTACTCACCGTCGTTCACGACGTCGATGCCGATCTCGCGCTGTTTGGCGACCACCTCGTCCACCGCGTCGGTCAGCCGCTGCGCAAAGGCGACGGGATCACACGTCCGCATCGCATTGGCCTCCAGCAGGGCCTGGGTGCGCGGCAGGGATCCGACGTGGGTGGTGCGGATGGTCATGGCGACCTTTCGACGGGGCTTCGGGCGGGCTTCGGTCAGGCAGCCCTTGCGCGGACGGGCTGTGTTCAGACGAGGATGGTGGAGACCGGAAGCCCGGAGTTGGCACCGATGTCGAGGCTGGAGGGCCTGCCGCCGGCCTTGACGACCTCGCTGGCCAGCACGGCGATCATCGCGCCATTGTCGGTGCACAGGCCCGGGCGCGGGCGACGCAGCTCGACACCAGCGGCGGCCATTCGCTCCTCCAGCAAGCCGCGCAGGCGGGAGTTCGCCGCCACGCCACCGCCGATCAGGAAGTGCTCGAGCCCGTACTCAGTCGCCATGTCGACGGCCTTGGCGGTCAGCACATCACAGACCGCCTCCTGGAAGCTGGCGGCGACGTCGTTGATCGGGACGTCGAGCCCGTCGCGCTGGCGGGTCTCGACCCACCGGGAGACGGCGGTCTTGAGGCCCGAGAAGGAGTAGTCGAAGCGGTGCTTGTCCAGATCGTGCTTGGCTGTCAGGCCGCGCGGGAAGCGGATCGCGGTCGGGTCGCCCTGCTGGGCGGCCTTGTCGATCACGGGTCCGCCCGGGTAGGGCAGGCCGAGCACGCGCGCGACCTTGTCGTAGGCCTCGCCGGCTGCGTCGTCGATGGTGGAGCCCACCTGGACGATGTCGGTGGCGATGTCGTTGACCACCAAGAGCTCGGTGTGTCCGCCGGAGACCAGCAGTGCGCCGGCCGGGGTCGGCAGCGGCCCGTGGTCCAGCAGGTCGACCGCGACGTGTCCGGCGAGGTGGTTGACGCCGTAGAGCGGCTTGTTCAGGTAGGCGGCCAGGGCCTTGGCGGAGGAGAGTCCGACGACCAGCGCGCCCATCAGGCCCGGACCGGCGGTGACGGCGATGCCGTCCAGCTCGGAAAGGTCAATGTCGGCGGCGGCCACGGCGCGCTCCAGCGCGGGCACCATCGCCTCCAGGTGCGCCCGCGAGGCAACCTCGGGAACGACGCCGCCGAAGCGGACGTGCTGTTCGACCGAGCTGGCGACCTCATTGGCCAGCAGCTCGTTGCCGCGCACGATGCCGACACCGGTCTCGTCGCAGGAGCTCTCGATCCCCAGGATCAGGGGTTCACCCATCGCTCAAACCTCCAGCACATCGGGCGTCAGGGACGCCTGCATCACGACCGCGTCCGCTCCCGCGCCGTAGTAGTCCCGGCGGTGGGAGATCGCGGTGAATCCGAACTTCTCGTACAGGGCGATGGCGCCCTGGTTGTCGTGGCGCACCTCGAGCAGCATCCGCTCGGCGCCGGTCGCGGCGGCCCATTCCAGGCCCGCACCCATCAGTCGTCCCGCCACGCCCTCGCCGCGGCGGTCGGGGGTGACCATGATCCGGTGCAGGTCCGCGGTCTCGGCGACCTGCTGGAAGGTGGCGGCTGCGGCCACCCGTCCGTCGGCATCGCGGCCGACCACGACCAACCGGTCGTCGGCCCGCAGTTCGTCGCGCCAGCCCTGCTCGCCCCAGCGTTCCGCAGGGGCGAAGCTGTCGGCCTCGACGGCCATGATCTGGTCGAGGTCGCGCTCGTCAGCAGGCCCGAAGATCATCGCGGTGCCTTCGGCAGCCGGAGACGATTGGTGACCAGCGTCGACTTGCGCGTGGTCGGGACGGCCGCGTCGGGCTTGCGCAGGTATAGCGCGTCGTTGCCGGCATCGGCCAGCTCGGCCCAATGGGCGGCCAGCACCCCGGCGTCCAGTCGTTCAGGGCCGACGATTTCTGCGAACAGGTCCGGGTAGGCACTGCGTCCGGGGCCGGCGACGGGCAGCTCCGGCAACTGGTCGGGGGCGGTGACGTGCGGTCCGTCGGTGCGGGCGCCGGTCGCGTCATAACGTGCCCAGTACAGCTCCTTGCGCCGCGCGTCCGAGACGACGACGAAGTCTCCGGCGGGGGCCTGGTCGGCGTGCGCCCACTGCCAGGCGACGACATCCAGCGAACAGACGCCGTGCAACTCGGTGTGCGCCAGGGAGGCAATGGTGTGCGCGGTGACGATGCCGACGCGCAGGCCAGTGAAAGGGCCCGGTCCGAGACCAACGGCGACCTCGTCGACCTGGTCGAGCGTGATGCCGGCCTGCTCGCACAGGGCGACGACGGCGGGCATCAGCTTCTCCGCGTGACCACGGCGGTCCTCGATCGTCGTGGTGGCGAGCACCTCGCCGTCGCGCGCGAGGCCGGCACAGATGTCGGTCGAGGTGTCGATGGCAAGAGTGGTCGTCATGCGTCCTCCTCCAGGGCGTGCAGGTCGACGCCCTTCCAGCGCTCGCCGAAACCGGTCAGGTAGACCACGCGGGTCTCGTCATCCGGGTCGGCGCTGCGGCGAATGTCGATGTCGAGCACGGAGCTGCCCAGGCCCTCGGCGAGCCCGGCGCCCCACTCGACCAGCGTGACCGAGCTCTCCAGGGTGTCGTCCAGGTCGAGGTCGAACAGTTCAGCCTCGGAACCCAGCCGGTAGGCGTCCACGTGCACGAGCGCGGGACCACCCGAGCGGGAGTGGTGCACGCGGCTGATCACGAAGGTGGGCGAGATGACCGGACCGTCGACGTCCATCCCCCGGCCGATGCCCTGGGCCAAGGTGGTCTTGCCAGCGCCCAGGTC
>NHCFI05602__coassemble_956_pt1 | contig 17989 bp, 13 predicted proteins | sample NHCFI05602__metabat2_high_PE_006 | metagenome-assembled genome bin NHCFI05602 | reverse complement strand
CCGACCGTGCGCCCATGATCCACACCATGCGCGGTGCTGGCTACGTGCTGCGTCCGGCAGCAGACTGACTCCATGCGCTCCACCCCCGGGCCCGACTTCGCCGCCCCAACCCCATCCGGCTCCAGCCCGGATCCGGCAGCACCGGCCACCGTCGCGACGCCTGCCGTGACGCCCACCGCGCCCGCAACCCCGCAATCCCCGGCCCGCAGCGTCTTGCCGACCATGGGCCGCGGCACCCTGTCGCGCCAGCTGGTGCTCAGGGTCGCGGGTTTGGTCGCCGCCGTCGCGCTGCTGTTGTCGCTGGTCTCGACCTTCGCGGTGCGTCAGATCATGATGAACCAGCTGGACGACCAGCTCTCCAGCGCCCTGACAACCCAGGACAAGGGCCCCGGCGGCAGCGACGACAACCACCCCCGAGGTATCTCCGTCCCCGGCCTGCCGAGCGGGACGGTCGTCGTCGTCCGCAATGACTACGGCACCCGGATCGGCATGGTCGGCAGCGGCGAGGTGGTCGAGCTGGGCAAGACCCAGGCGGCAACCCTGCTGTCGATCGCCGCTGACAAGAAGCAGACCGTGGACGTCCCCGAGCTCGGCCAGTTCCGCGCCCAGCGCGTCGAGCGGGGCACCGAGACCGACGTCGTCGCCGTGCCGATGGACGCGATGAACCGCGCCGTGCGGAACCTGGTCGGTCTGGAGGCGGCTCTCAGCCTGTTGTCCGTGCTGCTGTCGGTGCTGGTCGCCCGTGCTGTGGTCGTGCGATCGTTGCGCCCGCTGAACCGTCTGGCTGCCACGGCCACCGAGGTGTCCAAGCTGGAACTGGACCGCGGCGAAGTGGCGCTGCCGATGCGCGTCCCCGGCAAGGATGCCGACCCCGAGAACGAGGTCGGACGCGTCGGGCACGCCTTCAACCACATGCTCAACAACATTGAGGGGGCGCTGGCGACCCGGCAGGAGTCCGAGACGAAGGTGCGCCAGTTCGTCGCCGACGCCTCCCACGAGCTGCGCAACCCCCTGGCCGCGATCCGCGGCTATGCCGAGCTGACCCGTCGTGGCCGCGACGAGCTTCCCGAGGACGCCCAGTTCGCGATGGGACGCATCGAGGCCGAGAGCGAGCGGATGAGCAAGCTGGTCGAGGACATGCTGCTGCTCGCCCGGCTCGACAACGACCCGACCAACCTCAGCCTGCACCCGGTCGACGTGGTCGAGGTCGTCCTGAACGCCACCTCCGACGCCCAGGTCAGCTGGCCGGGCAAGGCGTGGTCGGTGGACATCCCCGAGCACCCCGTTGTCGCCCGCGCCGACCAGCAGAAGCTGCACCAGGTGGTGGTGAACCTGTTGGCCAATGCCAACAAGCACACTCCCGACGGCACCGAGGTCGAGGCCAGTGTGCGCGTCGAGGGTCCGTGGGCGGTGGTCACGGTCACCGACAACGGCCCCGGCATCGACCCCCGGATCAAGAACCAGGTCTTCGAACGCTTCGCCCGGGCTGACGTGGCCCGCGCCCACAACAGCGAAGGTTCCACTGGCCTCGGCCTGGCGATCGTCCAGGCCGTGATGGACGCCCACGGTGGCACCGCCTCGGTCGAGTCGGCCCCCGGGCGGACGGTGTTCACGCTCAGGGTCCCGCTCGCCAGCTGAGGCGTCAGCCTGGGCGAGCCACAGGCTGGGCACAGGCACCCCCCACGAACACCACAGCGCCGCTCGGGACTGTGGTGGCATGTCAATCTCCAGCACCATGACCGCCCACTTCTCCGGGGCGCCAGATCCATCCGCGGCACCGCTCCCGGACCACGTGCATGAGGCCACCGCGGCTCCCGAGCGCGTGGGGCTCGCCCCGACCGCTGGACGCCCGGCCAGCCCCTGGCTTGTGCGGGGATCACTCACCGTGCTGCTGCTCGCGACGGCCGCCCTGTACCTGATCGGTCTGGGCGAGTCCGGCTACGCGAACTCCTTCTACTCCGCCGCCGCGCAGGCCGGGTCCCAGAGCTGGAAGGCGTGGTTCTTCGCCTCGCTCGACGCCGGCAATGCGATCACTGTTGACAAGCCCCCGGCCAGCCTGTGGCTGATGGGCCTGTCGGTGCGCATCTTCGGACTCTCCTCCTGGAGCATCCTGGTGCCCGAGGCGCTGCTCGGCGTCGCGTCCGTCGGCGTCCTCTACGCCACCCTGCGCCGCGCGCTGACCCACCGCCTGCCCGGGACGAAGAACGTCCCCACCACGCAGCTGGCCCACGGGGCCGCGCTGGCGGGTGCCTTCTCGCTCGCCGTCACGCCCGTCGTGACGCTGATGTTCCGGTTCAACAACCCCGACGCACTGCTCGTCTTCTGCGAGCTGGTCGCCGCCTACTTCGTCATCCGCGCCACCGAGACCGCGTCCCGCAGGAACCTCGTCCTCGCGGGCATCGCGATCGGCCTGGGCTTTTTGACCAAGACCCTGCAGGTCTTCCTGGTGCTGCCCGGCTTCGTGATCGCCTACGCCGTCGCGGCCCCCACGACCTGGCGCAAGAAGATCGTCGACCTGCTGGCGGCACTGGCCTCGATGGTCGTCGCTGCTGGTTGGTATGTGGCGCTGTTCGAGCTCGTCCCCGACTCCTGGCGGCCCTACATGGGCGGCTCGCAGACGAACTCCCTGCTGGAGCTGACCTTCGGCTACAACGGCGTCGGACGCATCACCGGCGACGAGACCGGCTCGGTCGGCGGCGGCGGTTTCGGTGACTCCACCGGACTGACGCGAATGTTCACCGGCGTGCAGGGCGGCATGTCCAGTTGGCTGGTGCCGGCCGCCTTCGTGCTGGCGATCTTCACCTGGGTGGTGCTGGGACGCCGTGCCTGGGCCAACTCCATCCGTCCGGCAGTGGCCAACCTCGCCACCCAGGCGAACTCCGCGCTGCTCGTCTTCGGCGGCTGGATGGTCGTCACCGGTCTCGTGTTCAGCTTCATGTCCGGCATCTTCCACGACTACTACACGATCGCCCTGGCGCCCGGAATCGCCGGCACCGTAGGAATCGCCGCGGCCGTGCTGTGGGCCCACCGGGGCCGCTTCGTCGCGCGTGTCGGGCTGGCCGTCGCCAGCGCCGTCACCGGCTGCTGGGCCGTGACCCTGCTCGCCAAGGCGGGCGGCTGGTACCTCGGCCTGGGCGTCGCGGCGCTCGTCGCCTCCATCATCGCCGGGCTTGGCCTGCTGTTCGCCGACAAGCTGCCCACGAAGCTCGCCCCCGCCGCGCTCGCGCTGGCCTTCGTGGCAGCCAGCGCCGGACCGACCGCCTACGCGGTGAACACCGCGCAGACCCCGCACACCGGATCGATCGTCACCGCCGGGCCCGTCAGCAGCGGCATGGGCGGCGGCAACCGTGGCGGCGGCATGGGTGGTGGACGCGGAGGCATGCAGCCCCCGAGGGGCAACATGCAGAACGGCAACACCCAGAACGGGACGACCCCGAACGGGACCAGGCAGAACGGGACGACCCCGAACGGGACCAGCCAGACCGGAACCTCCCAGCCTGACGGACGCGCCGGTGGTGCGGGCGGCAGCATGGGCGGCCTCCTGAACGGTGCGACGGTCTCGGACGAGATGAAGCAGTTGCTGCTCGCTGACGCCGGCTCCTACACCTGGGTCGCCGCAACCGTCGGCGCCCAGAACGCGGCCAGCTACCAGCTCGCCACCGAGGAGCCCGTGATCGCCCTGGGCGGCTTCAACGGCTCCGACCCGGCCCCGACCCTTGAGCAGTTCAAGGAGTGGGTTGCCCAGGGCAAGGTGCACTACTTCATCGGCAGCGGCTCCTTCGGGCAGCAGAACGGCGGCGCCTCGGATGCGTCCGAGATCGCCACCTGGGTGCAGGAGAACTTCACCGCCCAGACCATCGGCTCCACCACCGTCTACGACCTCACCCAGTCGTGACCGGGCGCCCCGAAGGGGACAACAGCACAGCCCCAGCACAGGACTCCAACAGAGCTGCCACAAGGCCGGACGCGAGGTTTGACGGCGTCGGGGCACTCCACCCCACGACCTTCCCCAGCACCCCCACGCGGGGCACCAACCTGATGAGCAAGGACGGACCACCGATGACCATGACCGAACAGACCATCGCCGGCGCGCTGGACACCCACGAGCCGGGTACCAGCCCCGCCCCGGGAGCCACGGCATCCACCCGCACCGCCATCGTCGACATCGTGATTCCGGTCTACAACGAGCAGGACGACCTGGAGCAGTCGGTGCGCCGGCTGGGCGAGTTCCTGTCCGACGGCTTCCCCTACAAGTGGCGCATCACGATCGCCGACAATGCGTCCACCGACCAGACCTGGGCAATCGCCAGCCGGCTGACCCGGGAACTGCCGACCGTGGACGCAGTGCACCTCGACCAGAAGGGCCGCGGCCGCGCCCTCAAGCAGGTCTGGCTGGCCAGTGATGCGGACGTGCTGGCATACATGGACGTCGACCTGTCCACCGACCTCAAGGCGCTGGAGCCACTGGTGTCCAGCCTGGTCAGCGGGCACTCGGACGTGGCGATCGGGTCGCGGCTGGCGCGCGGCGCGCACGTCGTTCGCGGCCCGAAGCGGGAGTTCATCTCGCGCAGCTACAACCTGATCCTGCGCACGGCCCTACGGGCGAGTTTCACCGATGCGCAGTGCGGCTTCAAGGCCATCCGTGCTGACGTGGCCAGGCAGCTGCTGCCGCTGGTCGAGGACACCAACTGGTTCTTCGACACCGAACTGCTGGTGCTGGCCCAGCGAGCCGGCCTGCGCACCCATGAGGTGCCGGTCGACTGGGTCGACGACCCTGGGACGACCGTGCACATCGTCAACACCGCCACCGACGACCTGCGCGGCGTCGCCCGCCTCATCAAGGGCCTGACCAGCGGGACCATCCCCCTGGTCGAGGTCCGGGAGGCACTGCATCGCCCCGCCGCCGCACCCGGGACGAACGCCCTGTTCGGTCAGTTGGTGCGCTTCTGCGCGGTGGGCGTGGGCTCCACCGCTGCCTATTTCGCGCTCTACCTGCTGCTGCGGCTCGGGATGGGGCCGCAGGCGGCGAACCTGCTGGCCAATCTGGTCACCGCGGTCGCCAATACGGCGGTCAACCGGCGCCTCACCTTCGGCGTCACCTCGAAGCAGGGCCTGCTGCGCGACCACATCGGTGGTCTGGTCGCCTTCGGCGTCGCGACCGGCATGACCTCGGGTGCGCTGTGGCTGCTGCACGCCGGTGGTCGTCCCGGCGGACGCCTGATGGAGGTCACCGTGCTCGCGGTGGCCAGCGTCGCGGCGACGGCCTTCAGGTTCGTCGTCCTGCGGCGGCTGATGCACCACGAGCGCTCCGAGGAGCAGGTGGAGGCCGATGGCCTGGAGACGCTGGCCGCCTGAGCAAACCCACCGTCTCCGCGCCCGGAGAATCGCCCCCCGGGGACGAGTTCGTGCACCGCACGTGCACCGGCCGTCCCCTGGGGGCGCTTACCAATGGCCCGGCTTCTCGCCCGCACCACTAGATTGGTGCCCATGACGAGCCTTGACCGCGCCTCGCTTGCGCAGATGATCGACCACACGCTGCTGAAGAGCGACGCGACCCCCGCCGACGTGGAGGCGCTCGCCGCCCAAGCCGTCGAGCTCGGCACCTACTCCATCTGCATCTCCCCCAACATGCTTCCGGTCACCGCCGACCTGGGCCCGGTCAAGGTCGCGACCGTCTGCGGCTTCCCCTCGGGCAAGCACACCGCCGCCGTCAAGGCCGCCGAGGCAAAGGAGAGCGTCGCGAACGGCGCCGACGAGGTCGACATGGTGATCGACATCGGCCTGCTCAAGGCCGGCAACACCCAGGCCCTCACCGACGAGATCGCCGCGGTCAAGGCCGAGGTGCCCTCTCCCCGCGTCCTCAAGGTCATCATCGAGTCCGCGGCCCTGACCGACGACGAGATTGTCGCTGCCTGTAAGGCGTCCGAAGCCGCCGGCGCCGACTTCGTGAAGACCTCCACCGGCTTCCACGCGGCCGGTGGCGCAAGCGTCGAAGCCGTGCGGCTGATGGCGCAGACCGTCGGCGGACGTCTCGGGGTGAAGGCCTCGGGCGGCATCCGCGACTTCGCCACCGCATCGGCGATGGTCGAGGCCGGGGCCACCCGCCTGGGTCTGAGCGCCAGCGCGCAGATCCTCGCCGAAGCTGGCGAATGACCCAGCCCGCGCCCCGCGAGATGGGCCTTTCCCGCGCCCCGCGCGATGGGCCTTTCCCGCGCCCCGCGCGATGGGCATCGCCCCGTCGGGCCGCGGTCTCTCATAGGCTGAGCCCAGCCAGTCACAACGTTCGTGAGGAATGCCATGACCCAGCTCGTCACCCCGGCCAAGTTCTCCGCCGCGCTCAATCCGGTCTCGCTCGACCGGGTGCACCCCTCGGAGGACGGCTGGTTGGGGCGCTTCCAGCGCCGCAACGCCGACGCGACGATCCCCCACATCATCGAGCAGTTGCGCGAGACCGGCGCGCTGGAGAACTTCCGCCGCTCCGCCGCTGGTGAAGACGGGCGCGAGGGCACGAACATCACCGATTCCGACGTCTACAAGCTCCTCGAGGCGATTGCCTGGGAGATCGGACGCACCGGCACCACCGCCTTCGACGCCTTCGTCGACGAGGCCGTGGCGCTGATCACCGCCGCCCAGCACGAGGACGGCTACCTCAACACCCAGCGCGAGGTCACCGGCCCCTGGTCCGACCTGGCCTACGGCCATGAACTGCACACCGGCGGCCATCTGGTGCAGGCCGGTATCGCGCTGGCCCGGGTCGGGCGTCCCGAGCTGCTGGAGGTTGCGCGCCGCTTCGCCGACCTGGTCGTCGGCAAGTTCGGCCCGCAGGGCGAGGGCTTCGACGGCCACCCCGGGATGGAGGACGCGCTGGTTGAGCTCTACCGCGAGACCGACGAGAAGTCCTACCTGGACACCGCAACGGCACTGGTCGACCGCCGTGGCCACCGCACGATGCCGACCGACCGCTTCCCGTCCGCCTTCTTCCTCGACCACGAACCGGTCCGGGAGTCCACCGAGGCGCTGGGTCACGTCGTCCGCGCGCTCTACCTGGACGCTGCCTGCGTCGACCTGTCCGCCGAGACCGGCGACACCCAGCTGCGCGATGCCGCGATCAAGCGCTGGGAATCGGCGCACCTGACCAAGAAGTACATCACCGGCGGCCTCGGTTCGCGCCACTTCGACGAGTCCTTCGGCGCCCCCTACGAGCTGCCCGCCTCCCGCGCCTACGCCGCGACCTCCGCCGGCGTCGCCGACCTGCTCGCCAACTGGCGCCTGCTGTTGCTCACCGGCGAGGCCCGCTACGCCGACGCGATGGAGAAGCTGGCCGTGAACCAGCTGCCCGGTTCCATCGGTGCCGACGGCAAGAGCTTCTTCCGCGCCAACCCGCTGCAGGTGCGCACGCTGCAGCGCAATGAGGACAACTCCCGCATCCAGCGCGCGCCGTGGGTGCCGTCCGGCCCCACCAACCTGGCCCGCGCGGTCTCCCAGCTCGGCGCTTATGTCGCCACCACCCAGGGCTCCACGCTGCTGATCCAGCAGTGGGTGGACGCGACGATCGACGTACCCGAGGAGGTCGGCACCGGCACCCTCACCATCGAGACCAACTACCCGGCCAACGGCGTGGTGAAGCTCAGCTACCAGGGCACCCCGGTGCCGGGTGCCCGCATCAAGCTGCGCGTGCCCGGTTGGTGCGAGCACACGACGCTCAACGGACGCTCGACGCTGGTCATCGACAGCTACATCGACCAGGAGCTGGTCGACGGCTGGTCGACCACCTTGGAGTTTGCGATGGAGCCCCGCTTCCTCTTCGCGCATCCGCGCGTGGACGCTGTCCGCGGCTGCCGCGCACTGTTGCGCGGCCCGGTGCTCTACTGCGCCGAGCAGGTGGACGTCGAGGACCTCGAGTCGCTGGTCTTCCTGCCGACCGCCGAGGTGCTTGCGGCCGATGACGGGCAGCTGCCGCGGATCAAGGTCGCGGCCCACCGCCGTCGCCAGGCCCAGCAGCTGTACTCGCGCTCGATGGTTGCTCCAGACACGGAGATCATCTGGGCCGAACTGCTTCCCTACTACCAGTGGGGGAACCGGCGCCCGGCGCCGATGCGCGTCTGGCTGCCGGTCATCTGATGCTGCTCAGCGACCGTGACATCCGCGCCGGCGTGACCGGCGGACGCGTCGAACTGACGCCATGGGACGAGCAGATGGTGCAGCCGTCCAGCGTCGACGTCAGGCTGGATCGCGTCTTCCGGGTCTTCGAGAACCACCGCTACGAGGTGATAGATCCCGCCGCCGACCAGTCTGACCTGACGCGCGAGGTGGTCGTCGACCCCGATGACTATTTCGTGCTGCACCCCGGCGAGTTCGTGCTGGGTGCCACCTGGGAGCGGGTCCGGCTCGGGCAGGACGTGGCGGCCCGGCTGGAGGGCAAGTCGTCGCTGGGACGACTTGGTCTGCTCACCCACTCGACGGCTGGCTTCATCGACCCCGGCTTCGACGGGCACGTCACGCTGGAGCTGTCGAACATGGCGACCCTGCCGTTGAAGCTCTACCCGGGGATGAAGATCGGCCAGCTGTGCTTCTTCGACCTCAGCTCCCCGGCCGAGCATCCCTACGGCAGTGACGTTGCTGGCTCCCACTACCAGGGCCAGCGTGGTCCGACGCCGTCCCGGTCGTTCCAGAACTTCCACCACACGCGGATCACCGACTAGCGGACGCCGACGATTCCCGTTCTTGGGGCAACGGGCGACGGGTCGGGAGATCGCCCCCCGGCATGGTGACTCCCGCGCACGATGGCCTCGTGCGCGGGAGTCGTTCAACCCGACGCGCTCTCACGCGACAGGTGGGTACCTCAGCCTTCGGACGTGACCGAGAACTCCTCACCCAAAGTGGCCAATGCGGCGGCCTTGTCAGGGTTGGCGAGGAACTGCTTGGCAGCTTCGCGCGTACAGTTCACGACCAGGTTCACGTTCCCTTCCCGGCCATTCGCGAACTCAACCAGCCGGCGGGTGACGGTGGCGCGGTCTCCGTGGATGTCCATGAGACTGGGGTCCGCGGTACCGATCGAGATGACCTTGCGGTTCTCGTCGAAGCGCAGAATCAGGCTCGTCCAGAGGGCTTCAGCCTCGTGCACCGCCAAGACCACGGTGCTAGCCGGGGTCACGAGGGCCTCTGCTGCGGCGATCACCTGATCATGTGACGCGCCCAGCTTCCACTGCAGGCCCAACGTCTGGTCCGCCGGCTCCGGAGCAGTAACGATCCGCGACGCATAGCGGTCCCGTAGGAGGCTCCAGGAACGGGAGACATACACGTCGAGATCCTCGTCCGCGGTCCAAGCGTTCTGGTACTCAGCGAAGTATTCGTCCATGGCATCGCGCTCGGCCACCAACACGAAGTCGGTCGTCTCCCGGTTTGCAGCGAACAACGCGTCTGCGGCCTGCTGCAGGTCGTCCACACTGGAGGGCGCGTCCTGGACGACGACGCCCTGGGTGTGGCGGCACTTGACCACAGCACCCTTCTCCAGCAGACAGATGATCCTGCGTGCCTGCTTCGCAGAACGCAGCAGCAGTTGTTGGGCATTGCGCCACTGATCCACATCCAGATCAGCCATCAAAACATCACCGTGAAGCATTTCAGTTCCTCTCAGCTCTTCAGCGAGCAGTCGTAGACGTTGATCGAGTACGGGGGCATGGAGGCAGTGAGGTGGGCTCCCTGCACTGTGGCCGAATCGCCAGACCACAGCTCGGCCGCTTGCTGCACCTCGAAGGGCAGCTCCACTCGGGCATCGATCTGCTCCGCCGTGGGATTGGCGACGAAGACAACTCGACGCTGGGCATTGTCGAGGTCACGGTGCACCACGACATCAAGGAGGGCTTCGCTCTTACCGATCGTTGGGACGTCGGCCTTTGCACAAGCTGCCTGCATCACCGATGCTGCATCCTCGCCGTCCTTGATCAGGAACCAGTTGCCCGGGTCCCGTTCGACGGCGTCCTTCAGAATGGTGCAGGGATTCATGACGGAGTCGAGCTCAGGAAGCTTCGGCCCGATGACAGCGCAGCCACCGCCCGCGACGAAGTCGACCAACGCCTGCTGGATGTTGGAGTCCAGGTAGTCCAGCGTGGGAAGGACAACAAGGCGCCGCTCGCTCCAACGGGCAGGATCCAGAGCCGTGTCCGAGATGACAAAATCGTGGCCACCGGCGGACAGCGCCTCGAAACAAGCGCCGAAGGCCTCGCCCTTCTTGAGCTGCACCGGTGCGTCGAAGCCAAGAGCTTCTTCACTGATGGTCAACGGATTCGCGTACTCGCTGAATCCCGAGGGGGTCTCGAGGAAGTCACCAGGGAAGGAAACGAGCACGGCCGCCGCCTCCAGTCGGTCATACTCGCGATTGGCCAGCAACAGAACCTGCGCGTCCCGACGCAGCGCGGCGAAACCGCCTTCGGCCTGCATCCGGTTCGCATTCCCGAACATCTCGGCATGATCCTCACGGACCCGGCCGTCACGACGGATCGGAGAATCCAACCAGCGATCCCGCTCCACGAGCATGTACCGGCTGAAGCCCTTGATGCCCTGCATCAGCGCGGCCTTGGTCACGAACTCTTCGTCGTAAAGCTCTCCGGGGTTCAAGTACCAAGGCCAGACGCCGGCGATGAACTCAGGAATGTAGGGGAACCGGCTGGTGCCAACCACATATGAGCCCACGGTCTTGACGTGGCTGTACAGCTCCTTGCGCGAGTAGATGTCGAAGCCGACGAAGTCGAGCTTCTCCTCCAGTCGGGCGATGTTGAAGGGCGTCGTGAAACCAGAGGCGGCACCACCCGGGCCGAGGGGATGCGGGTAGTTGTGGAAGAGCGCGATCTGATCCAGACCGCGCTCGCGCATCATGCCCGCGAGACGATCCATCGACGTGACCAAATACTCCTCGCGGTACTCCACCCAGTCGGCGTAACGGGGAATTTGCTGCCGGCTCTTGGCCTCGAAGCGACGTGGTGGGTCGATCTGGTCCTCGGACGGGAACGTCGTGCCGTATGCCTTGTTGAGGGCAGCGAGATCTCCGTACTTGCCCAGCACGAAGGATCGGTACAGCTCCAGGGACTCCTCGCTGTAGTCGGCCGCGTACGCGTTGATGCAGAAGAAGTACGCCATTTCGTTGTCCACCTGCGCCGCCACGATGCCCCCCTTGGGGTGACAGTGACGCGCCAAGATCTCACAGATGGCGTCATACCAGAGCGCCGTTTCCTCGAAGAACTCATCGACGGCGTAGTTGACCGCCGGGATGGGCTTGGGCACCTGCGTCAGCACCGTGCGTCCACCCTTGGCGTTGCGCATCTGCAACCGCTCGTTCTCCAGAATGCGCTGGGGGTACCCGAACCAGGTCAGCTCGGAATTGATCTGCGGCCCTGGACGGACGATCACCCGGAAGTCCTTCTGCTCGCAGAGAGTCAGAAAGGCGTCGATGTCCTTGTTGCCCGAGAAGTCGAACACTCCCCGCTCCACCTCGTGGATTTCCCAAGGGATGTAGATCGAGATCATGTTGAACCCCATACCCTTGACGGACTCAAGGATTGAGTCCCACTTGTCCCGGTCGAGCCTCCAGTAGTGAACGGCTCCGCCATAGAGCGAGACCGTCTCACCATCCACCTTGAAGGCGCTCTCCCCAACCGTCACGGGACGATTGTCTGTTTGGTTTCCCATTGTTCTTCCTCTCTCCGTTACTGCGGACAGGTCTTGTTGTGCTTGTTGCATGGTCAGTTCAGTTCTTGCGAGCCAGGGCTACGGCCAGGACGATGATGATGCCGCGGATGATCTGCTGCTGGGATGTGTCCAGACCAGCCAGGATCAAGCCGTAATTGATGGTTGCCATCAGCAAGGCCCCAAAGAAGGTGCCAATTACTGACCCGCGACCGCCTGAGAGAGCAGTGCCACCCAGGATGACTGCCGCAATAGCATTCATTTCATCGCCGGAGCCCCATTGAAAGCGCCCTGATTGCAGGCGGCCGGCGTAGAGCATGCCGGCAACGGCAGCGCCCATGGAACAAATCAGCATCACGCGGAATCGCACCCAGGCGGTCTTGATCCCGGAGTACTCCGCAGCCACCGGGTTGGCACCCGTGGCCACAATTTGTCGCCCGAAGCGCATCTTCTTGAGTACGACAGCGCCTACCACGACGAACAGCAGCATCCAGATGATCAAACCTGGAACGGGGCCGATATTGCCGCCCCCGAAGTTGGCGATGTACGTCATGTCGAGAATGGGTACAGGCGCGGATGCCGTGACCCATTGTGCGACGCCGAAGGTGATGCCCATCATGGCCAGCGTCACCAGAAAGGAGGGGATGCGCGCAAAGGCCACCAAGGCCCCGTTGATCGACCCAACGAGGGCACCGAGTGCCAGCCCCGCAAGCACACCCGTGATGAGGCCGAAATGGGACAACGCCATGGCGGTGACGACACTGGCCAAACCGGCAACGGAACCCACGGACAGGTCGATCTCCGCCGCCGCGATGACCATGGTCATGCCCACGGCGATCACGGATACGATGGCCGCCTGGCGCAGGATGTTCCAGAAGCTGGCGGTGGAGAGGAAGCCCTCATCGCGCAGTAGCACCGCAAAGATGGCGAGAACTGCCACGAAGCCCACGTAGATGATGTCGCGCCTCCAGTCAAAGCTGAAACGCTTGACACCCTGGGGCATTGAGGAGACTGTTGATTCACTCATGGGTCACTCCTTGGACGGCTAGCTCGAGCGCCTGCTCGTCGGTGGACTCGGACTCGTCCAACTCTCGTTCGACGGTGGACTCGCGCATCAGGAGCAGGCGATCACTCATGGCGAGCAGTTCGGGATATTCGGAGGAAATGACCACAACAGCGTGGCCCTGCGCCGCGAATTCGCGTATGGCGTGGATGATTTCAGTCTTGGTTCCGATGTCGACACCTGCGGTGGGCTCATCCATCACAAGGACGCGCGGGTTTCGGCTGATCCACTTGGCCAGGACAATCTTTTGCTGATTTCCGCCGGACAAGAGTGAGGCTGATGCTTCGGGCCTCGCCACCTTGATCCGGAATTCATCCACCAGTCGTGTGGCCAGCGCACCAAGGGCGCGGTCATTCATCCACCCCGCGCGAGCATGGTCTGCGAGGTGAGGCAGCTGCAGGTTGCTCGTGACTGAATGCGAAAGAATCAGCCCCTGCAGGCGTCGGTCCTCGGGCACCAGAACCAACCCATGATTCAGGGCGTCTCCTGGCCGGCGAATCTGCACCTGGTGTCCGTCAATCCGGATTGTCCCCGCAGTGATGCGGTCGATGCCATACAGGGCACGAGCCAGCTCAGTGCGCCCCGAGCCCATCAGGCCAGCGAGACCTACAATCTCTCCTTCGTGCACCTCGAAGCTGACGTCATGCAACCCGTTGTCCGAGGCGAGATCCTCCACCGAGAGAACCACAGGCCCTCCTTTTGCCACGGCTCGCGGGGGGGCTGCCATGGCCACCGCCTTGCCAACCACGCCTTCGACGATCTCCTCCGGAGTTATGTCACTCAGGTTCGCGGTCAGGAAGTGCTTGCCATTCCGCAGGATCGTGATCCTGTCAGCGATCTGGTAGACCTCCTCCATTCGGTGCGAAATGTAGACCACCGCGATGCCCTCGTCGGTGAGCCGCTCGATGAGATCGAACAGGGCACGCGCTTCATGCTGAGCCAGCGCCGCGGTCGGCTCGTCCATGATCAACACGCGCGCGTCCTCAGCAAGCGCCTTCGCGATCTCAGTCAGTTGCCAGTAGGCGGTAGGTAAGGAGTACATGCCCGCAGTGGGATCCACGTGAACATGCATTCGCTCGAAGATCTCGCGCGCCCTGCGGACCATCTGCCGGTCGTCGATCACACCACCGGTGCGTGGCTCAGCATTCAGGAAGATGTTCTGGGCCACTGACAGTGTGGGGACCAGGCTGAACTCTTGGAAGACCATTCCCAAGCCCGCCCGCTTGGCGTCGTGGATATTCCTGAACCGACAGGCCCGTCCGGCGATGGAGATCGTTCCCTCGTCGAGGGAATAGACGCCCTGCAGGATCTTCATCAGGGTCGACTTGCCAGCGCCGTTGCCCCCGGCCAAGGCGTGTACCTCGCCGGGTCGCACCTCGAAGTCGACCCCATCCAGCACTTTCACGCCGGCGAACGCTTTTGAGATGCCGGTCATCCGTACCAACGGCGCCGTGCCCATCTGAGCCCCCAGACTGTCGCGCGCCTGGGCGGTCACTTCTTCATCGCCTTCTGCAGGTCAGCCGGAGGTTCGGTGTTGTACACCTGCTTCCAGGATTCAAGGACGTTGTCGTGGGTGACGGGCAGCGCGTTGAGGGCCACGTACACGGGCGCCTTCTTGCCGATGAGTGCACCGGCCCCGATACGAGCCTCTGCGACCCCCTGCTGATACGGCTGTTGTGCTCCCAGGCCCACGATGAGCTGGTCTTGGGCCAGAGCGATGGCGACATTCGTCCCGAGGTCCTCGGTGGCGATCTTGAGATCCGTGCGACCAGCCGAACGCGCGGCCGCCATCACGCCCTCCGCCGGGACGTCCCAGACGGCCCAGATGCCGGCCAGATTGGGATTCTGGCTGATCATCGCGTCGGCCACCTTCTGGGCGTCGCCGGCAAAATCTGGACCAGCGATGCCCTGGGCCTTGACGATCTTGATGTCGGGGTACTGCTCCTTGATCACCTGCTGGAAACCGTCATAGCGCTGCTTGGTGACGAAGAAGTCAGCGGAGTGGTAGATGACGCCAATATCACCCTTGCCACCGAGGGCCTTGGCGAGCAGGTGCGCCGAGACTGCCCCGTTGCCGAAGTTGTCCGCGCTGACCACGGACTCGTAGTCGGATCCGCCGACAAAGCCCTTGGGAACGTTGTCCATGAAGACCAACTTCGCGCCGCTGGCCGTGACCTTCTTGTACGCGCTGGCGGTCGCCACCGGATCGGTCGGGATCGAGACCACGATATCGGGGTGCTTGGCGAGCACCGTCTCGAGATTGGATACTTGCTGACCCGGATTGAAGTTTGCATCGGTGACGGCGATCACCTTGACGCCCAGCCGGGTGAACTCCGCCTTGAGGCCCGCAATCTGGGCAGTGGCCCAGTCGTTGCCCGCATAGTGCATGACGATCGCAGCGGTGGCGCCCTTGGCCTTGATCTGCTCAACCTCACCGTCGGTCAGTTCAACTGCGGACGCCCTAGCGGGGCTCTCCCCATTGGGCCCCTGGCTGAGCACCTTGCCCTGGATTTCCTTCAAGGCGGCGTCGGCCTTGGTGGCCAGGCCAGTATCCGCAGTTCCTTCAGTGCTGGACTCAACAGTGCAGGCCGCAGTGCTGCACAGCAGGCTCAGCCCGGCGACGGTGAGAAGCGTCCTTCGGTCCACGATGGCTCTCCCTTGAGCTCTTGGGTCCGGCTGGTTGCTGAACCTCATTGATGCAATGGTGAACGTTCACAACGCCCGCGTCAAGAGGTCTCGGCGAACGTTCACATATTTCCTGCTGGCTTAGTGGAGTAGCACCAATGCATCTAGAGTCGCGGCATGCAACCCCCCGCCGAAACCCGCCGCCCCGGTCTCCACGACGTCGCGAAGGTGGCCGGCTGCTCGTACCAGACGGTCTCCCGAGTGGTGAACAACAGCGGAGTAGTGAGCGACGCAACTCGGAAGCGAGTGCTGGCGGCAATCGCTGAAGTCGGGTACCGCCGCAACGGCGCAGCGGTGGCGCTCAAGATGGCGCGCCCGGGTGCCATCGGGGTCGTGACCGACTCATCATGGCGCTACGGCCCCATGGGCGCACTCCGCGGCATCGAGACCGCCGCCCGTGAGGCCGGCAAACACGTCCTGCTCGCAGTTCATGATCGGCATTCGTTTGGATCCCTGCAGCAGACGCTCGACACTTTCCGTGATGCGTTTGTCGACGGGATTGTTGTGATCGCTCCCCTGGTTCACGAGGCAGAACTCGCCCTCGCCGCCATCGACACCGCCGGGTGGGCGAGTGGGTTGCCGATTGTTGTTCTGGCTGCGGAGTTGGCACCGCTTCCCAGAGCCGTCGTTGTGTCCGAGGACCAGCGCGAGGGATCGCTGAAGGCGGTCGAGTACCTGATCAGCCTGGGCCACCAACGAATCGACCACGTGGCGGGCGACCAAGACTGGTTGGAAGGGCAAGCACGGATGAAGGGATGGCAGGACGCCCTCCGCAAGCACGGACTTGAGGCACGCCCCCCGGTTTTTGGTGACTGGTCCGGGGAAAGCGGATACCAGGCTGGTTGCCAGATCGCCGAACGACCGATCCAACCTACGGCGGTCTTTGCGGCATCGGATCTGATGGCGCTCGGGATGATGCGGGCATTCAGTGAACGGGGCATCCGGGTCCCGTGCGACATCAGCATCATCGGCTTTGATGATCATGAGTTCGCAGCGCAGTTCGACCCTCCGCTGACCACGGTCCGACAGAATTTCGGCGCTCTGGGCAAGCTGTGCCTGTCCAACCTCCAAGACCCCGGTCATGACGGCTTACAGATGATTGCTCCCGAACTCATTTTGAGGCAGAGCACGGCACCCCGGCCCTGAGAGATGGATCGGATACTGGCCGACTGGTCCTTCGACGATTCCTCCGGTCAGTGGCGGTTGACCACGAGCCAGCGGTCGCCGAGGCTCACCCGCTGTCCCGGCTGAACCCGGGACCGGATCCCGGGGCTGAGGGGTTCAAGTCGCCCAGACGTCGACACCAAGGCGGTCCCGTTCGTCGAGCCACGATCGATCAGGAAGGCGCCGTCGTCGTCCACACCCACGCACAGGTGCGTCTTGGACACCGACTGGCTGTCTCCACCGATCTGCACCAGGGCCGCCCCCGGCTCCTCGGGGGCCGTCTCCGGGTGCCTGCCGACCAGCGCGAGCCGCACCAGCTCGACCTCACGTCCGTCGTCGAGGGTGAGATACCAGCCGACATCCCGCGGGCGGCCGTCCGGTACCGCTCGCGGCGGCGGCGCCCAGTCCACGTGCTGAATCGGCTCGGGGGGCAGCAGGCTGGGATCGGAGGCGGCGACGATCGGCATCTGCGAGGACGACTCGCTCACCAGTGACGGCGGTGCCGGAGTCACCGGGACGGTGTCGATCGGGGAATCGGGCATTGGCCGCGGCGTGACGACATCCGGCAGCGGCGCGGGCGACCCGGCGAAGGCCCCCAAGACGCGGCGCCACAGGTTCAGCTTCTCGGTCATCGCTTGCCCTTTCCCATCAGCGGTACCGCCGCAGCGACCTGGTCGAGAACCTCGATCGTAGCCAGCGCCACGCCGGTAGCTGCTGGCGCCAGGTGCTGATCAGGCCACCGGCACCCTGCCAGACTTCGCCAGCTTCCTCGGCGCTGACCGGTTCGGGACGGAAGACACCATGGTCGACGGCCTTGGCCAGCCCGATCGGGTCGGTGTCGCGGGCCAGCTCGGGGTGGTCCAGCACCAATTGCTCGGCCTGTTCGCTGCGCGTCGCTGCCGGGGACGGGCGAGCTCCGAGGTCACGCGCGGTGTCGACGACCTCCGCCCACGCCCCGGCGACCCTGTTGGCGGCCAGATCGGCACCCAGCCGGCGGCGACGACGGCGACGCTTGGCCAGCAGCACCGCCACCAGCGGGGCCAGCACGAAGACCACCGGGATGCCCAGGGTCAGGGTCCACCGTCCCAGCGCCGCCCACGGCACCTGGATCCCCTTGCGGGGCGCCTTCGCATCCTCTGCGGGCAGCGTGTTGTCCAGCGGGGGTGCCTGCGGTGATTCGGCGCGCGGCGGCGGTGCGTCCACGCGCTTGTTGGGGGCGGGCGGGTTGTCCGGCGGGATCTTGTCCAGCGTCCGGTCGCGTGGCGGGGTCGGGTCAAAGGCAACCCAGCCGAGGTCGGCGAACTGGCACTCGGTCCAGGCGCCCACCTGTGCTCCGGTGACGGCACCGCCGCTGGTGCCGGGGCTGCGGTAGCCGTAGACCACCCGGGACGGGAC